>Ga0209369_1000306_pt1 | contig 88478 bp, 83 predicted proteins | sample EBPBio142010_DNA_FD_185865 | JGI IMG/M metagenome (GOLD analysis project Ga0209369, IMG submission 185865) | Wastewater treatment Type I Accumulibacter community from EBPR Bioreactor in Madison, WI, USA - Reactor 1_10/4/2010_ DNA (SPAdes)... | ecosystem: Engineered > Bioreactor > EBPR >...
CGTGCAGCCCGGCGAGGTCGTCGCGGTGGTCGGCGGCTCGGGCTCGGGCAAGACCACGCTCGGCCAGTCGATCGCCGGCCTCGTCAAGCCGGCCGGCGGCGAGATCCGCTTCAACGGCAAGCCGATCGAAAAGAGCGAGACGGCCTACTGGGACTATCGGCTGAACTGCCAGATGGTCTTCCAGGACCCGTACTCCTCGCTCGACCCGCGCATGACGATCGGCCAGCTCGTGGCGGAGCCGCTCAGGCTCGTCCCCGACATGAGCCCGGCCGACCGCAAGGCCCGCGTCGCCGAGGTGCTCACCGAGGTCGGATTACGCGACGGCTTCGCCGAGCGCTATCCGCACGAGCTCTCAGGCGGGCAGCGCCAGCGCATCGCGATTGCCCGTGCGATCGTGCGCCGGCCGAGCTTCGTCATCGCCGACGAACCGGTCTCGGCGCTCGACGTCACCGTCCGCGCGCAGGTGCTCGAGCTCTTCGACGAGCTGCAGAAGAAGCACGGCTTCTCCTGCCTGTTCATCAGCCACGACCTCGGCGTCGTCGAGCAGGTCGCCGACCGCGTCATCGTCATGCAGGACGGCAGGATCGTCGAGCAAGGCCCCCGCGACGACATCTTCGACAACCCCCGGCACGCCTACACCCAGAAACTCCTCGCCGCCGTCCCAGGGTTGGAAAGCACACCAGAAGGTGGCGTCAGGCTCTTCTGGAGACGAACCGAAAACGACAAGGCCATCACGGCCTGAGAGCCGGCTGATTTCCGAATGAAGCGCCGTCATCCCGGGTCAAGCCCGGGATGACGGCGCGCTTCTGTGTGCGATCAGCGCGAACTGAATTCGAAACAAGTCGGCCCGGAACCATCGGCGGTGGCGGCACCGCGTAATGGCTTCCGGGCCTTTCTTCGTTCCGCCACAGGGCGGAACGAAGAGATGGCGTTGTCGATCAGCGCTTGCGCTTGGCGCCGACCAGCTCGTCCCATTTGCGGAAGGCGACGACCATCTTGTCGGGCTTCAGCGGCAGCTCGATCGGGTTCTTGGCGATCAGGTCCGCATATTCGGGCCGGCCGAACTCCGCGATCACCTCCTGGCTACGCTTCGGCGCCAGCGATAGCGGCACGTCCTTCACGGCCGGGCCCGGATAGAGATAGCCCTCGTCATAGGAATAGGCCTGCATCTTCGGCGTCAGCACATGCGCCATGATGTCGAGCACGACGGCGAGGCGGTCGTTCGGGATGCCCTTCGGCACGCACATGAAGAAGGCGTCCGAGACCCAGTGGAAGCCCTTCAGCGTCTGGATCTTGGCTTCCTTCGGCACGATGCCGAGCGCGCGCGGGTTGATGTCCCAACCCGTGGTCGAGATGATGATGTCGCGCGAGCCGTCGCCGAACTCCTTCATCGTCGCGCCGGTGCCGGCCGGATAGTACTCGATGTACTCGCCGATCTCCTGCAGATAGGCCCAGGTCTTGTCCCAGCCATTGACCGGATCCTGCGGATCCTTGTCGCCGAGGATATAGGGCAGGCCCATCATGAAGGTGCGGCCCGGTCCCGAATTGGTCGGGCGCGCATACATGAACTTGTTCGGGTTGGCCTTGGCCCAGGCGAGCAATTCCTCGGCCGTGGTCGGCACCTGCTTGACGCGTGCGGGCATGTATTCGAGCAGCGGCCCGGACGGGTAGTAGTTCACCACCGTGCCGAAGCCCGCGCCCTGGACCTTGTGCAGGTTGAGCGCCGCCGGCTCGTAGTTCTGCTCGATATTGGGGAATTTCTCGGCGAAATCCGGGAAGATCTTGAGCCAGAGATTCTGCTCGAGACCGGCCGCGAGCCCGTCCGAGCCGGTCAGCACGAGGTCGAGATCGGAACGGCCGGCATCCTGCTGCGCCTTGATCTTGCTCGCCAGCTCCGGTGCCGGCGCCTTCACATAGGTAATGCGCGAGACGAGCTTGGGATTGTTGGCGCGGTAGTCGTCGAAGGCCTGCTGCATCAGCGCAAGCGCCCCGCCGACATCGATGATATTGATGCCGACCGGAGCGGAAGGCAGCGCCGGCACGGCCGCACGCGCTCCGGTGCCACCGAGCGTCAGCGCACCGAGCCCACCCAGGACGGTGCGGCGATCCACGCCTTTCGAAAATTCACTCATGCTTCTCCCCTTTTCTTTGGTTGATGACGTCTTCAGGCTGCCGCCTCGGCGGCGAAGTCGCGGCGCTCGTTGCCGACGCGCACGCTGCGAACCCGGAGATCCGGCGACCACTCGATCGCGCTCTCCGGCAAGGTGATTCCGGCCCCGGCCAGTGCATCGGCGATGCAGGCCAGCGCATGGGTCGAGGCCATGGCGACCGCTTCATCCGGCGTCGCGATGCCCCAGGCGACGACATTGCGGACGGCGTCGTCGAGCTTGAGGGCCGAGCCTGCCAGCGAGCTTCCGTTGACCTGATAGACCGATCCGTCGACCCGGAGTTCGACCGGCATCCCGGCGAAGCTGTAGCGACCGGGCACGGCGCCGGCCGCCACCACTGCATCGGTGACGAGGATCGAGCGTTCGAAACCCTTGGCCCGGATCAGGCTTTTCAGCGCCTTCGGCGGCAAGTGGATGCCGTCGGCGATGAAGCCGGCCATCAAACGGTCCTCGCCGAGCTGCGCGAAGAGCGAATTCGACAGCTTGGGCAGATCCTGCGGCAGGCCATTGCCGAGATGGGTCGAGAGCGTCACCCCGACATCGGCGGCGGCGGCGACAACGTCGAAGTCGGCGGCGGAATGGCCGATCGCAACGACCTTTCCCATACGCGCCAACGCACCGGCGAGCGCGATGCCGCCCTCGATCTCCGGCGCCAGCGTCACCATCAGGATCGGCCGCGACAACAGCCCTTCGAGATGCGCGATGAGCTCGGGAGTAGCCGCCGTCATCGCCTCCGGCGGATGGCAGCCGCAATAGCCGGCCGACGAGTTCAGGAACGGGCCTTCGAGATGGTAGCCCGGGCACATCAATGGCCCGAGCCGGCTGCCCTTCACCGCCGCATCGAGCGCGCGAAAGCGCTCTTCCAGCTCATGCGGATGCGCGGTGATGATGGTCGGCAGGCAGGTGGTGACGCCCGTCGCCAGCATCGCCTCCAGCGCCCGGTCGAGCTCGGCCACTGTGACCGTACCGGAGTTGAAATCCAACCCGGCAAAGCCGTTCACCTGGAGGTCGACAAGACCGGGCGTATGCATGGTCAGCTCTTCCGGTTGAGCAGGGAGGCCGCCGGCGGATCGATGAACAGCACGGTCCGCTTGTGCGTCTGCAGGATCGAGGCGGGGCTGAGATTGCTCACCGGCCCTTCCAGCGCCGCCTTCGTTGCCGCGGCCTTGCGGGTGTCGGAGACCGAGAGGACGATCAGCTCGCTCTTCAGGATCTGGCGGATGCTCATCGAGATCGCCTGCTGCGGCACGTCCTCGAAGCTCGGGAACCAGCCCTCGCCGAATTGCTGCTGCCGGCAGGCATCGTCGAGATTCACGACCAGATAGGGCTCTTCCGTATCGAAATCAGCCGGCGGATCGTTGAAGGCGAGATGGCAGTTCTCGCCGAAGCCCGCAAAGCAGACCGCGATGCGCTTGCCGGCGATCTGTTCGTTAAGCTGTTTCACCGTCGCCGCGGGATCGCCCTCGCCATCGACCGGAACGAAGCGCGGCGCATTCTTGAGCGGCGCCATGAAGCGCTCGCGCAGGTAACGCCGGAAGCTCGCCGGGTGGCTCTCGGGCAGGCCGACATATTCGTCGAGATGGAAGGCCGTGACCTTCGACCAGTCGATACCCTCGGCCGCGACAAGATGATTCAGCATCTCGAACTGGCTGGCGCCGGTCGCCACGATGATCGTCGCAGTGCCGCTGCGGGCGATCTCCTCGCGAATCGCCTGCGCGCCAAGCGCCGCCGCCTGCCGGCCGAGCTCGTCCTTGTCGGAGGCGAGATGCATCTCGATCATCGAATTTTGAACCTTTTGCGCCAGAAAATTTCCGATATTCTGCAACCGAGCTTATGAAGCTTCGTCCGAAACGCAACGATTAATTTTGAACGCAACCGTTCTGAATAGAGCCCGCCTTGTCCCTGCTGACGCTCGACGAAACCCGCCTCGCGCTTGCCCATGACCGGGACTGCGCCCGGATCTACCGGCTGATCCTGAATGGCGAAGCGCATTCGCGCGCCGATATCGGCCGCATCCTGCAGTTGCGCTCGACCAGCGTCTCGCGGGTCGTCGGCGATCTCATCGCGCGCCGCCTCGTCATCGAGGCGCTCAGTGAGGCGAGCGGTCGTGGCAGGCCGCCGGCGATCCTCGTCGCCCATACCCGCCGCATCGGCGCATCCGTGATCTATGTCTCCAGCCAGTCACTCTCCGGCGCGCTGGTCGACCTCAATGGCCATCTCGTCGCCGAGCGCCGACGCCCGATTGCTGGCGATGCCGACAATGCCGCGATCGCCGTGGTCATGGCCGAACTGGCGCGTGAGCTCCTCGACGCGATGCCGCCGGGCATGAGCCATGCCGGCACCGCCGTCTCGCTCTCCGGGCTGATCGACCTGAAGCAGAGCCAATGGCTCCTGGCCTCGCGCTGGCCGCGCATGCGCGGGCTCGACATCGCCTCCGTGCTCGAACCCGTGGCCGGCCCCGTCACGATCTGCCGCAATCTCGATGCCGAACTGCGCGCCCGTGCCGCCCGCGAGCCCGAGGGTTTCGCAGGCGGGACGATCCTGCTGCACTGGGGCTGGGGCGTCGGCCTCGCCTATGCCGTCGACGGCGAACCCTTCGCGCCGACCGGCTCCTTCGGTGAGATCGGCCATTGGCGGCTCGCAGCGCTGCGCGGGCGCCGCTGCGGCTGCGGCAACACCGCCTGTCTCGAAACCGGCGCGGCGCTCTGGTCCCTGCTCCCGGCTCTGCGCCGGCACTGGCCCGATCTCGACCAGGACGAGGTCCGCCTCGCGCGGCAGCTCGCCGGCCTCGACCTGCTCGCCTTGCCCGAGGTCGAGATGGCGACCGAGCTGCTCGCCCGCGCGCTCGCCAACGCCTGCCGCATGCTGTTTCCGGCCCGCATCGCCATCAGCGGCCCCTTCTCCGCCAATCCGCAGCTCTGGGCCCGGTTCAACACCCTGTTCCGGGCGGAAGGCACCATGGAGGGCTTCGCCGTGCTCGATCTCGCCGGCGTGCCCGCAAGTCATCTCTATGAAATCCACGGCGCCGCCGCGCCTTTACTCAGTCGCGCGACCGAAGCGCTCCTGCTCGAACAAGCCTGAACCAAGCGGCTCCCCATACCGCAGCACGGTGCCCGTCATGCCGTCGAATCCACTGGCGCCTCGAAAGGTGGTGCACTAGTATCCCAGTTAGATGCTCCGGATGCCGCTCATGGCATTGCAAAAGAGAGCCGAACCCAGGGAGAGATCATGATCCACCCGACACGTCGCACCGTCATGGCCGGAGCAGCCGGCCTCGCCGCGTTGAAAGCCGGCGGAGCACTGGCGCAAAGCGCTCCCGTCGCCCTCAACATCATCGATGTCGCCGGCAATCTTCAGCTGACCCAGACGGCAATCGAGAAATTCGCCAGGGACAATCCGAAGCTGATCTCGCGCCTGAATTTCTCGCGCGCGCCTTCGCCGGAGCTGCCGGCCAAGCTCAAGGCCCAGCAGGCGGCCAACCGCGTCGATATCGACCTCGTGCTGACCGGCCCCGGCGCCATGTCGGACGGCATCCAGCAGGGGCTCTGGGTCGATGTCTGGAAGTCTCACGCCAAGGACCTGCCGAAGCCCGAAGACGTTTATCACGAGCAGGCGCTGATGATGCAGCGCAATTTCGGCCAGAACGAAGGCGTCGCCGTCGTCTATTCGCCCTCCGGCCCGCTCTTCGAATATGCGCCCGAGCGCCTCAAGACCGTGCCGAAGACGGCCGCGGACCTGCTCGCCTATGTCAAGCAGAACCCGAAGCGCTTCACCTATGCGCGGCCCGTCAATTCCGGCCCCGGCTGGACCTGGCTGCAGGGCCTGCCCTACATCCTCGGCGATGCCGACCCGACCGACCCGATGAAGGGCTGGGACAAGACCTGGGCCTATCTGAAGGAGCTCGGCACCGGCGTCGACTACTATCCGGGTGGCACGGCGGCGACGATGAAGGAGCTCGGCGAAGGCACCCGCGACGTCATCGTCTCGACGCTCGGTTGGGACATCAACCCGCGCGTCCTCGGCATCGTGCCGAAGGAGGCCAAGGTCTTCGTCCTCGCCAATACGCACTGGATTCCCGACACCCAGTTCATGTGCATCCCGAAGGGCGTTCCCGCCGACAAGCTGCCGGCGCTGGTCGCGCTCATGGCCCATATGCTGAAGCCCGAGGCGCAGGCCGTGACCTACGACAAGGGCTATTTCTACCCGGGTCCGGCGATCAAGGGCGTGACGCTGGCCATGGCGCCGCAGGAAAGCCGCGACATCCTCGCCGAGTATGGCCGGCCCGAATATGACGGGCTGATCACCAGCCTGCCGACCCGCCCGCCGCTGACGCCCGAGCGTCTCGTCGCCGCCTTCCGGCGCTGGGACCAGGAAATCGGCGTCGGCCACAACGCGCCGCAATAGCCATGCGCTTCGCCGCCATCGGCCTCGACCACCGCCATATCTACCATATGGTCGGTGGTCTCCTCGAAGCCGGCGCGACCTGCGTCGGCTTCGACCCTGCGACCAGCGATGAACGCGTTCTCGTCGGCTTTCGCGAGCGCTTCCCCGACCTGCCGGAGAGCACGGCCGACCGGCTGATCGACGATCCCGCGATCGACCTGATCGTCTGCGCCGCGATCCCCGCGGAACGCGCGGCATTGGCTGTTCGCGCGATGCGGGCGGGCAAGGACGTGATGGTCGACAAGCCCGGCGTCACCTCCTTCGACCAGCTCACCACTGTCGAGCAGGCGGTCACGGAGACCGGCCGCATCTTCTCGATCTGCTTCTCCGAGCGCTTCATCGTGCCGGCCACGCTCATCGCCGGCAAATTGATTGCGGACGGCGCGATCGGCCGCGTGGTCCAGACGCTCGGCATGGGTCCGCATCGCTTCAACCGCGCGATTCGACCGGGCTGGTTCTTCGACAAGCGCAGCTTTGGCGGCATCCTCACCGACATCGCCTCGCACCAGATCGACCAGTTCCTGCATTTCTCCGGCTCGGACAACGTCGAGATCGTGGCCTCGGGCGTCGGTCATTTCGGCGGGCCGGACTTCCCCGATTTCGAGGATTTCGGCGAGATCCTGCTGCGCAGCGACAGGGCCGGCGGCTATATCCGGGTCGACTGGTTCACGGCCGACGGTCTGCCGACCTGGGGCGACGGGCGCCTCACCATTCTCGGCACCGAAGGCACGATCGAGCTGCGCAAATACGTCGACATCGCCGGCCGCCCCGGCACGGACCATGTCTTCCTCGTCGACAAGGCCGGCACCCGCCATATCGACGCCTCCAGCGAACCGCTGACCTATTTCCGCAATCTCGTCGCCGACATCGCCGCCCGCAGCGAAACCGCGATGAGCCAGCGCCATGCCTTCACCGTCTGCCGGCTCGCGCTGGAAGCGCAGGCCAAGGCCGCCTGGCTGCCGGCACGCCCACAAGCAACCTGAACGATGTCATCCCGGGCGACCGCAGGGAGACCCGGGATTCATGCCTGGACCTCTGCCGGAAACGCTCCGGCATGGATCCCGGATCGGTGCGGCTACGCCGCTTGTCCGGGATAACCACGATGGAATGATTGAAGGAAGATGGGGAACGTCTGACATGACACGCAAGCTCGGCATCGCTGTGATCGGGCTCGGCCCCGCCTCCCTGCCGCATTCGAAAAGCCTGCTCGACCTCGCCGGGCGCGCCGAGACGCGCTGGGCGGTCAGCCGCACGCCGGACCGCGCCAAGGCCTATGCCGCGCAGTTCCCTTTCCCGACCACGACCGATCTCGACGCCGCTCTGGCCGACCCGAACGTCGATGCCTGCATCGTGCTGACGCCGCCCTCGAGCCACCTCGATGTCTCAGCACTCTGCCTTGAAGCCGGCAAACATGTTCTCGTCGAGAAACCTTTGGAGCTGACCAGCGAGCGCGGCCAGCGCCTCGTCGATACCGCTCGTCGCACTGGTAAGACCTTCGGCGTGACCCTGCAGCACCGCTTCCGCCCGGCGAGCCTGCGCCTGAAGGCAGCGCTCGAATCCGGCGAGCTCGGCACAATCGAGGCCGCCTTCCTCTCCGTGCCGTGGTGGCGCCCGCAGAGCTACTATGATGAACCCGGCCGAGGCACGCTCAAGCGCGATGGCGGCGGCGTACTGTTGACGCAGGCGATCCATTCGCTCGACCTGTTCCGCTCGCTGGTCGGCGTTTCCAGGGTCGTCGCAGCACAGGCCCGCACCACCGCCCTCCACCGCATGGAGACCGAGGATTACGTCTCCGCGCTGCTGGAGACCGGCAACGGCGCCCCTGCCACACTGGTCACGACCACCGCCGCCTACCCCGGCTATCCCGAGCGCATCGAGATCACCGGCACCAAGGGGTTTGCCGCGCTGATCGGCGGGCGGCTGCGCCTCGCCTTCCTCGACGGGCGCGAGGAGATCGTCGAGGCCGAGGGCTCGACCGGCAGCGGCGCCAACATCATGGATTTTCCGCATGACGCCCACCGCGCCGTCATCGCTGATTTCCTCGATGCGATCGAGCAGGGCCGCGACCCCGTCGTCACCGGCGAGGAGGCACTGGCCTCGCAGAGGCTCGTCGACGACATCCTGAAAGCCGCGCGACAGGCGTGACGCGATCGGTTTCTTGACTTCGAGATGATTTGGATGTGTTGCCGATGATGAAACGCCGTCATTCCGGGCTGGCCCCGGAATCCATCGTAGAGCGCGGAGCCCTATGATGGATTCCGGATCGGCGCCGCGAGTTTATCCTTGGGCCGACCAAAGGTCGGACCCGAGGGCGGCTTGCCCGGAATGACGCGTATGTTGCTATCCAGATGTTCCCGATAAACGTCGTCCTCGCCTGTGATCTCGGCGGCAGCAGCTTCCGCGCCGCGCTGATCGACGATCGCGGAACGACATTGGCCGAGCATGCGGTGCCCGGCCCGGCCCTGCACGACCATCTCGACCGTTCGGAAGTCGCGGCCACGGCGTGGTGGGCGCAACTGCTGGAAGCAGCCGGCAAGCTCGCCGAACAGGCGCCCGGTCTGTTCGCTAGCATCCAGGGCATCGCGATTTGCGGCGTGACCCGAACACAGGTCTTCCTCGGCCATGACGGACATGAGCTGCGCTCGGCCATGACCTGGAAGGATGCGCGTTCGGGCGGCATCGCCACCCGTCTGCGCGAGACGCTGGCCGATCATCCCGAAGCCCCCCGCATCAACGCCTTCCACCCGCTCGCGCGCCTCGGCTGGCTGGCCGAGAACGAGCCTGAGAACGCCCGCGCGCTCGCTTGCGTGCTCGAGCCCAAGGACTACCTGAATTTCCGCCTGACTGGCCGGAAGGCGAGCGACCCTGTTTCGCTCGCACGCCTGGTCGCTTGCACAGAAAGCTTGAACGGCGGCTCCGGCTTCTGCGCATTAGGCCTCTCGCCGGACATCATGCCGGCGATCCTCGAACCAATCGAGATCGTCGGCTCCGCCATCACCGGTTTGCCCGCGCCCTTCGACAAGCTCGCCGGCGTGCCCGTCTTCTGCGGTTGCAACGATACCTGGGCGGCGGTCGCGGGGCTCGGTGCCCTTCGATCAGGCTATGCCTACAACATCTCAGGCACGACCGAGGTGCTCGGCGTACTCGGCCCCGATCAGGCCGAAGCCGAGGGGCTGATCTCCGTCGACTGGCGCGGCCTCTGGCATCTCGGCGGCCCCAGCCAGAACGGCGCCGACACCGCCGCCTGGCTCGCCGGCCTGCTCGGCGGCAAGGGTCCTGTCGGCGAGACGATCGAGCGTCTGCTTACCGGGCCACGCCATCCGCAGCCGCTGATCTTCCTACCTTATCTGCAGGGCGAGCGCGTGCCTTACTGGGCCCCGAACCTGCGCGGCGCCTTCATCGGCCTCGGCCGCCAGCATGGGCCGACCGATCTCGCCTATGCCGTGCTCGAAGGCGTCGCCTGCCAGAACCGGCTCGTGCTGGAGCGGGCGGAAGGCGCGCTCGGCACCCGCGTCGACGAGATCCGCTTCGGCGGCGGCGCGGCCGCCAACCCGGTCTGGGCGCAGGTCAAGGCCGATATTTGCGGCCGCCCGATTTCGGTCGGCGCCGCCAAAGAGCCCGGCCTGCTCGGCGCGGCGATCATCGCCTGGACGGGGCTTGGCCGCTTCGCCTCGCTGGAAGCTGCGCAGGACGCGCTTGTTTCGATCGCCCGCCGCTACGAGCCCGACCCGGCGCGCCGCCCGGCCTATAACGCGCTCTACGCCCTCTACCGGCAGAGCGAAGCGGCACTGGCCCCGATCTCGGCCGATCTCGTCGCGCTGGCGCGGGACACGGCCGCGTTGCCCGGCCTCGCCAACCGGGAAAGCGCGACGTAAAGGACTGATCATGCCGACGATTCGAAGCCCGCGCGCATGATCGCGAAGAAGGAACGCTGAGCTTGGGCCGCATCGACCCGCGCGAACTGATCGGACGCTACGGCACGGCGCTCGCCGGCCTCGCGCTGATCCTGTTCTTCCTCATCTTCGCGCCGAACTTCGCCAGCACGATGAACATCATCAACGTGCTGAAGGATACGAGCTTCCTCGCGATCCTCGCTCTCGGCTTCGCGCTGGCCTTCACCGTGGCCGAGCTCGATCTTTCGGTTGCGGAGATGGCGAGCCTCGCGGCCGTCGTTTGTGGCTGGCTGGTCCATGCGCAATATCCGCCAGCCGTCGCGGTATCGGCTGCGATCGGCGTCGGCGTGGTGCTGGGCACGCTGAACGGCTACGGCGTCACCGTGCTGCGCATCCCCTCGCTGATCATGACGCTCGGCACCGCGGCGATCGCCAAGGGCTTCGCCTTCATGATCACGCAGGGCGTCGCCTTCGTCGGGCGCTGGCCGGTCGGCTTCACCGGGCTCGCCCGCGGCTACTCCTTCGGCATCCCCAATCTCGTGCTCTGGATGGCCGGCGCCACGCTCTTCGCCTATGGGCTCGTCAAATGGACGCGGACCGGCGCGCATATGGTCGCGACCGGCGAGGCGGACGAGGCGGCGCGGCTCGCCGGCATCGCCACCGCCCGGATGAAGCGCATCGGCCTGCTGTTGTCCGGCGTCTTCGCCGGCCTGATGGCCATGCTGCTCGCCGCCAACCTGTCCTCGGCCGCGCCGAACATGGCGGGCGACTACCTGCTCTATGCCATCGCCGCCGTGCTGCTCGGCATGACCATGTTCGAGCCCGGCAAGCCCAATATTCCCGGCACGGTCTTTGCGGCGCTGGTGCTCAAAGTGCTCGGCAACGGCTTGGTGCTGATGGGCGCGCCCTATTACATCCAGGACATCGTGCTTGGCGCGATCATCATCGGCTCGGTCGCCTTCTCGGCCAGCGCGATGAAGAAGGCGGCGTTCAAGGTCTGATTTCGACAACGACAAATAGAATAAGGGGAGTGGGTTTCATGTTCGGTTTGAGAAAAATGCTGGTGGCCGCCGCCGCGCTCGTCGCGCTCGGCCAATCCGCGAGCGCCTTCGAGCTCGGCGTCATCGGCTTCCAGTTTACATCCGAAACGCATGCGCGCGTCGCCAATGCGGCCGCCGCCGCCGCCAAGGCCCGAGGCTGGAACGTCACGCTGCTGAATTCGGAAGGCGCGCTGCCGAAGCATGCCGAGCAGTTCGACGCTCTGATCGCCAAGAAGGTCGACGCCATCATCATCGCCATGGGCAAGCCGGTCGAGGCCGATGCCCAGTTCAAGGCAGCGAAGGACGCCAAGATCCCGGTCATCACCGTGCAGTCGGGATCGAGCCCGCATGCGCTCTTCGACATCCAGACCAACGAGTACAAGGTCGGCGCAGATGCCGCGCTTTACCTGCTCGGCCAGCTCGGCTATCAGGGCAACATCGTCTCGGCCCGCTTCGACCTCAACGTCGCCTCGCGCATCCGCGGTCGCCTGCTTGACGCCGTCCTCGCCGAGAACCAGGCGGTGAAGGAACTCGGCAAATTCTCGATGGCCCGCACCCAGAGCTGGCGCGACGATGTCCGCGCCGGCATGCAGGCGCTGCTCCTGCAGAACCAGGGCAAGATCAACGGCATCTGGGCCTCCTTCGACGGTCAGGCCTACATCATCGACGACCTGCTGCAGGCCCAGGGCGTGAAGAAGGGCCAGATCCCGCTGGTCTCGGTCGATGGCGGCAAGGAAAGCTACGAGCGCATCGCCGATCCGAACTCGACCTTCATGGCGACCGTCGCCGTGCCCTTCGACGAGATGGGCAAGCAGGCCGTCGATGCCATCCAGGCGATCGTCGTCGAGAAGAAGCCGAAGGAGAGCATCACGCCCGGTCCCTATCTCTTCACGGAAGCCGTGCTGGTCGACAAGAACAACGTCCAGCAGTTCCTGAAGAAGTGAGGCGCTTTCCCTTCTCCCCCTGCGGGAGAAGGTGTCTCGGCGAAGCCGAGACGGATGAGGGGTCGCGCTGCAATTTCCGGTTTGCGCCTTGCAGAGGCTGCATCGGAAACGTCGTGCGACCCCTCACCCCAACCCTCTCCCGCAAGGGGAGAGGGGGCAGGTTGCACCACGCGGTGCCGCTAGGATTGAATTGAACCATGACCTCTCCCACCCCCCTCCTCTCGCTGCATGGCATCGGCAAGGCCTATGGCCCGGTCGTTGCCGTCCGCGATGTCGATCTCGACATCTTCAAGGGCGAGGTCGTGGCGCTCTGCGGCGATAACGGCGCCGGCAAGTCGAGCCTGATCAAGGTGATCTCCGGCGCCGAAGAGGCGACCAGCGGCACGATCAGCCTGCGCGGCAAGCCGGTCACCTTCGCCTCGCCGCATGACGCGCTGGAGAACGGCGTCGCGACGATCTACCAGGACCTCGCGCTGGCGCCGCGCCTCTCCATCGCCCAGAACGTCTTCATGGGCTCGGAATTGACCAAGCCCGTCCTGCTGCCCTTCCTGCGCATCCTCGACAAGAAGAAGATGATCGCGGAATCGCAGCGCTATCTCTCCCAGCTCTCGGCCGCCGTCACCGATATGACCCGGCCGGTCGAGCGGCTCTCCGGCGGCCAGCGCCAGGCCGTCGCGATTTCCCGCGCGCTGCGCTGGAACGCCGAGATCATCATCATGGACGAGCCCACCGCCGCGCTCGGCGTCAAGGAGAGCGCGCTCGTCCTCGACTTGATCCGCAAGCTCAAGGCGGACGGGCGCACCGTCATCCTGATCAGCCACAACATGCGCGACGTGGTAGCGCTGGCCGACCGCGTCGTGATCATGGGCGCCGGCCGCAAATATGTCGACCGGCCGCTCGGAGACCTCACCGCCGACGACATCGCCCATATGATCATGGCCGGCAACGCCAAGGCGGCCTGAGATGCGCGAAGCCATCATCATCGATACCGATCCCGGCCAGGACGACGCCGTCGCCCTGCTGCTCGCCTTCGCCAGCGCCGAGCGGATCGATCTCAGGGCGATCACGACTGTCGCCGGCAATGTCCCGGTCATGCAAACCACCGCGAATGCCCTGCGCATCCGCGATCTCGCCGGCCGTGACGACATCCCCGTCCATCGCGGCGCCGAAGGCCCACTGGTCTTCGCGCTGGAAACCGCGGAATTCGTCTGCGGCCCCGATGGGCTGACCGGCGCCGATTTGCCTCAGCCAAAGAGTGACGCCGCGCCCGGCCATGCCGTGCAGGCTATCATCGATATCTGCCGCGCGGCACCCACGGACGGCATCACGCTCTGCCCGCTCGGCCCGCTGACCAATCTGGCGCTAGCCTTCCGGCTGGCGCCCGACATCCTGCCTAAGGTGAAGCGCATCGTGCTGATGGGCGGCGCCATCGGCCTCGGCAACATCACGCCTGCCGCCGAGTTCAACACCTATGTCGACCCGCATGCCGCAGCGGTCGTGTTCGACTGCGGCCGGCCGATCGTGATGTTCGGCCTCGGCGTCACGCTCCAGGCTATCGCCGGCCACGAGCAGGTCGCCCGCATCGGTGCGCTCGGCAACGCCGCGGGCAAGGCGGTTCACGGCATGCTGACCCGCCCGCGCCCCGGCGGGCTCGGCTCGAACGGCCACCCGATGCATGACCCCTGCGTCATCGCCTACCTACTCTGGCCGGAACTGTTCGAAGGCCGCGACTGCTTCGTCGCAATCGAGACCGGCGACGGCCCCTTGCGCGGGCGCACCACCATCGACTGGAACAGCCGCCTCAGGCGCGAGCCCAACGCCCATGTCGTCTCGGCCGTGAAGGCCCATGACCTGTTCGAGCGGATGATCGAACGCCTCGCCACGTTGCCTTGAAAGAGCCGGACATGCCGCATTTCGTCGAAGCGCTGCAGCAGGAAGCGGCGGAAGCCATCGCGCAGATGCAGGAGGCGGCCTTGCGCGCCCGCCACGCCCATGCCCGCGCCGAATTGATGCGCCACATGCTGACCACCGCCCGCAAGGTCAAGGACAAGTCGAAGGCTGAGGCCGTCGAAACGGTGGTGCGGGAATGGATGGGCGCCTGGAATCTCGGCCGCTCCGACTGGCCCCATATCGCCCGCGAGATGGAGAGCTTCACCGAGGCCTTCCACGACTACGCCAATGATCCGAGCGATGCCCATGACACGCGCCTGCGCGAAACCTGCGCCGCGCTCGATGCGGTGCTGGAGCAGGAGGGCACCTCGATCTCCGACCAGATGGCTTTCCGCTCGCAATGCGCCCATGGCTGGTGGGAGCAAGTCAAGCCCGTCCCCGCCGACCTGCCCGGCCGCAAGCCGCGCCCATCGGTGCCGGAGCTTGAATCCGGCAAAGCATTCTGGGAAGCCGGCTGCGCCGATTTCTGCCGCTGAGCAGTTTGCGACGGAAACGCGCCGTCATCCCGGACAAGCCGCGAAGCGGCGCCGATCCGGGATCCATGCCGGAGCGCTTCCGTTGGAGGTTCAGGAATGGATCCCGGGTCTCCGCTACGCTCCGCCCGGGATGACCCGCGATAATCCCATGCAGTTCGAAGAGCGTTACGGCAGCTGCTGGTTCTCGAAGAAGCCGTCCAGCGGAATCTGGGTCGTCCTCTCGAAATCGTCCATCGCGTCGAGCAGGCGCTGGCGATAGTTCAGCAGCGCCAGCAGCAACTGCGCCGCATCGCGCGACAATCCGTAGCGCGCCCAGCTCTCGGAGGTCCGCCGCTCCAGCCCGATCTGGTCGCCGAAGGCCTCGACCGTTTTGAAGCCGAGGCCCTGCACGACCTCGAGCAACTCTTCGGCCGACATGCGCGGCTTCACGACATGGGAATGCACCCGCTCCAGCATCAGGCGGATGTCGGAGGGCCGGAACTGCAGGGAGTTGCGCGCGAACTGCTCGAAATTATTGGCCATGGCGTGTTTCCCGTTCGGCTCCCTCTGTCGCCCTCGCACTGCCGGCCAGCAGGGCCTCCGCAGCGCCTTCGTCTGTGATCAGCACCTTCGCCGCGCTCGCCCGCAGGGCCGCGCGGATCGCATGTTCCTTATGGGCGCCGCCCGCCGCGATCGCGACGAGACCGATGCCCCTGAGATCGGCCGGGCTCACCGCCATGATACGCCGGTTCACGGGATGATCCACCAGCTCGCCCTCGGCATCGATGAAATGGCAGACGAGATCGCCGACCGCTCCGGCCTTCTTCAGCCCGGCCAAGTCCGATTGCGGCAGCAAACCCTCGCGGAACAGCGTCGAATCCGGCACGAGATCACCGACGCTGACCAGCGCGACATCCGCCGCCCGCGCCCGGCCGAGCAGATCCCGCAAGCTCGGCTCGCGCCAGAGCGCATCGCGGATTTCGGCATTCGAGACGAAGACCGGCGCGGTCAGCTGGAAGCAATCGGCCCCGAACATGTCGGCGACGCGGCGCGCCACCGCCGAGGGGTTGATGCTGCGCGAATGGGTGAGGCCGCCCAATAGCGAGACGACCGACATCGCCTCGACCTGACGCGGCTGCATGCCCCGGAGCGCCAGATGCAAGGTCTGCCCCCAGCCGACGGCCAGTGACATGTTGTCGGTCAGCTTGTCCGAAAGCCAGAGACCGGCGGCATAGCCGACGAGCGCCGAGACGCTGGCGGCATCGCGCGCCGCCGGCACCACCACAGCCTCCTTCAGGCCAAAGGCGGTGACGAGGCCGCGCTCCAGACCTGCCTGCCGGGCCGAGCGCGCATCGATCCTGATCTTGACCAGCCCTTCGGAGCGCGCCGCCGCGAGCATGCGGATCACCTTGATCCGGCTCAGACCCAGTGCCTCGGCGATCTGCTCCTGGGTCAGGCCCTCGACATAATAGAGCCATGCAGCCCGGACTTTCGCCTCCGCGACCGGCACCTCGCCCTGGATCTGCCCTGCTCCGAATGCGTCTTCCACGAGCGCTCCCTGCCGCACCGCCTGCGGCTTGGCCCCAGCATCATCGCATCGCGGCCCCGAAGGCAACCCGTTTGAACATCTGTGCGCTTGACAGGACGAATGACATGTTCTTTTGTTCCTAAATAAGAACATATGTCCTAGGGAGAGACATGCCGATGGCCGCGATCCAGCCGCAGCCGCCTTTGGGCGCGCCCGTCGCCGGCCTGTCCCTGGCCGAAGCCCTCGAACTGCGTGCCAGGGCTGGCAAGCCGGTTCGCGTCGGCCTGATCGGCGCCGGCCAGATGGGCACCGATATCGTCGTCCAGATCTCCCAGATGACCGGCATCGAGATCGCCGCCGTCGCCGACATTGCGCCGGATCGCGTCGCGGAGGCCGCCGCGCTCGCCGGGCGCAAGGGCGAGGTCGACAACGTCACCGACGAGGCCGGGCTCGACGCCAGCAGGCGCAAGGGCCGCATCGCCGCCACGACCTCGCTCGACCTGATCTGCCGCTCGCCCAATGTCGACGTCATCATCGACGCCACCGGCAACCCGGAGGCCGGCTCGCGCGTCGCGCTGACGGCCATCGCCGCGCGCAAGCATATCGTGATGATGAATGTCGAGGCCGACATCACCATCGGCTCCTATCTCGCGGTCGAGGCCGCCAAGGCCGGCGTGGTCTACACGCTCGGCGCCGGCGACGAGCCCGCCGCCGCGATGGAGCTGATCAATTTCGTCCGCGCCATGGGCTATCCGGTCGTCGCTGCCGGCAAGGGCAAGAACAATCCGTTCCGCATCGACGCCGTGCCCGCCGATTATGTCGAGGAAGCCACGCGCCGGAACATGAACCCGCGCATGCTCGTCGAGTTCGTCGACGGCTCGAAGACAATGGTCGAGATGGTCGCCATCGCCAATGCCTGCGGCTTCGTGCCGGATATCCCCGGCATGCACGGCCCGGCCGCGCCGAAGGACGAGCTGCAGAACTATTTCTGCCCGAAGGAGGAAGGCGGCCTGCTCTCGCAGAAGGGCGTCGTCGACTTCTCCGTTGCCAAGGGCGTCGCGCCCGGCGTCTTCGCCGTCGCCGAGATGCGCCACCCCCGCGTTCGCGAGCGGATGAGCGACCTGCATCTCGGGCCCGGCCCCTATTATTCCTTCTTCCGGCCCTATCACCTGACGAGCCTGGAAGTGCCGCTCTCGGCCGCTGCCGCCGTGATCTTCAACCAGAGTCATATGCGCCCGCTGCCGGTGCCGACCTCAGAGGTCGGCTGCGTCGCCAAGCGCGATCTCGCGATCGGCGAGACGCTCGATGCCATCGGCGAATACGGCTATCGCGGCTTCGCCCTCTCCCGCGCCGATGCGCAGGCCCGCAAGGCGCTGCCGATCGGCCTCGCCCAGGGCGCGAAGATGACTCGTCCGGTGAAGAAGGGCGAACTCATCACGCTGGCCGACGCCACCCCCGACGAAAAGCTGAAGATCGTCGAGGTACGCCGTGCCCAGGACGCGATGATCGCCGCGCTGACCTCCGGAGCCCAGGCATGAGTGCCGACCAGAAGCCGAACCAGCGGCCGGAACTCGCCGCGCTCGACGATGCGACGGTGGCGCAGGCGCTGACCCGCATGCACCTGATCCGCAAGTTCGAGGAGGCTGCCGAGGCGAGCTATATGCGCGGCCTGATCCACGGCACGATGCATCTCTCGATCGGGCAGGAAGCGAGCGCGGTCGGCACGACGCTGCCGCTCGAAGCGCACGACTACATCCTCTCGACCCATCGCGGCCATGGCCACTGCATCGCCCGCGGCGCCGAGCCGAAGCTGATGTTCGCCGAGTTCTTCGGCAAGGAGACCGGCTACTGCAAGGGTCGCGGCGGCTCGATGCATATCGCCGATGTCGAGGGCGGCAATCTCGGTGCCAACGGCATCGTCGGCGGCGGCCTGCCGATCGCGGTCGGCGTCGGCATGAGCATCAAGGCGCAGAAGAACGGCCGGGTCTGCATGGTCTTCTTCGGCGACGGCGCCTCGAACGAGGGCGCCTTCCACGAGGGGCTCAACATGGCCTCGATCTGGAAGCTGCCGGTCGTCTTCGTCTGCGAGAACAACAAATACGGCATGTCGATGGATATCGGCCGCGCCATGGCGGTGGCGAACGTCGCCGACCGCGCTTCTGCCTATGGCATGCCCGGCCATTGCCTCGACGGCAACGATCTCGCCAGCGTCGCGGCGGTGGCGAAGGTCGCGATCGCGCGCGCCCGCTCCGGGGAAGGCCCCTCGCTGATCGAGTGCAAGACCTATCGCTGGCGCGGCCATTCCAAGAGCGACCGCAATCTCTACCGCTCCAAGGAAGAGATCGAGGAATGGCGCAACCAGGACCCGATCCGGCGGCTCGAGGACGAACTCAAGGCGCATGACCGCTTCGACGCGGCCGCGCTGATGAAGCTCGAAGAGGATGCCCAGCGCGACATCGATGCCGCCGTCGAGTTCGCCCGCACCTGCCCGGACCCCGATCCGAAAGACCTGACCCGTGACGTCTATGCCCTCTGACACGCTCGAAGCCGTGAGCGAGATCCGCGAACTCTCCTATGCCGAGGCCGTGCGCGAGGCGCTCGGCCAGGCGATGGAGGTCGACGAGCGCGTCTTCCTGTTCGGCGAGGATGTCGGCGTCTATGGCGGCGCCTTCGGCGTCTCCGGCGACCTCGTCCACCGCTTCGGCACGGAGCGCGTGATCGACACGCCGATCAGCGAGCTCGGCATTGCCGGTGCCGCGGTCGGCGCCGCGATCACCGGCATGCGCCCGGTGCTGGAGATCCAGTTCTCGGATTTCGTCACGCTCGCGATGGAGCAGCTCGTCAATCAGGCGGCCAAGATCCGCTTCATGTTCGGCGGCAAGGCGAGCGTGCCGATGGTGGTGCGCCTGCCCGGCGGCTCCGGCACCGGCGCCGCGGCCCAGCACAGCCAGAGCCTGGAAGCCTGGTTCGCCCATGTGCCGGGCCTCAAGGTCCTGCAGCCGAGCACGCCGCATGATGCCAAGGGCATGCTGCTCGCGGCGATCGACGATCCCAACCCCGTCCTGATCTTCGAGCACAAGCTGCTCTACAAGACCAAGGGCCATGTCCCGGCCGAGGCCTATCGCGTCCCGATCGGCAAGGCCGCGATCCGCCGCGAGGGCACGGATGTCACCATCGTCGGCTCCTCGATCATGGCCCGCAAGGCGGAAGCCGCGGCCGAACGCCTCGCCACAGACGGCATCTCGGCCGAGGTGATCGACCTGCGCTCGATCCGCCCGATCGACTTCACCACCATCGCCGAGAGCGTGCGCAAGACGCATCGCCTGCTGGTCGTCTACGAGGGCGTGAAGACCATGGGCATCGGCGCCGAGATTTCGGCGATGATCGCCGAGAGCGAGGTCTTCGATTTCCTGGATGCGCCGATCATCCGGTTGGGCGGAGCGGATGCGCCGATCCCCTACAACCCGGTGCTGGAGAAGGCGGCCGTCCCGCAGGAGGACGACATCGTCACTGCCGCCAGCAATCTCGTCCGCCACGGGGAAGCCTGATGCCCATCGAGGTCATCCTTCCCAAGGTCGACATGGACATGGAGACGGGCACGATCGAGGCCTGGCATGTCAAGGAAGGCGATCTGGTCCGCCAGGGCGACACCATCTTCGAGATCGGCACCAACAAGGCCGTGATGGAGGTCGAGGCCCCCGCCAGCGGCGCGATCCGGAACATCAAGGCTGAGACCGGCGTGCCGATCTCGGTCGGAACACCCGTTGCGTGGATCTACCTCGACGGTGAGGCCGCCACCACACCGTCCGAGCCGGCAGCCGCTGCGGCTACCGTGGCGGCTGCCACATCCCTTCCGAAGACCGAGTCGCCGGTCGCTCCGGTGATTGCAGCCGTACCGAACTCATCCGGCCTGCGCGCGACCCCGCTCGCCCGCCGCATCGCCCGTCAGAACGGCCTCGACCTCAAGACCGTGGCTGGGACCGGCCCGCGCGGACGCGTCGGCGAAGCGGATGTGAAGCGCCACCTGGAAGAGCGGCCCCGCTGCACCCCGGCGCAGGAGGCGCGCCCTGCACCGGCCCCATCGGCGAGTGCTCCCGAGAGCCGGCTGCAGCCCTTCTCGGCCATCCGCCGCATCGTCGCGAACCGGCTCTCCGAGAGCATGCGCACTGCCCCGCATTTCTATCTGACGTCCGAGATCGAGATGAGCGCCGCCCGCGACCTCCTCGGCCGCCTCGCCAGACGCCACGAGCGCATCGGCGCACCCAAGCCCAGCCTCACCGTGCTGATCGCCCGCGTCGCTGCGCGCATCCTGCGTGATCACCCGGTCATCAACGCCTCCACTGAGGGCGAAGCGACCCGCTTCCATGACAGCATCGATATCGGCATCGCCATGGAGCGCGACGGCGACCTCGTCGTGCCCGTGCTGCGCGATGCCGGCGGCATGGACATGCCGGCCATGACCCGCGAATTCGCCCGATTGCGCGAGGGCATGGCGAAGCGAACGCTGACCCCGGCCGAGCTCGGCGGCGGCACCTTCACCATCTCCAATCTCGGCATGTACGGCGTCGACTCGTTCACCGCGATCATCAACCCTCCGCAGGGCGCGATCCTGGCGGTCGGCCGCACCGTCGACAAGCCGGTCGGGCGCGAGGGCCAGATCGTGCTCAGACCGATGGCGAACTTCACGCTGTCCTCGGATCACCGCATCGTCGACGGCGTTGCGGCGGCCCGTTTCATGGCCGATCTGCGCGAGGCTCTTGAAAACCCCGAGCTGCTTCTGTGAAGGAAGATATCGTCGGTCGCCGCGTCGCGGATGACCGGCACGAGATGACGATCTGACACGAAGATCGACCGGCGCATCTGGCGTAAAGGTCGGCATCGCGACAACGGAGGAGATGAGATCATGACCCTGACAAGACGCCGCTTCACGCGACACGGCCTGATGATGACGGCTGCCGCCGCCCTGCTTGCCACCGCCCCCGCCTTCGCGCAGGCCCCCGCGGGCAAGCTCGTGCTCTATACCTCGCAGCCGGAGAAGGACGCGACCCAGACCGTCGCCGCCTTCAAGAAGGCTTATCCCAATATCGAGGTCGACATCTTCCGCTCCGGCACGACCGAGGTGATGGGCAAGCTCGCCGCCGAGATCTCGGCCGGCCAGCCCGGCGCCGACGTGCTGCTGATCGCGGATGCCGCGAGCATGGAGATCCTGAAGGCCCAGAAGCAGCTCCTAGCCTATCCCGGCGCCAAGACCGACGGCTTCCAGCCCGGCTCCTTCGACGCCGACAAGACCTATTTCGGCTCGAAGCTGATCACCACCGGCATCGCCTACAACACCGCCGCCAAGGAGAAGCCGACCTCCTGGACCGATCTCGACAAGCCCGCCTACAAGGGCCAGATCGCGATGCCGAGCCCGCTCTATTCGGGCGCTGCCGCGATCATGCTCTCGACCATGACGGCACGTCCCGATCTCGGCTGGAAGCTGTTCGAGGGGCTGAAGGCAAACGAGGCCGTCGCCGTGCGCGGCAACGGCGCGGTCCTGAAATCCGTCGCCAGCGGCGAGAAATCCTACGGCGTTCTCGTCGATTTCATGGCCTATAACGCCAAGAAGCAGGGCTCACCGATCGATTTCGTCTTCCCGAAGGAAGGCGCCCCGGCCGTGACCGAGCCCGTCGCCATCATCAAGTCGACCAAGAACGAGGCCGCCGCCAAGGCCTTCGTCGACTTCATCCTCTCCGATAACGGGCAGAAGCTGGCGCTCTGGATGGGCTATATCCCGGCCAAGCCCAGCATCGGCTCGCCGTCCTGGCTGCCGGAAGGCACCAAGATCAACGTCATGGCCTCCGACATCGCGGCCGTGGTCAAGGCGACCGAGGCCGATAAGGCCCGCTTCGCCACCATGTTCGGCAACTGAGACTGGACGCGGTGCGCATGTCTCTCGCCGATCCCGCGACGCTGCGCACGCGCGTCGAGGAGACGGGCCTCCTCTGGGGGCTCGTCGGCCTTGTCGCGCTCCTGTCGCTGCTGCCGATCGGGCGCCTGATCGTCGAGGGCCTCGCCCCCGGCGGCCAGCTCTCGGCGACGGCGCTCGGCAAGGTCATGGCAAGCCCCACGACCTGGACGGCGACCTGGAACAGCCTGACCACCGCCATCGCCGGCACGATCCTCGCCACGCTGATCGGCGGCACGGTCGCGCTGCTGGCGACGCTGACCGATATCCGCGCCCGCAACGCCTTCACCTTCTGCTTCGTCCTGCCGCTGATGATCGCGCCGCAGGTCACGGCGCTCGCCTGGCTCCAGCTCTTCGGCCCGTCGAGCACATTGCTCAAGCTGATCGGGATGGCGCCGCCGCTCGGCAGCCGCAACCCGCTCTATTCGCGCGAGGGCATCATCCTGCTGCTCGGCCTGCAATATGCGCCGCTGGTCTTCCTGACCCTGCGCGCCGGCCTGCGCGCCCTGCCGAAGGAACTGATCGAGGCCGGCCTCGCAGCCGGCGCAAGCCCGCTGACCGTTCTGCGCACCGTCGTCCTGCCCCTGATGACACCGCCACTCGTCGCCGGCATCGCGCTCTGCTTCGTCTCCAGCCTCGGCAATTTCGGCATCCCCGCCTTCCTCGGCATTCCCGGCAATTTCCTCGTCCTGCCGACGCTGATCTACCAGCGGCTCTCAGGCCTCGGCCCCGGCGTGCTCTCCGAGGTCGCGATCCTCTCCCTGCTGATCGGCGTGATCGCGATGGCCGGCATCCTCCTGCAGGACCTGATGCTGCGCCGCCGCGACTTCCGGATCACCACGACCTCGAGCGCCGCCCGCCCCTTCGAACTCGGCCGCTGGCGCCGTCCGGTCGAGATCGGGCTCTGGGCCTTCGCGATCCTCGTGCTCGCGATGCCGTTCCTCGGCCTGCTCTCGACCTCGCTGATCCCCGCCTTCGGCGTGCCGCTCAATGCCAAGACCGCGACGCTCGCCAATTACGCCTATGTGCTGTTCGAGCATGCCGCCTCGAAGCGCGCCTTCGTCAATTCCTTCCTGATGTCGGCGGGCGCGGCCACCCTGATCGTGCTGATCTGCGTGCCGCTCGGCTATTTCATCGTCTGGAAGAAGTCCCGTGCCCTGCGCCTGCTCAATCTCGCGGCCGAGTTGCCCTATGCGATGCCCGGCGTCGTGCTCGCCATCGCCGCGATCCTGCTCTTCCTCAAGCCGCTGCCGGTGCTGAACGTCTCGCTCTACAACACGATCTGGATCATCGTCTTCGCCTATCTCGCCCGCTTCCTGGTGCTGGGCCTGCGCCCCGTCATCAGCGGCTATCTCCAGATCGACCGCACGCTGGAGGAGGCCGCCCAGATCGCCGGCGCCGGCCTGCCGCGCCGCCTCGTCACCATCATCTTCCCGCTGGTCGCGCCGGCCGCCGTCGCGGGTGCGCTTCTGGTCTTCCTCACCGCCTTCAACGAGCTCACCGTGTCGGCCCTGCTCTGGTCTTCGGGCGCAGAGACGCTCGGCGTCGTCGTCTTCTCCTTCGAGCAGGGCGGCGATTCCACCTATGCCTCGGCGCTGGCGGCCATAACCGTGCTCGTCACGGTCGGCCTGATGGCCTCCACGACCCTCTTCGCCCAGAAACTGCCCCAGGGAGTCCTGCCGTGGCGCGACTGACCATCGACCGCGCGCAGAAGCGCTTCGGCTCCTATCTCGCGCTCGACGACGTCTCGATCGCAGTCGAGGATGGCGAGTTCCTGGCCGTGCTCGGCCCTTCCGGCTGCGGCAAGACCACGCTGCTGCGCCAGATCGCCGGCTTCGACAAGCTCGACGGCGGCCGGATCAGCATCGGAGACCGGCTCGTCTCCTCGGCGCAGACCCATATCCCGCCGGAGCATCGCAAACTCGGCATCGTCTTCCAGTCCTATGCGCTCTGGCCGCATATGACAGTGGCCGAAAACGTCGCCTATGGCCTCACCGTCGCCGGCGTGCGCGATCCCGAACGGGGCAAGCGCGTCGCCGCGGCGCTCGATCTCGTCGGGCTGAACGGTTTTTCGGAACGCAGGCCCGGCCTGCTCTCCGGCGGCCAGCGCCAGCGCGTCGCGCTCGCCCGCTGCCTCGTCACCGAGCCCTCGCTGGTGCTTCTCGACGAGCCGCTCGCCAATCTCGACGTCCATCTGCGCGCCTCGATGGAGGAGGAGTTCTCCCGCTTCCACGAGCGCACCGGCACGACCATGGTCTACATCACCCATGACCAGGCCGAGGCCATGGCGCTGGCCGACCGCATCGCGGTGATGGATCGCGGCCGCTTGCTCCAGCTCGCCACGCCTTCGCTGCTCTATCGCGAGCCCGCCAACGTGACCGTCGCCGGCTTCATCGGCGAAGGCATGGTGCTGCCGGCGACGATCCTGTCCGCGCCGCAGGCCGGGCGCTGCAAGGTCAGCGTGCTCGGCGTCGAGGCCGTCGTGCGCTGCCGGTCCGATCAGGCTGTCAACGGGCAGGCAAAACTCTGCCTGCGCGCCCGCGATATCGGCATCACGACGGCAGGAGAAAACGGCCTCCCGGCCACGGTCGAGCGCCTGTCCTATCAGGGCGGGTTCTTCCGCATGGAAGCGCGCCCCGCCAACAGCCAGAACATCGTCCTGCATCTCGATGCGGCCGAGCCCGCACCGGCCCAGGCGGGCGAAGCCATCCGTATCGCCATCACCGACGGCTGGGTCATCCCTGAGAGCGTCTCCCTGGACAAGGCTGCGTGAGACCGGCGGCATGAGACTGACGATTCATGGCGGGGTCGGCGAGAAGGGCCGGACCTGCATCGGTGTCGAGCACGGCGAAACCCGGCTCCTGCTCGATGTCGGCGTCGATACCAGCGCGCGGGGCGCCGCCTACCATCCGGCGATCACGCGAGCGGAACTCGAACGCATCGACGCGATCATCGTCACGCACGCGCATGAGGACCATGTCGCGGCGCTCGGCTGGTGCCTCGCCAACGGCTTTTCCGGCCGCATCCTGATGAGCGCCGAATCCGCGGGCGAAACCGACGCGACGCTCGCCGCCTACGCGACCCCGGAGGAACGGAAACTCGCCAGACAAGCTCCCGTCGAGATCATCACGCACGGCGCGGATTTCGCCATCGGCCCGATCGCGATCCGCACCGGCCGCAGCGGCCATGTCGTCGGCGGCATCTGGTGCCACCTGAGCGCAGGCGGCCGCAGGCTCGGCTATTGCGGCGATGTCGTGCCGGATAGCCCGGTCTTCGCCATGGACGCCCTGCCGCCTTGCGATCTGCTGCTGGTCGATGCCTCCTATGGCGCCGACCGCATCCCCGCTGGCGAACGCGGCACCGCGATCAGGCGCTGGCTCGCGGCCCATCCGCAGGGCGCCGTGCTGCCGACGCCGCTCTCCGGCCGCTCGGTCGAGCTGATCGGATTGATCGACACGCCCATCGCGATCCACCCCTCGATGCGCGCGGCGCTCGCCCAGCAGATCGCTGCCTCGGCCTGGCTGAAGCCAGGTACCACCGAGGTCCTCTCGGCGCGTTTCGCCGAGGCTCTGCTCTGGGAAGAGGGACAACCGCTCCCTGCTGCCGCCCTCATCGTCGATGACGGTATGGGGCTCGCCGGCCCTTCCAAGCCCGCTCTCGCCCAAGCCCGCCGCGAGCGGCATCCTGTCCTGCTGACCGGCGGCATTCCCAAGGGCAGCCCGGCCGATCACATGCTGGCCGCAGGCGAAGCCGAATGGCTACGCTTCCCGACCCACCCGACTCTGCTCGAGAACATCGCGATCGCGGCAGCGAGTGGCGCCAGCCGTATCCTCGCTCATTCCTGCGATGCCGCGACCGCGGCCTTGCTGGCCAAAGAAATCCCCGGACTGGTCACGGACCTCAAGCCCGGCGACGCCATCGAGATCTGAAGCATTTTCAAGCGAAGTGGGTACCGGTTCGCGTGAAGAAAATGCGGTAAAACAGAAGTCTGACCATGCGCATCCTCATCGCCAATGACGACGGCATCGACGCTCCCGGCATCGCCCTGCTGCGCCAGGCTGCTGCCCGCGTCGCCTCCGATATCTGGGTCGTCGCGCCCGAGCGGAAATGGACGGCCGCCAGCCACCACCTCTCCTTCGACAAGGAGCTGACGCTCGCTCGCCGCGAAAAGCAGGTCTACGCGCTCAACGGCACGCCGGCCGATTGCGTCGTCGCGGCCATGACCGTGCTGTTCCGCGATGGCGGGCAGCCCGACCTCGTGCTCTCCGGCGTCAATGACGGACGCAATGCCGCCGAGGATGCCGCCTATTCCGGCACGCTCTCGATCGCCCGCGAGGCCAGCTTCTGGAATCTCCCCGCCATCGGTTTCTCCCGGACCAAGGGCGGGACTTCCGAAGAGCGCGGCGTCGCGGCGCTCGCTGCCCTGATCGAGAATCTCTGGCGGACGCGCGCGCAATGGACCCGCGAGGGCACATTCCTGAGCGTCAATCTGCCGAAGGAGTTGCCGACTGAAGTCGGCCTCGCCGGTATCGGCCGCGACAAGATCGCGGGCGCGGCGGACATCGTCTCGGAAGAAGGCGACAAGATCGTCTGGCGCATCCGGCGCGGCCGGCCGCATACCAGCCGGCCGGGCGACGAGAACAGCCTGATCGATTCCGGCCGCATCGCCATCGTCCGCCATTGCTGGAGCGATGGCGCGCCACTCGATGCCGGCTTTGCCGTCAAGCTCAACAATGCGCTGAAGCAGCCTACGGGTTGAGCTCGCCTGCTTCACAGAGACGCGTGTCATCCCGGCCCGAGCGAAGCGAAGAGCCGGGATCCATGCCTGAACTTAAATCGGAAGCGCTCCGGCATGGATCCCGTGTCAAGCCCGGGATGACGGCGTGGTTCCGAGTCAGGGCAACTCGGCTCAGCCTTCGAGAAACTGCATCCGGTGCAAGCGGGCATAGGCGCCATCGCGCGCCAGCAACTCGTCATGGCTGCCGGTCTCGACCACCTTGCCCTCGTCCATGACGACGATCAGGTCGGCCTCGCGGATGGTCGAGAGCCGGTGCGCGATGACGATGGTCGTGCGCCCTTTCATCAGCGTCGACAGCGCCTGCTGGACCAGCCGCTCGGATTCCGTGTCGAGCGCGCTCGTCGCCTCGTCGAGCAGCAGGATCGGCGCGTTCTTCAGGATGGCGCGGGCGATCGCGACACGCTGGCGCTCACCGCCCGAGAGCTTGTGGCCGCGCTCGCCGACGGGTGCGTCGTAACCGCCCGGCATCGCCATGATGAACTCATGCGCGGCGGCCGCCTTCGCCGCGGCGATGATCTCCTCTTCCGAGGCCTCCGGCCGCCCAAAGGCGATATTCGCCCGCACGCTGTCGTCGAATAGCACGACATCCTGGCTGACGACGCCGACCTGCCGGCGCAGGCTCCTCAGCGTGACGTTGCGCAGGTCCTGACCGTCGATCTCGATGCGGCCCTCGGTTGGGTCGTACAGACGCGGCACCAGGGCGAGCAGCGTCGACTTGCCCGAGCCCGAGCGGCCGACCAGCGCCATCGTCTTGCCGCCCTGCGCGACGAGATCGATGCCCTCCAGCGCGCGCTGATCCTCGCGATAGCGGAAGCGCAGATGGCGGAAGGCGACCTCGCCGGCCCCGACCGCAAGCGGCTTCGCATCGGGCCGATCGAGCACCTGCGGTTTCTCGTCCATCAGCGCGTAATAGCGCTTCAGCGAAGCCCCGGCCTCCTGGACGATGGCGTTGAGATTGCCGAGCGAGCGCATCGGCTGCGCCGCGAGCAACAGCGCCGAGACATAGCCGGTGAAATCGCCGACCGTCGAATTGCCGGATGTGATGCGGACGCCGATCGCGGCGAGAACGCCGGCGACCGCGATGCCGCCGCCGACCTCGAGCAGCGGGTCGAGCCGCCCGCGCGCATTGGCCGCCTTCATCTTCAGCGCCCGGATCGCCTCGAAGGCGTTGGCGGCGCGGTCCTTCAGATAGGGTTCGAGCCGATCGGTCTTGGCGACGCGGGCCCCCTGCAGGCTCTCGGTGACGAGATTGGCCATCAGGCCGGTCTGTTCCTGCTGGGAACTGGCCATGCGCCTGAGCTTGCGGCCGATCCGGCCGATCGGATGGGCGATCACCGGCGCGATCAGCAGCACGACCAGCGTCATCTGCCAGTCGATCCAGATCAGCGCACCGACCAGCGCGATGGCGGTGACCACGTCGCGGATCGCGATGTTGACGATGCGCGTCAGCGCTTCCTTGACGAAGGTGAAATCGGTGGTGAAGCGCTGCGTGAGGGAGGCCGGGTTCTCGCGCTGCAACTGCGCAAGATCGGCATCGATCAGATGGCCATAGAGCGCCGTCTGCATGTTCGCCTCGATGCGGCTGACGACCTTGTTGGTCATTACCGTCTGGGCGAGCAGCGAGAAGCCCTTGATCGCGGTCACGATCACGACGACGGTCGCAACCGCGTTGATGACGCCGATATCATAGCCGATCGACTTCGAGACCAGCCGTTCCATGCGCCGGACGAAGCCGGTCGATTCGGCCGTCAGCGGATCGGCGAAGGCATCGAACGCCGCCTTGATCAGCAGCGGATAGAAGCTCGTTGTCACCGCGATGACCACGACGAGGCCGAGAATCATCAGCATCTGGGGGAGATAGGAGCTGATCTGCTCGCGCCAGACACGGGCAAAGAGCGCGAGGGTATCGTCGGTGACGCGGCCGATCTTCATGCCGGGGGCCTATCATGGCCGCCCCGCAAGCGCCACTGGCGCATGCCCGGGCGCGAAAGAGGGGCCTTGCTACGGACACGAAGCTGTCTTCCCATGGCCACAACCGACTCAGGAGACCTCATGCCGCTTTCCCCGCCGGCCCAGCCCGGCCAGAGCTTCGCCGAGATCGAAACCCCCGCCCTCGTGCTCGATCTCGACGCGTTCGAGCGCAATCTCGTCGCCATGGCGGCTTTCACCCAGGCCCATGGCATCAGGCTCAGGCCCCATGCCAAGTCACATAAGAGCCCGGAGATCGCGCTCCGCCAGATCGCCCATGGCGCGGTCGGGCAGTGCTGCCAGAAGGTCGGTGAAGCCGAAGTACTGGTCGCAGGTGGCGTCGGCGACGTTCTGGTCACCAATGAGATCGTTGGAGCGGCCAAGCTGGATCGTCTCGCCCGCCTTGCCCGTACCGCGAAGATCGGCCTCTGCGTCGACCATCCAGATGGCGTGCGCGAAGCGGCGGAAGCGGCGGCGCGCAACGATGTGACGCTCGATGTCTATGTCGAGATCGATGTCGGCGGCCGGCGCTGCGGCGCCGCCCCAGGCGAGGCCGCCGTGCGGCTGGCGGAGGCGATCGCGCGCTCCAACACCCTGCGTTTCGCAGGCATCCATGCCTATCACGGCTCGGCCCAGCACATGCGCTCGATCGACGAGCGCCGCGAGGCGATCGAGCGCGCCGGCCTCGCCGCCCGCAACACGATCGAGCGGCTCAAGCATCACGGCCTGCCCTGCGAGGTCGTCACCGGCGCCGGCACGGGCACCCATGAGCTGGAGACCCAATCCGGCATCTGGAACGAGATCCAGCCCGGCTCCTACATCTTCATGGATGCCGATTACGCCCGCAATCGCCAGGCCGACGGCACGCCCTTCCGCAGCTTCGAGCACGCGCTCTTCGTCCTCGCCGGCGTGATGAGCAAGCCGGTGCCGGATCGCGCCATCGTCGATGCCGGCCACAAGGCCGCAGCGGTCGATTCCGGCATGCCCGTGCCCTTCCGCCGCGAGGGTGTGATCTACACGAAACCCTCGGACGAACACGGCGTCTTGACCGGCGATCCGGTCGCGGTGCCACATCGCGGCGACCGCCTGCTGCTGATCCCCGGCCATTGCGACCCGACGGTCAACCTGCACGACTGGTACGTCTGCGTCCGCGGCCTGCACGGGCCGGACGCCCATGTCGAGGCACTCTGGCCGGTCGCTGCGCGCGGTGCCCTGACCTGAGCGGACGATGCTCGCCGAGCTTGTCCTGAGCCTGGCCACACCGGCCGCGCGGATGACGCGCCGGCTCGGCCTCGTCGGGGAAAGCGTCGCGCTCTGGGCGCGCGGCAACCGGCAGCATCGGGCCTGGAACCCCCATCACGAGCGCTGCCGCGCCGTGGTGACAGGGGTCGTCGCGGAGCTGCCGCAGCGTCGGAAGGTGGTGGTCCTTGGCTCGGGCCTGTTGCGCGACATCCCGCTCGAACTGCTCTGCGAACGGTTCGAACAGGTGCTGCTGGTCGATGCCGTCCACCTGCCGCAGATCCGGTTGCGCATGCACTTCCGGCCCAAGGTCACGCTCTTGACCCGCGACCTCACCGGCCTCATGGGCTGGCTTGCCGAAGAAGACGGCGGGCGTATCGATCCGCTGGCCGACCTGATCGCCGATCCGGCCATCGATCTCGTGATCTCCGCCAATCTGATGTCGCAGCTCGCCTGGCCGGTCGAGGACTGGCTGGACGATCAGCCCGCTCGTGCGGGACAGCTCCCGGCCGGCCTGCCGGCGCAATGCATCGCCTGGCATCTCGCCGACCTCCGCCGCTTCCCCGGCCGTGTCGTCCTGCTCAGCGATGTCGAGATGATCGAGCGTGACCGGGCGGGCGCGGTCACCGACCGCTTCGACCTGACGCGCGGCGTCGCGCTTCCCGCGCCGGATGAGAGCTGGGACTGGCCGGTCGCGCCCTTCGGCGAGGCCGCGCGCGAGCGCGAAAACATTCATCGCGTCGGCGCCTGGCGGGATTTCCGCTGAGGCGTCGGCGCTGGGTCAGGGCCGCCAGCCGGTCTCCTCGACCGGAGCGTTCTCGCGCTCCTCATCGCGGCGGGCCTCCTCGACGACGGTGAAGAGCGCGCGCAGCGCCGCGTCGACGCCTTCACCCGACGCCGCCGAGAGGATGATCGGCATGCGTTTGGCCGCCCGCTTCAGGCGCGCGACCTGCTCCTTGAGCACTTCCGGCGTCAACGCGTCGACCTTGGAGAGCGCGACGATCTCCGGCTTCTCGGCCAGCCCCTCGCCATAGGCCTCCAGCTCCTCGCGCACGGTCTTGTAGGCCTTGCCGGCATGCTCGCTGGTGCCTTCGACCAGATGCAGCAGCACGCGGCAGCGCTCGATATGGCCGAGGAAACGGTCGCCAAGGCCATGGCCCTCATGCGCACCCTCGATCAGGCCGGGGATATCAGCCAGCACCATCTCGCGCCCGTCGACGCGCACGACGCCGAGGCCGGGATGCAGCGTCGTGAAGGGATAATCGGCGATCTTCGGCTTCGCCGCCGTGACGGTGGCGAGGAAGGTCGACTTGCCGGCATTGGGCAGGCCGACGAGGCCGGCATCGGCGATCAGCTTCAACCGCAGCCAGACCCAGCGCTCCTCGCCCGGCAGGCCGGGATTGGCATGGCGCGGTGCCTGGTTGGTCGCGGTCTTGAAATAGGCATTGCCGAAGCCGCCATTGCCGCCCTTGCACAAAACGAAGCGCTGGCCGGGCTCGGTCAGGTCGGCGACCTTGGTCTCGCCGTCCTCGTCGAGGATCTCGGTGCCCGGCGGCACCTTGAGAACGATCGCCGGCGAGTTCGCGCCATGGCGATCCTTGCCCATGCCGTGCTCGCCGGTCCGGGCCTTGAAATGCTGCTGGAAGCGGAAATCGATCAGCGTGTTGAGCCCCTGCACGCATTCGATGATGATATCGCCACCGCGCCCGCCGTCGCCGCCATTCGGCCCGCCGAACTCGATGAATTTTTCGCGGCGGAAGGAGACGCAGCCGGCGCCGCCGTCACCCGCCTTCACATAGATCTTGGCCTGGTCGAGGAATTTCATGCTGTTTCACTAGTGATGAGCGGAGGAAAGGGCAATGGACCGGATCACGCTACAAGCCGGAAAGCGCTCATCTCCTCGCGCAGGGAATCGGCGAAGCGCTGGGCCGCCAGCCCCGGGCGCGGCGCCATGATCAGCCCGACCGTGAGTTCGAACAGAGGCGGCAGTCCCTCGGCCGCGCCGAGCCGACGCAGCGACGGTGGAACGGCGCTTTCCGTGATCGCGGTGACGCAGAAGCCACCCTCCACCGCCGAGAGCACCCCGGAGGTATGCGAGCAGGAAAAGACCAGCCGATACGCCCGCCCCGCGCTGCTCAGCGCTCCAAGGACCCGCGAGCGCGCCCGGCAACCCTCGGAGAACAGGGCGAGCGGCAGCGTTTCCTGCAGTTCGGGCCGGTGGCCGCGCGCCGCGACCCAGATCATCGGTTCGCGCCGGAGCACCTCGCCCATCGGCCGGCTCGGATCCTGTGAGACCACGGCGAGGTCGAGATCGCCGGCCTTGAGCGCAGGCTCGATCCGCTTGGAGAGATCGCAATGGACCTCGAGCTCGACCTTGGGATGCTCCACTGCGAAGCGCGCGATCAAGGGCCGGAGATAGGCGTCCATGTAGTCGTCGGGCACGCCGATACGCAGGCGCCCCGTCGGCGTCTCTCCGGCGAGATCGGCCAAGGCCTCGCGCTCGACCGCGAGCAGGCGCCGCGCATGGGCGATCAGGCGCTCGCCGGCATCGGTCGGCGTGACGCCGCGGCGCGACCTCTCCAACAGCTTATGGCCGAGCTGGTTCTCCAAATCCTGGATGCGGACCGAGATTGCCGACTGCGTCCGGCCAAGCCGAGCGCTCGCCGCCGTAAAGCCGCCGGTCTCGGCTACGGCCACCAGCATGCCGAGCGCGGCGAGGTCGAAATGTGCGGTCATGACGTGCCTCCTCGGGACATCGGCAATCGATCGGTTTTAAGAATGGTTAAATCAGAATAATCCGTTTTTCCGATTGAAGGAAGCGGCCTATAGCATCGTCCGAACGAAACCGGGCAGACCGCGCCGTCGCGGCCGAAGCTGGCTTCACCCATCGTCAGAAGACACCATGTCCGCCCCTGCCATTCCCGTCCGGCCCGCATCGCCCGCGCTGGCGATGTTCCTCGCGCTGCTCACCGGCGCGACCTGCATCGGCTTTTCCGGCATCTTCGTGCGCCTCGCCGATGTCGGCCCGGCCGCCGCCGGCTTCTGGCGCATGCTCTTCGCATTGCCGGTGCTTGTCGCCTGGACGGCACTGGAGCAGCGCAGGCCAGTGGGCGAAAAGATCGGTCGCGGCGCCTTCATCGCGGTCGCACTGGCCGGCCTCAGCTTCGGCATCGACGTCACGCTCTACAATGCCGCGCTGGGCCACACGACGATCGCCAATGCCTCGCTGCTCGGCAATCTCTCGCCGGTCGGCGTCGTGCTCGGCGGCTGGCTCTTACTCGGCGACAAGCCCTCCCGGCGCATCCTTGGCGCGCTGATGCTGGCGGTCGCCGGCGCGATCCTGCTGATCCTGCCGAAGTTCGTCGGCGCCGGACAGGTCACCGGCAATCTCTTTGGCGACGGCCTCGCCTTCGGTGCCGCCCTCTCCTACGCCGCCTATATCCTGGCGGTGCGCCGCGCGCGTGATGGAGCCCGCGCCGGCTATGTCAGCCTCGTCTCCAGCGTCATCTGCGCCGTGTTCTGCCTCGTTGCAGCGCTGGTGCTGGGCGAGCAGGTCATCCCGGCGAGCCTGCAGGGCTGGCTTGCGGTGGCCGCGCTCGGCCTCGTCTCGCATGCGCTCGGCCAGGGCCTGATTACGCTCTCGCTCGGCAGCTATGGCGCCGGCGCCGCTTCGCTCGTCATGGTCTGGCCGGCTGTGGTCAGCGTGCTCGCCGCCTGGGCGCTGTTCGGCGAGCAGCCGACCCCGGTCCAGGCCTTCGGCGGCGTCGCCATTCTCGCCGCCGTACTGCTGGTCCGGCGCGGCTGAGCCGCACCGTCAGGCCGCAGCCCTAACCCCGTAATGCAGGATTACGGTCCCGTTCTTCAGAGGACGGGCCGCGATCAGGGCGTAGTGACGCTTCGCCGCGTTCGGCTTGAACAGGGGCGTGCCCTGGCCGATCGTGACCGGCGCGACCGCAATCATGACCTCGTCGACGAGCCCCGCCGCGAGCAGCGACTCCGTCAGCTCCGCGCTGCCGAAGACATAGATGTCCTTGCCAGCTTCCGCCTTCCGGCGCGTGATCTCCCCGGCGATATCGGCCGTCACGGTCGTGTTGTTCCAGTCCGAACCGGTCAGCCTGCGTGAGGCCACGAGCTTCGGCAGGGCGTTCATGAAGCCCTTGACCTCGCCCCCCTCCTCAGCCGAGGTCCAATAGGCCTTCATGCCCTCATAGGTGACGCGGCCGAAGACCAGCAGCCCGGCCTTGTGGCCGAAATCGCTGCTGAGTTCGGACAGCTCATCACCCCAGGCATCGGCATGGAAGCCGAGATCCCACTTCTCCTTGCCTTCGAAGAACCCTTCCAGCGTCATCAGATTCCAGACGATCACCTTGGCCATCGCATCCTCCTGATAGGTTCGATCAAAACTAGTTTCGATTTGCAATCAGTTGCTGGGCAGCGAAACCGATTCTATATTGCAAGCGGTTTTGGAGACGAGCATGCGCGAGACCGGCCGTTCGGGCTGTCCGATCAATCTGACGCTGGAAATCCTGGGCGACCGCTGGAGCCTGATCGTGCTGCGCGACATCATGTTCGGCAACCGTCGGCATTTTCGCGAGATGCTGGCGAAATCGGACGAGGGCATCGCCTCGAACATCCTCGCCGACCGCCTGAAGCGCCTCGTCGAAAAGGGCCTGCTCTCGCGCCGTGACGATGCCAGCCACAAGCAGAAGGCGATCTACAGCTTGACCGAGATGGGCATCGCGCTGGTCCCGGTCTTCGCCGCGATGGGCGAATGGGGCCGACACTTCCTACCGGTGACCGAGGAACTCTCGATCCGCGCCGAACTCCTCAGCGAAGGCGGCCCGGCGCTTTGGGAGCGCTTCATGCAGGAGCTGAGGCACCTCCATCTCGACGCCCCCAAGCCAGCGCAATCCGTGCTCGACGAGCTGACGCAAGCCTATCGGGACGCGCTGGCGCGGCGGCAGGCCATGGCGGGCTGACCCGCTCCGGAACTTATCCCCGCATACCGTAGCGGCATCACACTGGGGCTCCCCTCCAGGAGCCCGTCATGCCGATCCTCCATCGTCCTTATGCCGATCGCGAGCTTCGCGCCGCACGGCTTCGTCTGCTGCGGCTTCGCGACGAGTTTTGCCTGATCCGGCGCGATCATTGGCGCCGCAAATACAATCCCAACCAGCCGCGCGTGCCCTCCGACAATGCCGATGGCGGGCAATGGACCAGCAGCGCGGGCGGCGGAGGTGGTTCCGGCGGAGGAGACCCGCTTTCTCCCGATGGCAGTTCGCTGGGTGCCGATACCGGCTGGTCCTCGCTCGGCGAAGGCTGGAGCGAGGATGGCTCGATCTTCGAGCAGACCGTCACAGACGGCGAGGGCACGACGATCCGGTCGGAACACGCTGCCTCGCCCACTGCCGGCTTCGACGAACGCCAGATCGTTACCTTTCCCGACGGCAACGCGGTCAGTTTCGAAACGACCGGCAACACCCAGTCGATCTATGACGGCGGCCCCGACGGTGATCTCGTCGCTCGCACAACCTGGACTCAGTCCGGCCCCGAGCCCGACGCGACGATTCAGCCGGCCTTTGCGCCACTCTTGGCTGCGCGATCCTCTTCAACTGGCAATCACCACTCAACGGCACCGACGGTCAGCAGGCCGTCATGGGCTTCAATGCTCGCGACTATCAGCTCGGAGACGGTACAAGCGGCAAGCTCGATCTCAGCTTTTCCGGGCGTATAACCGAAGAGCAGGCTGAACTGGCTTGCCGGCGCTTGCCCGATGTCAGGGAACTGGCCGATCGCGCCGCAAATGCTGCCGGCTCTCCTGAGCTCTACCCGTCTCGAACAGTTTATGGAACGGATGTCCACACGCGTTTCGCGCAATAGGTCAAAGACCTGAACGACTTCCGCTTCCGAGCCGAACGATCGTTTCTCAAAGAGCAGATTGAGGGGGTCGATAGCCAGAAAGTGCCCTACGGGTATCCACGGTCGATCCGGGTGGACGCCTATGAATACCGAGATGATGGCACGCTTTGCGTTTATGATCTCAAAACCGGCAAAGCCGGCTTGTCCGATCGGCGAGCCGATATTCTGGCTAATGCCATAAAGTTGGGATTCAAACCGATTCGACGGATCATTGTCATGGAGGTGAGGCCGAAACAATGACCACGAAGAAGCAGATCAAGACGCTGTTCGACCAACTATTGGATCGCAACGACGATCTTATCGTGAAAAAACATTACTTCTTCAAGGTGCCCTACCTCATGTTGAGGCCGGTACGACATGTCTCCCGCTCTATCTCGATCGACCGCACGTCCCGTGCCGATGATCCGAATTTTTTTTGGCATGTCGGGCATTGCTTCGGACCTTTCGGCTCGGTGGCAGGTCTCGCTGCCGAATGGTTCCTGCTGCCCCGCGATAAGCCGAGCCGGTGGTCGGAAACCGGCTTCATCGAAACAGCCGTCGAGGAAATCGAGACGAATATTCTGCCGATGCTGCGCCGTGTGCAGACCATCGAGGACATGTTTCGAATCGAGGGAGTGCCGCGATCTCATGAGTATGACGGCTGGCTCAATCATTACCCACCCTACCACATCGCCATCGCGGCAGCCTTGGGACGCTGGGGGGAATCCCTCGCCGTCTACGGGGACATCAAGGACTCGTATCTCCGCATGACGTCATGGCCGCGCGCCGATTACGAGAAAGCTTCAGAACTTGGCGCGTTGATCGCCGATGGAGACCGTGCCGGAGTCGCCTCCCTCCTCCACCGATGGGAAGGCGACTTCGTTGCCCGCAACGGCCTCGAAGACATCTACGAACGCACGCCCTTCCCGCTCGAACTCCAGCCCTGACACCTCACTCCGCCGCCATGCGCGGCGGAGCCGGCTTCGACATCGCTTCCGCCGTCGCGATCGCGGGTGCCGCGTGCTCGTCGATCGGCTCCCACTGGCTCTCGTCCTCGGCCTTGCCGAAGAAGCGGCCGAAGAGCCAGCCGGTCCCCCGCGAGAGATCGTCCATCACCATGTAGAAGGACGGCACGAAGACCAGCGAGAGCACGGTCGAGACGATCAGGCCGCCGATCACCGCAATCGCCATCGGCGCGCGGAACTCGCCGCCGTCGCCAACGCCATAGGCCGAGGGCAACATGCCCGCCGCCATCGCGATCGTGGTCATCAGGATCGGCCGCGCCCGCTTGCGGCCGGCCTCGATCAGCGCCGTGAAGCGATCCTTGCCGCGCCCGACCTCCTCGACCGCGAAATCGACCAGCATGATCGCGTTCTTGGTGACGATGCCCATCAGCATGAGCAGGCCGATATAGACCGGCATCGAGACCGCGTTGTTGGTCGCGAGCAGCGCGATCACCACGCCGCCGAAGGACAGCGGCAGCGAGAGCAGGATCGTGATCGGCTGGAAGACCGAGCCGAACAGCAGGATCAGCACCGCCAGAACCAGCATCAGGCCGGTCGTCATCGCGGTGATGAAGCCCTGCACGACCTCGCCCTGGATCTCGGCATCGCCGGTCGCGGCGATCCAGACGCCCTCGGGCAGGCCGACCTCCCTGACGATCTCCTGGAACTTGTCCTGAGCCGTGCCGAGCTCGAAGCCGCGCTTCAGGTCGGCGCCAATCTGCGCGCGGCGGACGCGGTCATAGCGATCGATCGAACTCGGCCCTTCGCCGAAGCCGATCTCGGCAACGGCCGTCAGCGGGATCGAAACGCCGGTCGCATTGGTCACGCGCAGCGCCGCAATATTGCGCATGTCGGTGCGGGCGGCCTCGTCGAGCTGGACACGGATCGGCACCAGCCGGTCGCCGGCGTTGAACTTGGCGAGGTTCGGCCCGACATCGCCGATCGTGGCGACGCGCACCGCTTCCGAGATCGCCTCGGGCGTGACGCCGAGATTGGCGGCTTCCTCCAGCTTCGGCGTGACGCGCAGCTCCGGTCGGCTCAGCGAGCCCGCCGTCGCGACATTGAGGTAGCCGTCGACCTGGCGCATCCGCGCCTCGATCTTGGCGACGGCCGAATCGAGCGCCTCGCCATCCTTCGACAGGATCGAGAAGGCCATCTCGCGCTCGCCGCGCTCGTTGACATACCAGGCGCGCACATCCGGCACGCTGGCGAGCTTCGCAGCGATGGTGACCTTGAGCTCCTTCTGGGCGATGTCGCGCTCGGCCTTGGGCTTGAGCAGGATGAAGACCGCGGCGCGGCGCACCTCGCGCTGGCCGGTCGGCGAGGCCCCGCCGAGCACGAAGACGTCGCGCACCTCGGGAATCGTCTTCAGGACGTCGACGAGCTTGTCGGTGGTGACGCGGGTATCCTCCAGCGTCGAGCCGGGCGGCAATTCGACGCTGGCCACGACGCGCGAGGTATCCTCGTCCGGGATGAAGCCGGTCGGCAGCATCTGCGTCGCCTGGATCGAGCCGATCAGGAACATGAAGCCGATCACCAGCGTCGCATAGGCCGTGTTGAACGGCATGCTGCGCCAGCGCCCGGTGCCGTCGAAGCGCGGGAAGAATGGGATGCGCCGCTTCTTCAGCGTGCCCTTCAACAGGCCGACATAGCCGCGCATGACCCAGCCGTCCTTGGGATCGGCATGGTCGACCGGTTTCATCAGATAGGCCGCCATCATCGGCGTGATCAGGCGCGCGACCAGGAGCGAGAACAGCACGGCAACCGCGACGGTCAGGCCGAACTGCCGGAAATACTGGCCGGCGACGCCGCCCATGAAGGAGACTGGCGCGAAGATCGCGACGATGGTCAGCGTGATCGCGATAACCGCGAGCCCGATCTCGTCAGCGGCTTCCATCGCGGCGCGATAGGGCGACTTGCCCATCTTCATATGCCGGACGATGTTCTCGATCTCAACGATGGCGTCGTCGACGAGGATGCCCGTCACCAGCGTGATGCCGAGCAGGCTGACGAGGTTGAGCGAGAAGCCCATCAGCTCCATCGCCCAGAAGGTGGGAATGGCCGAGAGCGGCAGCGCCACCGCCGTGATCAGCGTCGCCCGCCAGTTGCGCAGGAACAGGAAGACGACGAGGACGGCAAGCCCCGCGCCTTCCAGCAGCGTTTCCATCGCCGCCTTGTAGTTGCCGTAGGTATAGGCGACGGCGTCGTCGATCGGCGTGATCTTGATGTCGGGGAAGCGCTTGTTCAGCTCCGCCACACGCTGCGCCACGACATCCTTGACCGACAGCTCGCTCGAGCCCTTCGAACGGAACACCGCGAAGGTCACGACCGGGCTCTTGTTCAGGCGGCCGAAGGCGCGGGGCTCGGAATTGGAATCCTCGACGCGGCCGAGTTCCTTGAGGCGCACCTCGCGCCCGCCCGAGAGCGTGATCTTGGTCTCCGCCAGCTCGGCAACGGTGCGCGCGCCGGCGAGCGTGCGGATCGCCTGCTCCTGCCCGCCGACTTCGCCGCGGCCGCCGGCCAGATCGACATTGGTGGCGCGGATCTGGCGATTGACCTCACCCGCGGTAATGCCGAGCGCGAGCAGGCGGTCGGGATCGAGCGAGATGCGAATCTCGCGATCGACGCCGCCATAGCGCTCGACGCGGCCGACGCCCTTCAGCCCCTGCAATTCGCGCGCGACGACATCGTCGACATGCCAGGAGAGCTGTTCCAGCGTCATGCCGGCCGAGGCCGCGCCATAGGTCAGGATCGACTGGCCCTCGACATCGATGCGCTGGATGATCGGCTCGTCGATGGTGCGCGGCAGCTCGGCCCGGATCTTGGCGATCGCGTCCTTGACGTCGTTGACGGCGCGGTCCGTGTTGGTTTCGAGCCGGAACTCGATCAGCGTCAGCGACTGGCCGTCGGTCAGGGTCGAGGTGACATGCTTCACCCCGGTGATGTTGGCGACGGTATCCTCGACGCGCTTGCTGACCTGGCTCTCGAGCTCGGCTGGCGCGGCGCCGGACTGCGTCACGGTGACGGAGACCAGCGGAATGTCGATATTCGGAAAGCGCGTGACCGGCAGCTTCGAGAAGGCAAGCAGCCCGAGCACGCAGAGCACGACGAAGAGCAGGATGGCCGGAACCGGCTTCCGGATCGACCAGGCGGAGAAATTGACGTTCATGCTTTTGCCCGTCAGTTCGTCGCGACCGGCGTGACGGTGTCGCCGTCGCGCACGAAGGTTCCGGCGCGCGCCACGACCGTCTCGCCCTCGGTGATGCCGCTCACGATTTCGGCGCGGCCATGGCCGACGAGCCCGAGCGTCACCGGCTTGGTGGTGACCTTGCCGTCCTTGACGGACTGAACGGTCGCGCCGGCCCGGCTATAGGTGATGGCCGAAAGCGGCAGGGTCACGGCGCGCTTGCGGCCGGTCTCGATGATCCCGCGGGCGAAGGAGCCGATCGCGACCGGCGGGTTGCCGTCGAGCGCGACGAGGACACGGCCGAGCCGCGACGCCTTGTCGACCTCCGGCATGATCAGGCGGATCGTGCCCGCCAGCGCCTCGTCGGCACCGGCCGGGGTCACCGCGACGCCCTGCCCGAGCTTGAGCTTGGGAAGCTCGACCTCGGCAACCTGCGCCTCGAGCTCGACCGCGCCGTCGGCGATGATCCGGAACAGCGGATCCGTCTGCGGCAGCACGCTCGCCATCGCGCCGAGCCGCGCCGTGCGTCGGCTGACGACGCCGGCCCGCGACGCCTTGATCTCGGTGCGTGCCAGTTTCACGGCGATATCCTTGCCCTGTGCCTGGGCCAAGGCGAGGTCCGCACTGGCGATCGCCAGCGCTTGCCGGGCCGAATTGGCGCGTGCTTGTCCGGAACGGGCAGCGGCGGCCCGCTGGTCAAACGTCTCGACACTGGTGTTGCCGCTCTCGCGCAGGGCCTTGGTCCGGTCGAAGGCATTGTTGGCCTGGACGAGATTGGCGTCGGCCTCTGCGATCTGGGCTCTGGCCTGCGCCATCAGCGCTTCGGCGCGCGCAATCTGCGCGTCGTTCTGCGCCTTCTGGACATCGAGCGTCACGCGGCTCAAACGGGCCAGAACCTGCCCCTCCGCCACCTTGTCACCCTCCTGCGCCAGCAGCTCGATGATCGCGAGACCATCGACTTCCGGGGCGACTAGGACCTCATCGCGCGCGACGACCGAACCGGAGACGACAACGCTCTGGACGATCTCGGTGGTCTGCGCCTGCGTCACCGTGACGGAAGGCCCGGCCGCGGCTGGAGCGGCCTGCCCGGCGGTCTGCGCCTGCAACGGCAGCGGCGTCGCCAGCAGGGCGAGAGCGATCATCGCATTCAGCGGAACGATCGAACGAAGGGACATCGAAGAGAATCCTGTTGCGGCCATACGGTCGGACGGAAGCGGAAAAAGCCCGGCGGAAGCAGAGATCACGACTGCGCCTCCGTTTCGGGCAGGAGCATGGTCTGGGCGAGCTGGCGCATGCCGGCGAAGAGCGTGTCGGCCGCCGCGACGACATCGAAATTCGGGCCCATCGCCCGCCGGCAGAAGAAGCCGTCCGCCATCATCGAGATCGCCATCAGGAAGCGGCCTTCGTCGAGGCGCGGCGGCAATTCGCCGTTGGACTTGGCCTCGCTGATCGCGGCGGCGAGACCTTGGATCACGGTGCCCTCGATATCCGCGCACATCCGCGCCATGCCCGGATTGCGCGCGGCCTCGGCCCAGATCTGCACGGCGATCACCGCCTTCTCGCGCGGCTGATCCACCAGATGCTTGCGGCCAAGCGCCTCGAGCTGGTCGAGCAGCGAGCCGTTATTCGGACAGAGCTTGCCGAAATCCTCCGCGATCAGGCTCCGATCGCGTTCGGTCATCCCCTCGATGATCGCGTCCTTCGAGGAGAAATAGCGATAGAGATTGCCTGGGCTCATGCCGGCCTCGGCCGCAACATCCTGCATCGTCGCCGCATGGAAACCGGCGCGCGCAAACACACGCTCGGCCGCGTCGAGGATACGGATATGCCGCTCCGACAAGACGGACTCGGGCGACGAGGCGGGAACCACGGGTGACATTGGAACTCGAAACAATGAGAATGAATGTTCATTCTCATCTCAGATAAGGCGACGAACGTCAAGCTGAACGCCCCTCGCGCCCCTTGCCGCGGCGATAAGCAGATCGAAGATTGCCGGATGGTTGCCGCATGCCGGCGCATAAATTGCTTGCTTCGTTCCGTCCGGAACCGCATGCTTGGGAGCGATCTGGCATGGCTTCGCGCGCTGTCCTTCCTCGACATCACGCGCAAGCGACCTTGAAGTCCGTGATGAACGACCACGCCTTCCCCATGCGCCCGGCCCGCCGCACTCGCCCTCCCTTCACTGCCCGAAAGCCGATTCCCGCGCCAAAGCCGGTGCTGGTCGTGCTGCATCAGGAGCATTCAACGCCCGGCCGCGTCGGCCGCCTGCTGCAGGCGCGCGGCCACGCGCTCGACATCCGTAAGCCGCGCTTCGGCGATTCCCTGCCACAGACCATGCGCGAGCACGCCGGCGCGGTGATCTTCGGCGGCCCGATGGGCGCGAACGATCCCGAAGACTTCATCAAGGCCGAGATCGACTGGATCGGCACTTGCCTGAAGGAGAATGCCGCCTTCCTCGGCATCTGCCTGGGCGCACAGATGCTGGCGAAGCATATGGGCGCGCGCGTCTATACCCATGGCGAGGGCCGGGCCGAGGTCGGCTACTATCCGCTCGCCGTCACCGATGCCGGCCATTCCCATGCAACGACGGCAGGCTTCACCTGGCCGAGCACGGTCTATCAATGGCATCGCGACGGCTTCGATTGCCCCAACGGAGCGGAATGCCTCGCGACCGGCGGGGATTTCCCGGTGCAGGCCATCCGCACCGGCAGCAAGGCCTATGGCGTCCAGTTCCACCCGGAGGTGACGCCAGCGATGATGTATCGCTGGTCGGTGCGCGGCTATGAGCGCACGCTGATGCCGGGCGCCCAGCTCGGCCATACCCATGTGCCCGGCTGGTTCCAGCATGACCCGGCGATCCGGCTCTGGCTCGACGCCTTCCTCGACCACTGGCTGAAGGAGCCGGCGGAAGCCGGAGCAGCATCGCCTTGACCCGTACAGCTCTCGTCCTCGGCGCCGGCATGGTCGGCGTCTCCTGCGCGCTCGCGCTCCAGAAGCGCGGCATCGCGGTCACGCTGATCGACCGCAAGGCGCCCGGCCGCGAAACCTCCTATGGCAATGCCGGCGTGCTCGCGGCCTCCTCGATTCTGCCGCTCAACAACCCCTCGCTTTACGCCAAGATCACGGGCTATCTCGGCAACCGTCACCCGGCGCTCAACCTGAGCTGGGCTCGCGCTTTCACCAAGCCGGGCTGGCTACTGCGCTTCCTCTGGGAAGCCCGGCCCTCGCAGGCAAAGGCTCGCATCGCCGCCCTGCAGGCGCTGACGGAAAGCACGGTCGAGCGCCACCGCGCCCTGATGGCCGAGGCCGGCGTCTCGCACCGCCTGCGCGAGAATGGCACGCTCAAGCTCTGGCGCAGCGAGGCCGGCCATGACGCAGCCCGGGCCGAGCATGATTTCCTGAAAAGCCACGGCATCGAGTCGCAAGTGCTCGACCGACAAGGCATTTCCGGCATCGAACCCGGCCTGAACCCGATCTTCCCGGCCGGGCTCATGATTCCCTGCGTCGGCTCGGTCGATTCACCCGGCGCCGTTACCGAGGCTTATGCGGCGCTCTTCGTCCAGCGCGGCGGCCGGATCGAACAGGCCGCGATCACCGGGCTCGCCCGCAACGGCAAGGGCTGGCGTGCCAGCACCGCGTCAGGCAGCTTCGACGCCGATATCGCGGTCGTCGCGCTCGGCCCGTGGAGCGGCGACCTGCTGAAGCCGCTCGGGATCGATCCGAAGCTCGATGTCGAGCGCGGCTATCACCGCCATCTCAAGCCGGAAGCCGGCACCGGCCTGTCGCGGCCGATCTACGATGTCGACGGCGCCTATTACATGGCGCCGATGGAGCAGGGTTTTCGCGTCACCAGCGGCGTCGACCTCTCCTTCCGCGATGCCCCCGACGAGCACCGCCAGATCGACGGCGCGACGGCGGCGGCCCGCGAGGCCTTCCCGCTCGGCGAGGTTGTCGGCGAAACCTGGCGCGGCGCCCGGCCGACGCTGCCGGATTCCTTGCCGATGATCGGCGAGGCCCCCCGCAATCCCGGTCTCTGGCTCGCCTTCGGCAACCAGCATATCGGCTTCTCGACGGGGCCGATCACCGGTGAGATGATCGCCGCGATGGTCTGCGGCGAGAAGCCCCCGATCGATCCGGCGCCGTTCCGGCCAGGACGCTATATCAGCTGAGAACCGCTGTCTTTCCGCACGCGCTGCGGCACGAAGTGCTGCGGCGCAGATGCGGGATCGCGCGACGAGAAGGCGCCCTTATCGGAAAACGGTCCCGTGTCTGCGCCGCGGCATTGCATGCCGCAGCGCGCACGGGATGACGCCCTGATCAAACCTGACGGGCGACCATCATCTTCTTCACTTCCGCGATCGCCTTGGCCGGGTTCAGGCCTTTCGGACAAGCATTCGCGCAGTTCATGATGGTGTGGCAGCGATAGAGCCGGAAGGGGTCTTCCAGATTGTCGAGCCGCTCGCCGGTCGCCTCGTCGCGGCTATCGATCAGCCAGCGATAGGCCTGCAGCAGCGCGGCCGGGCCGAGATAGCGGTCGCCGTTCCACCAGTAGCTCGGGCAAGAGGTCGAGCAGCAGGCGCAGAGGATGCACTCGTAGAGCCCGTCGAGCTTCTCGCGGTCGTCCTTGGCCTGACGCCACTCCTTCTCGGGGGCCGGCGTCGTCGTCTTCAGCCAGGGCTCGATCGAGGCGTGCTGCGCGTAGAAGCGCGTCAGGTCCGGCACGAGGTCCTTGACGACGGGCATATGCGGCAGCGGGTAGATCGCGACCTTGCCCTTGGCGCCGCACTCGTCGATGCCAGTGGTGCAGGCCAGCCCGTTCTTGCCGTCCATGTTCATGGCGCAGGAGCCGCAGATGCCCTCGCGGCAGGAGCGGCGGAAGGTCAGCGTCGGGTCGACCTTGTTCTTGATCCAGATCAGCGCGTCGAGAACCATCGGCCCGCAATCGTCGCGGTCGACATAATAGGTGTCGGTGCGCGGATTCTCGGTGTCGTCCGGGCTCCAGCGATAGACCTTGAACTCGGTCAGCTTCTTGGCGCCGGCCGGCTTCGGCCAGGCCTTGCCCTCGACGAGGCGGGAGTTCTTCGGGAGATTGAATTCAGCCATCGGAGTCCCTCAGTACACCCGTGCCTTGGGCTTGATGTACTCGATGTCGTTGGACATCGTGTAAGTATGCACCGGCCGGTCATCGAGCGTGATCGTGCGCTTCTCGTCGTCGATCCAGGCGAGCGTGTGCTTCATCCAGTCCTTGTCGTCGCGGTTCGGATAGTCCTCGCGGGCATGGGCGCCGCGGCTTTCCGGACGGTTCAGCGCCGAGTCCATGGTCACGACTGCCTGGGTGATCAGGTTGTCGAATTCCAGCGTCTCGATCAGGTCGGAATTCCAGATCAGCGAGCGATCCTTGGTGCCGACATCGGTGATGCCGTTCCAGACCTCGTGGATGAGCTTGTGGCCCTCTTCGAGCGTGTCGCCCTCGCGATAGACGGCGCAGTTGTTCTGCATCGTCCGCTGCATGCGGTCGCGCAGCACCGCGGTCGGCGTGCCGCCCGCTGCATTGCGGTACTTGTCGAGACGGGTCAGCGCCAGATCGGACGAACCCTTCGGCAGTTCCGGCTGCTTCTCGCCCGCCGTCACCGTGTCGGCGCAGCGCAGGCCGGCCGCGCGGCCGAAGACGACGAGGTCGATCAGCGAATTGGAGCCGAGGCGGTTGGCGCCATGGACGGAGACGCAGGCCGCCTCGCCGATCGCCATCAGACCGGGCACCACCGTGTCCGGATCGCCGCCGACCTTGGTCAGCACTTCCCCGTGATAGTTCGTGGGGATGCCACCCATGTTGTAGTGCACGGTCGGCAGGACCGGGATCGGCTCGCGGGTCACGTCGACGCCGGCGAAGATCTTGGCGCTCTCCGAGATGCCGGGCAGGCGCTCGTGCAGGATCTTCGGGTCGAGATGGTCGAGGTGCAGGTAGATGTGGTCCTTGTCCTTACCGACACCGCGGCCGGCCCGGATTTCCATCGTCATCGAGCGCGAGACCACGTCGCGCGAGGCGAGGTCCTTGGCCGAGGGGGCATAGCGCTCCATGAAGCGCTCGCCCTCGGAATTGGTGAGATAGCCGCCTTCGCCGCGCGCGCCTTCGGTGATCAGGCAGCCCGAGCCGTAGATGCCGGTCGGGTGGAACTGCACGAACTCCATGTCCTGCAGCGGCAGGCCGGCGCGCAGCACCATGCCGCCGCCGTCGCCGGTGCAGGTATGGGCCGAGGTCGCCGAGAAATAGGCGCGGCCATAGCCGCCGGTCGCCAGGATGGTCTGCTGCGAACGGAAGCGGTGCAGCGTGCCGTCATCGAGCTTGAGCGCGATCACGCCGCGGCAATGGCCGTCCTCGTCCATGATCAGGTCGATGGCGAAATACTCGATGAAGAACTCGGTATTGTAGCGCAGCGCCTGGCCATAGAGCGTGTGCAGCATGGCGTGGCCGGTGCGGTCGGCCGCGGCGCAGGTGCGCTGAGCCGGCGGCCCCTCGCCGAATTCGGTGGTCATGCCGCCGAAGGGGCGCTGGTAGATCTTGCCGTCCTCGGTGCGCGAGAAGGGCACGCCCCAATGCTCGAGCTCGTAGACGGCGGCGGGCGCATTGCGCACGAGATATTCGATGGCGTCCTGGTCGCCGAGCCAGTCCGACCCCTTCACGGTGTCGAACATGTGCCACTGCCAGGTATCCTTGCCCATGTTGCCGAGCGAGGCGGCGACGCCGCCCTGGGCCGCGACGGTGTGCGAGCGCGTCGGGAACACCTTCGAGATGCAGGCGGTGCGCAGGCCGGCCTGCGAGCAGCCGACCGTGGCGCGAAGGCCCGCGCCGCCGGCGCCGACGACGACGACGTCGAAGGTGTGGTCGGTGATCGGATAGGCGGTGCCGGTATAGGCCGGGACCGGACGGGACTTGGTGATCGCCATCGGATCAGCCTCCAAAAGACAGCTTCAGCACCGCGTAGACGCTGGCGGCGCCGATCGCGATGGCGAAGAAGGTGTTGGCCATGACCGCGAGGACCTTGGTCCCCTCGTTATGGACGTAGTCCTCGATGATGACCTGCATGCCGAGCCGCATATGGATGCAGGCCGAGAGGATGAAGAGCAGCATCAGGATCGCGACGCAGGGGTTCGACAGAAGCGCGACCGCGGCCGGATAGGGCCTGCCGACCAGCGCGATGACGATACCAATGAAGATGATCGTCAGGATCAGATTCGAGACGGCGGTGACGCGCTGCAGCCAGAAATGACCGGTGCCGGACTTGGCGGAGCCGAGGCCACGGACGCGGCCGAGCGGGGTGCGCATCGAGGAATTGGACAGCATGGCGGGCTCCTCAGCGCAGGACCAGGGCGACGATCCAGACCAGGACCGTCAGGCTCACCGAGGCGACGAGCGTGAACTTCGCCATGTTCATCCGGGTTTCAGGCTCATAGCCCTTGCCCATGTCCCAGACGAAATGCCTCAAGCCCCCGACCATGTGATGGATCAGCGAGAAGCTGTAGAGGAAGAGCACGATCCGGCCGATGAAGGAGCCGGCAATGGCCTGGGCGGCATCGAAGGCAGCCGGGCCGGACGCGGCGGCGACCAGCCAGGCGGCGATCAGCACCGTGCCGAGATAAAGCCCCGTGCCAGTGACGCGATGGGCGACGGACATCGCCATCGTCCAGGACCAGCGGTAGATCTGGAGGTGGGGCGAAAGCGGGCGGGCTTGGGGCTTGACCTCGGCCAATATCGTTCTCCGATCAAGCGGTCCGTCCACAAGGGCGGACCCATTTGGGATCATTCTAGAGTGACTGGTTGTCTAACGAAACCGTTCCGGCGCTGCAATGCGGCATGCGCATAACGAAGTTACAGATTCTGAAAATCGTCATTTTCTTACGAAAAGCTTACCGCGGCAGCAGCGCCCAGTAGTCGAAATCGAGAATCACACTGGAATCGTACTGCTCTCCAGCCTTCAATGGGAAATCCGCGCAAGGACGGTTCTTGGTCGCGACCAGCCTCAGTCGCAACGCGCCGACATCGCTGCGGCCGGGAATCTCGGCGCTGCCCAGCACTTCGCTCCAAGCATAGACCGTGTCGCCGGCGAAGAGCGGCGCGACATGGCGCCCGCCATTGATCGCGGCGATGTGGAAGGCATTGCAGAGCCCGTTGAAAGAGAGCGCCCGCGCCAGACTGATGACATGGCCGCCATAGATCAGGCGCTTGCCGAAGCGCGTGCCCTGCGCCGCATGCGCATCGAAATGCACCCGCGCCGTGTTCTGGTAAAGCCGCGTCGCGAGCTGATGCTCGGCCTCTTCGACGGTCATGCCGTCGACATGGTCGATCCGCTCGCCGACGGCGTAGTCGTTCCAGCGGAAGCGCGAGCCGGCGAGCGCGTCGTCATAGCCCGCGAGCTCGATCCGCGGGCAGCCCTCGCCGAGCTGCTCCGGCAGCACGGCCTTGGCCAGCTCCGGCACCTGCTCGGCATGGGCCGGCGTGCCGGGGTTGCGCTTGCGCACCAGCACCCAACGCGCATAGCTCAGCACGATCTCATTACGCTGGTTACGGCCGATCGAGCGGACATAGACGATCCCGGCATCACCGGCCGAAGTCTGCTTCAGCCCGATCACCTCCGAGGTCGTCGAAAGCGTGTCGCCGGGATAGACCGGCTTGAGGAAGCGCCCATCGGCATAGCCGAGATTGGCCACGGCATTGAGCGAGATATCCGGCACCGTCTTGCCGAAGACGATGTGAAAGACGAGCAGGTCGTCGATCGGCGCCGTGGGATAGCCGATCGCGCCAGCAAAAGCGTCCGAGGACTGCACCGCAAAGCGCGAGCCGTAGAGCGCCGAATAGAGCGCCGCATCGCCGGCCCGCACCGTGCGCGGTGTCGCGTGGACGATGCTGTCGCCGAGATGAAAATCCTCGAAGAAACGGCCGGAACTGGTCTTAGGGCTAGAGCCGGGCATGCATCGCCTCCTGATCGCAGACGAGTTTGCGTTGCAACCAGGGGCCGCGTCCAGCCCCGACGAAAGCCGAGATCGGTCAGCCGACGATCGTAGCGAGCTTCGTCAGGTCGACATTGGCGCCGCAGACGAGAACGCCGAGCCTCTCGCCCTTTCCAGGTTTGTAGGCCCCACAGAGAAGCGCGCCCAAGGCCGCGGCCCCGCCCGGCTCCACAGCAAGGCGGAAATCGCGCCAGAGTACGCCCTGCGCGTCCGTGATCGCCGCATCCGGCACCAGAGCGATGTGATCGACGCTGTCCCTGGTCACGTCATAGACGAGCTGACCGACATTGCGGGCGCCCAGCGAATCCGCCGCCACCGACGCGACCTTGACCTCGACCGGCCCTTTCGCATCGAACGCCGCCTGCAAGGCGCGCGAGCCTTCCGGCTCGACACCGACGACCTTGACCTTGCTTCCGGCGAACCAGCTGGCGATGCCGGAGATCAGGCCGCCGCCGCCGACCGCGACGAGCACAGTGTCGAGATCAGGCTCTTGCAAATCCCATTCACGGCCGAGCGTGCCCTGCCCCGCAATGGTCTCGACGGCCGCGAAGGGATGGATCTTGAGCGCTCCGGTCTCCGCGACGAAACGATCGCAGGCCGCCTGCGCATCGTCATACTGGGCGCCGCCGACCACGACGTCGGCACCGAAGCGCTTGATCGCCTCGATCTTGGCCGCGGGCGAAATCTCCGGCACGAAGATCGTCGCCTTCACGCCGCGCTTCATCGCGGCATAGGCCACCGCCGCGCCATGGTTGCCGCCGGACGCGGCCGAGACGCCCGCCGCCGGCACCGGCAACGAGAGCAGGTTGTTGAAGGCGCCGCGCGTCTTGAACGAGCCGGCATGCTGCAGGCATTCGAGCTTCAGCGAGATATCCGCCTCGGACCCGAAGGCGCCCGTGCCCAATCGCATCACGGGCGTGACGCGGGCATGGCCGGCGATGCGCCCAGCCGCTTCGTCGATCATCGGACGGGTAACGGGGCGTGCGCTCATGGCGATATCCTGCTCAGGCTCGGACACTGGACGATAGGTCCAGATCGCAATCGGAAGCCCGTGGCTATCGCGTCCCGGCGGATCGGGGAAGGGCCGCCCACGCCCGGCGGCAATGTGCCGGGCGACGACCAGCGCCGCCAGCGCATCGAGCAGGTCATCGGCGGCAGCTCCGCGCGGCGGGCGGGCGGCGGTCACGTCTGCCGGGATGCCGGCTGCGGTCAGGAGGCCCCGGCGCTCAGTCAGCCCCTCCGGATTGACCACGCCCTTGATCTTCTTGGGGTGGACGAGCGGCGCGCCCCGCATCGTCCGAAAGGCTAGTTCGGGGTGAATCTCGAAGACGCGCTCGCGCAAGCTTGGCTCGGGACACAGCAGGCCGTCGATTTCCCGAATCTTCGGGAAGAGGTGAAAGCCTTGTTTCGAGACCTTGCGCGGCGGATCGGAAGTCGCAAGCGCCAGCGCGCAGGCCTCCCGATAGTCGGTCGCTTCGACCGCCCGGCGCGCCGGGATCGAGAACACCGAGGATTGCCGGTCGCCGAGCAGCGCCCGCACGGCCTGCTCAGGGCCGCGCCCGGCCCCCTGCACACGGTCCGGCAGGCCGATCGGCATATCCACCGCGACAAGGTCGGGCACGATCTCGCCCGCGAAGAGATCGACGAAACGCGGCACCACGCGGATCAGCGGCGCGGCCGCTCCTTCAGTGGAAGCGATGACGGCAATCCATCCGCCCTTGCAGCCATCGACGCCGGCCAGCCACGCCATTTCCGTTGCCTCCGCCTTTCGCAGCGCTGGTATTGCAGCTGCGTTGGTCTACTGTGCAGCGCAGCATCGAAGCATTTTCAAGCGAAGTGGCTACCGGTTCGCGAGAAGAACCGAAGGTCCGCGCAGCGAACGTGCAAGAGCTACAGCCGGCCCGTGTCAGGAGAGACCATGAGCACGATACGCCCCCGCCGCAGCGCCCTCTATATGCCGGGCTCCAACACCCGCGCGCTGGAAAAGGCCCGCGAGATCGCAGCCGATGTCCTGATCCTCGACCTCGAGGACGCCGTCGCCCCCGACGCCAAGGCAACCGCTCGGGAGCAGGTCTGCGCTGCCGTGAAGGCCGGCGGCTATGGCCGGCGCGAACTGGTGATCCGCGTCAACGGCGTTGGCACGCCCTGGTTCGCTGAGGATCTCGCCGCCGCTGCCGAGGTGAAGCCGCAGGCGATCCTGATCCCGAAAGTCTCGGCACCGGAGACGTTGCACGAGGTTGGCCACCAGCTGAATGGTCTCTGGGCCGACCCCTCGATCGCCGTCTGGGCGATGATCGAGACCCCGCTCGCCATCCTCGATGTCGAGCGTATCGCCCGCGCCGCCCGCGATCCCCTGACGCGGCTCGCCTGCTTCGTCATGGGCACCAACGACCTTGCCAAGGAAACCCGCGCCCGCTTCGTGCCCGGCCGCGCGCCAATGCTGCCCTGGCTGACAAGCGCGCTCCTCGCAGCCCGCGCCCATGGCATCGACATCCTCGACGGCGTCTATAACGACATCAAGGACGAGGCCGGCTTCCTGGCCGAATGCGAGCAGGGCCGCGATCTCGGCTTCGACGGCCGCACCCTGATCCATCCCTCGCAGGTCGCTGTCGCCAATGCCGTGTTCGCGCCCGACGAGACCGAGTTGACCAAGGCCCGCGCCGTCATCGCCGCCTTCGACCTGCCGGAGAATGCCGGCAAGGGCGCGATCCAGCTCGACGGCCGCATGGTCGAATTGCTGCATGCCGATATGGCCAGACGCACGGTCGCGCTGGCAGAGGCGATTGCTGCGTAAAGGCTACACGCGCCTCCAGCAGGCGGGCGTCATCCTGTGCGCGGTGCAGCGCGTAGCGATGTGCCGCAGACACGGGACCGCGCGGCCAGAAGGCGCCTTCCCCGAAGACGATCCCACATCTGCGCCGCAGCACTCACGTGCCGCAGCGCGTGCGGGATGGCACTCAGCCCTTTTTCTCGGCTTTCGCCCGCTCGATACCCTCGACGATCAGCTTCTTGGCCATGGCGGCGTCGCCCCAGCCCTTGAGCTTGACCCATTTGCCGGGCTCGAGATCCTTGTAGTGCTCGAAGAAGTGCTGGATCTGGTCGAGCGTGATCTTCGGCAGGTCGGTGTAGTTGTGGACGTTCTCGTAGCGCTTGGTCAGCTTCGGCACCGGCACGGCGAGGATCTTCTCGTCGCCACCAGCCTCGTCCTCCATCAGCATCACGCCAATCGGACGCACCGCGATGTAGGAGCCCGGCACCAGCGGGCGCGTATTGGCGACCAGCACGTCACAGGGATCGCCATCTTCCGAGAGCGTATGCGGGATGAAGCCGTAGTTTCCGGGATAGCGCATCGGCGTATAGAGGAAGCGGTCGACGAAGAGCGTGCCGGCCTCCTTGTCCATCTCGTACTTGATCGGCTCGCCACCGATCGCCACTTCGATCAGGACATTGACTTCTTCGGGCGGGTTCTTGCCGATGGAGATGGCGTCGATGCGCATTCTGGAACCTGTCGCTTGGGAATTTCGCCGGGCCTTATGCAAGTTCGCGGCGAAAACGCCAAGCCCTTCCACGATGCTTGGTCATCAGACGATTTGCGCAGGCGCCCCCGCACTGCTATCCGGCGCCTCATGAAAAACCCCGAGATCAGGCCGTGTTGAGCCGCCTGCGCCCCGACGAAGAGCGCTATGCCCGCCGCATGGCCCGCATTGCCCGCTGGGACCGGCCGATCGAGGGCCGTGGCCAGCGCCTGCGCGCCTGGGCCAATATGCTGCTGGTCGACCACGGCATTTTCCGGCTCGCCTATCTCAACGCGCACCGCGTCACGCCGCGGCTCTGGCGCTCGGCCCAGCCGGCGCCCGGCCAGATCGCGGCCTTCGCCCGCAAGGGCGTGAAGACCATCGTCAACCTGCGCGGGGGGCGCGAGCACGGCTCCTGGCCGCTGCAGAGGGAGGCCTGCGAGCGCCACGGCATCAAGCTCGTCGATTTCGTGCTGCGCTCGCGCGGCGCGCCGGATCGCGAGACGATCCTCGGCTCAAGAGCTTTCTTCGAGAGCCTCGACGAACCGGCTTTGGTGCATTGCAAGTCCGGCGCCGACCGGGCCGGCTTCTTCTCGGCGCTCTACCTGCTCGTCCATGAAGGGCGCCCGCTCGACGAAGCCATGCGCCAGCTCTCGCTGCGCTATGGCCATTTCCGCTTCGCCAAGACCGGCATCCTCGACGCCTTCTTCGAAGCCTATCGCCGCGAGGGCGAGGCGAAGGGCATCGCCTTCCTGGATTGGGTGGCCAGCAGTTACGATCCCGAGCGGCTGGAGCGCGAGTTCAAGCCGGGGCTGTTCTCGTCGCTGGTCGCCGACAGGCTGATCCGGCGGGAATAACCCTAGCGCACCGCCCCCGAAGCTGCGAGGCCGTCGGAGGGCGCCTCGGCGGCATCGTCGAGATGCAGCCAGATGAAGACGGTATGCGCCAGCATTCGCAGGATCGAGATGGCGCCGATCGTCAGCAGCAATTCCGGCGACAGGGCACGGAACCACGCCATCGCCGCCACGATCGCGATCAGCGCGACGGCATTGATCGCGACCTGCCAGAAGGGCTGGCGCGACAGCGTCGCCACTTCCTGGAGCGGCCCGAGGACGGCAATGCCGATATAGAACGCCGCCAGCAGCGCGATGACCTCGCCGAGATCCTGCCACTGCGTCCCGACCAGCCAATGGTCGGCCACGAGCGAGACGACGGCGATGACGCTGAACAGCACGGTCGCGCCGACGATCAGGCCGAGCGTCAGGATTCGCGCCCAGAAGCGTCGGCGCGGTCCGGCTTGGGCGCGCATACGGTTCAGCACCAGCGGGATCGACACCGTCCCGAACATCTGCGCCGGCATGTCCAGCAGCCGCATCGACAGGGCGATCTGCGCCGCGAGCACGATGTTGCTGGCATAAGGCAGGGCCAGCAGGGGAGCCACCGCAAAACCATAGGCGAGCAGGGCCGCGGGGAGCAGGGCGCGCGGCGCGTCGCGCCAGCGGATCGCCGCTTCCGCGAGGCTACGCCACGACCACAACGCCGGCTGGACCAGCGTGATCACGGACGCTCGCCTGCGCCGCAGGAGATAGACCGCCGCCAGAACGTGCCCGAGCGCGTCGGCCATGAACAGCGTCAGCGCCTTCGGCCCGAAGATCGCGATCAGGGCGAGCATGATCGCAGGCTGGACGATCGCCTGGACGACGTTGCTGTTGCCGATGGCGCGGAAGTCGCCCTCCGCCGTGGCTTCGGACCAGAGCAGACGCAGCAACGAGCGCGCGGCAAGCGACACCAGGAAGAAGAAGGCGACCGCCGGCGCGATCCAGCCCGTGACAGCGAGGCCGATGAGCACGATCGTGGTCGCCGCGAGGAAAGCCGTACCGACGGCTGCGGCGAGCCGGAAGGCGAGGCCGAGCTGAGCACGATCGCTGTTCCGGAAGAACACGGCCTCCAGCCGCAGGAGCGCAGCGATCGAAACAAAGTTCGCAGCCGAGGAAAAGACAGCGAAGGCGGCGAAAACGAAGGGCGGGCAGAGAGCCGCCGCGATGATCAGGCCCCAGACCGAGATCAGCCGAGCCTGGATGAAGCGCAGACCGAGCAGGATCGCGGAACTCAGATTCGAGCGCAGGGCCGGAACCCGCCTCGCCACGAACCTGCGGCCGGCCGCCAAGGTCAGCGCCGGGCGCCCATGCGGCAGGTGGGCCCGCTCCATGGTGACGTGCGCGGCCATATCGACTCCCATCGCGGAACCGTCGGGAAGCCTGTCGTGAGCCATATCCGCCTTGCCGCCCTGGAGGTCCGGGTCGCGAGGCGCGTTCATGGCCGACAGGCCTTCAGCCGCGAAGGCTGCGCCCGTATGGTTAATGAATGGTGAATCCCGCTCATGGCCCGTGTTCAATACCCGCATCGCGCAGCTTTCGCCACGCGATGCATGAGCCGCACCATCTCGTTTTTTTTGGGGCTCAGGCGAAGGTCGTCTTCAGCGCCTCGAACCGCACCAGCTGATCGGCCAGCAATTCGCGCGCGGCATCGCGCCGCACGAAGACCTTGAACATCACCTCGCCGGAGCCGTTGAAGAACTGCACCGAGCAGGCGCGCCGCCCCTGCGCCGTCGAGCGGTCAACCAGATAGATCGCCCGGCAGTTCTCGGCCTTGATATGCCCGCCGATCGGGCTGTCGCCATGGATGTTGTAATAGCCATGGCTGAAGCTGCCGACCGGCAGCGATCCCTCGCATTCCAGCACGATGTCGGGCGTGTGCATCAGGAAGAGCACCGTGCCCCAGGTCGCGAGATCCTTCCAGACGTCCTCGAAGCGCTCGGGCGCCACGAGCTGGCGCTGCCCCTCGGGGAGAAGCTGGAGCACGGCACGCGTCGAGACCTTGGCCTCGCGCGCAATCGCTTCGATCAGGCCGTCCGGCTTGGCGGCGAGCAGGGAGCGCGCATGCTCGATCGGAGCCTGCGCGATGGTGTCCGCGGTCGTCATCGGCTCAAGACCTCACTCAGCCGCCTGGCGGGGCAGATGCGGATTGGTCTCGCTGAGCACGGTCTCGAAACCCTCGAACTCGGGATGGCCGAGATAGATCGGCTTCGGGCGCGGCTGGCCGGCACTGCGATGCGACTCGCGGAACTGCTCGGACTTGGTCCACGCGGTGAAGTCCTCCTTCGAGGCCCAGCTCGTATGCGAGGAGTAGAGGGTGTGATCCTCCTTTTCCGGCCCCTTCAGCAGGTGGAAGGAGAGGAAGCCCGGCATCTCGTCGAGCCGGCTCTTGCGGGAGGACCAGACCGTCTCGAAGGCGGCTTCCTCGCCCTTGACGACCTTGAAGCGATTCATGGCGATGAACATCGAAAAACCCTGCATCTGACGCGCCGGACAACGGCGGAAACAAACGATGCCGCGATCCGCGGCAGAGCAATCGCCAACCCGCTCGACCGTCTCCGAAAGGAGGGCTCGACCCGGAAATGCGCATGACCGGCAAGCGACCGCCAGGCGATATCGCCCGACAAAGCCTGCTGCACATCGCGTTGCTCTTGACCCCTTGTAGTAAAACCTCATATCAGCGTCAAGAATACAGCAAAGTATGACTTGTTTTTAATAATTAAAAACAAGTCATACTCTGAATTGAGTCATTCTAAACTAACCATAACTTTCTTGTCCGGGCGCTCGCGGTGGCAATTTCCGCGATCCGCGCCTGAATGGAGTTGCGACATGTCCGGTTCGCGCATCACTACAGCGCATCGCGGCCTTCGACAGCCGAACCGCCGCGAGCTGATGACAGCCCTTGCCTACAGCGCTCTCGGCCTCGGCGGTCTCGCGCTCTCACCCGTCCTGTCGGGCGCAGCACTTGCCCAGACGCCGGACCGCATCGTCGCCGCCGGCGGCGTGATCACCGAGGTGATCTACGCGCTCGGCCTGCAGGATCGCGTCGTCGGCGTCGACTCGACCAGCCAGTTCCCGCCCGAGGCGCTGAAGCAGAAGGCCAACGTCGGCTATGTCCGCGCGCTCTCGGCCGAGGGAGTGCTCTCGCTGAAGCCCTCGCTGATCATGCTGATCGACGGCGCCGGCCCCCCGGACGCCGTTTCGCTGCTCACCGAATCCGGCGTGAAGATCGCCCGCATCAGCGACGGCCCGACCCCGGAGGGCGTCACCGCCAAGATCGCCGCGATCGGTGCCGCGATCGGCGCGGCCGCTCCGGCCGAGCGCCTTGCCGCACAGACGAAGGCGCGGTTCGACGAGCTCGCGACCCTGCGCTCCGGTATCGCCAGGAAGAAGCGCATCCTCTTCCTGCTCTCGCTGCAAAACGGCCGCGCCCTGGTCGGCGGCCGCAACAGTTCCGCCGACGGCATCATCACGCTGGCAGGTGGCATCAACGTCGCCGACGCCATCGAGGGCTACAAGCCGATAACCGACGAGGCCATCGCCGCAGCCGCACCCGACATGGTGCTGATGATGCGCAACAGCAGCGCCCATAACATCACGCCGGACGAACTCTTCGCGATGCCCGCCTTCTCCCAGACGCCCGCCGCGGCCGGCAAGCGGCTGGTCCATATGGACGGGCTCTACCTGCTCGGCTTCGGCCCGCGCACGCCGATGGCGGCGCGCGACCTGATGGCCGCGATCTACCCGGAGGCCGCCATCCCGCCGCTCAAGACCGCTGCCGCCCCGTGACCCTCGCGGCACCGTCCCCGACCATGGCCGCGACCTCCCTGACGACGCTGATCGCGAGCCGGCGCCGCTCCGGGCTGCTCGCCGTCGCCGGGCTCACGCTGGCCTGCCTGTTGTTGACTGTCGTCGCCATCGGTCAGGGCGCAATCGCGATCGCACCCGGCCGGGTCGCCGAGATCCTGATGGCGCGTCTCACAGGCGATACGAGCCTGCTCGACGGGCGTGACGTGCTCGTCGTGCTCAATATCCGTCTGCCGCGCGTGCTCCTCGGCCTGCTCGTCGGCGCGGCGCTCGCCGTATCCGGAGCGCTGATGCAGGGCCTCTTCCGTAATCCGCTCGCCGATCCCGGCCTCGTCGGCGTCTCCAGCGGCGCCGGCCTCGCAGCGGCAACCACGATCGTTCTTGGTGACCGCTTTCTCGCCGGCACCATGATGAAACTGCCCTTCGCGGCCCTCCCCATCGGTGCCTTCTGCGGCGGCCTGATCACGACGCTCGCGCTCTATCTGATCTCGACCCGCGGCGGCCGGACCTCGGTCGCAACCATGCTCCTTGCCGGTGTCGCGCTCGGCGCCATGGCGGGCGCCCTCACCGGCTTGCTTTCCTTCATCTCGGACGACCGGCAGTTGCGCGACCTGACCTTCTGGTCGCTGGGAAGTCTCGGCGGCGCAAGCTGGACCAAGCTTTCCGTGGTCGCGCCGATCGTCCTGCCGCTGCTCCTGTTGATGCCGCTTCTGGCACGCGGCCTGAACGGCCTGATGCTCGGAGAGGCCGAGGCCTATCATCTCGGCATCCCCGTCCAGCGCATCAAGGCTCTGGCGATCCTGCTGGTCGCGCTCGCTGTCGGCGCCAGCGTCGCCTCGGCCGGAATGGTCGGCTTCGTAGGGATCGTCGTACCGCACCTGATCCGTCTCTCGGTCGGCCCGGATCACCGGCTGCTGCTGCCGCTCTCGGCGCTCGGCGGCGCGATGCTGCTGGTCGGCGCCGATATCGTCGCCCGCCTCATCGTCGTTCCCGCAGAGCTGCCGATCGGCATCGTCACCGCCACGATCGGCGCACCCTTCTTCCTCTGGCTGCTCCTGCGCCGCACGAACCTGATCGATGTCTGAAGCGAACCCGATCCTTTCCGGCCATGGCGTCAGCTTCCTCGCGAGCGGGCGCAAGCTTGTCACCGACGCCAGCCTGCAATTGGTGGGCGGTACGACGACGATCCTTATCGGCCCGAACGGAGCCGGCAAATCGACCCTGCTCAAGCTCCTGACCGGCGAGATCAAGCCAGCCGGCGGCGAGATCCGCATCGCCGGAGAGCCGCTCAGAGCGATCCCCGCCTGGCGCCTCGCCTGCCTGCGTTCGGTCATGGCCCAGCATGCCCGCCTCGTCTTTCCCTTCAGCGTCTACGAGGTCGCAAGCCTCGGCGTCGACGGCATCGGCCGGGCGCTAACGCGCCAACGGCGCGAGGCGATCGTTGCTGAAAGCCTGGCCGCGGCCGGGGTGATCGACCTCGCCGGGCGGCGCTACCAGACGCTCTCCGGCGGCGAGCAGCAGCGCGTTCAGTTCGCCCGTGTGCTCTGCCAGCTCGAAGCCGGCCGCAGCATCGCCGAGCGGCAGGTGCTCTTCCTCGACGAGCCGATCGCCAGCCTCGATCTCTGCCACCAGCTTGCGCTCCTCGACATGGCCCGCGCCATCGCCGCGCGCGGCGTCGCCGTGCTGGTCGTGCTGCACGACCTCAACCTCGCCGTGACCTATGCCGACCATCTCGTCGTGATGGATCAGGGCCACATCATCGCGCAGGGTCCGCCCGCGAAGACACTGGACGATGCCCTGCTGCGCCAGGTCTTCAAGGTCGACCTGACGCTGAGCCGCGCGCCCGCACCCGGCTTGCCCTTCCTGTTGCCGCAGCAGCATCGGGCGCGACCGGCTGCCTAAAGCGCTGATTCACCGGCGATTCATCCTGAATCGCCGCTTCACCATATCGCTCAACCCGCGCTTCACGGCTGCGGCGCCACTACTCCCGCCAGTTTCCAGCGGGAGTTCCGACCATGTTCAGACATGTCGCCCTTGCCACCCTTGCCCTGTCCGCGGTCAGTGCGACCGCACTGCCCGTAAAGGCGCGCGAGGTCGTCGGGATGCGCGACGGGCGCTTCGACCCCGGCACGATCGTGATCCGTACCGGCGAGCGGAAGCTCTATTTCGTCACTGCGCCCGGCGAGGCGATCCGCTACACCGTGGCCGTCGGCAAGGCCGGCAAGCAGTGGCGCGGCGTCAAATATGTCGAGGAACTGCAGGTCGATCCGGCCTGGAGCCCGCCGGCCGAGGTCAGGCGCGACAACCCACGCATGCCCGACGTCATTCCGGGCGGCTCGCCCCGCAACCCGATGGGTGCGCGCGTCATCGGGCTGGGCCCGACCGGGCAATACGCCATCCACGGCACCAACATGCCGAACACGATCGGCACCGCCGCGTCCTATGGCTGCTTCCGCATGCACAATCAGGACGTGATCGATCTCTATGCCCGCGTCCGGATGGGCACGCCGGTCGTCGTCCTGCCCTAGAGCGGCACGGGCGAAATCGGCGGCTTTCCGGCGAAGAAGGCCTGCAGGTTGCCGACCATGACATCCTGCTGCGCGGCCTGCGCCGTTTCCGAGGCCGCGGCGATGTGCGGCGTCAGCACGATATTGTCGAGCGCCTTCATCCTGTCGGAGACGACGGGCTCGTTCTCGAAGACGTCGAGGCCGGCGCCCGCGATCACCCCGGTCTCCAGCGCCGCGCAGAGCGCGTCCTCGTCGACCGCGATGCCGCGCGAGATGTTCACCAGATGACCGCGCGGACCGAGCGCCTTGAGCACGGCGGCGTTGATCGCATGGCGGTTCTCGGCGCTGGCGCGCGCCGAGACAACGAGAACATCCGCCCACTCGGCAAGGCCGAGCAGGTTGTCATGGTAGAGATAGGGCATCTCCGCGCGCCGGCTGCGGTTGTGATAGCCGATCTCCATGTCGAAGGCTTCGGCGCGGCGCGCGATGCGGCTGCCGATGGCGCCGAGCCCGTAGATGCCGAGCTTGCGCCCCGCCAGCCCCGGCACTGACGCCATACGCTGCACGGAATTACCCTGCCAGCGACCGGCCCGGACGAAGCGATCGGCCTGCGGAACCTGCCGCGCCGTGGCGAGCAGCAGCCCCATGGCGAATTCGGCGACGCCGGTGGCATTGGCATCCCCGGCATTGGCGAGCGTTATGCCTCGCGCCTTGGCATGTGCCTGGTCGACGCCCTCGATGCCCGTGCCATAGCAGCAGATCAGCCGGAGCTTCGGCAGTGCGTCGATTAGCGCGGCATTGGTGCTGAGGCTGCCCATGGTCAGCAACGCCTCCGCCTGCTCGGCGCCTGCCGGCAGCGATTCCGGTGTCGAATACTCCATCGGCCCCAAAAGCGTGAAGTGCTCCTCCAGCCGGGAGATCAACGCGGCCGGCATGCGCGGCACCATCAGAATTGTCGGCTTGGTCATATCCATCCAGCGCATGCTGCCTGGCAGCACCGCTCCCCCCCGAAACAGATCACAAGGAACGCGACGCCTGCTCCAGGCGCCGCGCATTCCGGCCTTCTACCAAAGATTGGTCCAAGTGGTTCCAAAATCTGGAAATCACCTGCGTTGCCCCCTCGCCCCCCGCGCAGAACCGCGTTAACCTCCGCCCCGCGACACGTAACCACCCGTACTCCGGTGCGGGTCAGGAAGGGGCTACCAGATGGACCATCTCGCCGACGTGAAGAAATTTGCCAAGAAGCCGCTCAACGAAGCGGCCTTCGCCGGCATGTCGAAATCCTACGCTCTGGTGATGAGCAAACCCGACACCCGCTACGTCGCCTGCTCGGATCCGGCCGAACTCGATCGCGTCCGCGAAAACTTCCTGAAGAAGAAGCTCGGCCTCAAGTCCGGCGATCTCGACGGCTCCGTCAAGGCGATCTGCGAGCATATGAAGGCCGACAAGACCAAGTCCCGCCTGACCTTCTACTATCTCCTGGCCGAGCATCACGGAAAGCTCGACCTCTTCGTCAAGAAGTAAGACCTCGGCCCGGCTACGCGCCGAGCGATCTTCCCGACATTGGAGAAGACGGGAGGCCGGCATCAAGCCGGCCGAATCCGTCAGGCGCGATAGAGGTCTGCACGCGTCAGCGGCAGGCCGGACGGTCCCTTGCGCCGCTTCGAGACCAGCGTCTGGTTGACCAGCGCACCGCCGCGCTCGAAGGCGAGCGAGCAGCCCGCCAAATAGAGCAACCACATTCGCGTCCGCTCCGGGCCGATCTCGGCCTCGGCCTTGGCCTTGTTGGCGTCGAGCCGTTCCCACCACAGCTTTGTCGTGCGCTGGTAGTGCTCGCGCCAGCCCTCGATATCGTGGACCTCGAAGCCATGGCGCTCGAGATTGGCGATCGACATGCCAAGATGATCGAGTTCGCCGCCCGGAAAGATGTAGCGAACCAGCGCACGGTACTCCGCCGGCATCTTGTTGAAGGCCTTCTCGGTCTTCTTGGCGCGGCGCGAGATGGTGTGGTGCAGGTAGAGGCCGCGCGGCCTGAGCAGCCGGTTCACCGCCTGGAAATAGGAGGGGTGGTTGCGGATGCCGACATGCTCGAACATGCCGATCGAGGAGATCTTGTCGAACTCTCCCTCCATCTGCGTGAAATCCTTGAGGTGGAGCGTGACCTTGCCCTGAAGCCCGAGTCTCTCGACCTTCTCGCGCGCCAAAGCGAGCTGTTCTTCGGCCAGCGTCACACCATGGGCCTCGACGCCATGGTGGCGGGCGGCATGGCAGACCAGCGCCCCCCAACCGCAGCCGATATCGAGGAGGCGGTCGCCCGGTTGCAGGCGCAGCTTGCGGCAGATCATGTCGAGCTTGTCGCGCTGGGCGCGTTCGAGATCGCCGTGATCCTCGGTGAAGTAGGCGCAGGTATAGACCATCTCCTCGTCGAGGAAGAGCCGGTAGAAATCATTCGAGACGTCGTAGTGATAGGCGATATTGGCCTTGTTGGTGCTAGGCGCGCCATCCCGCGCGATCTCATCGCCCTTGCGGTGGCTGACGGCGGCCGGGGCGGTGCCCGGCGCAAAAATGAAACGGCGAACAACGTCGAATACGGCGCTCTTCGGAATGTTGCGCGCGAGCTTGTTGACCTTGCCCTCCGGGCGCGCCGCGGCGAGATCGAAGAGCGAGCCGTTCAGGATCGCGATGCGGTCGGCGACATGCAGGTTGAGCAGCGTATCGAGCCTGGGCTTGCGGATCAGCGCCGCCATCACGCCGGCATCGGCGATGCCGATCGCGAGCCGATCCACCGGCCAGGAGGCCGGAACCATGCTACCGTCCCAAAGCCTGAAGCCGAGCTTCAGGCCGAGCTTCTCATGCGCCTCGACGAGAAGGCGGCGCAGGGCCGCCAGGCGCTTGTCATTCCTGTTCATGAAGCCAATCCGCTGCTATCCGGCTGATTGTCGGACACCGGGCCGCAACTTGGCAATGTGTCCGGGAGCCTGCGCGTCAGAAGTCGCTGGCGATGCCCTTCACTTCCCAGTCGTCGTAGCGCACCGGCTCCAGCCCGCCGCGGCCGTTGACTTCGCGCTGCCCGGCCACCTCCTTGGCATGGGCATCGATCGTGGCGCGGCGCGCGGCGGCTTCCGCCAGGGCGCGCTGCGCGGCGGGGGACAGCACCTTGGGCTCGGCGGCCTCCGCCGGCCTGTCCTGATCGGCATTCTCGGGCATATCGGCGCGTTTCCTTGCAGGATTCTCTTGCAGGATCGGGATGGCCCTCACCACATAGGGCACGATGCTCGCAGATGCGAGGGCTTGCGCGAACGCGCGCTCAAGAAGGGAATTCGATGAACTACGTTCGCACCGGCATGTTGATGGCGGGCCTGACGGCGCTCTTCGGCGCGGTCGGCTATCTGCTCGGCGGCGGGGGCGGCATGCTGATGGCGCTCGGCTTCGCCGCCGTGACCAATCTCTTCAGCTACTGGAATTCCGACCGGATGGCGCTCGCCGCGCATAACGCCCAGGAGGTCGATGAGCGCACGGCGCCCGAACTCTACGGGATGGTGCGCGATCTCGCCGCTCGTGCGAACATGCCGATGCCGCGCGTCTACCTGATCCACGAGGACCAGCCCAACGCCTTCGCGACCGGCCGCAACCCGCAGAACGCGGCGGTGGCAGCGACGACCGGCATCCTGCGCACGCTGACCTATGAGGAACTGGCCGGCGTGATGGCGCACGAGCTCGCGCATATCAAGAATCACGACACGCTGACCATGACGATCACCGCGACCTTCGCCGGCGCGATCTCCTCACTCGTCACCTTCGGCATGTTCTTCGGCTCGCGCGACAACCGCCCCAATTTCGTCGTCCAGATCCTGCTCTCGATCCTCGCGCCGATGGCGGCCGCCCTGATCCAGATGGCGATCTCGCGCTCGCGCGAATACGAAGCCGACAAGCTCGGCGGCCAGATTTGCGGCAATCCCGTCTGGCTGGCCGATGCGCTCGCCAAGATCGCTGCCGGCGTCCAGCACATCCCCAGCGAGACAGCCGAGGCCAAGCCTGCTACGGCGCACATGTTCATCATCAATCCTCTGACCGGCGGCGGCATGGATAATCTGTTTTCGACACACCCCGACACCGGCAATCGCATCGCTGCCCTGATGGAGCAGGCGCGCGCGCTCGGCATCGGCCGCAATGCCGGCGGCGCCGGCTTCACCGCCCAGGCCGACAACAATCCGTGGGGCAATGCCCCGCGCCAACCGGGCCCGTGGGGCTGAAATGGCTGCTCAACCCTCCTCAGACCGCCCGGCCCAACCGGAAACGACACCCAAGCTCGACGATGCGCCGGGCCTGCCGGCCCGCCGGCTTGCTGCAGCCGTCATCGACGAAGTCCTGCGCGCCCGCGTCGCGCTCGACGAGACCCTGGAGCGGATGCTGCCGGAATCCGGGCTCGACGCCGCCGATGCGAGCCTCGCCCGCGCCATCACGGTCACGGCCTTCCGCCGCCTCGGCACGATCCAGCAGGCCATCGACGCGCGGCTCGACCGCGGCAGCCCGCGCAAATCCGGCCCGTTCGAGCCGATCCTGACGGCCGCTGCCGCCCAGATCCTCTTCCTCGACGTGCCCGACCACGCGGCGGTCGATATCGCCATCCGCCAGCTGCATGAGGATCCGCGCTCGGCCCGCTATGCCGCGCTCGGCAATGCGGTGCTGCGCCGCCTCGCCCGCGAGCGCGACGCGGTGCTCGCGGAGGCTCAGGCGGAGGTCTTCGGCGATACGCCCGACTGGCTGGTCGAGAGCTGGTGCACGGCCTATGGCGAGGACACCGCCGCCGCCATCGCGCAGAGCCACCGCGAGGAGCCGCCGCTCGACCTCACCGTCAAGGCCGATCCCGCCGGCTGGGCCGAAAAGCTCGACGGCATTGCCTTGCCGATCGGCTCGGTCCGCTTGCGCGAGCGCCAGGCCATCGCCAGCCTGCCCGGCTTCGACGAAGGCGACTGGTGGGTCCAGGATGCCGCCGCCACCCTGCCGGTGAAGCTGCTCAATCCGCAGCCCGGCGAACGCATCGCCGATCTCTGCGCCGCGCCCGGCGGCAAGACCGCCCAGATCGCGGCAGCTGGCGCCACTGTCACGGCACTCGACCGCTCCGGCCCGCGCCTGCGCCGGCTCAAGGCCAACCTCGCCCGGCTCGGCCTCCCCGCCGAGGTCGTCACTGCCGATGCCGCCAGCTGGAAAGCGGAAGCCTTCGACGCCGTGCTGCTCGATGCCCCCTGCAGCGCGACCGGCACCATCCGGCGCCACCCGGACGTCGCCTGGACCAAGCTGCCCGAGGATCGCGACCGCCTCGCCGCCCTGCAGGCGCGCCTGTTCGATGCCGCCGCCGTGCTGACGAAGCCCGGCGGGCGGCTCGTCTACTGCACCTGTTCGCTGGAGCCGCAGGAGGGCGAGGAGCAGACCGAAGCCTTCCTCGCGCGCAATCCCCAGTTTCGTCGCGAACCCGTCCGGCCCGAGGAAATCGGCGGTTTGACTGATGCAATCGACGCGAACGGCGATATCCGGACTCTGCCGCACCAGTTGCAGGGCGAAACCCCGCGTCTTTCGGGATGGGCGGGATTTTACGCAACCCGCCTGATCAGGCTATGACGAAGCCGGGATTCGCGCGGCGCGCCGCCGCGCCCGGGCACGGAGTCGACGGGGGATTTGAGCGGGTGGGCTGAGCGACGGGGGTTGGCCCAGGCCGCGATCGGACGGGCGGCGCGGCGGACCCGTGGCCAGTTCGTCGGCGCGACCCGGAAGCTCTGGCCCTTCGGCCGCAACAGCGCGACACGCCTGCTCTTCGCCCCGCATGACCTGCGCACCGCCGATCCGACCACGGCCAGCGATTTCTATGCGGGCTACTATGCCTTCGCCGGACGGATGCTGCGCAGCCATGGTGAATCGCCCTTCGACGCCACGCCGCCGAGCGAGGCCTGGGCCGAGGCGCTCTATGGCTTCGGCTGGTTGCGCCACATGCGGGCCGCCGACACGGCCATCGCCCGTGCCAATGCCCGCAGCCTCGTCGAGGACTTCATCACCCGGCGCCGCGACCGCCATGACATCGCCCGCCGTCCGGCCGTGGCAGCGCGCCGGCTGATTTCCTTCCTGTCGCATTCGCCGTTGCTGCTGGAAGGCGCCGATCACGTCTTCTACGAACGCTATCTGCGCCACATCTCGCGCCTCACCGACCGTCTGAGCCTGGCCCTAGCCGGAGCCGTCGAGGGCGCCGACCGCCTGAATGGCCTGATCGCCGTCGCATTCGCAGCGATCTGCCTCGACGGGCAGGATAGCCGCCGGCGGCGGATCGAAACGCTCCTCTCGGAAGAGCTCGAGGAGCAGATCCTGCCCGATGGCGGCCATCTCTCGCGCAATCCGCGCCTGCTGATCGAATTCCTGCTCGACCTGCTGCCCCTGCGCGAGACCTTTGCCGCGCGCGGCAAAGGTCTCGCGCGCGGCGTGCTGACGGCGATCGAGCGGATGATGCCGCATTTGCGCCTGTTCCGGCATGGCGACGGAGCGCTCGCCCTGTTCAACGGCATGGGCACGACCCCGCCCGACCTGATGGCGACGCTCGCGGCCTATGACGATGCGCGCGGCCGCCCGACCGAGCACGCGGCCTATTCCGGCTATAGCCGTCTCTCGGCCGAGCGCAGCATCGTGGTGACCGATGCCGGGCCGCCGCCGCGTGGCGCCTATTCGGTCGAGGCTCATGCCGGCTGCCTCGCCTTCGAGTTCTCCAGCGGCGCCCAGCGCATCATCGTCAATTGCGGCGCCAGCCGCTTCGGCCCGCCAGAGCTGAAGCTCGCCGCCCGCAGCACCGCCGCCCATTCGACGCTCGTCCTCGACGATCGCTCCAGCGCGAATTTCGGCATGGTGCTCGGCGAGATGCGCGTCGTCTCCGGCCCCCGCGATGTTCGCGTCGCTCGTCAGGATGGCGCCGACGGCGCCGAATGGGTCGCAAGCCATGACGGCTATCGCCGCAGCCTCGGCGCGACCCACACCCGCCGCCTGACGCTGGCCCGCGACGGCGCAGCGCTAGCCGGTGAGGACGAGGTCGCCCAGACAGGCACGCGCACGGCCCTCTCCGCCGCCCTGCGCTTCCATCTGCACCCCAATGTCCGCGCCAGCCTCGTCCGCGACGGCAGCGGCGCCCTGCTCGCGCTCGCCTCGGGCGAGGTCTGGAGCTTTGAGGCCGGCGGACTGACCATCGCCATCGAGGAGAGCATCTTCCTGGCCTCCTCGGACGGAAGGCGCCGGACCGAGCAGCTCGTCGTCGCCTTCGACGCCGTGGCGACCCCGCGCATCGCCTGGCGCCTCAGCCGGATCAGCGCCGCCAATCCGCGCGCCGGCAAGACGGTCGCCGCCGCGATCGCCGAGCGCGAGGCCGGGGAACCCGCACCCGACGCGTGACGGTTCTGCGACGGCGGCTTTTGCCTTTTGCAGCGCAGCATGATAGCCCGCGCGCGTCTGCCGAAACTGCCTTCCTGCAATCAAAGCCGGACCTGATCCCGATGCCGAATGAGCTTCGCCGCGTCGAACGCGCGCTCCTTTCCGTTTCCGACAAGACGGGTCTGATCGACTTCGCGCGCGCCCTCCACAAGCTTGGCATCGCGCTGGTCTCGACCGGCGGTACCGCCAAGGCGATCGCCGATGCCGGCCTGCCGGTTTCGGACGTCTCCGACCTCACCGGCTTCCCCGAGATGATGGACGGCCGGGTCAAGACGCTGCATCCGAAGGTCCATGGCGGCCTGCTCGCCATCCGCTCGCATCCCGAGCACCAGGCCTCGATGCTCGGCCACGGCATCCAGCCGATCGACCTGCTGGTCGTGAATCTCTACCCGTTCGAGGCGACGGTCGCCGCCGGCAAGGCCTATGACGACTGCATCGAGAACATCGATATCGGCGGCCCCGCCATGATCCGCGCCGCCGCCAAGAACCATCACGACGTCGCCGTCGTGGTCGAACCGGCCGACTACTCCTCCGTCCTCGCCGATCTCGAGGCCCAGAAGGGCGCGACCACACTGACCCTGCGCCGCAAGCTCGCCCAGAAGGCCTATGCGCGCACCGCGGCCTATGACGCGGCGATCTCGAACTGGTTCGCCAATGAACTGAGCGATACCGCGCCGGCCTTCCGCGCTCTTGGTGGCGCACTCGCCGAAACGATGCGCTATGGCGAAAACCCGCATCAATGGGCCGCCTTCTACCGCACCCCGGAAAACCGGCCGGGCGTCTCGACGGCGCGTCAGGTCCAGGGCAAGCAGCTCTCCTACAACAACATCAACGACACCGACGCTGCCTTCGAATGCGTCGCCGAGTTCGCGCCGGAAGCCTCGGCCGCCTGCGTCATCGTCAAGCATGCCAACCCTTGCGGCGTCGCGGCCGGCGGTTCGCTGCTCGAAGCCTATGAGCGCGCGCTGGCCTGCGACCCCGTCTCGGCCTTCGGCGGCATCGTGGCGCTGAACCGCAAGCTCGATGCGGCTGCCGCCAAGAAGATCGTCGAGGTCTTCACCGAGGTCATCATCGCCCCCGACGCCGACGAGGAGGCGATCGCGATGATCGCCGCGAAGAAGAACCTGCGCCTGCTGCTGACCGGCGGCCTACCGGATGTCCGCGCCCCCGGCCTCGCACTGCGCACCGTCTCCGGCGGCTTCCTCGCCCAATCGCGCGACAATGCCGTCGTCGACGATATGGCGCTCAAGGTCGTGACCAAGCGCCAGCCGAGCGAGCGCGAGCTTGCCGATCTGCGCTTCGCCTTCCGCGTCGCCAAGCACGTCAAGTCGAACGCCATCGTCTATGCCAAGGACCTCGCCACCGTCGGCATCGGCGCCGGCCAGATGAGCCGCGTCGATTCCTCGCGCATCGCCGCCTGGAAGGCCGCCGAGGCCGCGAAGGCTGCCGGCGTCGCGGAGAGCCTTGCCAAGGGCTCGGTCGTCGCCTCCGACGCCTTCTTCCCCTTCGCCGACGGCCTGCTCGCCGCGGCTGAAGCCGGCGCCACCGCCGTGATCCAGCCCGGCGGCTCGATGCGCGACGACGAGGTCATCAAGGCCGCCGACGAGGCCGGCCTCGCCATGGTCTTCACCGGGCACCGCCACTTCCGCCATTGACGGCGGCACGGGCCGCGGGACAGGCTGATTTCGGTCGAAGCCTTCCAGAATCCAGCGCTGTCATCCCGGGCGAAGCGAAGCGCAGACCCGGGATCCATACCTGAACCCTGATCGGAAGCGCTCCGGCATGGATCCCGGACCGGCACCGCTTCGCGGTGTGTCCGGGATGACGGCGCGTTTGGGATTTAAGGTTGAGCGAGGCATGAGATGAGCCGAAATCCCAAGCCAGGCGCGCTGCTTAGGGAGCGCGTCGAACACCAGCATGCGAGAGTCTCCTACGTCGAGCTGTTCTTCGATCTGGTCTTCGTCTTCGCGATCACGCAGATATCCCACACACTGCTCGAGCATTTCAGCCCGCTCGGCGTCGCGCAGGCCGCCTTCCTGCTCGGCGCCGTCTGGTGGATCTGGATCTATACGACCTGGGTGACGAACTGGCTCGATCCCGAGCGCCCCCCGGTTCGGATCCTGCTCTTCGTCCTGATGTTGCTTGGTCTGGTGATGTCCTGCGCGTTGCCGGAGGCCTTCGGTGCGAACGGCCTCATCTTCGCCGGCGCCTATGTCACGGCCCAGCTCGTCCGCTCGCTCTTCACGATGGTGAGCCTGAAGGACGCCTCGCCTGCGAACCACCGCAACTTCCAGCGCATCACGATCTGGCTGTGCTGCTCGGGCGTCTTCTGGATCGCCGGCGGGCTGAACGAAGGCCCCATGCGCTTCGGGCTCTGGCTGATCGCACTCGGCATCGAATATGTCGGCCCGACCGTTGGCTTCCGTGTCCCGCGCCTGGGCCGCTCGCTCACCAGCGACTGGAATGTCGAAGGCGGTCATCTCGCCGAGCGCTGCGCGCTCTTCATCATCATCGCGCTCGGCGAGTCGATCCTGATCACCGGCGCCACTGCGGCGAAGCTGCCGTTGACGGCCGTCAATCTGACCGCTTTCCTGAATTCCTTCCTGAGCTCGATCGCGATGTGGTGGATCTATTTCCATATCGGCGCCGAGCGGGCGAGCCACCACATCGCCCGGTCCGACGATCCCGGCCGCATCGCCCGGATCGCCTATACCTACCTGCACGTCCTGCTGGTCGCCGGCATCATCCTCGTCGCTGTCGGCGACGAGCTGGTGATCGCCCATCCCGGCGGCCACACCGACGCGAAGACGGCAATCTCCGTTCTCGCGGGCCCGGCCTTCTACCTGCTCGGCAATCTCCTGTTCAAACGGGTGACGGCCGGCTGGTATCCCCTCTCCCATCTCGTCGGGCTCGGCCTGCTCGCCGTGCTGACACCGGCCTGGACGGTGCTGCCGCCCCTGGGCTTCAGCCTGATGGCAACCGCGATCCTGATCCTGGTCGCAGCCTGGGAAGCAATCTCGCTGCGGCCGAAGGAGGCCTGACCCATGCATACCATCAATTTCATTGGATCGCCGCGATAGGCCCTATTAGGCCCACAACCGAGCGAATTTTGTATGATAATTGTGCCTAAGGCCTATCTAGCCATGTAGCTTTCTTTGTAGCTATGTAGCTATCTCGTAGCTATCCGAGCTGAAGCATGGCCACACGAAGCACGACACGGATTACCAAGCGGATTGTCGATGATCTGCAGGCTGGCCAGGATGTCTGGGATGCTGCGATCAAGGGCTTTGGCGTTCGCTGTCAGGGGCAAAGCAAATCCTACGTCCTCAAGACGTCGATCAAAGGCCGTCCAAAGTGGATAACCATCGGGCGGCATGGATCACCATGGACGCCCGAGATGGCACGCTCCGAGGCGCTCAAGCTGTTGGGGCAAATTGTTCAAGGAGAAGATCCAACCGCAAATCGCGGCGATAGCAGCACGACAATCAGGGAATTGTGCTCTCGCTATCTCGAAGATCACGCGATTCCGCACAAGAAGGCGTCGACCGTTAGGCTTGACCGGAGAGCGATTGAAAATCACGTCGTGCCGCTCATTGGTTCTAAGCTTGTCACGGAGCTTAGAACCAACGAGGTCGAGAAATTCAAACAGTTCGTCAACTCGGGCAAAACCGCTCCGAAAGACCCCAAGAAAAAACAACAGGACCAAGGCGGAGGCCGAGTTGTGACTGGCGGCCCGCACGTTGCGAACCACTGCCTCAAGCTGCTCTCAAGAATGATGACGCTTGCCGAACTTTGGGAACTTAGACCGAAAGGCAGCAATCCCGTCAAAGGGGTGAAGCACTACAAAGCGATACCGAAAGAACGCTTTCTCACAGCGACGGAGCTACAGAACCTTGGCGCCGTACTCGACAGGTGCGAGGCAGAGGAAACGGAATCGATCTGGGTTGTGGCTACAATTCGGCTTCTGATCCTCACTGGAGCCCGGGTTAGCGAAATTCTGACCCTTAAATGGGACTACGTGCAGATCGCCCAACGCCAACTGCGCCTGCCGGATTCCAAGACCGGCCCGAAGTCGATTTCGCTGCCAAAGGAAGCTGTAGAGCTCCTGAAATCACTGCCGCGGTTCGAAGATAATCCGTATGTGATCAAAGGCAGGCGTCCGGGCGCGCATTTGGTCGACATATTCATTCCCTGGTCTCGGATCAGGGCCGCAGCCGGCCTTAGCGACGTGCGCATCCATGATTTGCGACATAGTTTTGCGTCGCTGGCGATACAGAACGGAGTGTCTCTTAGCGTGATCGGGAAGCTCCTAGGTCACACGAGAAGTGAAACGACTAGGCGGTATGCGCATTTCGAGACTGCTTATCTGGCACAGGAAAGCGAGAAGATCGGCCGTCTCCTGACTGCTACAATGGCTTCTGCGGCGCCGCAGCCGGAAACGCATGGCAGCACTCAGAAACCCGATACGAACGCCGATGACGCAGGGTGAACACCGGCCTATGATGTCATCCTGATCTCTTCGGGAGACGGGACAATGGCGCCGACCGCGATGCCTAGATGCCCGACAGGTGCTCTGCAGTCCGAGCTTAGCTTCTGAGCCATGAATTCCGCACTGGTCTTCTCCACGAGCTATTTCGGTGACACGAGGACCCTCAGAAAGACGATAAGCAGCGGCGCACCCTTGTTGAGGCGAGCGTGAATCGCTGACCGGAGTTTCCCTAGGTCGTGAAGCTCAACCGTCAGCTTCCCATACTCCTCTCCGGTCCAAGGGCAAATCGTTAACAGCACGAGTTCGTTTGTTAACTAGTTTGTTATAGGGTGCATCCCTATAATATGACGGATGCAGAGACGCGGTATCGCCAGAGTCTTTGAGCTTCCAGAGGCGAATTTAATTTGGGTTTGGTGATTGAAAACACCGAATCTGGAGAGTTGTGTCTTTAGAGCTTCGAAAGGAGCTTAGGTATGGCCGAGATGTTCATAGCTACGGCTGTGATAGCAGGCGCTGTGCTGTTCTTCGCCCTGTTTAGCGGCGTTGGGGCATTGCTTCTGGTATGGAAGATGGACCGTGAGCCAACCGAGGCTCAAACGCTGACTCTTGGCGTGTTTCTGCGCACGTATGAAGGATTGCTAGCACCGCTGGCGAACCTTTTGGCGAAGATACTCCCTGCCAAAAACCACAAGTAAGGAGCGACCAAACGACGTGCGCGAGGACGTGTACAGCATTTTTTTGATGCTTTCCGGCAATCTGTGCAGTGAGATGCGCTATAAAGTGCATTCCGTGGATATGAGCACTAGCAAAGCGCTCAAGTTCATGAGAGGGCGCGCCCCGAAGGATTTGCGGGATTCACGCGTTTTCAAGCTGGCGAAGCCTTTCACCCAGGCAGAATACTATTCACAGTGCCGGGTGGGCACACACATGGATCTGTTCGAGCCGCTTTTTAAGAAGCTTGCTGCCGGTCCTCAGCCATTGATGTGTGTGACGATGGTTCAGGATGGCGTCATCAAAGTAAGCGCTTCGATCTCGCTCGATGACACCAACCTCTATCTGAGGCCCGAGTTTCTGGACGGATATAAAATGGACGATTGGCTGGCCAAGTACCGCAAAGGGTCCGGCATCGATATCCCGCAGCTCATAAATGACGACTTCTACGAAGCGATTAGGCTCACGTTCAATGCTGGCAAGCTCGTTTCATCAATGAAGCTCTTGCTGTCCTGCCTCGATAGCCTGGCTTACGTCGAGTACGGGGATGACAAGCAGAATCCGTTTGTAGCTTGGCTCGATGAGTATGCGGACATCGCCTCTCTTGGCATCACGTCCGCCGAGCTTTGGGAGTTACGCAACGGCCTCCTTCATATGACAAACCTAAACTCCAAGAAGGTGCGTACGAACAAGGTGCGCCAGATCTCTTTCAGGGTAGGCGCAGACGGTGATTTCGGGCGTGATGGAATCTATTTTTTCGATTTCAAGAAACTCATCGACGTATGTGCCGTGGCGATCAATCGTTGGATCGCCTCTTACAATGTGGATCGCTCCAAGTTCGCCAAATTTGTTGAGCGCTACGATATGACGATTTCCGACAGCCGGATTGCGATTTTATCCAAAGGCACGCACACAGCGTAATGTCACTTGCTGCCGTTCATACGCATTGGGACCTGAATGGGCCTCTGCGGCATCTGACGATTGATTTGGCGGGCAATAAGGTGCCGGGGGATGCTTTACGCCTGAGTTGTCCTGGACCGTCGTCAACGGCCAATTGTGCAGGCGACAACCGGCCCATGGTTCGCGGTCAGGCAAGGCAAATTCATCGCATGTGCCAAATCTGAAACGATTTCGAGAATTGGTGAACGTACTTCGTGGCGGGCCGGAATATGATCCGAAAGCCGAGGAGATTTGGCTCGAAGACGCGTTCAGGGAATATCTGAGGCCATATGCATAGTGTGATGGCAAAAGGCCGACCCATTGCGAGTTCAGCAATGGGCAGAAAGCGGGCGCCCGCTAAGGCGCCCGAAAGCTGCTACTGCGGGTATTTCTTGGATGCGGTTCCCATGGCGAGCGCGTTGCCAGAACCATCCAGGGCGGTCACAGTCCACTCATATGTATGGATTTGGCCAGTCGGCGGGTTCGGACCGTTGTAGGCGCCGCTAATCGCTCCACAAGGGATATTGGCCGTCGGACCGCTGATCGTGACATCGCCGCCGCCATGGGTCCACGTAGGAACGTCGCGGTCTACCATTTTCAGGCGAAGCGACTTCGTAGCGGCCGGTATCTGACCGATCTTAAATGAGGGCGACGCACCCTGACACCAAGCGAATGCGACGGACATCTGCGGCAGTGCGCTGCTTTGCGATGCGCCTGGGCGGCTTTCATTGCAACCCGCGAGAACGACGGCCGCGACCCCAGCCACGACGGCAATCTTGATCATCTCAGTTTCCTTCCCATCCACGGCCGTTCTCGGCCGCCGATACGATTAGAAATCCTGCATTGGTCGTGCACAACGGGCAGCTAGCGCACCCCAGCGTTGCTTATTGTGAAAGGACCTCGGGGAAGTTGTCAGCTTTCGCAGATGGTCCGCGCCTCGGCGGCTCAGGCACCTTCACCAGAAACGGTAGCTTCTCGTCGGCGGCGACTTGAACCAGCAACAGCCGGATCGCATCGGACACCGTCAATCCCATCGCTCTGAGCGTCGAGACAGCCCGAGCTTTCGTTTTCACGTCGATCCTAGCTCGAACCACGGTATCAGCCGTCATGAAGCTCTCTCCAATGAGCAAGGGTTTCCGGGCATCGAATGTGGGCATCTGAATCGCGGAAGGGCAACGCGGCTCCCAACGCTTCCGCCAGGATGGTTTAAAGCCGGTCCGGGAAAAGTGATTTTAGTTTCCTACGGCCATGTTGCATAGAAGCAACGCGCCTTCTTGCAGTGGACGAAGTCGTAGACGCCGATTTCTAATGTCGGGCATGCCGATGTAGCCAAAACAGCCGCATTACATTTCTAATCGAGCCAGATTCAGCGAATTATTTCGTTTTTTTATCGCCGTTCGCCGTGTCATGATCCACCCATCGCCGCTTTTTACTTTCACTTATTGCACGAGGAGGAATTTTATGAAGAATTTGCTTGCACCGGATTCCGCAGCCACTTTTTTGGCGATCAGCCCCAAGACGCTGGAGGCCATGCGGGTACGCGGAAATGGGCCGGCTTGGGTCAAGGTCTCTGCGCGTCGCGTGGCGTATCGAGTCGAGGACCTTGAGGCGTATATCAAAGCTCGGACGTTCTCGTCGACGTCGGAGTACTGGCGGCTAAACTAGCCGAGCCGCAAGAAAGTGCTCTGTCGCCATCCGGCGTGTCAGCAGCTAGGCCAGAATTAGTTCAAGTAATTCTATGGCATTTCTGGACGCGTCTCAAAAAGACCTTGCGGCGCGAGGCGCGGCGTGATACTATAATCGGACTGAAAATCTGCGCCGCGCCGGCGGGCCAGCGCAGGAATAACAATAAATAATACGCATAGGCAGCCGATTTTTTGGCGGCGCCAAAAATATGAACTTCAGTGCGGAGCATATTCTTAAGCTAATTATCATGCGCCAGCGCGAGTTGGCACAGATAATTAGCACGCCCAAAAAACCAATATTAAATTATAGAAAAGGATTCTAATGGCCATCACGAACAAACAATTTTCAAAATCAATTCAAGACCACCTGCATCGTCATATTATCGACGAGTGGAATCTGGAGATCGAAGAGAATAACTGCGCTTTCCAGTTCGGATATACGTTTAACAAAGCCCAATACGCCACCACAAATGGATCCTGCATAAAGAGCGCTATTATCAGGAATTTCCAGAAAGCTCGATTTGAGGCGCTTAAAAGCTGCATTCCGGGAATCCGAAAAAAGGGCGGAATGAAGTGGGCTCGAAAAATTGCCCCTATCGGATATGGATTTATCGACTACCAGGGCTCTAGGAAATTTGGATTCCTGAATAGAGGCATTCATATTCATGGAGTCACAATCATAAGGCCTGAGTATCAGACTACATTTATCGAGTACTATAATCAGTTTCGTGACGGGAACGAGAATTACATTTTTCTGGAAAAACTGAAATCAAACTCGGACTTGGCACATGTGGCTGGATACGGCTCAAAAGGCATAGTCGATAATTTTGGATTGAAATCTATTGGCGACGACGATTGGTTCTGTTTTTCTTAATATTATTTTATAAATCACATTAAATGAAAGGATTTAACATGGATGAATGCGAAATTGACTGGCCAGTAGTATATATCGGAAAATTCAAGAATGCGAATATCACCTTACCGCAGCTTCTTATACGGGATCCCAATTATTTCTTTTGGGCGGTTAGAGAGAACATTTTTCAAGGTGCGGCTGGGGTTCAAGCCAAGATTCTGGCCGAGCGAGCCCGGTCCATTCTTCTGCCGGAAGCATATTCCGAAACTCATACGGTTCAGTACGTCTACACCCGAGACGACAAACTGGCTGCAACCAATATCATCCCGGTCGATCAAGGACCGCATTTCGGATCGAGCAAGGAGGTTCGAAAGCCATTTCTCGATCTTGGGATGCCCGGTGATAAAATGGGCGCGAAGCTCCTCGTGAAGCGTCTCAAATATAATTGGTTCGGCGACAAATCGCTGACGAAGGCGAGGACCGAAGGCTTCTTCAGCAATCCAGCTAATTTCAAAGCGCCGGACACGGAGTAATTTCATCCGGCGTTTAATATCGTTCGGAATCTGGGCAGTTGTCGTAGGACTGAGATCGTCACCGTGATAATATGATTATTATCCTACGGTGACGCGGTGATCGATCCAGATTTCCGATTGAGTGACGACGAAGATGCCTTTCTGGACGTGTACGAGACCTACTGGGCGATCTGGAAAGGGGTCTTCAAGCAGCCAGCTCGATCCAGGCTCTTCAACGAGATCAATCGCCATCTCTATGTGATGGAGTTCCGGATAGTCGGAGCCGATGCGGATGAACTGATCGAGGCATTTCAGTCAGAGCATCGGTCATTCGTCCGAAAGGCATACGGGACACACGATCAAGATCAGCATCATTTCGGCGTCGCATATCTGGCTGCTGATGCCGATTCAGCTGATCCGATCATTCGAGCGCTGGTTCTGGTGCACCCCAGACAGATCGTTCGCTTCACGGCAGCAATCGACGCCATCGGCAAATGCTATTCGAATCTCACGGTCCGTCGCTGTCACACCGATGCAGGCGATCCGGATGCGCAATGGCGATGGCTTGCAAACGGCATTCTGATTGCCAGGAAAGCCGACCATACAATGCAGGGCTACGTCCAGCCAATTTGAGGATCGAGCCTAGTAACGAAGCTTTGCGATCTTGATCCCATCGAGTTTGGCGCGATCTTCATGGATGCGTCACTGCGCGTCATCGCCGTCTAAATTGCATTTGCGCCGCGCCCTTTCCAGCGAGCAGCTTTAGTTTCTGAAGCTCCTCGGAGGTCCAAGGTTGGCGGTGTCGTTCAAATCGCTCTGTCAAGATCTGGTTCCGCGGAGACAGACAACTCTTGCTTCTAACCAAGCCGCTTGGTGTCGGCGTTTGGAATAATGGCTCCCGACGCCTCAGGTTGTCTGGCTTTAAGGATGCGCCACTGCGTGCCACCGGCTTTCGGTATGATCTTCGCTCCGACGACCTCACACCGCTGAACTTTTAGCAGAGGCAGGCCAGTCTCCGGCGGGATCATCGGCATATGAAGAGCCGCCTCGCGGTTTTTAATCCACAACGGCAAACCTGTCTTTGGTACTCCACGATCATCCGGAGATGAGAACACGAGATAGGGCGTCAGCCCAGTGAACAATGTGCCCGGAAGCCCAGCAAGCCTCGCCAGCTTCTCGCGGGTGCCCGTGCCGCTCCATGACCCAACGCCTTTAGCCTCAACCAGGATGAGCGTGGTGTCCCAAGCGATCAGCAAATCGATATCCTGCTGACTGCCGGTGACAAAACCAGGTGGATTGGCTTTTGCCGTATCAACCGCGTCTTCGCTTTCGGCCAAGATCATCAAAGCGCCAATTAGCCAATCGATGTGAAAGTCGGTGGTCCACCAAGCATCGGGTGGAATCGAAATCTCTCGATCATATTCCTGCAGAGTTTTCGCCAGACGTTCTCGGAAATCCGGGCAAAGAGTATCAGCGCCGGCCCCAAGGGCGTCCCGAATAAGCCAGCTCCGTTCTTTCCGATTGAACCGCTGCAACGCACTTACGAGGCTGCTCATCCCGCGACCTTCCAAAGCTTCAGAGAAACAGACAAGGTTGCCGTTGACGTCGCAGTCGGCGCACGTGTGGCTTTCGTAACGAGCGTACTCAGCACCCAGCCCTTAGACCGCCGTTGCGGTCGATGAATTGTCGTTCAATATTGTTGGTGTGATCGGCCTTTGTAACCATCGCTTGACCGCACGGTGGGCATCGTCCGGCCCGGTCCCCGAGATTTTCATCGGCAAAGTGTCCAGCAGTGTGCGCGCCGCTCTAGCCTGCACCGGAAGAGCGCCTTTCAAAATGTCCTCAGCGGAGACGAGAAAAGGCACCGCTTCCTCAGCGCTCCCCAAAGCCATCAGGCACTCAGCGATCCATTGCCTAGCAAACGCCTGGTTTTCAAGGCGGTTCGCGCTCTTGTCGTCTTCGAGAAGTATGGCGGAGCGTTGCAGGCAGACGAGAGCCCGGTCGAGGCGCCCCATCATGAACAGGCAACGCCCGACGTTCCCGAAGAGTGGCGCGCCGAATTCGTCGGCTTCCGCGCCCTCCGCTGACACCAGCTTATCCAGTTCGGTCGAACCCAGAAAATATTTCAACGCGGCTTCGGGATCGCCGCCGTCGCGGGTCGCGAGTGCCAGATTGTGCTCGCAATCGAAAAGGGTGTCGACGTTCGACACCTTCTTGAGCTCGTCACCTCGACGCCCCCATTCAATCGCCTTGTCGTATACTCCGCGCTGCCAGAAGGAATGGCAGCGGACGTCGCAGTACTTTATGTATCGCGCCGTTTTTTCCGGGATGGTCGCGGCGTAGCGATCTAAAAGGTCGTCCGCATCGGGAAACTGCTCTGTCGCGTCAAGGCATGCAATCAGATCGCTCAAAACGCCGTCAAAATGCTTCGACAAATCCGGGCCTTGCTGCCAATCGACGGCTTCGAATAGCTTCCGCGCGACACGGATGAATTCCTCAAGATGCCCCCCTCCGATCAATGCATCGTGCGCTTCGTGGAGAGTCGAGAAAGCCTTCGCGATCTGTCCCGCCTCAATTTGCAGTTCTGCCTTCTGGGACCAGTACTCCAACATAGGAAAGGGCATGTGCACGCCGAGCATCTTAGCGATGCGCTTCGTCATAGCGTCGTAGTGGCCTAGCACCAAGGTGATGAAACCAACGCGCTCCGCCGGTACGTGGGCTCGTCTAACGAACTGCCTCACCAGCGGATGAAGGTCGTAAAGATCTGGCGCGTTCTTTTCTCGCTTGACGACGATAAGGTTCAAAGAGATCAGCGAACGCATCGATTTGCTGAACTTGTTGTAGTGAAGCTTGGAGGAGACGATGTCGGCTATGGTCGCTTCCTGTTCTGGGCGAACGATCTCGGCCATGCCGCGCAGCACCGTTCGGTCGCGCTCTGTGAGACCTTTCCACATCGAGGACAAGAAGTCAGGAGCATCGTCCCGGCCGCGCCGTACGTCCTCCAGGATGCTTTTCAGAGAATTGTTCGGACCGCTCGCGGCCTTGGCCGCCATTAATTCAAGCCAGAATGGGTGCCCTGCGCTAAGGCGGTGCGCCGTCGCGATGTCGGCGAGATCCTCAGAATGATCGCCCAAGCGTTTACCGAAAAGCTCCTCGGCTTCTGGCAGGCTCAAACCGGGCATGGCCAGCGTTATACCTGCGACGGCTTCTTGGTGGATCAGCGGGCGGCAGGTGATGACGAGGCGGCTACGTGTGGCCGCCCTGCAGAATGCCTTCACAAGCTGGTCGAGAAAGCCGACTAAGGTGCGCTTCTCAAGATCCACGTGGTGATCGACGTTGTCGAATATGAAGACGACCTTGCGTTCAAGCGCGAGGCGAATGAAGACCTCGATAAGATCGGCGTCCTTTGCCTGAGCCAGCCTGGAGGCGTGAAACTCGTTTCCGGCCAATCGTGTTATCGCAGCGACGACTTGGGAACGTAGTCGGTCGCCTTCCTCTCGGCAGTCGCGCCAGTCCCAGTAGTCATAACCGGTTTCGCCGAGATCAACCTTCTTCGCATATGTCGCCGCGAGGGCCGATTTCCCTTGGCCGCCGATCCCGCAAATAGCGACGAACCTAGCGTTCGACGCAACGAGGGTTTCGAGCTCCGCCTCTCGTCCGACCCAGTTTTCAATGCTTGGCGGTCTGTCGCAGTCGAGCGCGGGCAGCAATGGGGCCAAGGGCGAAGACTTTATCGCGATTGGCTCGGCCGCCGTTTTAGCCAGCTTTTCCTTTGAATCTATCGGCGCCAGATCCCGCCATTCTGCCACCAGCCGCGGCAGGAATGTCTGGCAATCAATCCCGGAGAAGAAGGTCACACGGTTGCGATCCATCCCTGGGCCCAAGACTGACAAAAGGTGAGGGCCTAGCTTCGGCTCGCGAGCAAAGAAGGTCCAAACGATTTCGGGGAATGCTGCCGAATTTGAAACCAGCGTTCCAAGCGCGTCCGTCAGAACGTCTTCCCAGCCGCCGTACGCCATGACAACCACGGTTTTGCCAGCCAGTAGATCTAGCAGCGAGCCAGCTAGTTTAGGGCGTTTCTGCAATAGCTGATTGCCGGTGTGAAGAGTGTCAGAACCTCTCCAAAATCCATGAATGTGAATGATCTCGCAGCCGTCAGCGCTGCTCACGCCCAACGCCACGTCATCGTGTAACGCCGTCCGCCATGCCTCTGCGCCCGCCCGCTTGATCGCGACCTGAATCAGCGGATCGAAATTGGAGGTCACGACGGCTCTACCGAAAATAAGCGGCTTTATCGCGATCAGTTGCCCGAGCGCCTCTACGGCGGGGCTGAGAATCCAGGAGCTGACGTCAGCTTCGTACGTCTTCAGTTCTTCGTCGGACAGGTGATTGAAGAACTCTGCCTTGTCGGGATCGAAATCTTTGCGCGCCCTCCAAACCGCCTGGCGAATTATGCGGTTGGCGGCGTCCTGTCCTCGCCGGCTCGTCAGGAACGTGAAGGCGGTCTGATACGGGTTCGGGCTACTCGCTAGCTGGGCGTCAAGCTGTTCAAGGCGCGCGGGAGTCGAAGCAAAATGGTCCCTAATAAGCTCAGTAACACCAGCGACGTTGGCCACACCCGGACCGCCCACCAGCGTCGGGCCAGTTAGCGGCGCGCCCGTTACGAAAACGACGTCACGCCCAGATTCCATGACGCCGGAAGTTAATCGGTCGAGAAGCGCCTCTTCGTCAAAAAACAGCGTCGGCTCCGGTCGAGACAATTCGCTAGTCCTTGCTTCTTGTTACGATTCGATCTTCGAACCAAGATAGATAGTTTCAAGCCTCGCTGGGGAGTCAATCGGCGCTGTCTCGGCCCGCCTTTTGTCCACGGCATAACACGTTGTCGACCCGTGGATCGCCAAGAAGAAGCAGCTCTCGCAGCTGCAGCGGGAGCCTGCCAATTTGCCTCAGCGTTGCGTAAATCAACAGTTTCGCACTGCTACGGCGAGCTTTGAGAAACCTCGGGATTTCCGGCGCATAAATCCATTGCGTATCGATTCATGGGCGAGGGGTAGGGCGCTGCTGCTTGGAGCGTTATGGCGGTGAGCCTTACAGCCGCGAAATGGTCGAGTGCGAGACGTTGTAACTCCGGCCGATTTCGGCGAGCGATTCTTCTCCTATTTCCCTGCGGCGAAGGGCTTCTGCACGCTGGTGCGGCGTCAGCTTGAATTTCCGTCCGAGTTTCACGCCCCGCAACTTGGCGCGCTCGCGGCCTTCGCCAGTTCGAGTTCGGATGAGTTCGCGCTCGAACTCCGCCAAGCCGGCCAAGACCGTCAGCATCAGTCGCCCATGGGCCGTCGTAGTGTCCGCCCAGCCATCGGACAGCGAGCGGAATGCTGCTCTGCGATCAGCGATCACGCCCAAGATGTTCAGCAAGTCTCGTGTCGAACGAGCCAGCCGGTCGAGCCGGGAGATCAGAACGATGTCGCCGGCTTCCAACGTCGATAGCAGCCGGTCAAGCTGAGCGCGCTGTCGCTTAGCCCCAGAGACCTTCTCGGAGAAAACCTTCGAGCAGCCCGCAGCTTTGAGCTGATCCTCTTGTGAGTCTAGCGACTGGCCATCGGTCGAGACACGCGCATATCCCAAAATCCGCCCCATCTAGACGCTCCATTATGCACATATGATACGCACAACGTAACATCTTGAAATCGCAGGCGTGAGTGCTTCGTGCAAAACTCATGATTTTTGCAAAGTACCGAAAATGCCAGCTTTTAAATAAGCAACCCGATTTGGCCGGAGACTGCGCTGAGCGTCTTGTCGATACGGCGAAAACCCGAGAATGTGACGATAGATGCAAAGCTGTTTGGGCCACTTTGGCCCGATGAGAAGCGGGCAAGTTCCGCTTAATTCCGGCTGTGGCTTAGGCTTCGATTCAAGCGAAGGGTCTGTTTGGATAGCGGGATAAAAACCCTTGAAAAGCGACAACAATCTCCAGGTTGACACGCAAGCTTAGGCCAGTAGTCTCGGGAAAGGGGCGGACATGAAGATCCACAGACTTGCCATTTTCGCTGTTACTGGTGCTCTCATTGCATGCGAGCTTCGCGCAGCGGATTGTGTCGAATTTCAGAAAGTTTTCGATGATCGAGATTATGATTTCGAATCGTTAAAAGGCGCTTTTGATAGCGACATTGGCGAGTATCGCTCTGTCATAAAACTTCCAGGCTCCGATAGTTGTTCAATCCAAATTGAGAATGATAAAAATTATCATTCTTCACAATTCAGTTGCCAGTGGCGTTTTCCAGAAAATGCGCGGGAGAAAATGCCTATTTATCGCGACGATTTAATCAATTCAGTAAAAAAATGCATCCCTAATTCGATGATAAAAGAAAAACCCAGATATTTTGGAGGACGCGACGTCCGGTTTCCGACATTTAGTCAGCGCCTTGTAGATGATTTTGAAATACGTATTCGGGACGGCGAGTTGAAAAATAAGTATAAAGGCAATATTACGCTAACGCTCTGGTTTATTCTCGAGAAGGTTACCATAGAATGAACCGACGCTCCGCTCTCCGTTTTTTGGCGGGCGCCTCTTTGTGCTCCTGCGGTAGTCCAGCAATGGCGTGGCCTGGTGGCGACACGCCGGCCTGCGCCAATGCACCAACAATCGGCGGTGCGTTGACGAGCAAAGGATGCTCCGTAGGAAACGCGTTGCCGCTTGAATTCATCAGCAAGATAAAGCATTCGTTTCTTGGCGAATTTAAGAATAATATAGTAGATGGATTTTATCTAACTCATTTTTGGTTGGCGAATAGAAGTGGTGTGGAGCCGCAGGTGGCTTTCTATGATGATGGAAATCAACCGAATGCGTTTGCTGTCGACGCTAGCGTGATCGATGATAAGTGCTCGCCTGATGGCACAATACTGTTTGGATCTGAGCTTTTCAAATCGGAGATGAAAAATTTTACTATGTGGCAATCTTCTGTAACACTGATCCATGCGCACGAATATGCGCATATTCTGCAGTTCAAGCGCAGAATGAAGTCGACCGTAACTGTGCGTCGCGAGCTGCACGCGGATTTCCTTGGCGGATGGTTCTGTGGCCAAATGTCCCTTGATCGAAGGACTGGCGGTATAGATTCCATGACGGCCGCTAAATCAATTTATAACAAAGGAAATTATGCGTTTAATGACCCCAATTTCCATGGCACCCCAGAGCAAAGGATGCAGTGGGTACTGAGCGGTTATCAACATGGAGTGGCTGGAACGAAATTGGAAGATGCATATAATAATTCTGCATCTGTATTGGGAGTTTAGCAAATGATAGTTTGCTCGCGCCGGCAATTTATAGCTTCTACTGCTGCTGCTTGTGCTCCACTAAATAACCCGCTAAGGGCAGGCCCGGCCGATGATAAATTCCAGCTAGCGCTGCAAGAATTAAGCGCGGAAACAGGACCTAGCCTTCGTCAATTCGGCGAAGTCGGCACGCATGAATTTCAATACGTAGTTGTCCCGAATATTGGTACAGCATCTGGCTCGATCCGCCTTCAGAAGCGATCCAGCCGCAAAATAGGGGATCGAGCAAATAATCTCATCATTCGTTGTGAGGTAACGAGCCCAGAGCGCTACAATGCTGCTTACAGATCGCCAATCTGGCCACAGGGAGCGTCCGGCGTAACAATCGGGATTGGCTATGACCTTGGGTACGTGCAGGTCGATGATTTCAAAGAGAACTGGGACGGGTACCTGGATGCGCAGCAAATTTCCTTACTCACGCCTGTCGTAGGGCGTAAAGGCACTGATGCACAAGCGTTGCTGGCCGATGTCTCAAGTGTCCAAATATCTTGGACAGCAGCACAGAAGCAATTCCTGATAAAGACACTTCCATTTTATGTCGCTGAAACGGAGAGCGCCTTTCCCTACACGGAGGATTTAAGGCCAGATGCATTTGGTGCTTTAGTAAGTATTGTATTTAATAGAGGGTCTGCTTCCTACTACAATGCTGCCACGAAGGATTATGGATTGGTCAATGATCCACGCCGCGAGGTCCGAGCAATCAAAGAAGCGATGGCTAAGAGGAAGTTTGATGAGATACCTGCTCATATACGCTCGATGAAACGACTTTGGGAGAGAAATCCGAAGGCTAAAGGTTTAATTTCACGACGAGAAGCCGAAGCTTCTCTATTCGAATTAGGAATTATTGGTACTTAGATTGATGATCGTTGATAATTTGAAGACGACGACTTCGACGATGTAGGTTTCCAAAATAATGCCTTAATCTATTGATTGCAGAAGCAAGCTTCATTGCGGAAGGGCCAGAATTTTATGAGTATATTAATCACCTTATGACGCTAACGGTAGAATATATTGCGAAGGAATCAGGATTTTTTTGGCTTCCGCTCGATTGGAAGTAGGGCACGATTCGTTGCGCTGGCGGCGGCTGGCGAAACGTGCTCTGGTCATAAGGGCTGCCCGCGCAGCTTCTTGAATTTCTCTTCGGCCGCATGCTGGCGCGCTACTGCTGCAAGCTCATGAGAGACAACGCGCCTGCCAACCGGCCAGAACGACAAACCCGCAAGTTTGAACGATTGGATGCCGAAGGGTATGCCGATGATGGTCAGGCAGTTGATGATGCCCGCGATGATGTAGGCGATGAAAAGCACAACCCCGAACGTGCAGGCCCACACCAGATTGGCAATGAATCCGATTGTACCTGTGGCGCCCGTTGCGAAAGTGAGGCCCTTCCCGTCGAGCTCTCTGACGTGAACGACGTCTTTTCCGAATGGAAAGGCCGACATTTTGGCCATCTCCAGTGCGGCGCGAGATAGCGGCAACCCCACAATCGAAATCGCAAAAACGACGGCTCCAATAAGCCAGATCAAAGCGGTTATCGCTCCGCCGAGTACGAACCAAATTACATTGCCCGCAAATCTCATTCTCGCCCCGCAGAATATCGGTATCTCTATTTTTTACGACATTTTCCATACTGATATATCATAGCAATGCTGCCATTCTCGGTAACCCAATCAGGGTTCTGAGTGAATCTTTGAAATTTCTGCGTGATGAAGCTGAATTTGAAATCATCGCTTTCATATGCAGAAGTCCCTTTGCAGCTTAGCGAAGATACAGTCCCGCTACTATCGCATTGATAGAGAGGGTATGGAATATCGCTTCTATTGATTTGATCGTCGTAAACGAACCAGCCTGGCTTTTTATTGGCGTCATTGGCAATGATGAAATCGGAATTATCCGTTTCGATCTTTATTTCCCATCGCTCCGTTTCGCTAAAATGCATGTGGTACGCGACGTGCTCAGGCGTGCAGATGAATCTTGTCGCGGGTTCGGCCGCCATCGCGAGGGGCTGCAGAGTGGCGCCGCTCGCAAGAACTGCCAGCGCTAAGCGCCAGGCATTGTTTCTCAAATTTAACCTCCAGCGCGATATGGCAGATAATACCAATTATAATTGGTAATCGACTGCGCCGGAAATTGCCAGCTCTGAGCGCATGGATATGCGCAGGCTGGTCGGGAATAACTTTGCGAGGTTGCGAAAGGAGCGCGGCTTGACCCAGGAGCAGGTCGAGGAGCGCTCTGGATTCAGCCAGTTCTATATCAGCGATCTCGAACGCGGTCGGCGCAATCCGACGATCATCTCGCTATACGAGCTGGCCAATGCCATCGGAGTTCGGGTGGCGGACTTGATCGACGAAACGGAATTCGGCGCATCGGACGAACCAGCCCCAAGCCGCAAACGTAGCCTACCCAAAAAGCCGAACGCTCAGCAGCCAAGCTAACCGAAAGTCGCCTAGGGCTGTAGCTATCTCGTAGATGAGCAATTCGACAACTTGAGTGAATGCGCCTAAACAATTACAAAATATGGGGCTTTCTGAGTCGGAAGAGCTAATACATGCATACCATCAAGGTCATCGGCATCGGCTTCGCCCTGCTCGGCATCCTGCTCGTCCTGGCCCCGCGCCTCTCCGTCTCGGCGGGACGGCCGATTCCCTTCGCCGTGAAGCTGTTCCTGCCGCTCTGGTTCACTGGGGCCCTGATCAATCTCTGGATCGGCGTCGCCCGGGCGGGCTATACCGTGATGGAGGAAGCGCCGATCTTCCTCGTCGTCTTCGGCGTGCCGGCCATCGCCAGCCTGCTGATCCTGTGGCTAACCTCCCGAATTGCCCGATGAGCCTCGAATCCGTCCGCGCCTTCTTCGCCGAGCACGCCCCCGACATTGCGGTCATCGTGACGCCTGAGAGCAGCGCCACCGTGCCGCTCGCCGCGGCGGCCCATGGCGTCGAGCCCGGACAGATCGCCAAGACCTTGTCGCTGCGCATCGGCGACGAGGTCGTGCTCGTCGTCACCCGCGGCGATGCCCGGCTCGACAACAGGAAGGCCAAGGCGGCGCTCGGTGGCAAGCCGCGCATGCTCGGCCAGGAAGAGGTCGAAGCCCTGACCGGCCATCCCGTCGGTGGCGTCTGCCCGTTCGGTCTGGCCACCCCGCTCAGGGTCTATTGCGACATCTCGCTGAAAGCCTTCGACATCGTCGTGCCGGCCGCCGGCTCGACGCATAGCGCGCTGCGCATCGCGCCTGAGCGCATGGCCGAGCTGACCCGGGCCGAGTGGGTCGATACCTGCCAGGAAGCTACTCAGGACGCAGCCGCGGCCGAGTAGATCTCAGTCCTTCGTCCGCACGATCAATGCCATCGCGGCGGCGGGATTGCGCACCTTGTCGCCGCTGATGACATACAGGAAGACGTCGCGCTTCTCGGTCTTGGCCGCGGGCCCGACCGTCTCCAGGCCATCAGGGACGCCGCCCTCGGCCCAGACCTGCGCAGCCCTGGTCCAGCGATCGAGACCTGCCTCGGAATAGCCCTTCGGCTCGGCCTCCTTGGTCCCCATGATCCGTGCATAGACGAAGGGCGCCGTCACATCGGCGATCTGCGTGTAGTCGGCATCCGCCGAGGTGATCGCAGCCACGCCATAGGCGCGCAGCAGCGCGATGAAATCCGGCGAGCGAAAGCTGTCATGCCGGACTTCGACGGCATGGCGCAGCCCGATCCCGTCCAGCTCTTTCGGCAGCAACTTGAGGAAGGCCTCGAAATCGACGGGATCGAACTGCTTCGTCGGCATGAACTGCCAATTGATCGGCCCCAGCTTGTGCCTGAGCTCGGTCAGGCCGCTGGTCAGGAACTTTTCCACCGAAGGCCCCGCCTCCGCCAGCACGCGTCGATTCGTGCAGAAGCGCGAGCCCTTCAGCGCGAAGACGAAATCGTCCGGTGTCTCCTCGCGCCATTTGGCGAAACTCTCCGGCTTCTGCGAGCCGTAATAGGTGCCGTTGACTTCGATCGAGGTGAGCTTGCTCGCGGCATATTCGAGCTCCCGCTTCTGCGGCAGCCCGTCCGGATAGAACGCCCCGCGCCAGGGCTCGAACACCCAGCCGCCGATACCGATATGGATCTTGCCTGCTTCGCGGGTCATGACACTTCTCCGAATGCCCGGTCGATTCTGCCTTCGCGAGCCACGATGCGCCACCCGTTTCCGGACCGATTGCAGGAAGCTAGAGCAATTCCGGTCTTGGTTGAATCGATTGTGAAGTGACGTGGCTTTGGCTGCCTGATTCAACGTGATCGTTGAGGAGGTGGGCGATGGCACGAGCACTGAGCGATGATCTTCGCGAGCGCGT
>Ga0209369_1000308_pt1 | contig 87661 bp, 76 predicted proteins | sample EBPBio142010_DNA_FD_185865 | JGI IMG/M metagenome (GOLD analysis project Ga0209369, IMG submission 185865) | Wastewater treatment Type I Accumulibacter community from EBPR Bioreactor in Madison, WI, USA - Reactor 1_10/4/2010_ DNA (SPAdes)... | ecosystem: Engineered > Bioreactor > EBPR >...
GCGAATGCGTGAGGAGCGGGGAAAAAATGGGTGAAAAACGCCCAAAACACGCCGGTCTTGCCTAAAAAATAGGCATCTCAAAACTTGATCGCGGTTGCTCGCATCATCGGCGCGGAAATCGTGGGTTTTTAGAGGTGCCCATACAGTGTCCGTGATGGCAGCGATTGGGAATACACCCTGAAACCGAGACTTAGGGAACGCCTTCGGAACTCGAAGAACATCATCCTCATATTGAGTTCGATCACGACCAACTCCCGTGCCCTCCGAGAAGAAATCGACTACGGGATCAACGACCAGGGGCTACCCGTCATCGTCGTCTACCCTGAATATTCCACCAAGGAAAGCCTGCTTATCGGTGGATCATTGAAGCAGGCTGTCAAGAACCTGTGGGAAAATCTTCCGGTGCTCCGGGATTCGATGAGCAAAGTCCCTACGCTTCATGTTCCGATGGACAAGGCGCTCATTAAGAGTGCCTTGCAGGATGGTGGATTCATGGTTGGGAGTAAGAAGACCCCAGATATCTATAGGTACAACCCATAATCATTTGGCACGTCGGAGCAAACGGCCCACGTCATGGTGAAGGTCAACTTTTTTGACAAGCGGGTCATCAAGAAATTCCTTGAGGTCACCGCTGTCGTCAGCGGTACGCTGTCATTCGTGGTTATTTTTGTTGACGTCCCTGCCGAGTGGAAGCTGAAGGCTGGATTGGCTTTCTTGGCAATACTGGCACTCACCTACTTGGCGATATGGCTCTGGTCGAACAACCTAAACAGTATCGACATCAATGTCGAGGGCAGCGATGTCGCGATCAAGACTGGCGATATTTTCCAGCAGCCTGGATTGAAGGCAATCGCCTTCAATGAATATTTCGATACGCAGGTGGACAACAAGATAATTGGGGAGACTTCCCTCAACGGCGTTTTCATCCAGAAGCATCTCGGCGTCCCGCTCTCCGAGCTAGACCGTCACATCGAGGAATACGCTTTTGATAACAGCGAAGTCCTGGATGAAAACGAGGCCAGGAAACAGGGGAAGAAGAAAAGGTATCAGATTGGCACAATCTGCCTATACAAAGACTACCTCCTGACCGCGTTCTCCAAGTTCGACGAGAACAACAAGGCGCTGCTGACAATGCCGGAGTACCTTGAGTTTCTCATCAATTTCTGGGACAAGGTAAACAACATCTACGCCCAGCAAAGCGTATCTACCACGATCTTCGGTTCGGGAATAACGCGGATCAAGGGACACAAAAACATCTCCGACGAGGATCTCCTGAAGATAATGCTGTGGACGTTCAGAATCAGCGAAATGCGATTCAAGTACCCCGCGAAGCTGACCATCGTGATTCACGAAGACAAGATTGACCAGATCAATCTTCTCGATATTAAATCCGCCAGGAACGGCGTGTAATCTCCAATAGGAGTTCGGGGCGAACCTGCTGCTCATGGGTGCTGTCTGGGCAGGTACTGCATCAGCAGCACAGCGCCCCGCCGCGTGGGCGGGACGCTGCGGCGGTCACGCCGCCTGGGGCTTGCTGCGCGACCAGATCAGATCGTGCGTGCCGCCCTCGCCTTCGATCAGGCGGGCATAGACCGTGGCCGGGAACGAAGGATCGTCGAGGGTCACGGAGATGTACTCCCGCCCGGCCTCGCTGGTCTTCTTCCACGCCGCGCCGATGTCGTGGCCGGCGGCCTGCAGGCGGAAGTCCGGGGCCTTCTCGTTGTCCCCCTTGTCGTTGGGCACCAGCTTGACCTTGACGTTGAGCGTCAGGGTGCGAAGCGTGCCGGTGAAGCCGTCTTTGTCGGTGGTGAAGGTGCCGATGTTGGCCATGATGGATCTCCTTTCGGTTGAACAAGGTTCGCGCCCATCGCGTCCTTGTTGTGATCCGGCCGGCGGGGGACGGGCGGGCTGCACCGCTTGCGGCCGCAACGCTGTGGAGGGCCGGGAGGCGAAAAGAATTTGTCCCGCGAGGAATCTGCGCAGCAGAGGGGAAATTGTTTTCGCCGGACGGTTGCAGCCACGAAGCCCGAGGCGCAGCCGCGCCACCGCCAGGATTCACAACGAGACAAGGATGCTTTGGGCCGAACCGCTCCGAAAGGAGATAGGGCCGGCTCGACATCCCCGCACGAATGCTTCTCCGGCTCGCACATTGACGCGGGCCAGGTCATTCCCCCAACGACAAGCGAGAACGCCCCTGCCGCACCTTGCGGCGCCGGTTTTGAGGCGTGGCGTGGAAGCTCCATAGCGATGCCGGGCGGGTTGTCCGTGAACCGTCCTTCGTGACGTGATGGGCAGGAACCGCCAGCGTCGAGGACGGTACGCATCCGCACAACCTGCCGGAGAAAGCGCCAGCGTGTTCACCAGCACCCCGTCCCCTCGCCGCGGGGCGCTGGTCGGGCCGATCCAGCGCAGCCGGTTCGGCCGCATCGAGGGGCGCCAAGCTGTGCGCGGCGGGGATAGCCCGCAGGGCTTTCCCCTGGAGGCAAGTAGAGCGCGCAGCGCCGCAGGCGCGAAGGCGTGAGGGATTGGAGCCGAATGGCCGTGACGACAAAGACGGCACGGGGCGCAGCCCGCAAAGCCCGGCGGTGCAAGGCACCGACACGCCCAGGAGCGTCGCAGCATCATTCTGCCATATGCGCAACAAATATATTTGGCGCACAAAACATCATTTTCATGCAAAAATATCGACCATCATGCACAACATAGCCAACTGAGGTGAATCATGACCTTCCGAGCAGATGAAGCAGCACGCGCCGGGTACGAGGAAGTGGAGAAGTACCTTGTCCCCCGTCCCCGGGACGCCGATGAGGCCCAGCGGGCGCGAAGCAGGAGGGCGCTAGAGGACATAGCTGACGGGCTGGGGCCAGTCGTTGACCGATACCCTTCGTGGCATCCGCTGGTGCGCAATCACGATAGCCGCCATCCCGTCACCGTCCCCAGCGATCGTTGCGGCTACAAGGGGCTGGATCACACGAGGTTCTTCGTCAACGGATTCATCACCTGCCCGTATGGTGATGGCCAAGAGGTTTTAGATTCCGTTCTGGCACTTCCCCGCCACCACGCGGCCTACATCACGGCGGAAAAGCTGGATGTGCAGTTCTACAACCCGCAGACGACGCCCATTCTGGTCAAGTGTCATTGGGAAGAACTTTTCCCAGACCACATGATTCCGCTGTCTGTCGCTGTCCCCCTGCTTCTGGAGAAGGAAGTCCCCTGCTGGACGTGGTCGCAAGTCGCCGAGACCTGGGAGTCGATGCGCTCGTATTTCCTGGGTGCGCCTCACGGTGCCCGGTCATCGCTGTTCGTAAGCCAGGAAACTGGACAAGGCATCAAAAAGGTCTGGGAGACGCTGATCTACACAGGGATGTTTGGCCCGATCAAGGTGTGATGGACGCAACGAGGCATCTCAAGTGATACGCCAACGCCGCCTGCGCATAAGCGTAGGCAGCGGCGTTCTCGTTCGGCTGTTGGCCTTGAACACCGGGCGCGGCCACTGCCGCGCCCGGATTTTTGCGCCCACCGCGCCCAGGACGGAGCGGCCTGGGCGCGGTGCTGATCGCGGCTATTCCTTCGTCTCGATGATCCACCACACGGCCCGCGCCAAGGCGCAGCCCGTGACGGGGTGAATGTCGGTGAGGTCGGCGTATGCCGTCCAGCCCGAGGGCGGACGATAGCCGCACACGTCGCCTTCGCCGTGCCAGCGGCGGGCGCGTACCGTGCCGGGGGCGTAGATCGCCGCCATGCGCGGGCGGCTGGTGGTGGTGTGGGTGGCGGTTCTCCTTCTAGCGAAGCGCCTCGGTCGGGGCCGGGGCGCTTCCCTTCGGCGCGGGTCAAGCGGCCAGCGCGTCGGCGGCTCATCCGCCACGGCTTCAGCATCCTCCGGAGTGTCTTGCTCCGGCCCTGCTTCCGCTCCAACCTCCCGCAGGCCTTCGGCCCGGAAGATTGCGGGCATCCAGCCCGTGCCATTGGCCAGCCGTTCGGCTTCGCTGGCAATGTCGGCCTTCTTGAGCTTCGCCAGCCGGGTGACATGCTCCGGCGCGTACTCGCCCACGGCTTGGAGAGTTGCGGCCTTCGGTACGTGCCGGAAATAGCCCTCGGCGGTCGGCTTCCACCATGCCGCCATGTCGAGGCCCACAGCCTGCGCCAGTTCAGCGCCGGGCTGGTGCGGCGTGGCGCGAGGCGTCACCACGTCCACCGTCGACGCGACGCACACGGCCAGCAGCTTGACCAGTTCGTCTTGCTCCATCGCCAGCAGCGCGGCGAACAGTTCGGCGCTGTCCTCGGGCAGCTTGCCACCCCATGCCTGTTGCAGCTCGCGCAGGGCCACGGCTGCCGACGATTCCGGCCAGTCCGGGGCCATGCCTTCCAGCCGGTCTTGCACCGTGAGGCGCACGCCCAGCGGCAGAGAATCACGGTTGAGGCCGTAGTGGCTTTCCTGCAAGACGGTTTGCACCATGCCATGCACCAGCGCGGCCAGCGCCACCTGCGGATGCCGCGCCACTTCGATTTGCAGTGCGGCGGTGCGGTGCGCGCTCAAGCGTTGCGCCAGCCTGTCGGACATGGCGGGTGCTTGGGCTTCTTCTGTCGCGTCACTTTCGTCGTCGTTCGCGGCCTCACCCTCCGCGACACCCTGCCGCAGCCGTTCCAGCGTGCGCAGCGCCTTCGCTTCGGCCTCGCGCAGCAGCCCGCGATGAATCACGGCCTCGCCGTTGCGGTCGATGGTGACGATGGCACCGGCTGCCGCCTTCACGTTCGGGCTGTAGTCCTGCAAGCCATCTTCCAGCGCCTGCAATTCTTCGCCCAGGGCTTCGCCTTCCTCTTGCAGCGCGTCGGCCTTGTCTTCGTCCTCGGCTTCCAGCGCGGCATCGAGGGCTTCACCCACCTCCTGCATCTTGGTTTTCAGCTTCTCGATGCGTTGCGCTTCCCGCTTGGTCGGTTCGCGGCGCTCCCTCGGGGCACGCTGGAATGCGTGAAGATCGGCATGGGTCAGGCCGGGCGTGGCATCCACCCATCCCCACCCCTCGGCGCGAACAGTGGCGGCGATACCTGCCAGCTTGTCTTGCGCCAGCCGTTCCAACAGCGCGGCATCGGTCAGATACACGCCCGCATCGCCTTCCGCGAACAGGTCGCGGCGCACGCCACCGCCGGCGGACTCGTAGGCATCCAGCCCGACGAAGCGCACCAGCGGATGCCGGTGGGCGTCGATTTCGCGCTCGGTCAGGCGTTCGCGCATGTTGGACGGGTGGCGCTGCCACGTCGGCGCATCGTAGAACGCGCTTTCCTGCGCGGCGTGGTCGTCGGTGATGGCAAGGGCCATCAACTGATCGAGGCTTACGGCATCAGCGCGATAGTCGGCCATCAGGCGCGGCGAAACGTTCGCCAGTTTCAAGCGGCGCTGCACCACCAGCGGCGTGACGCTGAAGTCCGCCGCAATGTCTTCGATGGGCCGCCCCTCGGCCACCAGCGCGGCGAACGCCTCGAACTGATCTGCCGGGTGCATGGCTTCGCGCTGCACGTTCTCGGTGAGGCTGGCGGTGCGGGCCGTGCCATCGGCCACCAGCAGGCAAGGCACCTCCCAATCCTTGGCGACGCGGTGTTTCTTCGCCAGCAGCTTGAGGGCGGCGAGGCGACGGCCTCCAGCCACGACTTCGTAATGCTCGCCATCGGCAGCGGCAATCACGATGAGGTTTTGCAGCAGGCCCACGCGCTGGATGCTCGCGGCCAGTTCGGGGATGGACATGCGCGGCGTCTTGCGCACGTTGCGGCCCGTGGGGCGCAGCACCAGCCGCGACAGCGGAACCAGAATCAGGTTCTTGCTCGGGTCGGCGGCTTCCAGCGTGGCAGCGTGGATGGCTTGGGTTTCGGTTTGGGTAGTGGCGTTCATGGTGTATCTCCAATCGAATGAAACAAGGAATGGAGGGGAAACCGCCCCTCCGACGGAGGGACGATTCAGGCCTTGAGGGCGCGCATGCCGTCGGCCAGCAGCCACAGCGCGCGGTTCAGACGGATGTTTTGGTCAATGCCCTGCACCGGGCGCGTGCTCTGCCTGCGGCCATTCACGGCGCGGCCATGCAATCCGCCCTTGGTCAAGTTCTCCTGCGTGCGGTTGAACACGCTCCACAGGTCGGGGCGGCGGTCGTCGAACCGGCGCGGCATCAGGATTTGCGATTCGGTGATGGGTGCGGGCTTGTCCGGGTCGTCGTACTTGAGGGACAGCGCGGCACGGGCGAACACTTCGGATTCGCCATCGTCCAGCGTGATGCCGCGCATCAGGTCGCGCGATGCCTTCACCTGCTCGAAACCGCCCAACACTTGGTAAGCGCCTTCGATGACGTGCCTGGCCACGTCGCCTTTGTGGGGTATGCGCACATCCGCCACGGTGTCGCCGCAAACAAGGCCATTGCTGCAAACGAAACGGAACATCCCGGCCAGCATCTGATAGCTGCTCGTCCCATCGTGCGAGTTCAGCAGCACGATTTCATTGGCTTCCGCGCCGTTGATCTGGCTGGCGTGGCGGAGGCGGAGCATGTGTTTCGTGTGCTCGCGCTTGCCTTCATCGCGCACGCGGGTCTGCGTCACCATGAAGGGCTGAAAGCCTTCTTTGCGCAGTTCGGTCAGCACGGCGGCGGTGGGAATGTAGCTGTACCGCTCGGAACGGCTCTCGTGCGGAGCGTCCGCGAAGATGGACGGGGCCACGCGGCGGATTTGTTCATCGGACAGCGGGGAGTCGCTGCGCAGCGACGGGGAACGGGAAGCGAAACGGGATGCGAGTTGCATGGTCTTTCTCCTGACAAAAAGGGTTTCCTGTTCACACCGCACACCGGATTCCAAGATTCGGAGCCCAGCCTTTCGGCTGTTCGGTGCGGTCGGCACGAAGAACCCGGTTGGCCTCGTTGCCACCGTCTTTCCTGAGTTCATCGCCCGCGACGGTCAGGAGCGCGCGGACGGGGGCCGTCAAGGAGGCAAGCGCAGGGTGGGTGCGGCCCGCAGGCGCAGCCGAGGACACGGCCCTGCGCGCCTTGACGGCACACGGACGCGGGCTACAGTCGCGAGCAAGGTGATGAAATCAGGGGAGACGGCTGGACAGGCAACGGCCTTCCCTGTGTGCTGACCGCACGGCAAGCGAAGCGCGCAGGCCCGGATCGGGAAGCCGGGCCGGAGGCGTCAGCCGAGCAGCGCGAGGGAACGATGGAAGCCCGAATGGGGCGAGACGCCGCAGGTGGCTCGATGCGCAGCACGACAGCGCGACCGGCCATGTCTTCTTGGCCGGGGACGCCCTGACTTCGATGCCCGATGAACACCACGCCCAGGACGGCCCTCATGCACAAAGCATCGAGGAGCTGCCTCTGCTGCTGGAACTGCGATTGGTTTCTGGCCGATCCGGCACAGCCGGTTCGGCGGTCTTTGAGGGGCGCCAAGGCTGCGCGGCGGGGATAGCCCACAGGGCTTTCCCCTGGAGGTATGCGCAAAGGCATCGGGCGCAGCAAAAAGAAAGGCGCGTCGCCCGAAAGGGCGACGCGCCAGGTTGTCAGCGCGCGATCAGCTCGCCGCTGGCGGCACCATCGCCTCAAGCTGCTCGATGACGCCCGGTTCGACAAAGACGCAAGGCTGGTTGGCATCGATCGGCACGTTGAACACCTTGGCGAATACGTGGCGCTTCAGGTGCGCCAGCCGACCTGTGCGATAAGCCTGCTCGGGCTTCAGGCGTTCGCCCGGCGAGCCGCTGCGCTGAGGGTCGCACTCAACCAGCGCGACGAAACCATCATCGGCTCGCTTCTGATGCTCGGGGCACAAGCCCCAGCCCGTCCTCGTATGGTGCTCCATACACGCGCGCAGGCGCTTGTCGAGCAGGATGGTGCCCGTATCGAAGGCTACGCCGCAGACCAGGCAGACGTGTTGTTCCATCGAAACGTGTGATTTGTCGTTCATGACGATCTCCGGTTGCACGGGCGGAATTGCCCGGAACCGTCGCCAGCACGGCGCAGCGCAAGCAGTCAGGGGTCAAGGACGGCCTAGGGCCGCAAGCGTGCTTGCACGCGCAGCCCTTGACGGCGAGAACGCCGTGATACCGTGAAGGGAACAGTAAGACCGCCCCACCCCACCACCCACGCAGACCTGCCTTCGGCAAGTGCGCAGCACGCGCAGGCCCGCGAGGGCCGGAGTTGCGCCACTGGGTGCAGCAAAAAGGGGGCCGAAGCCCCCGTGGTCAGAGCAGGCCACATTCGGCGAATGACGTGGTGACCGCGCCGCCGACGACGATGTGATCCAGCGTGCGCACGTCCACCAGCGCCAGGGCCTCCATGAGGCGCTGGGTCAGGACCCTGTCGGCCTGGCTCGGCTCGGGACTCCCGCTCGGATGGTTGTGCGAAAAGACCACTGCCGCAGCGTTGAGCCGCAGGGCCTCCTTCACGACCTCACGCGGATACACCGATGCCTGGTCGATGGTGCCGCGGAACAGTTCCACGTACTCGATCAGCCGATGCTGGCTGTCGAGGAACAGCGCCGAGAAGACCTCGTGCTCGAAGCTGGCCAGCTTGGTGCGTAGGTAGTCCTTGACCAGCGCCGGCGAAGTGAACAGCGTCCCGCGTGGAATCTTCTGGTCGATGACATACCGCGCAGCTTCCAGAATTTGGTCGGCAGTCGCCGGCAGATAGCGCCCCTGGTCGTTACGCACTAGCAGCGAGGAATCGAGAGACAGAGAAAGTTGCGACATGATCGTGCTCCGGTTGCTCGGGCGGAATTGCCCGGAACCGGCTCCAGCACGGCGCAACGCAAGCAGTCAGGGGGCCGCGACGGCCGCCAGGACGCAAGCGCGCAAGGCGCGCGCAGCCCTTGACGGCGAGAACGCCGTGATACGGTGAAGGGAACAGCAAGACCGCCCACACCCCGCCCGCAGAGACGACGGATGGGCAAGCGCAGCGCGCAGGCCCATAGGGCCGGAGGCGTCAAGGGATCAAAGCCGAATGGCCGCGACTCGGCACGAGGCGCGGGGCGTCGCCCGCGAGCCCGACGGCGGAACGCCGGGATGTCCAAGGGTTTATTTGCTGCGCAGTGAATATGGAGGAAGCGTCGAATATTCAGTACGAGCAGGTTGTCTGGCGAAGCTGTGCAACTTTCGATTCAATGCGTTCGATACAGCGTTGGAGGTTCTTCTCGACGTCATGTTCCCAAAAGCGCATCACCGTCCAGCCTTCGCTGCGTAAAACCGTCACATGTCGGCGGTCGCGAGCCTTGTTCCCGGCAATCTTTTCACGCCAGTAGGGGGCAAGCTTGTCCGACCATCGTTCGAAACTCCAGCCGTGCCAAAAGTCACCGTCAATGAATATTGCGAGCCGGATTTTGGTGAAGACGACATCCGGTTTGCCCGCAAGCCAGGCAGCGTTGACGCGGAAGCGGTATCCGCGCCGGTGCAATTCCTTCCGAACAGCAAGCTCCACTTTGGTGTCCCGACCGCGAATCCGCGACATCGTCATACGCCGCTGTTCGGGCGTCATGTTGTCAGCCATGGCGAGGTGCAGGCGTCGACTCAGAATCCTGGCGCGGAAGCGAGGCAGCCACCTGCTCGAAAACGTTCTCTACGTGGTGGGATAGCTCCGTTGGGGCGATCGACTCGAACGAAACGAATGAAGACAGTCGGAGAAATCGCTTCTGCGCTTCTCGGATCAACTGGCGCCGGGTCAGGTCAGAGTAGGACTGCGAAGCGGCGAGAAGACCGGAGGCGATGGAGGAAGGCAGGCCTTCTATGCCGGCAAGAGACGGCCGTTCCATCAACTGGACCAGTTCGTCCTCCCCCAGGGCGCGAAGGAGCTCGGGTAGCTGCGGGGCGTCAGCAGCCCGCGGTGTAAGGTGAAACGCGCGCCACCAAAGGCGCTGGAATACGTTGCGGCGGCCTGAAAGGAATCGCTCAAGTGGAGTGACCGCGCCTCCTGTTCCACCAAATCGCCATCGGACGATATCGGGCAGCAGGACGCAGGATAGGAATTCCCAGACGCCGCCTTTCGCCGCCTCGGCAGGTGCCATCAACATCTGTTGCGCAAGCACCAGGGCGGCTTCAGCATCGAAGGCCGCAGCCTGTTGCTGGTTGGCCGGATTGGGATAACCGGCGTTCGTTGCCAAATGCAGCAGGTCGATGCGAAGCTTGTTCAGCGCAGCTACCGTCGCGCGTGTTCCACCCGTCGGCGTGTATTCGCAGGCGGGATGCTCTGGCACGGCTGCATCTGCGAGCGACCGAACAGAGGCCGACCGGGCAGCATTGGCGAGTTGAAGCGAGATATGGTGCGGCAGCAGTGGGAAGAGAATCACATTCAACTCCAGAACAGTCTTAGCCGGCCCTGGAGATCCGTGTTGAAGTGATCCGGTCTCTGGCTTGCAGCCGCAGCCAAACCGCTGATGCCGTCGCCGGGGAACAACATCTGGATCATTGCGTAGATGATCCTGCCGCAGCTACCCTCGGCGTAGTCGCCGTCGCGTTCAATGAATTCCTCGCTTGCCAGTGCACCAAGAACCAGAGCCCTGGCCGTGTCGAAGTAAATCGCCGAGCGGATTGCCGACGCCTCGGCGTTGGGGGTTTCGCCCGATACGGCACGCACCACACGGGGGTGCGCAGCGTTGATGAGCAGCCGGACCGCCCCGAGAAAAGGCTGATCCAAGGCAAACACGTTCCAAGAGAACCGCCACCCCGCCTCCGGGTTTGCCCAATAGCCCTTGCTGAAATCCACTACTTCGACAGGGAAGAATGAATGCGACGAATCCAGCTGAACCGTTTGCCTCTCTTGCAGCAGCACCGCTCCTGCATGCCGCGCAGTGAGCGGCGCGCAAGAGCTGTGCTGGCCGGCCATCAATATCGCGGTGTCGACATGCAGAGCCCCCGCGATGTCGCTGCCGGCAACTTCCCCGGCCAGTTCGATCAGGCACGTACCTTCGTCATCGGCAATGGAGACGCTTGCCAAACTTCTGCGCAGCATGGTGCCTGGGCTTGACCAGCTGGCAGCCACCAATAGGGGAACGTCGCTGGCTAGACCACAGTCGGCCCGGAGCCCAGCCACGTCAATGACGATTTCTCTGCGCAAGCAAAGGCGAGAGCTGTAGTCCAGTCCGGACAAGACAAGAGGAAGCGGCGAAGGATGCTTCGCCGTCAAGACCTCCCACTGACCGGCTGTGAGTCGTTGGGTAGCGGCCCGCTTGTAGGGGACGGCAGTTGCAGTTCTCATGCCCCGGCCTCTGCACTGAGCGCAACAGAGATCATGGCATCGGGAGGAATGCTAACCACGACCGTCCATGTGCCGCCGGTGGCGGGAACATCGCAGTTCGCGATGCCTCGCCCGGTTGTCATGCCGCTCGGGTCTATCCATTTCAAGATCGTCGGTTGCTGCGCGCCTTCTGGCGGATCGCTCTCAAAGCCATCGGCAATTACCACCTTGGGGCGTACAGAGACTTTGACCGGTGTGCCGCTGGGGTTGGATGTCTCGAAGCGAGCCACCATCGACGGGATGCCATCGACCAGCTCGATTGTTGGCTCGCCCACGAATGAAATCTGGGGTGCCGCAGCGCCCTTGCGCCCGGTCCCGGATCGTCCGCCCCCTCCATCACCACCACGACCTTCACTCCCTGTGCCGTTACGCGTCTTTGGCGTGTTCGTACCAGCTGCGCCGGCGCTTTCAGGAGTCAGCGACGGGACGAGTCCGCCGAGCAGACGGGAGAAGCTCGCCACCGAATGAGGTACTGCACCAGATGCTTCGATCGCGTGGGGTGCTGCGAAGGCCTCGACAGCGTCCTTCACTCGGCGCATTGCCACTCGCACGTAGGTCTTCTCGGAAGCGTCCAGCAGCAGATCAGGAACCCAGTCGTCGTGGGTCGGAGGCTCCGCACGAGCGAATGCGGCGTCTGCATCGGCGTCAACCCGAAATACGCCTGCGTATTCGGCCAGTTCATAAGGGACCAGCGGTCCCTCCACATACTTCACCACGAAGTTTGGAGCACGCATCACTGCAATTTGGTGCAGCGGCCGCCGAAGCGTGCGCTGGTACAAGTCGAGGCCTTCGTTGTCGCTTTCGGCGGCGGCAGGAGGCGATCCCATTTGGGAAGCAGGCTGCCGAACGAGCGCAAGATGGCCGAGGAGCTTCTTTGGCCGCTGCGATGCGATGGGTTCCAGGACCACACCTTCAGACAGCTCTTTGGCTGATGCTGCCGCGAACGCCCGCGCAAGCAGGGCAAGCTCGGGTTCCTCCTGAACTTTTGGCAGCGGTATTTCGCTGCCCTGCCAGCGAACGTTGAACGACATGGTGGGGGTTTTGCCAGGCCCGTCGATGAGCTTTGGCCAGAAGTAGTCCATGATTGCGCGCCCCATTTGACTCAGTACCTGCTGCGGGGCACTGCAATCGAACTCAGGTGCAAGAACATAAACCGTGGTGCCCAGCGCATCTTGGCCGCGCTGGACGCCGCCGAGCAGTAGCGCCAGAGCGTCGGCTTCATCACCACCAACGGGATCAACGACGTTGTCCTGCGCCAACCGTCCCCACCAATGACGCCCGGTGAAGCGGCGGCCATTGGCGCCGTCTGTTTCAAACTGCGGCCCCAATGCGGCTGCCATGAATCTGGATTCCACATCGCACCCATCCTTGAAGCGCGTATGGACGCATATGGTCTTCAACTTGCTGGCGAGAAAGTACGCCGCCTTGCCAAAGCCGTAGGTTCCTCCCGCGTATGCGCGGTTCGGAGGCCGTCCGATATACCGCATGAAATCGACGAAATTAGTGGATTCGCCCGGCTGCGGAACAACGTTTCCGCGAGTAGGGCCGCTGAGGCCTCTGGTGCCGAAATCGCTGACGGCGATCACCGGAAAGTCAGAATCGGCGAGAAGACGGGCTCGGACATCGACTGCGGCGGGCACGTCTGCGAACACTTGGGTCGCCAGTGCTTGGCGTGCGCTCCGATCAAGCAGGTGTCCATCCACATGGAACGTAACACCTCCGGCAGGAGCAATGCGCGCATCCCAGCTGTTCTGAACCGCTTCGCGAATCAGCAGCGTGAAGCGGTCGGCACGCGGTCGGCCGAGCTGATTCGACACGCCCTCGGCGGCGGCGCCACCGGTCGCAGAGAACAGCTCAGATTGCAGGTCCAGCGGTGCCGGCATCGCGGACTCCTGCAAGTTCTGCATGGATATGGTCAAGCATATCTGGCTGCAGGGGCGCTGCCGAAAATGCGACAAGGTCTATGGTGTAGTGAACATCCGAGACGCCGGACGGAGGTTCTGGCGGATTGAACGACGCCGCTGTCAGTCGGGGAAACGATGCTGTCACTTCGTAGAGTCGCCAGTCGATAACGTCAAGTTGAAGCTGCCGATAGTGGGCTTCATCGCGTTGGTCGTACCCAACTTTCGACAGTCGGTCGAGCAGATCACGTCGATCAATGCCGGCATTCAGGACTGCCTGGATCAAATCCGGCACACTGGAACCGGATGTGCCGTTCAGCTCCAGGCGCATAGCGCACAGGTAAAGGCGTGCGTCGTGGGGCTGCTCCAACTGCATCAGCCCATGCACCCTGAACTTCCATTCGTCCCGGCGCGCCGTCGTCTTGACCTCCATGGTGCAACCGTCCGCCGTGAAATCGTGCCGCGCGCCGTGCGGACCCTGCCAAGCCGAAAGCCCTTGATCGCTTTTTGCGGCAATGCGCACCAAGTGCCACAGTTCGCCGAACAGCCCGCACAAGGCTTCTGTTGAGAGAATGCTCGAAGCCTCGCGGTCCAATAGTTCGCGCCAGCGCTGCAGTGTTTGACGGCAGGCCTGCAGTGGCTGGGTTGTGCGGTCCCGCAACAAATCAAGCACCTCTTCGGCGAGATGGGAGAAGACGTTGTTGAGGTGCGTCTTCTGGCAGGCAAGATCGAGGTACTGACGCTGGCCGGTCGCGTCGACGAGTGGACGAGTAGTCAAATGAACGCCGCCGCTACGCCGGTCATGTGCAGCAGGAAAATCTGCAGCAACTGGCACCAGCACATGCCGAAGCCCGGCGGCGTCGATTGCCAGCAGCACAACACCTTCAGCAGTGTTCAGTGCCGTGTCGAAGACGCGAAACTCGCCCCGCATCGGCATGCCTTGGGACGATTCCAGTTGGCGCCATCCGTCTTCGGTTGTGTTAATGCCGCCTTGTGTCATTCGTCGGTCTCGGCCATGTCTTCAAGATCATCGATATCGATCATTTCGCTGCCGACGTCCGGGAGCTCGACGGTCATATAGCTCTGCGGCGTCAGATCGCTCTGCGGAACATCTGGGAAGACCAGTGCGAGGCCAATGATGTGTTGTACCGCACCGAGCGGAGCGCGCTGGCTGCTCCCCTTGCGCGGTATCGAATCCTTGCTAATTGGATAGATCAGCAGCAGTCCTTGGTCGGGAACTGCTTCGTCGCGGAGATCACGTAGGGCGTCGCGATCCTTCCCGCGCAGCGTCGCGGCGGGTTGAGGTACGTCGATCGCGACATCCGTTTCCGACATCAAGGCTTTGATGTCAACCACCTGCGGGCTTCTCTCGCGTAATGAACGGGCGCGGTTGACCAAGGGCACTTCCGCGCCCAGTCCGAGATCGATTGTGCCGAGTGTTGGCAACGGCTCAGACCGAGTGACGACTGCAACCGTCCACGAGGCGATGTGGCCGCGCTGATTCTGCTCGCGTATGTAGCTTTGCAGCAGACCCGCAGGCATTTCGCTGTTGCCCGGATCAATGGTGTACTCGTTCAAGAACTGGAGCACCTGTGCCGACGGAACACGGAAGAACACCTTGTGCGGCTTGTCGGTCACCGCTGCAGGTTCAATGCCAGCCGCGCGCACGCGTGCAATCAGATCACGCGCTGCTTTGAGATTCTTGTCCAGCCAAGCTTGGTCCTCGTGACGGAAGACGATCGTCTGCACTTCTCGCGCATTGAACGCCATCTTGGCCTGTACCGCGTGCTGCATTTTGAGCTTCGCGGTGATGGCCAGAGCCGGGTGCTGGCGAATGCGGACTGCAAACTCCATCGGAGTGACGTTGCCATTCTTGTAGCGCGAGATGTCCTGGCGAATTTCTCGTTCGACACTGGCAAGGTCGTAGAAGTAGTCGCGCAACTCTTCGGTCATCCACACACGGGCAAGATCGCCATAGCCAGGTCGGTAGCCGAACCAGCGGCCCATTTGCAGCAGTGTGTCATAGGCGGAAGCCGACCGAATGAAGAAGCTGACCGTCAGACCTTCCAAGGTCAAGCCGCGAGACAGCACGTTGCCGCCGATCACAATATAGATGCGGCCATTGCCGTCTGAATCCTGCTGGTAGTCCACCCGATCCAGAGTTGGGCTGCTGCCGTTTTCCACCTTGGGTTCGGTCAGCTTGAGCACATCTGCCATGTGCGCCATCAAATCGCCGAAGGTGACCGGCTCCAAACCGAGTTCTTGCGACGGAAACGCTGTCTGTTCGCGCAGCCACAGCGCTTCGAGCTCGCCAGCCAAAGCTGCATCACCATCACGAATCTGCTTCAGCACAGTGCTTTGGAATGCGTCAACAACGCTTTTTGCATTCCGATGCACCGCTGCATATTGCGTGGTGTGAATGAGCATGGATGCATGTTTGCCGCGCTGGCCGCGCACGCGGCGCGCGGAAACAGCCATCCAGAAATACAGCATCGCTTCGCGCAGCGAGGGCGTAATGTCGGGACTGAACGTGAACCGCGCATCTCGATTCGGCGGCTTCAGCTGAACACCCTCGTGTTCGGGAACAAGTCGGATGACGTTCAGCCCGTCGATGGGATCTTCTGTTTCGTCGAGGGGGGCGCGTCCAAATATCTGTTCGGCGCCGAAATATCCTTTGCCGCGAGGCAGGTCGACGATGAAATCCCTTGGATAGAGGTCTTCCGGCAGCGAAGGGTCGATGAAGAGGTTGGCAAAGGGGGTAGCCGTATAGCCCACATAGGCTGCCTTGGGCAGGTCCGCCAGCAGCTTCACGATCAACTCGTTGATCTTGGTCCGTTCATCGAGCTTTGGATGCGAGTTGGGGCTGGCCTGGTCGGCTTCGTCGTCGATGATCAGGACAGGGCATGCGCGAAGCACCTCCGGCCTTGCGCCAGTGAGCCATTTGTGGAGGCGCTTGAGTCTGCCGCTGTTCTTCTTGACGACGCCCAGCACCTTAGTGGAGTGCTTTTCCGTGAGGAACGAATTGACATTGGTGTTGGAGGCAAAGTCGTCCTCAATGTTCGTTACGGTGATCCAGTGCTCCAGATTAGCCGCAATGAGATCCTCGTCGATGCGCAACTGCGTTTGGTAGCGCAGGACATTGTTCATCCCCGACAGCACGATGATGAATCGATAGCCTACGTCAGCCGCTTTGGCGATGACGGCGGTGAAGCTGGCGGTCTTGCCGCTCTGGACGTGGCCCAAGACGAGCCCCCGCGTTCGAATTTGCGCCTTGCCCGGCGGGTCCAACAGCGAAACCACCCGGGTTGATGCCTCGTCTATATCCTTGATGGCTTCCGCATCCCACCCCTTATCTCTCAGGTGCTTTTCGTAGGAGTGCCACAAACGGTCTGCCGGGTCGGGGCCCAGATACCATGGGTCGAAATGCTTGTTGTAAATACTTCCCGGCTCTTTCATCGTCCATACGCGGCGGCTAGCATCACGGTATTTCTGCAGAGCCTGTTCGACCAAGGCGGCGGGAAGCAGCGCCGACAGTCGTACAGCCGCCTCTTCGGGCGTGCGCCCCGCCCGCACGGAGTCGTGAATCTGCTCAGCCAATTGGCTTACTTGGCTGTTGGTTCCATCGCTCAGCGACATGTACTTCCCCCTTATTGGATTCTTGTCGTTAGAGGTCGAGAATGAACTCTGCGACGGCCTTGGTCACATTTGGACAGACGGCATTGGCCAATTGCTGCTGCTTGTACATCAGACCACCTTCCGCACCAGATTCTGTTCCTGCGAAACGGAACCAGTCGGGAAAGCTTTGCAGCCGTGCTGCTTCGCGAAGCGAAAGCCCGCGATGCTGCGATGGATGAATGATCATGCTTTTCCGGTAATGCCCGATGGTGATCGCCGGCTCACTCCACGCCAGCCGGCGGTAGATGTTGCTGTGCGTGCGTTCTACATCGGCATAGTTGGTCATCAAATCGCGTACTGCCTGCCAGTTCTGTCCCTGGCCGATACCCTTGTAGCGTTCAATTACATACTCTGCGTGACGTGACGTGATGTGATCCCATATGATGCCCTTGGGTGCACCGGCACGCATCGCCTGCAGAAATGCGTTCTGCTGCACGCGTACAACATCCTCTTCATAAGGGCGTTCAACGAGGTTGTCTCCGTTGCCCAGCTTCGGCAAATCGGCAATGGCGTCTCGCACCGTCACAAAGGCTTTGCCGGTGCCCGGGCCGTGGGTCGGCATCGGAAACGGCCCCCACTTGCCGAAATCGTCCGGTGAATAGCCGACGTCTTTGTGAATGCCGAGCAGGAAAAAACGATTGCGATTCTGCGGGGCTCCATACCAAACGGCATCCAACAGTTTCGGGAAGACGAGGTAGCCCATATCCGCGAGCCGCTCCAGAACGTGCGCTGCGACGCTCAAGTCCGAGTCCGATTCCTCTCTGGGCGTCCACAAGATTCCTTGGACGTTTTCCATCAGCAGGACTTTGGGCGCCATGTACGACACGCAGTCCAGGAAGGCATCTACCAAGCGATTGTTGGGATTCGAACTCGACCAGCTGTTCCGATTTGCGCTGGAAAAGCCTTGGCATGGCGGACCGCCAATCAATAGATCAACATCGCCATGTTCCTTCGCCATGGCGCCCAGCCGCGTCCTTACCTCGTCAGAACAAAGGTCCATCGGAGCATATTCGGCCGGCGTCGTGCCTTGCGGAGTTAGGCCAGCCTTTTCCATGTAGGCATGGTTATGCCTCAAGGTTTGCGTGTAGATCGGGTGGATTTCAGCCGATCCGGCAATGCGGTAGCCTCGCCCGTCTGATCCTCGGGCGCTAAGGAAGCCCAGCCCCATGCCGCCGGCTCCGGCAAACAGCTCTACTATGTTCAGCGTTGTCTTGTTTGCGGTGAGGCGGCGCTTGAGTGGAATCCGTTGATCGGGCGCTTGTATGAGCAAGCCCGCAGCTCTTGCATCGTGGCCGGCGGCAATCTTGCGGTTGGCCCGCACCAGTATGTCAAGCGACGTGGTTCCTTCTGCTGCATCGGAAAGACGTGCGGTTGGGATTGCGGGCACTGATCGCGCCCGCTTTGCCCTGCGAACCGCGAGCCGAACCCATCGCGTCCACGCAAGCAGCTGCGCAAGCTTCTTGAGCCCATCGTCGAGCTCCAACGACGTCATGCCGACAAGGATGCCGCGCTGATACCCCTTGATGCCGCCGATGGACAGTGCAAAGCAAGTCAGGTCTCCAATGCTGCCTAGTGCAGCCTTGCCAAGATTCGCGGCATAGCACTCGGAATTTCCTGCGGGCTTGCTTAGATTAACCTGCTGCCAACTCGCTGTTTCGACCCGCTCCTTCGGTGCGGAGGAGCGGATACCGTCTCGGGCGCGCGCGAATTCAACCCTGCGTGTGGCATCGACTTCTACAACGTAGTGAAGTCCGTTATCTGTGCTGGCTTCCAGGCGTTCGACAAGCTGAGCCGCAGCAACTGTGCGGAAGCTGCAAACCACAACGCCGCTACGCGCTTTCGCGAGCGACAGAAGGGACATGGCGGTATCGGCGCGCCGAGCTTCACCGTCCAGATCCAACTCGTGTTCAGCAGACAGGATGTCTCCGTTAAGCCGATACAAGCGCATTCGCGACTTGCCAGTTGTCTTCTTGCCTTGAGAGCGAAGGTGTCCAGCGACTTCTTCAAGAATCCAAATTGGCCCCAAGTCGGCAGTCGCTGCGCCTGTTCCCGCCAGTAGCTGTGGCTCAAGCATGCGTGGGGCGTTGAGCGCCGGAATTTCAACGGTCAATGCACTCATGCGCTTGCCATCCGATTGGCGCGCTGAACAACCGTCGTAGGGAATTGCAAGGACAATTGCTCTTCTGCAGGGAAGCTGTTGGCCCAAGCAGCCTGCAGCTGTTCCGCGAACGGGCGCATGGGAACCAATATGGCGGGAGCGTCGATGTCGGGGTTGCAAGTCAGCAGACTAACTTCGCCGCGCTCAACGTGGATGAGAAGTTGCCTGTCTGCCAAGTGGGGCCAACTGGTGCTTCGGCATAGCGAAAACAGACTGCTGGAGACGGCAGCAAGTGCGCTGACGCTGATGCCCATCACCTTGACCAAATGTCGAACCACCAGCAAAGCCAGGGCGTCGCCAGGCGCAAAGCATGGCGTATAGCCGTTCAGACCTGTGAGGGGAGGCAATACATGACGCCAATGCCGGAGCGTTTGATCCGACAACTGAGCCACGTTAGCAACCTGTTGGGGGGTTAGCTTTAGCATGATGCCATTTTACTCCGCAGACATCCTGTTGTTAACAACAAGATGAGCGGTTGTTGATTGAGATGCAAATCCGGTCCGACGGCCATGGGGGCAAGGGCGAAGCGGGCGCCGCAATAAAGGTAATTGCGCCCTTGACCCCGTGAGAATTGCCGATCTACGCCACAGCAGGTTGTACCGATAAGTACTGAACTTCATCATGTCCCCATGCAGTGTGCTCATGGAGTCCAAGGTGGAACACCTACCACAAACATCAAACGCGGCCGGCATCGACACCCCCCAGTCTCGTCCCTTGCCGGGCACGGAAGCCTACGAGGCGCTGCCGCAATTCCCGAAGCGAAGCCCCCTTCCTTTCCGACGCACCATCCGCCGCCACGAGTTGCGGCAGATCGTCCCATTGGCCGAAACGACGATCTACGAAATGGAGCGTCGCGGCGAGTTCCCACTGCGCTTCAATCTGACGCCGCGCTGCGTGGTCTGGGACCTGGCCGAGGTGGAGGCCTGGATCGAGGAGCGCAAGCAAGCTCCACGCACCATCGCTGCCAAACCGGATGTCTACCTGCGGAAAACCCGCCCTGTGCGGACGGGTTCCGGTCAGGGATGAGGCTGGCAACAGCCTCATCCCACAAGAGCGTCCAGCTCCTTGGAAGCCGAACGCGATAGCCGCCGCCCCTCCTTGGCCACGTTGACCTGCAAGGCAACGCACGCCACCTCCAGAACGTCCGTGGCCAGCGAGTAGCTGCCCTTGGCCTGCAGCCAGGCCAGCACATCCGCCAAGTGCCAGATCGACGCGCTGCCTTCATGCACCGGCGCCGGAAAGCTGCCCGGATGGGCCAGCATCAGCTTGCGCATGTTCTGCCGTGACACGCCCACGATGTCGGCCACATCGGTCAGCCCGACCAGATCCGGTGCGACCTCGATCAACCTGGCCGATGGCACGGCGCTCCGCACGTCGGCCAACGCACTGCGCACAGCAGCGTCCGCACTGTCCGCCTCGCGGGTGAACTCCAGCGCGAGCCGCCCCGGCTGCCCGATGCCGACCAAGGCATCGTCGCACCCGGCCTCACCCAGACGCTCGACCAGCGCATCCGGGTCACAGTCATCGTCGGCGAGTTGGTATTTCAAGGTGAAGGTGTATTCCATCGTGCTACTCCTCGGCATCGTCGTCAGCCTCCTGCTGCTTACGGTGCGTTGTGCAGTTATCCACGACGCGTCGCAAGGCGCGCGCGTGGTTGCCAGGGTTCTTCGGCGTACTCCACACGCTGGTGATACAGAACTCGCCGCAGCGACACTCCGCATCGTTGTACGGACAATAAATCCGCCCCCAGGCGTGGCTGCCACCGACTTCCACGCGCCAGCCCTGCCCTTCGGCGTGCCTGAGTGCTTCCTCGACTTCTTTCTTCGGATGAGAGGACCGAGCCATCAACAGTCTCTAGTATGGGAATGATTGCCAAGGTTGTCAAGTGACAACCTTGGCCCTGCCTCAGGCCATCGCACTCAACACCGGCACGACCACGTTGTCCGGCATCAGCTTCGGCACATAGGTCTGCCCGTCGATCCAGGCATCGACCATGTTGGCCCACTCCTGCAGCATGTGGCGCCGCTGCTCGGCGTACTCGGCCTTGTTGTAGATCGAGCGCGAGGAACGCCCTTCTTCGTGCGCAAGGGACTTCTCGATCCAGTCTCGGTTGAACCCGATTTCGTTGAGCAACGTCGAACCTGTGCGGCGCAGATCGTGGACGGTGAACGGTTCCAGCGGCAGGCCTGCGGCCTTGGCCCGCTGCGCCACGATCTGCGTGACCCGATTGAGAGTCGCGTGAGACATGCAATGGTCTGAGTCGTAGCGCGATGGCAGCACAAACTTCGAGCCGGCCGCGCAAGTGTGCAGTGCCACCAGAATGTCCAGCGCCTGGCGCGACAGGTAGACCACATGTGGGTTGCGCCCCTTCATCCGCTGCTTCGGGATGGTCCAGGTCGCGTTCTCGAAATCGACCTCGTCCCAGGTGGCCTCGATCAGCTCGCTCTTGCGCACCAGCGTCAGCAGGATCATTCGCAACGCCAGCCGGATGGTGGGATAGGTGGCCACCGACTCCATCTGCCGCGACATCAGGCGGATCTCCAGCGGCGACAAGGCACGGTCCTTGGGCACGAAGGTCGCAATCGAGGCTGCACCCACGTCGGCCGCCGGGTTGTCCACCTTCTCCCCATGCAGGATGGCAAAGGCATAGACCTGCTTCACGATGTCGCGGACATGCACCGCGGTGGCCGGGGCGCCCCGCCCCTTCACCTTGCCGCACAGGGCGCGCAAGTCGTCGGCGGTAATTTCGTTGAGTAGCCGGTTCTGGAAGGCCGGCAGGATGTCCCGATCGACGATGCTCTTGCGCATCGCTCGTGTGCTGTCGGCCATCCGGGCACCGGCAAGCCACTGGGCGGTCATGTCGCCGAAGTTCTTGGCGGCAGTCAGGCGGCGCTTCTCCCGCTGCTTCTCATGCGCCGGGGACTTGCCCTGGGCAACGGCCTTCTTGGCGTCCAGCAGCTTTTCGCGAGCCATCGCCAGTGAAATGCCCGCCGGCCCGTAGCGGCCAATGGTCAGGGTCTCGCGGCGGCCATTGAGACGGTAATCGAAGCGGAAGGTGACGGTACCGGTGGGCGATACCGTCACGTACATCCCATCCCGGTCAGAAGCCTTATAAGTCAAGGACTTAGGCTTCAAATTGCGCAGTGCGGCGTCGGTAAGCATCGAGGTTTTTCCTCCTGTTCATGACGGCTTTTACCGTCAGGGGTCAGGAGACCTGCTGATGCCCGGAAAGCCGCATAAAACAAGCTTTCCAGAGGAGCGATTTACCGTCAAAGACCGATTTGGTCTCGATAGTAAACAAGGAGGTCTTAATCCGGCCTTCGGTTTCTACCGTCACCTATACCGTCAATCCGTTGCGCTGCTCGGCGATAGTCACCGATAGCTGCCGTGACGTATTTCTTTTAAAATCAATACGTTACGTCGGATTTTCGATAGGTGGCGATAGTCCCCGAAGGACCTGATTTCACTCCCACTCAATCGTCGCCGGCGGCTTGCTGCTCACGTCGTAGGTCACGCGATTGATGCCGCGCACTTCGTTGATGATGCGGCCGGACACCCTCTTCAAAAGACTGTAGGGCAGCTCGGCCCAGTCTGCGGTCATGAAGTCGCTGGTCTGCACGGCGCGCAGCGCCACCACGTAGTCGTAGGTGCGGCCGTCGCCCATGACGCCGACGCTTTTTACCGGCAGGAAAACGGTGAAGGCCTGGCTCGTCAGGTCGTACCAGGTCTTGCCGGTGGCTTCGTCGGTGAAGTTGCGCAGCTCTTCGATGAAGATGGCGTCGGCGCGGCGCAGCAGGTCGGCGTAGTCTTTCTTCACCTCGCCCAGGATGCGCACGCCCAGGCCGGGGCCGGGGAAGGGGTGGCGATAGACCATCTCGCGCGGCAGGCCCAGGGCCACGCCCAGCTCGCGCACCTCGTCCTTGAACAGGTCGCGCAGCGGCTCCAGCAGCTTCAAGCCCAACTGCTCGGGCAGGCCGCCGACGTTGTGGTGGCTCTTGATGGTGACGGCTTTTTTGCTCTTGGCGCCGCCCGACTCGATCACGTCGGGGTAGATGGTGCCCTGGGCCAGGAAGGTGGCGCCCTTGTGGCCGGCATTGGCGGCTTTCAGCTTGGCCGCCTCGGCCTTGAACACGTCCACGAACAGGCCGCCAATGATCTTGCGCTTTTGCTCGGGTTCGCTCACGCCGGCGAGCTTGCCCAGGAACAGGTCGCTGGCGTCCACACGGATCACCTTGGCGTGCAGCTTGCCCTGGAACATGTCCATGACCATGTCGCCTTCATGAAGGCGCAGCAGGCCGTGGTCAACGAACACGCAGGTCAGCTGGTCGCCGATGGCGCGGTGGATGAGCGCTGCGGCCACGCTGGAATCGACGCCGCCGGACAGGCCAAGAATCACTTCCTCGTCGCCCACCTGCTCGCGGATCTTGGCAACCGCTTCTTCGATGTGATCCTTCATCACCCAGTCGGCCTGCGCGCCGCAGATGTCCCGCACGAAGCGCGAGAGCAGCGCCATGCCCTGCACGGTGTGCGTGACCTCGGGGTGGAACTGCACGGCGTAATAGCCCCGCGCCTCGTCGGCCATGCCGGCGATGGGGCAGCTGGGCGTGCTGGCCATGAGCTTGAAGCCCGGCGGCAGCGCCGTGACCTTGTCGCCGTGGCTCATCCACACCTTGAGCATGCCGTGGCCTTCGGCGGTGGCGAAGTCCTCGATGCCTTTGAGCAGCGCGGTGTGGCCGTGAGCGCGCACCTCGGCGTAGCCAAACTCGCGGCTGTTGCTGCCTTCAACCTTGCCGCCCAGCTGGTTGGCCATGGTCTGCATGCCGTAGCAGATGCCCAGCACCGGGATGCCCAGCTCGAACACGGCGTCCGGCGCCTTGTCGTCCACTTCGTAGACGCTGGCGTGACTGCCCGACAGGATCACGCCCTTGAGCCTGCCGTCGGCGGCAAATTCGCGCACCCAGTCGCTGCTCACGTCGCAGGGGTGCACCTCACAGTACACATGCGCCTCGCGCACGCGGCGCGCGATGAGCTGGGTGACCTGGGAGCCGAAGTCGAGGATGAGGATCTTGTCGTGTGCCATGGTGATTTATAAAGAAATCAGCCTCTAGCGCTTGCCAGTCAAGCGTTAGAGGCTCTCAAAATAATAGTGATTGGTGGCTTAGTCGGCGCGGTAGTTGGGCGCTTCCTTGGTGATTTGCACGTCGTGCACATGCGATTCACGGATGCCGGCGGCGGTGATCTCGACGAACTCGGCCTTGTCGTTCATCTCGGCGATCGTGGCGCAGCCGCAGTAGCCCATGGCGGCGCGCACGCCACCAGCCATCTGGAAGACGATGCTGACCATGCTGCCCTTGTAGGGCACGCGGCCTTCGATGCCCTCGGGCACCAGCTTGTCGGCGTTGGGGTTGCCGGTGGTCGCTTCCTGGAAGTAGCGATCCGCGCTGCCCTGCTGCATGGCGCCGATGGAGCCCATGCCGCGGTAGCTCTTGTAGCTGCGGCCCTGGTAGAGGATGACCTCGCCCGGCGCTTCCTCGGTGCCGGCAAACATGCCGCCCATCATGATGGTCGACGCGCCTGCGGCGATGGCCTTGGCGATGTCGCCCGAGAAGCGGATACCGCCGTCGGCAATCAAGGGCACGCCCGTGCCCTTGAGCGCCTGGGCCACGCTGTCGATGGCCATGATCTGCGGCACGCCCACACCGGCGACGATGCGCGTGGTGCAGATCGAGCCCGGGCCGATGCCGACCTTGACGGCGTCGGCACCGGCTTCGACCAGCGCCAGCGCAGCCGCGCCGGTGGCGATGTTGCCGCCGATCACGTCCACCTGCGGGTAGTTCTGCTTGACCCAGCGCACGCGATCGATCACGCCCTTGCTGTGGCCGTGCGCGGTGTCCACGACGATGGCATCGACCCCGGCCTTGACCAGGGCGGCGACGCGTTCCTCGGTGCCCGCACCCACACCCACGGCGGCGGCCACGCGCAGGCGCCCCTCGCTGTCGCGCGCGGCGTTGGGGAAGGTGGTCTGCTTGTTGATGTCCTTGACGGTGATCAGGCCCTTCAATTCAAAGGCGTCGTTCACCACCAAGAGACGCTCCAGCTTGTGCTTGTTTAAAAGTGCCTTGGCCTGGGCCGGGCTGGTGTGGTCACGCTCGTTGACCGTGATCAGCTTCTCGCGCGGCGTCATGATCTGGCTGACCTTGACGTCGTAACGCGTCTCAAAGCGCACGTCGCGGCTGGTGACGATGCCAATCACCTTGCCGCCGTCGCACACCGGAAAACCCGAGATGCCCAGGTTTTCCGACAGCTCCAGCACCTGAAGCACCGTGTGCTCGGGGGTGATGACCACCGGGTCATGCACCACGCCAGACTCGTGGCGCTTGACCTTGGAGACCTCGGCGGCCTGCTGCTCGGCCGTCATGTTCTTGTGGATGACGCCGATACCGCCCTCTTGCGCGATGGCAATCGCCAGGCGCGCCTCGGTCACGGTGTCCATGGCGGCGGACACGAGTGGCAGGTTCAGGGTGATGTTGCGCGTGAAGCGCGTGGCGAGGGAGGTGTCCTTGGGCAGGACCTGGGAGTACGCTGGCACCAACAACACATCGTCGAAGGTGAGCGCTTTTCCGAGAAGGCGCATGTGAAAGCTCCAAAAAAACGATTGTACCCGTGACTGCCGCTGTCGAAAAAACGACATGCCGTGGCCTTGTTGGCCGCCAGAAAGGTCTCGCCGTTACACTCGCTTGCATGAAACCGCACAAGCTTCTTCTGCTGGCATTGGCATGCACCTGGGCCACGGGCGCGTTCGCGCAATGGCAGTGGCTGGACAAGGACGGGCGCAAGGTGTTCAGCGACCGGCCACCACCGTCCGAGGTGCCGGAGAAGAACATCCTCAAGCAGCCCCACATCAGCAGCCGGCCTCGCCCTGCGGCCCCGCCCGTAGGCGCAGAGGCCAACGCGGATACGCCCGTCACGGCCCAGGCCACCCCCGGCCAAGGCAAGGACAAGCAGCTGGAAGAAAACAAGGCCAAGGCCGAGGCCGCCGAGGCCGCCAAGAAAAAGGCCGAACAAGAGCGCGTGGCCAAGGCCCGCGCCGACAATTGCGCACGCGCCAGGCTCAACAAGGTTCAGCTGGCCCCTGGTCGATTGGTGGCCCATACCAATGCCAAGGGCGAGCGCAGCTACATGGACGATGCCACGCGCGAGGCCGAGCTGCGCCGGGCCGACGACATCATCGCCGCGGACTGCCAGTAACGCCGCCTGGTGCCGGCCATCGGCACCTCAATAACCCGCCTTGGAGCCAGGCCGGCGCTTGGCAAACAGGCCCGCAACACGCGCGCCCTGGGCCTTGAAGCGCTGGCGCCTTGCCAGTTTCGGGTTCACCGTCAGCGGACGGCAGCATTCCAACCGGTCGCCATCACGCAACACCTCGTGCGCTTTGGCTGGCCTGCCCCAGATGCCGCAGGCCAGCCGATCGGCCTGCGGCATGAGCCCGCAGGCCCGCAGCGCGTCAGCCACGGTGGCGCCCTGCGCCAATTGCAGCTGCCACTCCTGCACCTCGCCGGGCCGCAGCGATGCGGCCACGGTGATACGCAGGCTTGCCGCCCCGCCCTCAGCCATAGACATCCTCGGCGCGCTTGATGAAGGCGTCCACGAAGGTGGCGGCAATGCGGTCGAAAACCGGGCCGACCAGGGCTGCCAGCGTGCGGCTGTCAAAGCCGTAATGCAATTGCAGCTCCACCTTGCAGGCACGCTGCGTGCCGTCGCCCACGGGGTGGAAATGCCAATCGCCATCAAGCTTGGAGAACGGGCCTTCGACCAGCTCCATCTTCACGCGCCGGCCCTGCTCGTGGGTATTGCGCGTGACGAAGGACTTGCGCAGGCCGCCCAGGGAGATGCCGACCTCGGCCTTCATTCCATGGGCGTCTTGCTCCAGGACAGTGCTGTGGTCGCACCAGGGCAAGAACTCCGGGTAGCTGGCAACGTCCGTCACCAGGGCGAACATTTCTTCGGGGCTGTACCAGATGAGGACGGATTTGTTGACTGTTTTCATGGAGGCGGGCGCCTAGAATGGGGGCGCGAGACGACAACGATTGTAGGGAGACCTTGGAACTCCCGGTTTGCGCCGCACCTGAATAACATGGCCAAGAAACCCGATACATCGTCACGCATCGCCGACAACAAGAAGGCGGCATACAACTACTTCTTCGAGGAACGCCACGAGGCCGGTATGGTTCTGCATGGCTGGGAGGTCAAGGCGCTGCGCGAGGGCAAGGTGCAGCTGACCGATGGCTACGTGGTCATCAAGGACGGCGAGCTGTTTTTGATCGGCTGCCAGATCAACCCCCTGAAAACCGCCTCCACCCACGTCAACCCCGACGCCACGCGCATCAAGAAGCTGCTGCTGCACAAGGAAGAGATCCGCCGCCTGATTGGCAAGGTGGAGCAAAAGGGCTACACCCTGGTGCCGCTGAACCTGCACTGGAAGGACGGCCGCGCCAAGTGCGACATCGCCCTGGCCAAGGGCAAGGCCGAGCACGACAAGCGCGACACCATCAAGGATCGCGAAGGCAAGCGCGAGGTCGAACGCGTCATGAAGAGCCGCCACCGCTGACCGGTTTTTTCGACAGGGCGTGGAATAAATGCCCCTGCCATGGTGTTCATCCCTGCGTCCGGCCGCAATCTCACCCGGTCGGCACCACGACGGAGAACCTCATGACCAAACTCAACTCCCTGCTCGCCGTGCTGGCCCTGGCCGGCTGCTATTCCATGCCCCATGCCCAGGTGATGACCCAGGGCGGCGCCCTGGTCGGCGCCAACGGCATGACGCTCTACACCTTCGACAAGGACATGGCCGGCAGCGGCAAGTCGGTCTGCAACGGCGCCTGTGCCACCAACTGGCCACCGCTCACCGCCACGGCGGCGCCCGGCGGCGAGGGCTACAGCCTGGTCACGCGCGACGATGGCGCCAAGCAGGTGGCCTACAAGGGCAAGCCGCTGTACTACTGGAGCAAGGACATGAAGCCAGGCGACAAGACCGGCGACGGAGTGAACAACCTCTGGCGCACCGCCACACCGTAAGCGCCCATGAACCGCGCCCAGGTCGTGGAGCAACTGCCCGGACTGCGCCGCTACGCACGCGCGCTCACCGGCAACGCCTGGGCGGCCGACGATCTGGTGCAGGACACGCTGGAGCGCGCCTGCCGCAAATGGCTGCTCTGGCGCAGCGGCAGCGATCTGCGCGCCTGGTTGTTCACGCTGATGCACAACCTCTACTTGAACCAGCGCCGCGGCCTGCTGGAGGTGCAGGCGCTGGACGATCAGGCCCTGGCGACACTGGCGGGCACGGATGATGCAGCGGCCGACATGGCCATGGATCTGGATCGCTGCCTGCAGCGCCTGCCCGCCGAGCAACGTGCCGTGCTGCTGCTGGTGACGCTGGAGGACATGGCCTATGCCGACGTGGCGCGCGTGCTGGACATTCCCGTGGGCACTGTGATGTCGCGCCTGTCGCGCGCCCGCAGCCGCATGCGCGAGCTGATGGAGACCGCGCCTGCCCAGGCACCGGCCGCCGGCGCAGCCCCGCCAGCCCCGTTGCGCCGCATGAAGTGACACCCATCGCGACGACGCCGATCATGAACACCTCTTCCAGCCCCCAGGATCCGGACGCATCCAGGCTGCACGCCCTGGTGGATGGCCGCCTGCCGCCCGAACAGGCCGCGCTTCTGCGCGCCAGCCTGGATGCCGCTACAGGCGAGGATGCCGACGCCTGGGCGCGCCAGCGCGCGCTGCTGCGGACCCTGCACGGCGACTGGCTGCAGCGCCCCCTGCCCGAGGCGCTGCACCAGGCGGCCGAGCGCCTGCAGGACCAGCAGGCCCAGCGCCGGCGCTGGGCCACCTGGGGCGGCGTGGCCGCGGGCTGGGTGCTGGCCTTCGGCCTGGGCTGGGCCTTGCACGGGACAGGAGACGGCGGCACCACACTGGCCTTGGCACCACCCCAACTGTTTGCCCAGCAGGCCGCCGTGGCTCACGCCGTCTATCAGCCGGAGCAGCGCCACCCCGTAGAGGTGACGGCCGCGCAGCAGGAGCATCTGGTGCAGTGGCTGTCCAGGCGCCTGGAGCGCCCGCTGACGGTGCCGCATCTGCAGAATCAGGGCTATGAGCTGGTGGGCGGGCGCCTGCTGCCCGGCGGCAGTGGCGCGCGCGCCCAGTTCATGTACCAGAACGCCGCTGGCCAGCGCATCACCCTGTACCTGGGGGCGCTGGAGCAGGCCCAGGCCGAGGCCTTCCACTTCTACGGCGACGGGGCGGTATCGAGCTTTTACTGGGTCGATCGCGGCTTTGGCTACGCGCTCAGCGGCGCGCTGCCGCGCCCGGCGCTGCAGGCACTGGCCACGGCCGTGTACCAGCAGCTCAGCGCAGCGCCGCCAGCGGGTGCGCGTGCGCCGGCCAGGGGCTCTTGAAGAACTGCTGCACCAGCTCAGGCGCCACGTCCTCGATGCGCGCCGGGTTCCAACGCGGGCTCTGATCCTTGTCCACGGCCAGGGCGCGAATGCCCTCCAGGGTTTCACTCTGGCCCGGGCGCAGGTAGAAGCAGTGGCGCACCATATCGCGCTCCATGCGCAGGTCGTCGGCCAGGTCCATGGTGCGCGCGCGCCGGATCTGCTCCAGCACCACATGCAGCATCAGCGGCGAGCGCTTGCGCAGCAACGCTGCCGTGGCGCGCGCCCAGTCGTCGCCGGCTCCCTCCAGTGCGGCGACGATGGTGGGCACATCAGGCAATGAGAAGTATTGGTCAATTTGGCCTCTAGCACTTACTTGGCAAGCGCCAGAAGCTATCATTTTTGACTCAACCCACTGCTGCACGGCCGCGCCGCTGGCAAAGCTTTGCGCGCCCAGGGCGTCCCACAGCCCGGCCTGCTGGTCAGCGGGCAAGAAGCCGTCGGCCAGCTTGAAGGCAATGGCGTCGGCCGCGCCAATGGTCTCGCCGCTCAAGGCCAGCCACTCGCCCACCCGGCCCGGGCAACGCGAGAGGAAGTAGCCGCCGCCCACGTCGGGGAACAGGCCAATGATGGTCTCGGGCATGGCCATCTTGGTACGCTCGGTCACGACGCGCAGGCTGGCCCCCTGGCTGATGCCCATGCCGCCGCCCATGACGATGCCATCCATGAAGGCGATGTAGGGCTTGCCGAAGTTGTGGATCAGGTGGTTGAGGGCGTATTCCTCGGTGAAGAAGTCCTCGATCTGCGGGTTGCCCACGGTGCCGGCCTGGTGCAGAAAGCGGATGTCGCCACCGGCGCAGAAGGCGCCGAAGGCACCTTCCTTGTTGCTGCCGCGAATGGCCACGGCCAGCACCTGGTCGTTCTTCTGCCAGTCCAGCAGCACGGCCATCAGCTCGCGCACCATGCCCAGCGACAGGGCATTCAGCGCCCGGGGGCGGTTGAGCGTAATGCAGCCCACCTGGCCGCGCAGCTCGGCAATCACTTCATGTGTTGTCTCGGTCATGGTTGTTCCTTCCATCCCAGCAGTTCATTGAAAACCAGCGCGCCGATCACCAGCGTGCCGCCCATCAGCACGGCCGGGGCCGGGCGCTCGCCGGCGCCCACCCAGACCAGCACGATGCCAAAAATCACTTCCAGCAGGCCCAGCAGCGCGATCTCCGGCGCCTTGAGCACACGCCCGCAGTACACCACCAGCACGCAGGGGATGGCCAGCTGCACCAGGCCCAGCAGCCCAAGCAGGGACAGATCACGCGCCGATGCCTGAAACGGCAGGGCCCAGGGTAGCGTGGCCGCGGCCGACAGCGCCGCGCCGATCAGCACCGCCGGCACCAGATCGACCGCCTGGCCATGGCGCTGCGAATGCTGCACCACGGTCCAGTTGATGGCCGCCGCCACGGGAATGCACAACGCCACGGCCAGCCCCACGGGCGACAGGGAGCGCACCTCGGCGCCATACATCCAGACGATGCCCAGGCCCGCCACCACGATGGCCGCCGCCGTGCGCGGTGCTATGCGATGGCCTATGAAAACGCGCGCTACCAGGGCCGTGAGCATGGGCCCGACCGCCATGGTGACCAGCACATTGGCCACCGGCATCAGCGTGATGGCCACCATGAAGGCGGCAAACATCACGCTCCAGCACAGGCCCGACAGCCACAGCGCGCGCGGCCCGCGCCATACCTTGGCAAACACGTCGCGCCCGCTCAGCCAGGGCAGGATGACGAGCAACGAGAGCAGCATGAAGAAGCTGCGCCAGAAGGTCACCTCGAAGCTGCGCGCCTGCTCCAGGTGGCGCGTGACCACGCCGGCGATAGACCACATCAGCGCCGCCAGCGCCATCAGCCATACGGCCCGGCCATGCGTCAGGCCAGGGCGCGCGTTGGCGGGATGTGCCTCAGGCGCCTTCACGGCTGGCGCGCTTGCGCTCGTGTTCCTTGAGGTGGCGCTTGCGCAGGCGGATGCTCTTGGGCGTGATCTCCACCAGCTCGTCGTCCTCGATGAACTCCACGCCGTACTCCAGCGTCAGGTCAATGGGCGGCGTGATCTTGATCGCGTCTTCCTTGCCGCTGACGCGGAAGTTGGTCAGCTGCTTGGTACGCGTGGCGTTGACCACCAGGTCGTTGTCGCGGTTGTGCACGCCCACCAGCATGCCCTCGTACACCGGGTCGCCGGCCTTGACGAACATGCGGCCGCGGTCGTCGAGCTTGCCCAGGGCGTAGGTGAAGATTTCACCGTCGTCCATGGAGATCAGCACGCCGTTCTTGCGACCGCCGATCTCGCCCTTGTGCGGCTCGTAGCTATCAAAAATATTGCTGATCAGGCCCGAGCCACGCGTCAGGTTCAAGAATTCGTTGGTAAAGCCGATCAGGCCACGCGCCGGGATGCGGTACTCCAGGCGCACGCGGCCACGGCCGTCCGGCTCCATGTTGACCAGCTCGCCCTTGCGCTCGCCCAGCGCCTGCATCACGCCGCCCTGGTGGCCTTCTTCGATGTCGGCGGTCACCAGCTCGATGGGCTCGCAGCGCTCGCCGTCGATGTCCTTGAACACCACGCGCGGCTTGGAGACAGCCAGCTCGTAGCCCTCGCGGCGCATTTCTTCCAAGAGAATGGTCAGGTGCAGCTCGCCGCGGCCGGAGACTTCAAAAATGCCGTCCTCGTCGGTTTCCTTGACGCGCAGCGCCACGTTGGAGCGCAACTCTTTCTGCAGACGGTCCCAGATCTGGCGGCTGGTGACGAACTTGCCTTCGCGGCCGGCCAGCGGGCTGGTGTTGACGCAGAAGTTCATGGTCAGCGTCGGCTCGTCGATCTTGAGCATGGGCAGGGGTTGCGGGTCGGCCACGTCGGTGATGGTCTCGCCGATGCCGACGTTCTCGATGCCGTTGATCAACACGATCTCGGACGGACCGGCCTCGGTCACCTGCACGCGGTCCAGACCCTGGAACTGATGGATCTGGTTGATACGGCCCTTGTAGCTGTTGCCCTCCGGGCCAGCCATGACCAGCACGTCCTGGCCCGCCTTGAGCGTGCCCTGGGTGATGCGGCCCACGCCGATACGGCCGACAAAGGTGGAGTAGTCCAGCGCCGAGACCTGCATCTGCACCGGTGCGGCCGGGTCGCCCTTGATCGAGGGCACATGCTTGAGCACGGTGTTGAACAGGGCCGACATGTCGGGGCCCCACTGTTCACCGGGGTTACCCTGCTCCAGCGCGCTCCAGCCGTTGATGCCCGAGGCATAGACCACGGGAAAGTCGAGCTGCTCGTCGGTGGCGCCCAGCTTGTCGAACAGATCGAAGGCGGCGTTCACCACGTAGTCGGGGCGCGCGCCGGGCTTGTCCACCTTGTTCACGACGACGATGGGCTTCAAGCCCAGCGCCAGCGCCTTCTTGGTCACGAAGCGCGTCTGCGGCATGGGGCCTTCCTGCGCGTCGATGAGCAGTACCACGCCGTCCACCATTGAGAGCGCGCGCTCCACCTCGCCGCCAAAGTCGGCGTGGCCGGGCGTGTCGAGGATGTTGATGTGCGTGCCCTCCCAGCTCACGGCGCAGTTCTTGGCCAGGATGGTGATGCCACGCTCGCGCTCGATGGCGTTGCTGTCCATCACCGTGTCCACCACTTTCTCGTGTTGGGCGAAGGTGCCGGACTGGCGCAGCAGCTGGTCCACCATGGTGGTCTTGCCATGGTCGACGTGGGCGATGATGGCGATGTTGCGGATTTGTTTGCTCATAGCGTTGTTTTCCAAAATGCCGCGTCCTATGCGCGCGGCGCGCTTTCCAATATCTGTTGAATTTCCAGGGGGCTCAGCAGCCTGTCCGGGATCAGCTCACCCTGCGCGACATGAGCCACGCCCAGCAGCGCCCTGGGGCGCGTGCCATACACGGCCACGGCCGGCGCATCGGCCCAGGGGCCACGCCGGCGCAGGCCGGACAGAAAGCGCCCGGCCTCGCTCTCATCCAGCGTGACCCTTTCGTGCTGCGCGAGCAGCGTGTCCACGCTCTGCACACAGGCCAGGCGCTCGTCCTCGGTCATGGCCTCGAGTGCGGCCAGCGTCACGCAGCGCTGCACGCCCAGGCCGCCAGTGTCAATGCGGCGCAGAAACGTCAGGTGCGCACCGCAGCCCAGGGCCTGACCTATGTCCTCGCCCAGGGTGCGGATGTAGGTGCCTTTGCTGCAGGTTACTATTATTTTTATAGCTGTTTGCGCTTGACCCACCTGCGCTACAGCCAGTTCTAATGCATGAATGGTGACATCGCGCGGCGCCCGCTCGACCTCCACGCCGGCACGTGCGTATTCGTACAACGCCTTGCCGTCCTTCTTCAGCGCACTGTGCATGGGAGGCACCTGGCGTATGGCGCCGGTGAACTGCGCCTGCACCTGCGCCAGGCGCTCGGGCGTGAGCTGGCCAGGGTCTACATCGCGCCGCTGCAGCACCTCGCCTTCGGCATCGCCGGTGCTGGTCGTGATGCCCAACAGGGCGACTGCCTCGTAGGTCTTGGGTGCATCCAGCTGCAGCGCGCTGAACTTGGTGGCCGCACCAAAGCACAGCGGCAGCACGCCGGTCGCCAGCGGGTCGAGCGTGCCGGTGTGGCCGGCCTTCTCGGCGCGCAGCAACCACTTCACCTTTTGCAAGGCGTTGTTGCTGGACAGGCCCAGGGGTTTGTCGAGCAGCAGCACTCCGTGCACCGGGCGCCGCTGCACCCGGATGCGGGGAGCGCGCTCAATCATTGCCGTCGTCGTCCTTGGAACGCGAGGCCACGGCGCGCGCGATCAGCGCATTCATGTCGGCCGCGCGCTCGGGCGTGCGGTCGAACAGGAAGTGCAGCGTGGGCACGGTGTGGATGTGCAGGCGCTTGAACAGTCCGTTGCGCAAAAAGCCCGCGGCCTGGTTCAGCGCCTCCTGCGTGGCCTCGGCATCGCCCACCAGCACGCTGAAGAACACCTTGGCATGCGCGTAGTCGGGCGTGACCTCGACGGCCTGCAGCGTGACCATGCCGATGCGCGGGTCCTTCAGCTCGCGGATCAGCTCCGCGAGGTCGCGCTGGATCTGATCCGAGACCTGGTGGCCACGGTTGGGTTTGGTGCTTCGTTTAGGCATAGGGCATGTGGTGCGTTAAACGTTGTGCGTTGGGCGTGAAAACCACGCCAAACGCCCAACGCTCAACCGCTTCAAAGCGTGCGCGCAATTTCCTTGATCTCAAAGAGTTCGAGCTGGTCGCCCTCTTTGATATCGGTGTAGTTGCGCAGTTTGATACCGCATTCGAAGCCTTCCTTGACTTCCTTGACATCGTCCTTGAAGCGGCGCACGGCCTCGACCTCGCCGGTATAGATGACCACGTTCTCGCGCAGCAGGCGGAACCTGCAGCCGCGCGTGACCTGGCCCGAGGTGATGTAGGAGCCGGCAATGGTGCCGATCTTGGTCGCCACGAACACGGTGCGGATCTCGGCCGTACCCAGCGCTTCCTCGCGCTGCTCGGGCGCCAGCATGCCGGACATCGCCGCCTTCAACTCATCCACGGCGTCGTAGATGATGTTGTAGTAATGCAAGGTCACATCGCTCGCCTCGGCGTGCTTGCGCGCATTCGCGTCGGCACGCACGTTGAAGCCGATGATCAGCGCCTTGGAGGCGATCGCCAGGTTCACGTCCGACTCGCTGATGCCGCCCACGCCGGCATACACCAGCTGCACGCGCACCTCGTCGGTGGAGAGCTTGAGCAGCGAGGCGGCCAGCGCCTCCTGCGAGCCCTGGGCATCGGCCTTGATGATGATGGGCAGGTGCTGCACCTCGCCCGCCTGCATCTCGGCGAACACGTTTTCCATCTTCGCCGCCTGCTGCTTGGCCAGCTTGGTGTGGCGGAACTTGCCGGCGCGGTAGGTGGCGATCTCGCGCGCACGGCGCTCGTCGGCCATCACCATGAACTCGTCGCCTGCCTGCGGCACCTCGGACAAGCCCTGGATTTCCACCGGAATCGAGGGGCCGGCTTCCTTGGCGGTCTGACCGTTTTCATCGACCATGGCGCGCACGCGGCCAAAGGTCTGGCCCGCCAGCACCACATCGCCCACCTTCAGCGTGCCGGACTGCACCAGCACCGTGGCCACGGGGCCGCGGCCCTTGTCCAGCTGACCTTCGATCACCAGGCCCTTGGCCATGGCTTCCACCGGCGCCTTCAGTTCCAGCACCTCGGCCTGCAGCAGCACCTGCTCCAACAGGTCGTCGATGCCCATGCCGGTCTTGGAGGACACGGCCACGAAGGGAGAGTCGCCGCCGTACTCTTCGGGCACGACTTCCTCGGCCACCAGCTCCTGCTTGACCTTCTCCGGGTTGGCTTCGTGCTTGTCGGCCTTGGTGATGGCGACGACGATGGGCACCCCTGCCGCCTTGGCGTGCTTGATGGCCTCGCGCGTCTGCGGCATCACGCCGTCGTCGGCCGCGCAGACCAGGATGACGATGTCGGTGGCCTGGGCACCGCGTGCACGCATGGCCGTGAAGGCCTCGTGACCGGGGGTATCCAGGAAGGTGACGATGCCGCGCGGCGTCTCGACATGGTAGGCGCCGATATGCTGCGTGATGCCACCGGCCTCGCCCACCGCCACACGCGAGCGGCGGATGTAGTCCAGCAGCGAGGTCTTGCCATGGTCCACGTGGCCCATGACGGTGACCACCGGCGCGCGCGGCAGGGCCTCGGCCTGCTGGCCGGAGACTTCCTCGGCGGTGAAGGCTTCGGGGTCGTCCAGCGCCGCCACCACGGCCTTGTGGCCCATTTCCTCGACCACGATCATGGCCGTGTCCTGGTCCAGCGGCTGGTTGATGGTGACCATCTGGCCCATCTTCATCAGCGCCTTGATCACCTCGGAGGCCTTGATGGCCATCTTGTGCGCCAACTCGGCGACGGTGATGGTCTCGGGCACATGCACCTCGATGGCGCGGAACTCGGCCGGCGCCTGCTGCTGCTGGCGCTCGTCGCGGTCGTTGCCGCGGCGGCCCTTGGGGCCGGAGCGCCAGTTGCCGCGCCCCACGCCGCCGCTGCTGTCGCCGCGGGTCTTGATTTCCTTCTTCTTGGTCGCGTCATTGGCCCAGCTGGAAGACAGCTTGGCGGACTTCACTTCCTTGCCGGCGCCCGGCGCGGCCGGCGCAGCGGCACGGGCACCCGCCCCGGCGGCCGGCTTGTGCAGCGTGCCCTTCTTGGCGTCCTTGGCATCGGCGGCCTTGGCCGCCGGCTTGGGCTCCTCGGGCTTCTTGGCCACGAGCACCTTCTTCGGCGCGGCCATCATGGCGCGAATGGCCTCGGCCTCGGCCAGGGCCTTGCGGCGGCGCTCGTCCAGATCGACGGCACGCGCTGCCTCTTCGGCCGCACGCGCCTTGGATTCTTCCTCGGCCTTGGCACGGGCCTCGGCCTGTGCCTCGGCTCGGGCTTGTGCCTCGGCAACGGCCTGCTCCTTGGCCTCCAGGCGCCCGGCCTTTTCCTCGGCCTTCTTCTGCTCCTGCTCGGCCACATAGGCTGCAGCGCGCTCTTCGGCCTCGCGCTCGCGTTGTTCACGCGCCTCGCGTTCGGCGCGCGACTGTGCCAGCTCTTCCTCCTGGCGGCGGATCAGCTCGGCCTGACGGCGGGCTTCCTCCTCGCGTCGGGCCAGCTCCTGCTCCTGCGCAATCCGGGCCACTGCGGCCGGATCGGGCGCGGCATCACCACCGTCCTCGCGCTTGACGAAGGTGCGCTTCTTGCGCACTTCCACCTGGATCGTGCGTGCCTTGCCCGTGGCATCGGCCTGCTTGATCTCGCTGGTGGACTTTTTCACCAGGGTGATCTTCTTGCGGTCGCCTGCCGTGCCGTGGCTGGCCTGCAGGTAAGCCAGCAGTTTCTGCTTGTCAGCCTCGTTCAGCACATCGGCAGAGGATGACTTGGCCACGCCAGCGGATTGGAGTTGATCCAGCAGGGTTTCAGGCGACTTTTTGAGTTCTGCAGCGAACTCGGCAACAGTGTTACTCGACATATTCTGTTCGTACCTCCCTGACCTTTACTCTTGCCCCGTGAACCAGTGCTCACGCGCCTTCATGATCAAGGCCGTGGCATCCTCGGCAGACTGGCCGGTCAGCTCGGTCAGTTCATCCAGGCCGAGATCGGCCAGGTCATCACGTGTATTCACCCCGCCGGCTGCCAACTTGGCGATCAGCTCGGGCGTCAGGCCTTCGAGATCGCGCAAATCCTGAGACACGGCGCCCATGCTTTCTTCGCGTGCGATTTCCATGGTCAAGAGCGCATCCTTGGCGCGCGAGCGCAGCTCGTTGACCGTGTCCTCGTCGAAGCTCTCGATCTCCAGCATTTCCTGCAGCGGCACATAGGCCACTTCTTCCAGGCTCTCGAAGCCCTCGGCGATCAGGATGTCGGCGATTTCCTCGTCCACATCGAGCTTTTCCATGAACAGGCGGCGTGCGGCATCGCTTTCATCGGCCTGCTTCTGCGCGCTCTCGGCCGCGTCCATGATGTTGATCTTCCAGCCCGTCAAGTCGGCCGCCAGGCGCACGTTCTGGCCACCACGGCCGATGGCGATGGCCAGGTTTTCCTCGTCCACAACCACATCCATGGCGTGCTTTTCTTCATCGACGACGATGGAGGAGACATTGGCTGGCGCCAGCGCGCCAATCACGAACTGCGCCGGGTCGTCCGACCACAGCACGATGTCCACGCGCTCGCCAGCAAGCTCGTTGGTGACGGCATTGACGCGCGTGCCACGCACGCCGACGCAGGTGCCGATGGGATCTACACGCTTGTCGTGCGAGAGCACGGCTATTTTTGCCCGACTGCCGGCATCACGTGCGCAGCTCTTGATCTCCAGCAGGCCCTGCTCGATCTCCGGCACCTCGTTGCGAAACAGCTCCATCATGAACTCCGGCGCCGAGCGCGAGAGGATGATGGGCGCGCCGCGCAGCGTCAGATCCACATCCATGATCATGGCGCGCACGCGGTCGCCATTGCGCAGGTTTTCCTTGGGGATCATCTCGCCACGGCGCAGGCGGCCTTCGACACGGCCGGACTCGACGATGAGGTCGCCCTTGTCCATGCGCTTGACCGTACCGGTAAAGATCTTCTCGCCACGGCTCATGAAGTCGCTCAGCAGCATCTCACGCTCGGCGTCGCGGATCTTCTGCAGGATGACCTGCTTGGCTGCCATGGCGCCGATGCGCCCTATGGGCACGGACTCGACCTGCTCCTCGATGTACTCGCCAACCTCGATATCGGCGATGCGCTCGCGCGCATCCATGAGCAGTTCCTCAGCGTCGGGATTCTGCAGGCCGGCCTCGTCGGGCACGACCAGCCAGCGGCGGAAGGTTTCGTATTCGCCGCTATCGCGATCGATGGATACACGAATGTCCACCTCGCCCTGGTAGAGCTTCTTCGTGGCCTGCGCCAGGGCCGACTCCACGGCGCCCATGACCACATCGTGCTCCACGTTCTTTTCGCGTGAAATAGCCTCAACCAACATCAACAGTTCGCGATTCATGCGACGACTCTCCTGTTTCTCAATCCCTGCCGGGCGCTGCCGTGGCGGCATTCCCGAATACTCAAATTTTTAGTCCGCGGAATCTGGCTTGGCGCCACGCCCCTTGAAGTCCACGATGGGCGCAAGCCGCGCCTCACGCAACTCATCCAGCGTGAAGCCCAGCGCCTGCAGCGGGGCCGGCACGCGCTTCTTGCTCACGCGCTGGCCCGGCTTGACCGGCGGTGCGTCGCTCCAGACGATCTGCCAGCCGCCACCGTCCACACGCTCGAGCGTGCCGCGAAATTTCTTGCGGTTGGCCGCCACCTGCCCACCAGCCGCCGCGCCCAGGGGCTCCTTCAAGGTGATGTCGACCATCTCGCCCTCGAAGCGCATGAAATCCTGTTCGTTGCGCAGCAGCCGGTCTATTCCGGGCGAGGACACTTCCAGGCGCTTGTAGTCCACCCCTTCGACCTCCAGGGCGTACTGCAACTGGCGCGTCACCTTCTCGCAGTCCTCTACGGTGATGAACTGCTCCACCACCGGCTCCTGGACCTCGGCCGCAGGCGCAGCCCACACCAGATCGATGGTGATGCGCAGCAATCCCCCTGCGGAGCGCTCGATCTCCACCAGGTCATAGCCTAACCCGGCCACGGTTTGTTCAACGATTTGCTGCAATGCCACAGGTGTGCGCTCTGTCCAATTCCAAATGAAAAGCCTGGCCGATCCAAAACCCCTGGAGCAGCCACCAGCCAAAAAGCAAACGCCCAAAAAAAACGGGCGGTAAGTACCCGCCCGTTTTGGTCGTGAAGCTCGCATTGTATCCGCTAATGCAGCACTATGCAAAATCCAGCGGCACGCATCTTGCAATGCTGCGTCAGCGCACCCTGCTCGCGGCGATGCGCTCGAACAGCGCCTGCGCCTGCGCATTTGCTTCGGGCGCATCTGGATCTGCCTGCAGGCTTTGCAGCATGCGGCCCAGCAACTGAGTTTGAGGAAGCACCGTGCCCAGAAAACGGGCAGCGCCACCATCGGCGATCAAAACCGTGGGGAATGTTTCCACATCCACATCGCCCATCAGGTCTTCCTCGTCCTCCACGTCCACCCACTCAAAGCGCACCTGCGGCCAGTCGCGCGCCAATGCGTCGAACGCGCTGCGATACTCACGGCACACGCCGCACCATTGGGCGCACAGACAGACCACCCACCAGGGTTGGCACACGCCGGCAGCGGATTCAGTGTCTTGCAAAATGGCCTCCACACCATGCAATCAAGCGCTCGTATTCAAGAGCCACGCCGTTCACGGGCGCGGTAAACATCTATCGTATCGACCCTGGGCGCCACATTGCCCCAGGCATTGCGGATATAGGACAGCACGGCCGCCATTTCCTCGTCACGCAGACTCTGCGCAAAGGGTGGCATGCCATGAGGGCGTGGATTGCCGGCGGTCGCCGGTTGGTACCCGCCCTGCAGCAATACGCGCACCAGGTTGGTGGTATCGGCAAGCGTCACGGCACGGTTGCCAGCCAGTGCCGGAAAAGCGCCGCGGCGCCCCTCCCCCTGTTCGCCATGGCATTCGGCGCACTGCTGCCGATAGATATCTTGCCCGCGCTCCATCAGGTCGGCCGCAGGCTTGGCGACAGGCGGCTCGGGCTTGTCCTGCGGCGGCAGGCTGCGCAGATATACCGCCATCGCGCGCAGATCGGCATCGCTCAGGTATTGCAGGCTGCGAAACACCACCTCCGCCATCGGGCCCGACACACCGGCCTGGAGCGAAACGCCCGTCTTCAACAAAGCCACCACATCCTCCACGGGCCAGGCGGTGACAGCTGCCTCGCGCCCGGAGTTGAGTGCCGGCGCATACCAGTTCTGCGCGGGAATCAAGCCGCCATGGAACTGCGCGTCGGTGCGCAATGCGCCCAGGGCATTGCGTGGCGTATGGCAGGCAGCGCAATGCCCCAGGCCCTGCACCAGGTAGGCACCACGGTTCCACTCTGCTGACTGCGTGCTCTGCTGCACAAACGTACCAGGGCGAAAGAACAAGGCGCGCCATCCGGCCAACGCCCATTGGGTGTTGAACGGAAAGCGCAGTACATGCGGTGGACTTTGCAATGGCACTGGCGACAGGCTGCGCAAGAAGGCGTAGATGGCATCCGAATCCGCGCGCGTGATGTAGGTATAGCTGGGGTAAGGAAACGCAGGATAGAGCAGCCGCCCGTCACGCGAACGTCCGTTGTGCATGGCGCGCCAGAATTCGGCGGCCGACCAACGGCCCAGGCCCGTCGCATCGTCGGGCGTGAGGTTGGGTGCATAGACCGATCCAAAGGGTGTAGCGATGGCCCGTCCGCCAGCAAATGCCGGACCGCCCGGCTGGGTATGGCATGACATGCAGTTGCCCACGCGCACCAGATACTCACCCTGGGCAATCAACCCGGGGCTAGCCGGTGCGGCGGCGGCCTCGCGCTCGGGCAATGGCAGTTCATCCAACCGATTCAGCGCCACCAGGGCAGTCGCAGCCAACAGAATCAGCAAGGTGGCGCCAGCCCCCCATACAAGCCAGGCGCGGCCCATGCTCACCGCGCGCTCCCTGCCTCGGCTGGGGCGGCAACCCCTCCACAAGGGATGGGCAGTTTTCCCTTGAATTCAGCTGCAGGCTTGCCCTGCTCCGGCACAACCTGGGCCGCAAGCCAGCTAGCCACGGCATGCACATCCCCTGGGGCCATCTGGCGCGCAATGCGGGCCATGCAGTCAGGCGATTGAGCGCGCCGCTGCCCCGCCTGCCAAGCCCCCAACTGGCTGCTCACATAGTCACGCGACAGCCCCAGCAGACCGGGAACAAAGGGCGCCACACCGGTCAGGGCGTCGCCATGGCATTGCGCGCAGGCGGGGATTTTTTGGCTGGCATCACCGTGGCGCACCAGTTGCTGCCCACGCTCAAGCAAGGCCCGCGCTGCCGATGTGGCCGCAGGTGGTGCATATGGCAAGTCCAATGCTCCGAAATACGCAGCCATCTCGCGCAGGTAGTCATCCGTCAGATGCTCTAGCAGATAGGACATCTGCGGATAGCTCCGCCGCCCGTCACGAAAATTGATCAGCTGGTGGTACAGGTAGCCTGCCGGCTTGCCGGCGATGCGCGGAAAGTAGCCGCTGGGCGTGGCCCGGCCCTCCTTGCCATGGCAAGCCGTGCAGGCCAGCACCCGAGCCGCCATACCGTCATCATCAAATGCCGCCTGCACCGTTGTCGCCAAGAGTCCCAGGCAAAGAGCCAGACCAAGGCGTGCCAAGCTGACCATATGTGCTCACCCACGTCCGGCAAAGGGCATCTTCGTGGCCATCACGGTGTGGAACATGACGTTGGCCTCCAGCGGCAGGTTGGCCATGTACAGCACGCTTTGGCCGACGATGGCCACATCCATCAAGGGCTCGGCCGCAATCTGGCCGTTGGCCTGCTGCACCCCCTGCGTCATGCGCTGGGCCAGTTCGGTCTCCGCGTTGCCTACATCGATCTGACCCACGGCGATATCGTACTTACGCCCGTCCAGGGATGCGGTCTTGGTCATGCCCATCACGGCATGCTTGGTCGCGGTGTAGGCGACGGAGTTGGGCCGCGGAGTATGCGCCGAGATGGAGCCGTTGTTGATGATGCGCCCGCCGCGCGGCGACTGCGACTTCATCACGCGAAAGGCGTTCTGCATGCAATAAAACATGCCGCTGAGGTTGATGTCCACCACATCTTTCCACTGCTGCACCGACAGATCTTCCAGCGGTATCGCGGGCGCGCCCACGCCGGCGTTGTTGAACAGCAGATCCACGCGGCCGAACTGCTGCACCGTGCGGTCGAACAGCTGGCGCACTGCCTCGGGGTCGGCGACATCCGTGGGAACGGCCAGGGCGCGCGTACCTGCGCCGGACTCCAGCGCCACCTGCAACAGCGGCTCTTCGCGCCGACCCGCCAGGGCCACGCTCCAGCCATCTCTGAGCAAGGCCAATGCCGCGGCCTTGCCTATGCCCGTGCCGGCACCCGTGACGATGGCGATTCTTGCAGTCTGCGTCATGTCTGATCTCCGATTGCTGCGACTCAAGGGCGCGGCTTGCGCCCTTTTGCGCCTGGTTTTCCACCGGCCTTGCCGCCGTTTCTGGACTCACTCTTGCCGGCGCCATGCTTCTTGCCGGAGCCGCCGTGGCCGTGATCCTTGTCTTTGTGGCCACGCATGTCATGGCTCCTGGCAAAGCCTTGGGGCTGCGAGGCATCCCTCAAGCGCGCATCCTGCTCGGGGGGGCGCTTGCCGCCATCGCGCGCCTTGGCTGGCTTGCCCTGCACCGTCTCGCCCGTTTCATCCACCAGGCGAAAGTCGATCTTGCGGCCATCCAGATCCACGCGGCTCACCTGGACGCGCACGCGCGCACCAATCGAGTAGCGAATACCCGTGCGCTCGCCACGCAGCTCCTGGCGCGCTTCGTCGAACTTGAAGTACTCGCCACCCAGCTCGGTGATGTGCACCAGGCCCTCGACATACAGGGCATCCAGCGTCACGAAGATGCCGAAACTGGTCACGGCGCTGACCACGCCGCTGTACTCCTCGCCCAGGTGCTCGCGCATGTACTGGCACTTGAGCCATGCCTCCACGTCGCGGCTGGCCTCGTCGGCCCGACGCTCGTTGGCGCTGCAATGCAGGCCCGCGGCCTCCCAGGCCTGGGTGTCGCGCACGCTGATGGCGCCCTTGCCTGGCCTGATCGCCGGTTCGGCCACCTTGGAGGCCAGGCGCTTGGCCAGCTTGAACTGCGCCTCGCCAGGCGTGGGCAAGGCCGGAAGCGCGTACTTGGTGCCGGCCAGTATGGACTTGATGACACGGTGCACCAGCAGGTCGGGGTAGCGGCGAATGGGGCTGGTGAAATGCGTGTAGGCCTCGAACGCCAGGCCAAAGTGGCCACTGTTGATGGGCGTGTAGATCGCCTGCTGCATGGAGCGCAGCAGCATGGTGTGGATCTGCTGCGCATCGGGCCTGTCCTTGGTGGCCTCGGCAATGGCCTGGAACTCCTCGGGACGCGGGTCGTCACTGATCGACATGCCCACGCCCATGGCCTTCAGATAGCCGCGCAGGATGTCCTGCTTTTCCGGCGTCGGCCCCTCGTGCACACGGTACAGCGCCGGACGATGCGCCTGCTCGACAAAGTCTGCACTGCAGACATTGGCCGCCAGCATGGCCTCCTCGATCAGCCTGTGGGCCTCGGTGCGCACGCGCGGCACGATCTTGTCGATGCGGCCGTTGTCGTCGCAAATGATCTGCGTCTCTGTGGTCTCGAAGTCCACTGCGCCACGCGCCTGGCGTGCAGTCAGCAAGGCGCGATAGCAGTCGTGCAGGTTCAGCAGATTGCCCACGCGATCCTGGTATTTCGCTGCCTCCGGCCCACGCGTATTCCCCAGCACGGCCGAAACCTCGTTGTAGGTCAGCCGGGCATGGCTGAGCATCACGGCCGGATAGAACTGATAGGCCTGTACCTCGCCCTTGGCACTGACCATCATGTCGCAAACCATGCACAGGCGCTCGACATGCGGGTTCAGCGAGCACAGGCCGTTGGAGAGTTTCTCCGGCAGCATCGGAATCACGCGCCGCGGAAAATACACGCTGGTGGCGCGGTCGTAGGCGTCGATATCGATGTCACTGCCGGTTTCCACATAGTGGCTCACGTCAGCAATGGCTACCAACAGGCGCCAGCCCTTGCCGCGCCCGACCTTGACGGGCTCGCAATACACGGCATCGTCAAAGTCGCGGGCATCCTCGCCGTCGATGGTGACGAGTGGAATATCCGTGAGATCGACGCGCCGGCGCTTATCGAGCTCGCGCACCGTGTCGGGCAGCGCCTTGGCCTGCGCCAGACAGGCCTCAGAAAACTCATGCGGCACGCCATATTTGCGCACCGCGATCTCCACCTCCATGCCGGGATCGTCCACCTCGCCCAACACTTCGACCACGCGCCCCACGGGCTGACCAAACAGGGCCGGCGGCTCGGTCAACTGCACCACCACCACCTGGCCGGTGGCAGCGGATCCCGTGGCGCCCTTGGGGATCAGTACGTCCTGGCCGTAGCGCTTGTCCTCGGGGGCCACCAGCCAAACGCCACTTTCCTGCAACAGCCGGCCGATGATGGGTTGCGGTGGCCGTTCAATGATCTCCAGCACACGCCCCTCGGGCCGACCACGCTTGTCCTGGCGCACGATGCGCACACGCACCCTATCCTTGTGCAACACGGCGCGCATTTCGTTGGGGGGAATGTAGATGTCCGACTCACCATCATCGCGAATGACGAACCCATGCCCGTCACGGTGACCTTGCACGGAGCCCTCGATCTCATCCGAAGAAATTTGCGCCGCGGCCGGGCCGGAGTATTTTTTTTTGCTATACAATCTATTTCTTTCCTGAAATGCCCAGGTGGCGGAATTGGTAGACGCACTAGTTTCAGGTACTAGCGCTGAGAGGCGTGGAGGTTCGAGTCCTCTCCTGGGCACCAAGTTTAACGAGAACCCGCAGGGGTTTTGAGCTCAAAGGCCGCTTTCCTCGAAAGCGGCCTTTTTGTTTTTGCCAACGCCCGGAAAGCTGGCGCAACGCAAACCAACTCAGGCGGGTCGCTCGCAAAAATATCAACAAACTTTCTTTGACTCCTAAAAATCGCATTACAATGCGAGCTTCCCTGAAATGCCCAGATGGCGGAATTGGTAGACGCACTAGTTTCAGGTACTAGCGCTGAGAGGCGTGGAGGTTCGAGTCCTCTTCTGGGCACCAAAATAGAACAAAGGCCGCTGATGAACATCAGCGGCCTTTTTGTTTGCACTCCCTTGGCGCACAAGCATCGCGGCGGCAACACAGTGCCGCCGCACACAAAGCCCGCTACTTGCGCAGCAAAACCTTGAGCACGCTTTGCAGCCGACGGGCGCTGGCCTCATCACTGGCGCCGGCAAGCACCTGGGCAGCATCCTGCGCCCAGGTCTGTGCCGGAGCAGGATCATTGCGGCGCGTGAGCATTTGCAGCTGCAGGGCGCGGCGAGCAGCCAGTTGATCGGCTGGCGTGGGTACATCGGCGGCCATTTCCAGGCGCAATAGAGCCTGTTCAGTACCCGTACCTGCCGGGGCTGCGGCAATGGCCTGCCCCCAAGCGGCGCGCACGCCGGCGGACACCTTGCCACCGAGCTCCTGCAACGTAGGCAGCTGCTCGGCATCGCGGCTCTTCCAGGCCGCCATCAGTTGGGTGAGCGCCTCGCCATGCGCCTGGGCGGCCAGTTTGCGCAACGCGGTTTGTGCATGCTCCATGGCATCGCGCTGGGCCCGGAAGGCGGTATCGCCCAGGCGCGGTCCGCGTGCTTCAAAAGCTTCGCGCTCGCGGCCACGCCCCGCGCCATCGCGCGGGCCACGGCCGTCGCGCGCATCACGGCGCTCACTGCCTGGGCGGCCGGCACGTGCCGGTTGCGCCGACTCGGCCTTGCGCATGCCCGGCCTGTCGTCGCCACGCACCGCCACCACCGGTCGCACGGGAGCGGCAGCAACAGGCTTGGCACTCTCCTGATTTACTTCTGAATTTATAGCTGTTTGCGCTTGATCCGCCTGCGTTTGGGGCTGATTTGCATCAGATTCGACTGCCTTGGCCTGTTCCTTGATGGCCAATTCCAGCGCCGCCATTGCAGCGCGAATCTGTTGCGCATCGCCCGAAGCGCTGGCAGCCTCCAGCGCCTTGGAGGCGTCCAGCACGGCGCGGTCGCGCGCACTCAACTGCTCGGCACTGCGCTCACGCTCGACTGTCTTGCGGTTGAATGCATCATCAATGGGCTTGCGAAAAGCGTCCCACAGCCTTTGCTCATGCTTGCGATCCAGTGGCACGGACTGGGCCTCTGCCTGCCAGCGCTGCTGCAGCGCCTTGATGGCGTCAATGCGCAGTGAAGCCGCCGCGCCCAGGGCCTCGGCCTCGGCAATCATGGCCTGGCGCAGCTGCAGGCTGGCCTTTTGCGCAGTCTCCAGCGGCGCAGCAGCCGCGCCCAGCGCCTGCTTCCAAAGCGGCTGCAGCTCGGCAAACACCTTTTCACTCACATGGCCGCCTGCGCGCCAGCGCTCGCCAAACTGGTGCAGGGCACGGTTCACGGCCTTCCAGTCGGCCGCCGCCGCGGCCCCCTGCTCCTGCGCCCAGGTGGTCACTTCTTCAATCAGGGCCATGCGCTGCGCGCGGTGCTCAACCCCTTCGGCGCGCACCTTTTCCAGCCAGGATTCGACCACCTTGTGGGCGGCGTTGCAGGCATCGTCAAACTTTTTCCACAGTCCATGGTTGGCCGGTGCGCCCTGGTCGGCCTGCTTCCACTGCTCGCGCAGCTGGCGCAGGGTTTCCTGCATCTTGCGGCCACCCAGGGCCTGGCCATCGGGGCGACGCAGCAACGCCTCGGCTCGGGCCACCAGGTCTTCGCGCACCTGGTCGGCGCTCCAGCGCTGCCAGCCCTCGAGTTCGCCGGCAGCTACCAGGGCCGCATGCACCTTGCGCTCCAGCTCTGCGTCGATGAAACGGCCATGCGGCTTGAGTATCGCGCGCAGCGCCGCAGCCGCGCCGGCACTGGCCTTGCCATGCCCTTGGGCAGTCTCCTGCTCCAGCTTGGCCAAGGCCTCGCTCACGGCCTGCACGGCCTTGTCGCGCACCTCGGGATCGACCTTGGGTTTGGCTGCAGTACGGGCCGGCGCGCTGGCGGCGGCCTCGGCCGGCAAGCCGCGCGCCTGACGCAGCTCATCGGCCCACACTGGCACGGGCGGCAGGGGCGCCGCCGCGTCCTGGGCAGCGGCCACGGTCAATGCCAGGGCCGACTGAAACGCCTCCCAGACCACCAGCAACTGGCTGCGCGAAGACTCCAGTTGCGTTGGAAAGCGCGCCTCCACGCTGGGCCAGGCAGCATCGCCCGTCAGCACCTGTGCCTGCTCTTGCCAACGGCCCACATCAGCGCTCAAGGCCTCCAGTGCCGCCTGGGCGTCCTGCCAGGGCTTGGTGGACAGCACCTCGATGCGCTGTGCCAACAGCACCGCCGCCTCACGCTGCACCTGCACACGGTGCTGCAGGTCTTCAATGGTCTTCACGCGCTCACTCAGCTGCGCCTTGAGCAGAGACAGCGGCTCGCGCGACAGTGCGGCGCCGGCCTTGGCCGCGTCACGCTGCCAGGCCAGGGCATCGGCAATGTTCAGCTGGGCCGCGGCCAGCAACGCCTCGGCCTTGGCCTGCCATTCGGCGGCAATGACCGCCTGCCCCTGCGCACGCCGGATTTCGTCGAGCCGCTCGCGCACCGCCCGGGCCGCGCCCTTGTCGCGGGCGCTGAGCTCCTTGAAGACCTCCTGCAACTGATCGGTGGCGGGTTGCGTGACAAGCCACTCACGGATACGCGCCGAGCGCTCGCCGGACGTGGCGGCCGAGAAAGCGCCGCCCGTCAGAGCATCCAGGGGATGCGGCTCGGTGGTCTTGGTTTGAACCGGGGTCGCTTCGGGTGCGTCGGACATTTTGCTGCGAGAAGAAAAAGGGAACATGGATTCATCGAGAAAAATGGCGGGCTGCCTGCTGCAGCCCGCACCATGCCAGGCGAAGAGCCCACGGCCCATGCTTGGCAAAGCTGCTATTTTCGCCTCAATTCAGAGCGCAGCCTTTATCTGGAGCAAGTCAGGCCAATGGCAGCACCAAAATTGGCCGCCGCCGTACTCGGCATGGCGACACAAGCCGGCACTGCCTGCGCTCAACGCGCCGCCAACGCCAGCTCCGCCTTGGGCGCCCAGCTGGCCCCACCCTCGCCCGCCGGCTGCAGCTTCGCGGCCCCCACGAACAACCGATCCAGCGGCACCTGCCGGCTGGCGAGGTAGTCGCGCACGGCGACGCCGCGCGCCAGGGCCAGATCCTGCATGGCGTTGTCCGGCACGGTGATGCTCTTGAGCAGCAGCGCCTCCATCTCCGGTAGCGGCAAATCCTTGGCCATGCCGACCAGGTTGCGCGGCTTCTTGATGTCGGAGCGCTGATAGGCCTCCTTGAGCAGGGCCGGATATTCCGCATCGGTCACTGGCGCCACGTCGGCGGCCGACTCGCCCGCGCGCGCGGCGTCGCGGCGCTTCTGTGCCTGTGCCAGATCGCGCAGGCGAAGGCGCTTCCAGGCCTCCTGCTCCGCCTGCGGCTGGGCCCAGCCGACCACGGTGAGCTTGAGTGCCGGCCGATTGACCAGCTGCTCGGCAATTTTGTCTAGCAGCTGGTGCGCCTTGTCATCCAGTGCGCTGCTGCCCTGGACGAAGTGCACCACACCCTGCTCGTCCGCAGCGCCGAACATGCCGGCAAGCAAGGAAAACGGCGCGGTAACCGCCTTCATCACGAGGTTGCCGATCACCTTCAGGATAACGCCGCCGAGGCTGAATTGCGGGTCGTTGAGCGAGCCGCTGATGGGCAGATCCAAGTCAATGACCCCATTGCGGTCGGCCAGCAAGGCGACGGCCAGACGCACCGGCAGGCTGGCCGGCGCGCCTTCCACCGCGTCGCCAAAAGCCAGTTGGTTGAGTACCAGCTTGTTATTCGCCGTGAGCTGGCCATTGGGCTGCACCTTATACGACACGTCCATGCTCAGCTTGCCGCGCTCAATGCCATGGCCTGAGTACTTGATGCTGTAGGGCGTCAGGGGCGGCAGCTCCAGGTCACGCATGCGGCCCTGAATATCGAGGGCCAGCGGCTTGGCCAAGGGGTTCAGCTTGCCGGAGACCTCCAGCGAGGCCGTGCCCTGCGCGCGGCCGCGCAGCTCCAGATCGGCCATTTGCAATGCACCGCCGGCTTGTGCAGGCACCGACGAAAACGCACTCAACCTGCCGCTCAGCTCGCTCAGGTCGGCCGAATAGTTGGGCTTGATGAAAAAGTCGGAGAAACGCACCGACCCATTGGTCAGCGCCACCGGCCCGAACCGGATCACCGGCGCCATGGGGTCGGCCGGCTGCGCCGCTGGGGTTTGCGCGGCCTCGCCTGGTGCTGCTGTTGGCGTAGATGCTGCCTGCACCGATGGCGCGGCCACCCTCGACTCGGCAGCCGCGCCCTTCTGGATGTCCTGCAGGTTGATACGGCCGTTCTCATGCACGATGACACGGGCAAAGAAATCACTCAGCGCCGTTTCCTTCACGTCCAGCGCCAGGGGCTGGCCTGGTTTCAGGTTCACGGCCAGGCCACGCAGCGCCAGGGATTTCCAGCGCAGCAACTCCTCGCCACGCTGAGCGATCCGCATGCCACCCTCGTCCTGTCCATCGCCGGCATCTTCGTCCTTGGCGCGCACGCGCACCTCGTCCAGCGAGGCGTCGCCCGCCACGGCCACCAACGGGCCGGCCTTGTCCTGCACGTAGCGCAGACTGCCGGTAAAACTGCCGTCGGCGCGCAGGATGTCCACATTCAAGTCCGCGGTGACATAGGGCTCGAACGCCTGCAAGGGCAGGTGCTGCGCGCGCAGTTTTCCCTGCACGCTCAGGGCCGGATTCATGGCGACCGAGCCCTCCCAATTCAAGCGGCCCGGCTCGATCCGGCCTGCGGCCACACGGGTATCCAGGCGCACGGCGGCGGGCGCGAGGCGGCCATCGGCGAAGGCGACATCCCGCAGATGCAACTGCAAACCGGACGCATTGAGTGCCACCGGGCGCTCCGGCACCTCATCACGAAAGGCAATACTGGCACCGTCCACATCCAGCGCCGCAAGCTTCAGTGCCCAGGGCGCCTCAACCTTCTTCGGTACGGCATGGTTGGGCTGTTGCTCTGGTGCCTGAGCCAGCCACTGCTCAAACATCCAATCGCCCTTGGGGCCACGGGACAGCAGCATCCTGGGTTGGTGCAACAACAGGCGCCCCACCGTGGCACGCTGTTCGGGCAGCATGACCAGGGCATCCGTCACCTCAAGGCGCCCCAGTTCGGCCACGGACGTCTTGCCCGCATCCGCAATACCTGCCCTGCGCAGGCTTGGGCATTTGTCCTCGGCGGCGCAGGTCAGTACCAGATTGTCGAGTGACAGCGTTGCCACCTGGGCCACCATGACAGCACCATTCCTGGCCAGGCCAATGTCGGCATCGAGCATGCCACCCAATGCAGGCTTGAGCACGGCCGCAAGATATGGCGCGGCCATGGCCAGCGGCAAGCCGCGAATGGAGGCTGCCGCCTGCGCCTCTGCATCGGTAGCCTGCCCGCGCAGCGCCACCCAGGCCGGATCTCCCCTGGCGCTCCCGCCGGACAACCGCGCACTGGCGCGAAACTGCAGCGGCTGCTTGAAGGGCAGTTCGATGGCCGAAGCTTGTAGTTGCAAATTTTCTGCCTTCCATACGGCCGTGCCGCCCGGCAGGCTGGCATCTACCCAATCCACGGTAGCGTCATGTACGCCCAGGCGCGCCAGCCGCACCTGCCAGGGCGATTCCTGTACCCCTGCGGTTGGTGGGGTTTTGACGCTGGCGTCATCCCCCGGTTGATTCACTCCGGGCAGGGTCAACGCACCCTTGGCATCCCGGCCGATGTGGACATGGACACCACTCCAATCGATGGCAGCAATGTCCACGATGCGCCGCAGAGGTTGCACCTCGTTGAGAGCCACCTGCAAGGAATCAAAGCTCAGCAATGGTTGCCCCGCAACATCCAGGGTCTGTATCCCCTGCAACTGTGCACTGCCACTGATCTTGACCTGGGGCGTGGCATCGACCTGTTCAAAGTCCAGCTTCAAATCGGCATTCAGCGTGCCGGCCCTGAGCCGCACCGGCACCGAGCCGGGGATGTAGCCGCTGAAGGGGGCAAGATCAAAACCGTGGATCTGCAGGTGCAGATCGGTCTGGCGATTCTGCGCAAACGGAGTGGCCTGCGCGGCCGAATCGAAGGCGCTGCCATTGAGATCGAATGCCAGGCGCGGAATGACCCGGATTTCGCGGTCTGCAGCAAAGTTGCTCAAGAACGGCAGTTCCAGCTTCAACTGGCGCAGTTGGTGGACTTTGTCCACCGTGCGGTCATTGAAATCGATGGCCCCCCCCTGCAACGCAATGTTGTACAGCGCAAAGCGCAGTGGTGACGCAGGCTCTTCATCCGGCTTGCGCTGCTGCGCCAGGTGTGCCAGTACGTCATCAAAGTCAAACTCGCCAGGGGCGGTCTGGGTGATATGGATCACGGGGTCATCGACCTGCAGAGCGTCCAACACCGGAGCCAGGCGCCATAGGGATTGCAACTCTGCATCTATATAGATACGTGCGATCTGCACCTGGGGCGACTGGCCATCCTGCGACGCGATGGACAGCCCGCGCACGGTCGCCTCCAGCGACCAGGGCGCAAACTCCACCTTCGCCACCGTGACCCTGCGGCCCAGCGCCTCGGACGCGTGCTTTTCGATCTGCGCACGCGCAATCGGCGGGACCGCCAGCCAGGCCAGCAGCCACAGCCCCAGCAGTCCGGCCACAAGCCAGGTGGCACGCCGGGCCCAGCGATTGCTTTTGATGGTTTGTATGGCTTGTGACACGCGGCACCCAATCCCTGGAACAACAGGCGCAATTGAATCAGCGAACACCTGGACGCCAATGTAAAAGAGTGCAAAAAGAAAGCCCGGTGAACGGAGTCCTTCCGTACACCGGGCTTGACGGCAGACGCAACGGTCTTTTGCCATCTTTTGCGTCGAGGAGAGGAGCGTCCCCGACGCAGGAGGCAAGGTATTGCCTCCAGGGGTTGCCTTGGAAGCGAGGTACCTGTTGCTCGGTGTGGCACTGACTGCCTTCCAACCAGCGGTTTCGCCCCTTCCGGCGTACGCCTGAATCGTTCAGGCAGCCCTAAGGTAGCAAATACCACCGGCGCTTTCCAGCAGCTTCTTTCAATGAGCCCGCCAATGCGATTGCCACTTTCATTTGGCCGCTTAAGCCGCACCCCGCTACATGGCCCCCAAGGTGCTAGAAAAGTCACATTTCCGAATCTATTAACAGTATGTTAATTATTTTTTTTTATATAATATGCAATACTTAGTATTGACTTGGCATTTAGACCCCCTCTAGAATCCGCCATTCTTGAAAAACAGACCGTACAAACCCTAGCCGTCACCCGACACCATCTAGGAGAGTCCGCAAGCTTCCATGACGCAGCGCGCCATGGCACGGACCGAATGGCAGACCAATCCAAGCCAGCAAGCTGGCAAGACCGAGTCCTGCTGCACCCCCTGCCGGCGCAGCGCTCCACTGGGCTCGACTGAGAAAGGAAAAACGATGACAGCGTCAGGAAATGCGATTGCAAGTGCGCGCACCTTTGCCGCCGATGTGATCAACGGCTTTCTTGAAGTCACACACAACGGCTTCGCCCTGCTCGGGCTGGCCGTGGCCTTTGTGGCCATCGCCCTGAGCGCACGCCCGGACCTGCGTCAGGCTGGCGAGGACGAGTTGCGCGGCTGGCTGCATGAACGCCGCGTCGCAGAAGTCGGCTTCCCACTGGAGCCGACCGCCAGCGAACGCGCCGTGGCCATCAACCCCAAGAAGTTGCCGCGCGAACAGGCGGCCGTGGCCTTTTGGCTGAGCAAGAAGTACCGCGTGGCCCCGGAGCCGCTGGCTGCCCTGGTGACCGAGGCCTATGAGATCGGCAAGCGCACCAAGCTGGATCCGACCCTGATCCTGGCCATCATCGCCATCGAGTCCAGCTTCAACCCGTTTGCGCAAAGCTCCGTCGGCGCACAAGGCCTGATGCAGGTGATGACCAGCGTGCACACCGACAAGTACGAAGGTTTTGGTGGTCAGTTGGCCGCTTTCGACCCCGTGGCCAACCTGCGTGTGGGCGTGAAGGTGCTGCAGGAGTGCATTGCGCGCGCCGGCTCGCTGGAAGGCGGCCTGCGCTACTACGTGGGCGCCGCCAACCTGCCCCACGATGGTGGCTACGCTGCCAAGGTGTTGGCCGAGCATTTCCGCCTGCGCCAGGTAGCCGGACGGCCCGCGGCTGCCACCCCAGTGCTGTCCACCAAGGCCCCGGCGGCCACCGAGGTCGCCCCAACAGCCAAGTCTGCCGAAGAAAAAGTGGCCCTGCTCGACAGCGACGCCTGAATTCCCGGCGCTGGCGCGAAGCACCGTCCGCTACACTAGCGGGGCACGCAACTGGCGATAGGCGCGCAAGGCCCACCGGGCTGCGCTGCTGACGTGGAGACCCGCAAAAACAAGCCGTTTTTTGCAAACCACTGGGGAGCGTGCCGCGCGGAACAAGGCAGCGTTTGCCCCGCCGCGATCCGTCGTTCGCCTGGGCAGCCCTTGATTTCCAAGGGACTCTTAGTTCATCGGACTGCCATGTACCAACGCAATATTCTTGTCGAACAAACCGATCCCGAGGTGTGGGCCGCCATCCAGGCCGAGAACCTGCGCCAGGAAGAGCACATCGAGCTGATCGCCAGCGAGAACTACGCCTCGCCCGCCGTCATGGCGGCACAAGGCTCGCAGCTGACCAACAAATATGCCGAGGGCTACCCCGGCAAGCGCTACTACGGCGGCTGCGAAAACGTCGACGTGATCGAGCAGCTGGCGATTGACCGCATCAAGCAGCTGTTCGGTGCCGAGGCCGCAAACGTGCAGCCCAACTCGGGCTCGCAGGCCAACCAGGCCGTGCTGATGGCCTTCCTCAAACCCGGCGACACCATTTTGGGCATGAGCCTGGCCGAAGGCGGGCACCTGACGCACGGCATGGCGCTGAACATGTCGGGCAAGTGGTTCAACGTGGTCTCCTACGGCCTGAACGACAAGGAAGAGATCGACTACGACGCCTTCGAAGCCAAGGCGCGCGAACACAAGCCCAAGCTGATCATCGGCGGCGCATCGGCCTACGCCCTGCGCATCGATTTCGAGCGCATGGCCCGCGTGGCCAAGGAAATCGGCGCCATCTTCTGGGTGGACATTGCCCACTATGCCGGCCTGGTGGTGGCGGGCGAGTACCCCAACCCGGTGCCGTTTGCCGACGTGGTGACCAGCACCACGCACAAGAGCCTGCGCGGCCCGCGCGGCGGCATCATCTTGATGAAGGCCGAACACGAGAAGGCCATCAACAGCGCCATCTTCCCCGGCCTGCAGGGCGGCCCGCTGGAGCACGTGATCGCAGCCAAGGCCGTGGCCTTCAAGGAGGCGCTGTCGCCCGAGTTCAAGACTTACCAACAGCAAGTGGCCAAGAACGCCAAGGTGTTTGCCGAGACATTGACACAGCGCGGCCTGCGCATCGTCAGCGGCCGCACCGAGAGCCACGTCATGCTGGTCGACCTGCGCGCCAAGGGCATCACCGGCAAGGCCGCCGAGGCGGCCCTGGGCAAGGCGCATATCACCATCAACAAGAACGCCATCCCTAACGACCCCGAGAAGCCCATGGTGACCAGCGGCATTCGCGTGGGCACGCCGGCCATCACCACGCGCGGTTTCAAGGAAGAGGAAACGCGCATCACCGCCAACCTGCTGGCGGACGTGCTCGAGAACCCCAATGACGAGGCCCACCTGGCCGCCGTGCGCGAGAAGGTCAACGCGTTGACCAGTCGCTTCCCGGTCTATCGCTGAGCTGCGCCATGAAGTGCCCGTTCTGCAGCAATCAGGACACCCAGGTCGTCGAGACACGGGTGTCCGAGGACGGGAACTTCATCCGCCGCAGGCGCCAATGCGGTGCCTGCGAAAAACGCTTCACCACCTATGAGCGGCCGGACGTTCACTTCCCCACCGTGGTCAAGAAAGATGGCCGGCGTGTGGAGTATTCGCGCGACAAGCTGCTCGCCTCCTTCAAGCTGGCGCTGCGCAAGCGGCCGGTGAGCACGGTGCAGATCGATTCGGCCATCGAGCGCATCGAAGAGAAACTGCTGCAACTGGGCCAGCGCGAGGTGATCTCCAGCCGCATCGGCGAGCTGGTGATGCGCGAGCTCAAGAAGCTCGACAAGGTGGCCTACATCCGCTATGCCAGCGTGTACCGCAGCTTCGAGGACATTGATGAGTTCCGCGCTCTCGTCGATGAAGTCCGCAAGTAGTTCATCGCTTCTCTATTGATAGCTGTCAGCGCCCATAGCCTGGGCGCTACAGCCATTTTTCACTTAAACCTCTCGCGCGGACGCAATCGGCGGCACGGCCTGCCGCACGTCGCCGCACTGGGCACGGTGGCGCAGCGCGTGATCCATCAGCACCAGGGCCAGCAGCGCCTCGGCAATCGGCGCGGCACGTATGCCCACACAGGGATCGTGGCGCCCCTTGGTAATCACCTCGGTGCTCTGGCCGTGGATGTCTATGGACTCGCGCGGACTGATGATGGAGCTGGTCGGCTTGATGGCCAGCTGCACCTCGATGTCCTGCCCGGTGCTGATGCCGCCCAGCACCCCGCCGGCGTTGTTGCTGGCAAAGCCCTGCGGCGTGAGCGAGTCGCCATGCACGGTACCGCGCTGGGCCACGCTGGCAAAACCGGCGCCTATCTCCACGCCCTTGACGGCGTTCAGGCCCATCATCACGTAGGCGATGTCGGCGTCGAGCTTGTCATACAAAGGCTCGCCCAGGCCGACCGGCACGCCGGTGGCCTGCACGCGAATGCGCGCGCCGCAAGAGTCGCCAGACTTGCGTAGCCCATCCATGTAGTCCTCGTAAGCCTGCACATCGGCCACCGGAGCAAAGAAGGGGTTGCGCGGCACATGCTCCCAGCTCTCGAAAGGGATGGCCTGCTCGCCCAGCTGCGTCATGCAGGCGCGAAACGCCGTGCCGTATTTCTCGGCCAGCCATTTTTTGGCCACGGCGCCGGCGGCCACGGTGGGCGCCGTCAGGCGCGCCGACGAGCGGCCGCCGCCGCGCGGGTCGCGCAGGCCGTACTTGTGCCAATAGGCGTAGTCGGCATGACCGGGGCGAAAGCTCTGCGCGATGTCGCCATAGTCCTTGCTGCGCTGATCCTGGTTGCGGATCAGCAGCGCGATGGGCGTGCCGGTGGTCTTGCCCTGGTACACGCCAGAGAGGATCTCCACCGCGTCCGGTTCATTGCGCTGCGTGACATGGCGGCTGGTGCCGGGGCGGCGGCGATCCAGATCCTGCTGGATGTCGGCCTCTGACAACTCCATGCCCGGCGGGCAGCCGTCGATCACGCAGCCAATGGCCGGGCCATGGGATTCACCGAAGTTGGTGACGCAAAACAGGGTGCCTAAGGTGTTGCCGCTCATGGGAACGCGATGCTCTTGAAACCGTTGAAACCATAAGAACAATAGCTGTTTGCGCTTTATACATAAGCGCAAACGGCTGATTTTGTTCAAACCTCAAGCTGCCGGCGGGGATTCTTCCTGCGGCCAGTCGCGGATATAGGCCTTGAGCAGCTTGTTCTCGAAGTTCTGGCTGTCCACCACGGCCTTGGCCACGTCGTAGAAGCTGACCACGCCCATCAGCATGCGCTTGTCCATCACCGGCATGTAGCGCGCGTGGCAGCCCAGCATCATGCGGCGCACCTCGTCCATGTCGGTCTCCAGCGTGCAGGTCACCGGCGCGTCGTCCATGCTGCTACGCACCAGGGTGGTGCCCACGCCGCCGCCGTTCTTCACCAGGCGCTGTATCACCTCGCGGAAGGTCAGCATGCCCACCAGGTCGCCATGCTCCATGACCACCAGCGAGCCTATGTCCTTCTCGGCCATGGTCTCCACAGCGCGCGCCAGCGGCTCGTCGGGATGGACGGTGTAGAGGGTGTTGCCTTTGAGGCGCAGGATGTCGCTGACTTTCATGGGGTATCTCCGAATGGTGCTGCAGGCGCTGCATGCAGGCTGCTTGCGAGGAAATATAGCCCACAATCACCAGCTGATTCACCGCTATCCACTACTTGGGAGACTTGGATGCCCGGTTACTCCGACCCTGGCTTCGACACCCTGGCGCTACATGCCGGCGCCCAGCCCGACCCCGCCACCGGCGCGCGTGCCGTGCCTATACACCTGACGGCCTCCTTCGTCTTCGAATCCAGCGACCAGGCCGCGGCACTGTTCAACATGGAGCGCCCCGGCCATGTCTACAGCCGCATCAGCAACCCCACCAACGCCGTGCTGGAGCAGCGCGTGGCGGCCCTGGAAGGCGGCGTGGGCGCCATCGCCACGGCCAGCGGCCAGGCGGCGCTGCACCTGGCCATCGCCACGCTGATGGGCGCGGGCGGGCATATCGTGGCCAGCACGGCGCTGTATGGCGGCTCGCAGAACCTGTTGAACTACACACTGCGCCGCTTCGGCATAGAGACAACGTTTGTGCAGCCCGGCGACCTGGACGGCTGGCGCGCCGCCATCCGCCCCAACACCCGGCTGCTGTTTGGCGAGACGGTGGGCAACCCCGGCCTGGAGGTGCTGGACATCCCCGCCGTGGCGCAGATCGCCCACGACGCCGGCGTGCCGCTGCTGGTCGATTCCACCCTCACCTCGCCCTGGCTCATCAAGCCCTTCGAGCATGGCGCCGACCTGGTCTACCACTCGGCCACCAAGTTCCTCTCGGGCCATGGCACGGTGATAGGCGGCGTGCTGGTCGATGGCGGCAGCTTTGACTGGGAAAAATCGGGGCGCTTTCCCGAGATGACCCAGCCCTACGACGGCTTTCACGGCATGGTGTTTGCCGAGGAAAGCACCGTGGGCGCCTTCTTGCTGCGTGCCAGGCGCGAGGGCCTGCGCGACTTTGGCGCCTGCATGAGCCCGCACACCGCCTGGCTCATCCTGCAGGGCATAGAGACCCTGCCTCTGCGCATGCAACAGCACATGCGCAACACCGAGAAGCTGGTGCAATTCCTGGCCGACCAGCCCTTCGTGGCGCGCGTGGGCCATCCGCTGCTGCCATCGCACCCCAGCCACGCCCTGGCGCAAAAGCTGCTGCCGCGCGGCGCGGGCTCGGTGTTCAGCTTCGACATCAAGGGCAGCCGCGCCCAGGGCAAGGCCTTCATTGAAGCGCTGAAGCTCTTCAGCCACCTGGCCAACGTGGGCGACTGCCGCTCGCTGGTGATCCACCCGGCCAGCACCACGCACCACCGCCTGAGCAACGAGGCGCTGGCCGCCGCCGGCATAGGCCAGGGCACGATACGCCTGTCCATAGGCCTGGAGGACGCCGACGACCTGATCGACGACCTGAAGCGCGCACTGAAGGCCGCAGAAAAGGCAGGCGGCTGATGTACCTGCAAATCAATGGCGCGCAGACCTTTTGCCATACCGGCGGCAAGCCGTTTGATGCCGGCCAGCCCAGCGTGGTCTTCATCCACGGCGTGCTGTGCGACCACAGCGTCTGGGCCCTGCAAAGCCGCCATCTGGCGCACCACGGCTGGAACGTGCTGGCCGTGGATCTGCCCGGTCACAGTCGCAGCGGCGGCGAGGCGCCCGCCAGCGTGGAACAGGCAGCGGACTTCATCATCGCGCTGCTCGACACCCTGGGCGTGCAGCGTGCCGCGCTGGTGGGTCACAGCTGGGGTTCGCTGATCGCGCTGGAGGCCACGGCCCGGCTGGGCACGCGTGCGAGCCACCTGGTGCTGGTGGGCACGGCCTTTCCCATGAAGGTTTCGCCAGCGCTGATCGAATCGTCACTGAACGAGCCCGAGAAGGCGCTGAAGATGGTCAACATGTTCTCGCGCAGCAGCCTGGCCTCGCCCTCGGGCGCGGGCTTCTGGGCCTACGGCGCGGGCCTGGCCCTGGGTCGGCGCGTGCTGCGCAGCAACCCGCGGGTGAATGTGTTCCACCGCGGCTTCGTGGCCTGCGACAGCTATTGCGGTGGCGAGCAGGCGATCGCCGCCATTCAGTGCCCGGTGTTGTTTGCGCTGGGCGCGCAGGATCAGATGACGCCCCCGAAGGCCGCCCAGGGCCTGATAGCGACCGCGCGCGCCGCCGGCAAGATGGTGCAGGTGGCGCACCTGCCCGTGGGCCACAACCAGATGACCGAGACGCCGGAGGAGACGCTGCGCGCCATCGGCGATTTCCTGAACGCCCCGGCCTAAGGCATCAGGCCAACAGCCGGCACAGCTCGCGCAGGCTGGTCACCGTCGCCTGGGGCGGCGTGCCCTGCGGCCAGGCGGCCTGCGCCGGGTTGAGCCAGGCGGCCTGCATGCCTGCATCCAGCGCACCTCGGGCGTCGAGCAGCGCATCGTCGCCCACATGCAGCACCGCGCCGCTGGTCACGCCCGCTGCCTGCGCCGCGGCGTGGAAGATGCGCGCATCGGGCTTGGCCACCCCCAGGCGCGCAGCGCTCAGGCTGTCCTTGAAGTAGCGCCCAATGCCTATGTGGTGCACGTCGGCATTGCCGTTGGACAAGGCCACCACGGGGTAGCGCGCGGACAGGAATTCCAGCGTCTCCAACGCATCGTCGAACAGCTCCACGCGCTGGCGCTCGGCAAAGAAGAGGTCGAAGGCCGGCTCGGCCAGCGCGGGATCGTCCCCCGCCTGGGTCAGTGCCAGGCGGATCGACTCGCGCCGCAGCGCGCTCAAGTCCAGCCGCAGGTCGGGGCGCAGCTCGTTCATGCGCACGCGGATGGCGCGCAGCGCCGGGGCGTCACCAAACAGCGCCGCCGTGGCCGGGGCATGGGTCGCCAGCCAGCCGGCCAGGGCCGCCTCGGCCCGTGCAATGGTGGGCCATACGGGCCATAGCGTGTCGTCCAGGTCGATGGTGATGGCGCGTATGCGCGCGGTGTCAAGGCTTGTTACCACAATTGATCCACAGCAAAACTCAGGGAGGCGGCCAGGGCACAATGGCGCTCCGTGACGCAGCGCAACATTTTCTCCACCCTCCGCCAGCCGGGCATGGTACTCGCCATGCTGGCCCTGCTGGCGCAGCTGTGGATGGTGCAGGCCAGCGCCCGGCACTGGGCCGACATGGCCACCCAGGCGCTGTTCAGTGCCGACATTTGCTCGGTACACGGACAGGCTGGCAGCCCCGGCCCGCAAGGCGACGAGCAGCCCATGGGCGGGATGCAGCATTGCCCGGTCTGCAGCGTTGCCGGCGCCAGCTTTATCGCCAGCGGCGGCAGCACGGCCACGCTGCCGCGCGCGCCACAGGGCCCGCCCCCGAGCCATCACGACAGCCAGCCCCAGCGCGAGTCCAAGCGGCTGCGCCCGCCGGCCCAGGGGCCGCCACAGGCCACGGCCTGAGACCCGTTCTCTTCCTGTCTTCGTGATGCAGCCAGCCCCGCCGGGGCCTGGCTGTGCCCGGGCCCGCGCCCGCATTCCGCACCAGTTTCAAACCCATGATTTCCAAGACCCGCATTCTTCGCGGCGACGGCCCGCTGCACGGCTGCGCCCTGCTCCCTCTTGCCGCCCTGCTGGCAAGCCTGCCCCTGGCGGCCACAGCACAGCAGGACACTGCCCTGCAAACCATCACCGTCACCGCCACACCCGTCAACGAAACCCCCGTGGCCGTAAGCGAAGCGCGGCAGCGCGAAATCCGGGCAGCGCGCCCCGCCAGCAGCGACAGCGCCCAGCTGTTACGCAACCTGCCCGGCGTCAGCCTGTCGGGCGCGGGCGGCGTGTCCAGCCTGCCCAGCGTGCATGGCCTGGCCGACGACCGCCTGCGCATACAGGTGGACGGCATGGATCTGATCTCTGCCTGCGGCAACCACATGAACCCGCCGCTGTCCTACATAGACCCCACGCGCGTGGGCAGCGTGCGCCTGTTTGCCGGCATCACGCCGGTGAGTGTGGGCGGCGACAGCATCGGCGCCACCATCCAGGTGGAATCCGCGCCGCCGACCTTCGCCGCGCCGGGTGAGCCGGCACGCATCTCCGGCGAGGCCGGCGCTTTCTGGCGCAGCAACGGCGACGCGCTGGGAGCGCATCTGGCGGCGTCGTATGCAGCCGAGCAATTCAGCCTGCGCTACGACGGCTCCACCGCCCAGGCCGACAACTACAAGGCCGCGCGCAGCTTCAAGAGCGCCGGCCCGGCCGCCAGCGACAAGCCCACGCAATGGCTGGGCGGCGACGAGGTGGGATCGAGCAGCTACAAGACGCGCAACCACGCATTGACCATGGCCTGGCGCGGCAACACCGACCTGGTGGAGCTGCGCCTGGGTCTGCAGGACATTCCCTACCAGAACTACCCCAACCAGCGCATGGACATGACGCGCAACGACAGCCGGCAGTTCAACCTGCGCTACCAGGGCCAGTTCGGCTGGGGCCGGCTGCATGCCCGCGCCTACCACGAGAACACGCGCCACGCCATGAACTTTGGCGCCGACAAGCAGTTCTGGTACGGCCCCGCGGGCAACGTACCCGGCATGCCCATGGACACCGAGGGCCGCACCAGCGGCGTGCAGCTGCGCGGCGACGTGGAGCTGTCGGAGCGCGACACGCTGCGCGTGGGCGTGCTGGCGCAGCGCTATCGGCTGGACGACTGGTGGCTGCCCTCGGGCGGCGGCATGGCGCCGAACACCTTCTGGAACATCCGCGACGGCCAGCGCGACCGCCTGGAGGCCTTTGCCGAATGGGAGGCGCGCTGGAGCCCGCAATGGCTCACCCAGATCGGCCTGCGCGCCGGCCAGGTGCGCATGGACAGCGGCGCCGTGCAGGGCTACAACAGCGGCTACGCGGCCGAGGCCAACGCCTTCAACGCCCGCGACCGCCAGCGCACGGATCACAACCTGGACTTCACCGCGCTGGCGCGCTACACGCACAACGACCAGGCCAGCTACGAGTTCGGCTTTGCGCACAAGACGCGCTCGCCCAACCTGTACGAGCGCTACACCTGGTCCACCGGCGGCATGGCCATGCGCATGATCAACCTGGTGGGCGACGGCAATGGCTACGTGGGCAACCCAGACCTGCGCCCCGAGGTGGCCAACACCTTGAGCGCCACGGCCGATTGGCATGACACCACGGGCGAGCGCTGGGGCGTGAAGCTCACGCCCTATGTCACGCGCGTCAACGACTACATAGGCGCCGAACGCTGCACGGGCGGCCTGGGCGCCATGACCTCCTGCACCGCGGCCAACGCCGGCGCCACGCAGGGCTTTGTCTACCTGCGCTTTGCCAACCAGGACGTGCGCCTGCACGGCCTGGACCTGTCGGGCTTTAGCCGGTTGGGCGACAACGCCGCCTGGGGCCGCTTCACGCTGCACGGCATGCTGGGCTATGTGCGCGGCAAGGATAGGCGCACAGGCGACCGCCTATACGCCATCATGCCGCTGAACGCCCGGCTGGCCCTCGCCCACGACCAGGGTGGCTGGAGCAGCATGGCCGAGCTGCTGATGGTGGGCGCCAAGAAGCATGTTTCCGACCTGCGCAACGAGGTTCCCACCGCCGGCTATGCCCTGTTGAACCTGCGCACCAGCTACGAGTGGCAGGCCTGGCGCCTGGATCTGGGCGTGGACAACGTCTTCAACCGCTTCTACCAGCATCCCCAAGGCGGCGCTTACCTGGGTCAGGGCGCCACCATGGCGGGCACGGCAGTGCCTTGGGGGGTATCGGTGCCCGGCATGGGCCGATCCTTCTACCTGGGGGCGACGGTGAAGTTCTGACGGCATATGGCCCGCGGCGCAGCGCAAGCGCGCGGCGGGCTTTTGACGCATCGCCGCATTCCTCCCGCGCGTGGGCGAAAATCGGCCATGGACTTACAAAAAGAACCGGCCCCGGGCCCCGCGCATGACACTGCCGTCTTGCTCTGCAACCTGGGCACGCCCGATGCCCCCACCGCACCGGCGCTGCGCCGCTACCTGGCGCAATTCCTCTCCGACCCGCGCGTGGTCGAGATACCGCGCGCCGCCTGGCTGCCGATACTGCACGGCATCATCCTGCGCACGCGGCCGGCGCAATCGGCCGCCAAGTACGCCAGCATCTGGACCGACGAGGGCTCGCCCCTGGCGGTATGGACGCACAAGCAGGCCGTGATGTTGCGCGGCTGGCTGGGCGAGGCGGGCATACAGGCCCAGGTACTGCCCGCCATGCGCTACGGCCAGCCGGCGATTGCCGCGCAGCTGCAAGCCCTGCAGGATGCTGGCGTGCGCCGCGTACTCGTGCTGCCGCTGTACCCCCAGTACTCCGCCACCACCACCGCCAGCGTGGTGGATGCCGTGAATGCCTGGACGGGCGGCGCGCGCCATTTCCCCGAGCTGCGCTTCGTGAACGACTACCACGACCACCCCGGATACATCGCCGCCCTGGCCGCCAGCGTGCGCGCCCACTGGCGCCGCGAAGGGGCGCGCGGCGACAAGCTGGTGCTGAGCTTTCACGGCATACCCGAGCGCAACGTGCGCCTGGGCGACCCCTACGCCGACCAGTGCCGCAGCACCGCGCATTTGCTGGCGCAGGCCCTGGGCCTGGCCGACGACGAGTGGCTGCTGACCTTCCAGTCGCGCTTTGGCCGCGCCAGGTGGCTGGAGCCCTACACCCAGCCCACGCTGGAGCGGCTGGCGGCCGCCGGCCTGGCCAGCGTGGACGTGCTCTGCCCGGGCTTTGCCGCCGACTGCCTGGAGACGCTGGAAGAAATCAACATGGAGGTGCGCGAGGCCTTCCTGCACGCCGGTGGCAAGCGCTTTGCCTACATCCCCTGCCTGAACGACAACCGCGAGTGGATCACCGCGCTGTCCAGCATCGCCCAGACCCATCTGGCGGGCTGGACAGCGCCCGCCGCCAAGGTACAGCCATGACGCCACCCTGCCCCCGGCTCGCCCCCGAGCAACTGCGCCTGCACATCGCCCCCCAGAGTCTGGGCTTTGCCGACACGCGCGCGCTGGTGGGCGAGCCCCTGCCCTGGATAGGCCAGCAGCGCGCCTTCGAGGCGGCGCGCTTTGGCCTGGGCCTGCAGCAGCCCGACTACCACCTGTTCGTGCTCGGCGAGGTCGGCAGCGGCCGCGCATCGCTGATGCGCCAGGCCATGAAAGAAGCGGCCGCCGGCCGGCCCGTGCCGCCGGATCTGTGCTTTCTGCACGACTTCGATGCCACGGAGCGGCCACGGGCACTGCGCCTGCCCGCCGGCCAGGGGCGCCAGCTGCGCGATCAGATTGCAGCCTGGAGCCGTCTGCTGGAGGCCGAGATCCCGAAGCGTCTGGCCGCACCCGATGTGAAGAGCGAGAGCGAACGCATTGTCAAGCGCTACCAGAGCGATGAGGCGCAGGCCTTCGGTGAGCTGGCCGAGTTTGCGCGCGCGCGGCGCTTTCGCCTGCTGCGCGACGAGGGCCAGATGCTGTTCACGCTGCTCGGCCCCGGCGGCGAGGAACCCCTGACCGAGGCCGAGGCAGCTGCGTTGAGCGCACCGCAGCGCAGCTCCCTGGAGCAGTCCGAGCAGGAGCTGCGCGCCGAGATCGTGCGCTTTCTCGACCGCACCCGGCCGCTGGAGCGCGCACGCGACGAGGCGCTGGCGCAGCTGCTGCGCCAAAGCGCCGGCCCGCTGGTCACGCATGGGCTGGACGATGTGCGCCAAGGCCTGCGCAAGCAGATCAAGGACACGGTCAAGCTCGGGCGCTGGCTCGATCAGGTGGAAGAGCAGGTGCTGGACAACCTGGATCTGTTCGTGCCCCACGAGGGCGGCCAGGGCGAGGACGCGCTGGAGGACGAGCGCCGCGAGCAACTGGCCGATCTGCTGGCGCTATGCCAGGTGAACCTGGCGGTGGACAACACCGGCCTGGCTGGTGCGCCGGTGCTGGTCGAGGACAACCCGCAGGTGCGCAACCTGTTCGGCCATATCCAGTACGAATCCGGCGAGGACGCACCTTATGCGGACTTTTCCGGCATCCACGCCGGCGGCCTGCTGCGTGCCCATGGCGGCTTTCTGATGCTGTTTTTGCGCGACCTGGCGGGCGACGCGCCGCTGTGGGAGCGGCTGCGGCGCTTTCTGCGCTGCAACCGCGTGAGCGTAGAAGACCAGGCCGCCGGTCACGGCAGCGGCGCCCCCGTGGCGCTGCAGCCTGAAGGGGTGGACGTGGAGGTAAAGATCGTGCTCGTCGGCTCGGCCGCCGAGTACTACCTGCTGCAAGACGGCGACGCCGATCTGGCGCGGCGTTTTCGCGTGAAGGTGGACTTTGCCGAGCAGTTTCGCGCCAGCGACGCGACGCACCATGCCAGCTGCGTATTCCTCGCGCGCTCCTGCGCGCGCCGCGGCCTGCCGCACTGCACGGCCGCGGCGGCGGCGCGCCTGTTGGAATTCACGCACCGTGAGGCCGACGACCAGGCGCGCCAGAGCGCCAGCTTTGCCAGCCTGGAGGCGCTGCTGGTGGAAAGCTGCGCCCAGACACGCGCACGCGCGGGGCAGCTGACCGATGCGCGCGACGTGGATGCGGCCCTGGCCGCCAGGCGCACGCGCCACAACGCGCCCGAGGAGGCGCTGCACGAAGCGATTGCCGAAGGCGAGCTGCTCATCACGCTGGAGGGCATGCGCGTGGGCCAGCTCAACGCGCTCACGCAGATCGACATGGGCGACTACCGCTTCGGCTTTCCGGTGCGCATCACCGCACGCACGCACGCCGGGCGCGAGGGCGTGGTGAACATCGAGCGCGAGGTGGAGATGTCCGGCCCCATCCACGACAAGGGCGTGCTCATCCTGCAGAGCTATTTGAGCGCGCTCTTCGGCCACCTGGCGCCGCTGGCGCTGAACGCCTCCATCGTCTTCGAGCAGGAGTACAGCGGCATCGAGGGCGACTCGGCCTCCTGCGCCGAGCTGTATGCGCTGCTGTCCTCGCTGTCGGGCCTGGCGCTGCGCCAGGACATCGCCGTGACCGGCGCTCTCAACCAGCATGGCGAGGTGCTACCCGTGGGCGGGCTGAATGAAAAGATAGAGGGCTGGTATCGCGTCTGCGCGCAGGCCGGCCTGACGGGCACGCAGGGCGTGCTGATCCCGGCGCGCAACCAGCGCCACCTGATGCTCTCGCCCCAGGTGGTTGAGGCGGTGGCCGCCGGGCAGTTCCATGTGCATGCCGCTCAGCATGTCAGCGAAGGCGTGGCGCTGCTCACCGGCCACGACGCGGGCCTGGCACCCGGCGAATGCCTGCCGGGCAGCGTGCATGCGCGCGCCGAGGCCACGCTGCTGGCCTACCGCCGCGCCTGGCAGGCGATGGCGCTGGGGCGCCGCTTGCCCCAACGCGGGCGTTGATCAGGGGTGCCGGATCAGCGCTCCATCCACCACTGGATGACGATCTTCGCCAGGTAGCCGATGAAGCCCACGCCCAGGCCGAGAAAGATGACGAAGGTGCCAAACCTGCCGGCCTTGGACTCGCGCGCCAGCTGCAGGATGATGAACACCATGAACAGGATGAAGGCCCCCACCCCGTAGGTGAGGAAGAAATGGGCTATTTGCTGTTCTGTGTACCCAAAAATCACAATAACTTCCTACCAACAATCCCAGAAGCCTCAAGGCGCTGGCGCGTCGAGCGGCGCAAACGCCGAGGCATCGACCAGCTCGCGATACGCATGCCAGCTGGCGTGGCCCAGCAGCGGCATCACGACCACCAGCCCGATCAGCAGCGTGCCCAGGCCCAGCAGGGTCAGCACCACGATCAAGGCCGCCCACAGCGCCATGGGCACCGGGTTGGCCAGCACCACGGCCCAGCTGGTCAGCACGGCCTGGCGCACGGTGATGCGCCTGTCCAGCAGCAACGGCATGGCCACCACGCTGGACGCAAAAATGGGCGCGGCCAGAAAACTGCCCAGCGCCAGCCAGATGGCAAACAGCGCCCCCTCGCGGGCCAGCACCACATGGCGCAGAAAATCCATGGGGGTATCGACGCGCACCGGCGACAGCGTGTAGATCAGCGACGCCGAGATCGCCACCCACCCCGTGGCCGCCAGCGACAGCAGCAGGCCAAAGCGCACCAGGCTCCAATAGCCCTGGTGCTGCGCCTGCCCCGCGTGGCTGCGCTGCCAGCTCGCCCAGGTCTGCCACACCAGGCCCAGGCCCACGCGCTCGCCGCGCTCCAGGGCACGGCTGATGGCGTACAGGCTGGTGGCCAACATAGGCCCGACGATCAAAAAACCCGACAGGGTGCCCGCCACGAACCAGAAACGGTTGTACCCCAGCGACAGCATGGCGGCGCCCAGCAAGGCCAGCACCAGCCCATGGGCCAGGCTCAACAGGGGCGCGCGCGCAATGTCGCGCAGCGCCAGGGCCAGCCACGCCAGCGGCCGCAGCAGGCCTATGGTGCGCACCTGGGGCAGGACAAGCGGCGAAGCAGGACGGTTTCGGAGGCTGTGGGGCATGGGACGCGGCTGGGCAATGACCGGCGCAGTCTACTGCACCCGGGCAGCCACCCATGGCACATGTGGCGCAGGGAGCGCTTATGAATAATTGGCATAAGAACAAGTCAATTCTGTAGTTTGCAAGCAGAAGGACAGCCCACACAATCACGCCCAATGTTGAACCCTGCCCCAGGACTGGCCATGAAGAAACTGCTTGCCCTCGCCGCCCTCGCCACGGCCTTTCACACCGCCTGGGCCGCGCAACCCCTGCTCACCCCCGCCGAGCTCAGCGCCCAGCAGGCGCAGGCGAGCGCCCCGCGCGTGATCGACATCCGCGACCCGGCCAGCTACAGCGCCCAGCACATCCCCGGCGCCATCAACGCCCCCTATGGCAAATGGCGCGGCCCTGCCAGCAACCCCGGCGAGCTGCTGGACGCACCCAAGCTCACCGAGCTGGCGCAGTCGCTGGGCCTGACGGCCAGCACGCATGCCGTCATCGTCTCCACCGGCGCCGACGCCACCGACTTTGGCGCCGCCGCGCGCGTGTACTGGACGCTGAAGCTGCTGGGCCTCAAGGAGCTGTCCATCCTCAACGGCGGCATGAAGGCCTGGGCCGATGCCAAGCTGGCGCAAGACCAGGCCGTGCCCCAGGTGGCGCGCAGCCAGTACCAGCCGCAGATCGACACCAGCCTGCTGGCCACACGCGAGGATGTGGGCCAGCACATCAAGCTGAGCAACGCCGCGCTGGTCGATTCGCGCCCTGACGCATTCTTTTTGGGCAAGACACGCGCGCCCGCCGCCAAGCTGGCCGGCACCCTGCCCGGCGCCCAGCAGCTCGACTTCAACCAGTGGTTCCTGCCCGGCACTGCGACCTTCGTGGACAAGAGCGCGGCGCAGAAGATTGCCGCCCAGGTCAAGCGCGAACAGGGCCAGGACATGGTGGCCTTCTGCAACACCGGTCACTGGGCCGCGACCGACTGGTTTGGCCTGTCCGAGGTCGCCGGCCTGCCCGGCGTCAAGCTCTACGCCGGCTCCATGGTGGACTGGACCCAGTCCAAGGACACGCCGCTGATGGCCAACCAGCCCAGCCGCTTCGAGGCCCTGGCCTATGACGCCAAACAGTGGTGGGAACGCAAGTCCAAGTAATTCCGTTTCTAAATCACCCGTGTCGTTGTTACTTCGCCTTGTCGTGCTACAGCACTGCCTGCGGCTTCGCGCCTAGACACGAATGATTTGGAAACGGAATAAGGCCGCAGGCCAATCACCGATTTATAGTAAAAACGGCTGCCAGCGCTTGATGGAAAAGCGCTGGCAGCTCACTTTTTTATAGAACTCTTGCTTCCCATGAAACGACTCCCCCTCGCGGCCGTGCTGGCCGTTTTCACTGGCTGGCTGCTGTGGAGCGTGTCGACGCGCCAGGCGGCCCTGTTTGCCGTGGGGCTGGGGCTGGGCGCGGTGCTGGCGGGCCAGCGCTTTGGCTTCACCACCGGCTGGCGCATGCTGATCGAGCAGCGTGACGCCAGCGGCGTCATGGGCCAGCTGCTGCTGTTGGCGCTGGCCGCGGCCCTGGCCATGCCGCTGCTGGGCCATTACCCCGAGCTCACGGCCGCACTCGGCCCGCCCAGCGTCAGCCTGCTGGTGGGCGCGTTTGTCTTCGGCCTGTGCATGCAGATTGCCGACGGCTGCGGCAGCGGCACGCTGTACAAGGCCGGGTTGGGCATTCCCATGAACGCTGCCATCCTGCCGCTGTTTGCGCTGGGCAGCTTTCTGGGCTCGCTGCACCTGGGTTTCTGGCTGGATCTGGGGCGCGTGCAGCCCGTGGGCCTGGTCAACCAGTTCGGCTGGGTGCAGGCGCTGCTCATCACCCTGGCCGCTCTGGCCCTGGCGGCCGTGGCCGTGCGCTGGTACGTGGGCCGCGCCAGCCAGGCCGCGGGCCAGGCGCCCAAGCCGCTGCTGGTGCGCAAGTGGATGCTGGGCGCGGTGCTGCTGGCGCTGCTGGCCACGGCAAACCTGCTGATTGCCGGCCAGCCCTGGGGCGTGGTCTACGGCTTTGGCCTGTGGGCGGCAAAACTGGCCCAGGCCACGGATGCGGCGGATCTGGCGGGCAACTGGTTCTGGAGCCAGGGCGGCAACGCCGCACGCCTGCAGGAGACAGTGCTGATGGACGTGACCAGCATCACCAACATCGGCATCCTGGGCGGCGCGCTGTGGGTGTCGGCGGGCAAGGCCACCACGGCCAAGCCCTTGAACGGCACGCAATGGGCCGTGGCTCTGGTGGCCGGCCTGGCGCTGGGCTACAGCTCGCGCCTGGCCTTTGGCTGCAACGTGGGCGCCATGCTCTCGGGCATCTCCACGGGCAGCATCCACGGCTGGATCTGGGTGCCGCTGGCCTTTGCCGGCACCATCTTCGGCCTGCGCATCCGCCGCCATTTCGGCTTTTGAAGTACCCGCATCACGCCATGACACAGCACACCACCTTGCGCCTGGTCTTCTGGGCCATTCTTGTCGCCTTCCTGGCCTGGGACTGGGCCGGCTCCAAGCCCGTGGATCTGCGCCTGGAGCCGCCGCTGATCGCCGCCGGATCGGGCCAGGCGGCGACGGGCGGGCATTGCTCCATGCCGGATTGACCCGCCCCTGCCCCGCAAACAGGAAGGCCTCCGTACGGAGGCCTTCTGCGTTGCCGGCGGGCGTTCGGTGACGCCCGCCTTCGCTGTTCAGCGCGGCACGGTGATGGACATGCCGCTGAAGCCGATCTGATCGGCCGCGAGCGGCGCCATGGCAAATGGCGGCACGTTGGCGGCGGTGATGGCCGGCGCCGCCGCCGCCCCCGCCGTACCACCGCGTGGCGTGGTGCGCACCACCTGGCTGGCGGGCAGCGCACTACCGCTCTTCAGATGCGCCCACATCACATCCATGGCCTGGTTGAAGTAAGGGTGCAGCGGCACGAAGCGCGTGTCAAAGCCGCTAAAGGGCAGGAAGGCATCGAAATGCTGGCCATTGACGACCTCGATGTAGCGCAGCTTGCTGGCCGCGCCTTCGATCGTGCGGTTCAGCGCCGTGTAGGCGCGCGCGTTGTGGTTCACCGGCACCAGCGCATCGCTGCGGCCGGCAACGATGATGGTCGGCTTGCCGCGCAGGTTGGCGCTGTGCAGCACCTCGGCAATGCCGGCACGCACGGCGTCGCTTTGCGCCTTGGTAGGCTGAGTACTGGCCGTAAGGGCCGCGCCAGTATGCAGCTTGCCGCTGACCAGGGCATGCTGGCACAGGGCGTTGTCCAGCCCGAAGTCGGCCACGCCGGTCGATGGCGACACCGCCCAGGGCCAGGACTTGGCCCCACCCTTGGAGTCGTTGTAGATCACCGTGGCCGGCGTGCCATTGGCCGTGCCGTTGGCCGTGGCAAAGCTGCTGGCCAGCGCCGCGGGGGCGGCCGCCACCACGTCGCCCGTGGCATTGGCCGCGGCGAAGCTGGCGCCGCACAGATTGGCATCGACGCCAAACCGGCCATAGGCCATGGGGTACATGGCCGACAGGATGGGCCCGTTGCCCAGGGCGTAGTGGGCGTTGTGCATGCTGTCGTTGTCGCTCGTCCAGCCGTAGGCGCGCAGCCTGGCCAGGGCGTCGGCGGCACGCTCGGCCGTCGTCGCACCAGTCACCAGGCCCTTGGCCGCCAGGCCATCGCAGCGCGCCGTGGCGCGGGCCGTCATGGCGGTCAGGGCGATGTAGTTGTAGATCGAGGTCTCGGCCATCGCCGCATCCGCCGCCAGCGCCGCGCAGGGCTGGTAGATGTTGCCGTAGGTGGTGTAGTCGGCCAGGGTCTTGCCGTAGCCCGCCACGGCCGCGCCGCCGAACTGGATGCCGTAGCCCGCCGTGGTGGGCATCTCGGTCACCGGCTCGGAGGCCACCACGCCGTCGATCAGGCCATCGCCGTCCTGCTCGGCCGCGCGCAGCGAGGCCGCGCCACCATATTGGAGGCCGAGCCTGCTATCACCAGCGTGTTGCCCGCAGTGAACGGCACGCGGTTGTCGGGCGTGCCGTAGCGCGCGTTCAACACGTACAGCGCATAGCGGCCCGCGGCCAGCGTGTCCAGGCCCCAGTCCTTCTCAGGGTTCTGCTGTGAATGCGCGTGCTTGATGGCAATGCGATTGGGCAGAACGGCGTTGTAGGCAGCGCGCGCGGCGTCGCTCAGGTTCGCGGCAAAGAAGCTCAGCGCCCCGGCCACGGTGCGCGTGGCGCGCGTGCCGTCGATCCTGTTGACGGTGTCGTCACTCAGGTTGTGCAGGCCCACTCCCTTGCCGGCGTCGGTCAGCGCCACGGCACAGCCTTTCTTCAGGCCCCATTCGCCCGCCGTGCCAATGGCGCCATACACCCCGCGCGAGCCCGACGAGGCGCCCAGCACGATGCAGGGGTTGCTGGCGCTGAAGCTGTCGGGCACCTGCACCGCGATCACGGTCTGCTTGCGCCCCGTGCCATCGTCGAGCACGGCGACATATTCGCGGCCGGGGATCAGGCCCTCATTGCTGGTCACCTGGCCGTCGGCCGTGACATTGGGGCCGTACAGCAGGCCATAACCGCCCCCGGCCGACGGGTCGAGAATGCCGCGGTAGTTGGAATACAGAGCATTGCGCCGCAGCTCGGCCGCCGTGGGGTTCGCCGGGTCGGCATAGGCCGGCGTGGCGGCGGCGCCCAGGCCGGTCTTGCCAATGCCGCCCGTGAGCAGGTCCTGCGTGGCCGCCGTGTCACCCTTGCCCACCGTGGTGGCCGGGTAGGCCGTGGCGCTGATCTCCTTGATGCCCTTGGGCAGCTCATTGGATGGCCCCGAGCCACCGCAGGCCGCCAGCGTGGCGGCGGACAGGGCCGTCATGACCCAGCGCATCGTCGTTCCCTCATTTCCTCGCATGTTGTCTCCTGTGGTTGTGGTGATGCATGCACGAGAAAACGCACGATACCGGGAAACAACCAGCCATCCGGCGCGAGAAAACCCGAGGAGCGGGCCGTCGGGCCACGGCCCGATGCGCGCGCTCAGCTCACATCGTCCACGTTTTGGCGCGCACGCGCCAGGTTGCGCTCGGCCCAGCGGCGCAGCAGGCGCGGCAGGATGAGCACGGCCAGCACGATGATGACCAGGGTCAGCGACATGGGGCGCTGCAGGAAGATCCACCAGCTGCCCTCGCCGATGGAGACGGCGTTGCGCATCTGCGCCTCGGCCAGCGGCCCCAGGATCATGCCCACCACCACCGGCGCGGTAGGGAAGTCAAAGCGCCGCATGAGCACGCCCAGCAGGCCGATGGCGTAGAGCAGGAACAGGTCGAAGGTGCTCTGGCGCATGCCGTAGGCGCCCACGGTGGCGAAGATCAGGATGCCGGCATACAGCTGCGGGCGCGGGATCTTCAAGAGCTTCACCCACAGGCCCACCATGGGCAGGTTCAGCACCAGCAGCATGAGGTTGCCGATGTACAGCGACGCAATCAGCGCCCACACCAGCGCCGCCGACGAGGAAAACAGCTGCGGCCCCGGGTTCAGCCCATAGTTCTGGAAGGCACCCAGCAGCACGGCCGTGGTGTTGCTGGTGGGAATGCCCAGCGTCAAGAGCGGGATCAGCGCCGCCGTGACCGTGGCGTTGTTCGCCGCCTCGGGGCCGGCCACGCCCTCGATGGCGCCCTGGGTGCCGAACTCCGCCTTGTCAGCACCCCTGGCGAGCTTCTTCTCGGTGGCGTAGCTCAGAAAGGTCGGGATCTCGGTGCCGCCAGCCGGTATGCAGCCAAACGGTGTGCCAATCACGGTGCCGCGCAGCCAGGCGGGCCAGGAACGCTTCCAGTCGCGCGCGGTCATGTGCACGCGCGTCAGCTTGTTCTGCGACTCCTCCACCTTGCCCTCGAAGAGCGCGGCGTACAGCACCTCGGCCACGGCAAACAGGCCCACGGCGACGAGCACGATGTCGATGCCGTCGAGCAGCTCCATCTTGCCGCCGGTGTAGCGCGCCGCGCCCGAGATCTGGTCCATGCCCACGCAGCCCAGCGCCAGGCCGATGAACAGCGCCGTCATGCCGCGCAGGCTGCTCTGGCCGAGCACGGCGCTGACCGTGGTGAAGGCCAGCACCATCAGCATGAAGTATTCCGGCGGGCCGAGTTTGACGGCGAATTCCGCCACCGAGGGCGCGAACAGCGTCACCACCACCGTGGCCACGGTACCGGCAAAAAACGAGCCTATGGCCGCCGTCGCCAGCGCCGCGCCGGCGCGGCCGCTCTTGGCCATCTTGTTGCCCTCCATGGCCGTGACCATGCTGGCCGTCTCGCCCGGAGTGTTCAGCAATATGGAGGTGGTGGAGCCGCCATACATCGCGCCGTAGTAGATGCCGGCGAAGAAAATCATCGATGCCGTCATCTCCACCTTGGCGGTGATGGGCAGCAGCATGGCCACGGCCACAGCCGGGCCTATGCCCGGCAGCACGCCCACGGCCGTACCCAGGGCGCAGCCCACCAGGGCCCACAGCAGGTTGGCCGGCGTGATCGCCGTGGCGAAGCCCGCCATCAATGCGTCAAAAATCTCCATTACAGCCACCCTGTATTGGTAAGCCCCGGCAGGTTGATGGCCAGGAATTGCGTGAACAGCCAGAACACCGGCGCGGCGATCGCCAGGCCGGTGAACACATCTACCGCCAGCGCGCGTGGCGCAAGCAGGCCCTGCTGCCCATTGGCGCGGCGCAGGCCCTGCACGGCCAGCGCATAGCACAGCGTGCAGCCCAGGATGAAGCCCAGGGTTTCGATGAGCGCGGCATTCAAGAGCAGCCCGGCGGTAACCCAGGCAAAGGGCGCCAGCGCCGCACGCGGCTCGCCACCCCCATCGGCGGCCTGGCGGTAGCCGCCGGTGAGCGCCTCGCGCACCAGCAGCACGCCGCACAGGGCCAGCACCGCGGCGCACAGCCAGGGAAGAAAGTTGGGCCCCACGCCGCCATAGCCGGCATCGCCCGGGATCTGCAACGCGCCCAGGGCCATGCCCGCGGCCACCAGCACCACGGCCGCGCCGACGGCGGCCTGCCAGCGCGGGGACGGGATGCTGCCCGCCTCGGTGGGCGGGGCAAGAAGGTCAGAAGAAACTGGCTCAACCATGGCGGCGGCCTCCGCAGAAATAATGAAAAAACAGCCTCTAGCGCCCTGCCGCAGGGCGCCAAGAGCTATCAATAAGATAGTAACAACCGGACGACAAGGTTCTGCCGGCCGGCGTTGCGCACCCAGGTTCAGGCCATGCTCAAACCATGCCGGACTTGACCATGGTGGCGCGCAGGCTGGCGAACTCGCTGTCGACAAAGTTGCCGAATTCTTCGCCGGCCAGCCAAGCGGGCGTCCAGCCGTTCTTCTCCAGCGCCTCGGCCCAGGCCTTGGACTTGACGGCCTTGTCCACCATGGCAATCAGGGCCTTGCGCTGCTCGGCGTTGATGCCCGGCGCGCCATACACGCCGCGCCAGTTGCCAATTTCCACGTTGATGCCCTGCTCTTTCAGCGTGGGAACATTGGGCAGATCCTTCAGGCGCTTCGGGGATGTGACGCCAATGACGCGCATCTTGCCTGCGTTGATGTACTCAGCAAACTCGCTGTAGCCGCTGCCGCCTATGGTGACGTTGCCGCCCAGGATGGCGGCCGTGGCCTCGCCACCCCCGCGAAAAGCCACGTAGTTGATCTTGGCCGGGTCCACGCCCACCTCGCGCGCGATCATGGCCGCGGCAATATGCTCGGTGGCGCCGCGCGATCCGCCACCCCATTTCACGCTACCCGGGTCCTTCTTGAGCTGGGCCACCACCTCGGCCATGGTCTTGAACGGCGAGTTGGCGGGCAGCACGAAGACGTTGTACTCGCTCGTCAGGCGCGCAATCGGCGTGGCCTGGCCCAGGTTCACCGGCGGCTTGCCGGTGATGATGCCGCCGACCATCACCGCGCCCATGACCATCAAGGCATGCGGATCGCCCTTGCTGCCGTTGATGAACTGCGCCAGGCCGATGGCGCCGGCCGCCCCGCCCTTGTTCTCATAGGTGACGCTGGAAGCCACGCCCGCGTCCTGCAGCGCCTTGCCCAGGGCGCGGCCGGTGGTGTCCCAGCCGCCGCCGGGATTGGCCGGCAACATCATCTTCATGGCCACGGCCGCGCGCGCGGGCAGCGGCAGGCTGCCCACCGCCGCCAGCGCCGCGAGGGATTTCAGAAAGGTGTCACGACGCATGCCTGTCTCCTTGTTTATCGGTTGCAACAATGAACGCGGCCGATGATGCGTGGACAAGCTGTCAAACGGCTGTCCTCGGCACTAGGGATTACGCGTACACCCGCTGCCCTGCAGGCCACGCCAAACGGTTCTAATCGGGCCATGCAACTGCTTTTGGTCGAAGACGACGCCACCATGCAAGCCACGCTGCAGCGCTCGCTGTCGCGCCGTGGCATGGCCGTGACCGCCCTCGCCGACGGCCGCGCGGCGCTGGCCGAATGGCGCGCCCACCCGCCCGACGCCGTGGTGTTGGACTTGACCCTGCCCGGCCTGGATGGCCTGCAGGTGCTTGCCCAGGCCCGCGCCGCCGGCCTGCGCACGCCGGTGCTGCTGCTGACCGCGCGCGGCACCGTGGGCGACCGCGTGCTGGGCCTGAACGCCGGCGCTGACGACTACCTGCCCAAGCCCTTCGACCTGGACGAGCTGGAGGCGCGCCTGCGCGCCCTGCTGCGCCGCAGCGCCGACGGCTCCCAGACCCCAACGCCCCCCGAAGGCCCGGTGGTGGGCGCGCTGCGCTATGACAAGGATAGTGGCGTGATTTACCTGCAGGATGCGCCCATGGACCTCACGCCGCGCGAGCAGGCACTGCTGCGCGCCCTGCTGGCCCAACCGGGGCGGGCCTTGCCGAAGGAACGGCTGTACGAGCTGGTCTTTCCCGGCCAGAGCGAGGTGCAGTACGAGGCCATCGAGGTCGTGGTCTATCGCCTGCGCAAGAAGCTCACCGGCACCGGGGCCACGCTGATGACGCTGCGCGGCCTGGGCTATCTGCTGAAAACCGAAACGTGACCCGGCAAAGATCGCTGCGCCGCCAGCTGCTGCTGGGCATCCTGCTGCCCACGCTGCTGCTTATCGGCGTGAACACCTACAGCCTTTATCACCAGGCGCTGGCGGCGCTGAACACGGCCTACGACCGCACGCTGCTGGCCTCGGCCAAGAGCATCAGCGAGCAGCTGGACGTGCGCGGCTACGACGACGCGGCCGAGCTGCGCGCCACCGTGCCCTACTCGGCCCTGGAGGCCTTCGAGGCCGACAACCAAAGCCGCATGTTCTACCGCGTGTCCACCTTGCAGGGCGGGCTGGTCTCGGGCTTCGCCGAGCTGCCCTTCTGGCAGGGCAGCATTGCCCAGCGCCCTCCCTACGCGGCGCTGGTGGACTTCTACAACGCCCGCTTCCGCGACCGACCGGTGCGCGTGGCGGCGCTCTTGCAGCCCGTGGCCGGCCCCCAGGGGCGCACCATGGCCGTGATCCAGGTGGCCGAGACGCTGGAGCTGCGCCATGCCGCGGCGCTGCAAATCCTGTGGAACACGCTGGTGCGCCAGGCCCTGCTGCTGGCCATGATCGCTGCCATCGTGGTGCTGGTGGTGCAGCGCGCCACGCTGCCGGTGCGCCGCCTGAGCAGCGAACTGCAGGGCCGCAGCGCGGACGACCTGTCGCCCATTGCCGCCCCCGCGGCCCCACGCGAGCTGCAGCCGCTGATAGACGCCACGAACGCGGTGATGCAGCGCCTGTCGCGCCTGCTGGCGCATCAGAAGCGCTTTGTGCGTGACGCCTCGCACCAGCTGCGCACGCCGCTGGCGGTGCTCAAGACCCAGGTGCAGTCGGCCCTGCGCGGCGACCTGCCGCCGACACAGGCGCTGCAGGAAATCGGCGACACCGTGGAGCGCGCCACGCAGCTGGCCAACCAGATGCTGGCCCTGGCCAAGGTGGAGCAGCTGCGCCAGCAGGGAGAGCCGCCCGTGACGCGCCTGGACGAGGTGCTGCGCGAGGTGGCTCTGGATCTGTCGCCGCTGATCGCGCAGGCCAACCTGGACTTCGGTATCAGCACCGACACCGCACCCATCCAGGCCCACGCCTGGATGCTGCGCGAGCTGTGCCGCAACCTGCTGCACAACGCCATCCGCCATGCGCCGCCCACGACCGAGCTGACAGTCGCGCTGCACACGCAGGGCGCCCAGGCGCTGCTGACCATTGCCGACGCGGGCCCCGGCGTAGACGATGAACTGGCCGCGCGCCTGTTCGAGCCCTTTTCGGCCGGCGACATGCGCCATAGCTCGGGCCTGGGCCTGGCCATCTGCCAGGAGATCGTGCAGGCCCTGGGCGGCAACATCGCCCTGGGCAACCGCCGCCAGGGCGGCGCCATCCTGGGGCTGGATGCGGTGGTGCGCCTGCCGCTGGCCCGGCCCCGAGAGGCCGCGCCTGTGAAAAAATCACGGCCATGACGACCCCACCCGATTCCATGCGCCTGGACAAATGGCTGTGGTGCGCGCGCTTCTACAAGACCCGCAGCCTGGCCGTCGAAGAGATAGGCAAGGGCCGCGTCACCGTCAACGGCCAGGCGGCCAAGGCAGCGCGCGAGCTGCGCGTGGGCGACAACGTGGCCCTGCGCCAGGGCCCCGTGGCGCGCACCGTCGTCATACGCGCCTTGAGCAACATGCGCGGCCCCGCACCCGTAGCCCAGCAGCTGTACGAAGAAACACCCGAGAGCATCGCCGCGCGCGCCCAGGCGGCCGAGGCCCGGCGCCTGGCCCCCGAACCGGCCACCGCCCTGCGCGAAGGCCGCCCGACCAAACGCGATCGGCGCGACATGGACGATCTGCGCCACGGCTGGGGCGAACGCTGGAGCGCGTCGCTCGACGATTGATGCGGTGCCGTGCGCAGAGCATGGCGCGGCCCACCCTCACGGCGCTGCACAATGGGCGGCTTTCCCGCCCGGCCTCACCCATGATCTACAACGCCCTCAAGCTCGCCCATGTGCTGTCCATCATCGTCTGGATAGGCGGCATGGTCTTCGCCCATTTTTTCCTGCGCCCCGCCGCGCAGGCGCTGGAGCCGGCCCAGCGCGTAACACTGATGCACGGCGTGCTGCAACGCTTCCTGGGCGCCGTGGCCATCGCCATCGTCGTGGTGCTGACCAGTGGCCTGGGCATGATTGGGGCCGTGAGCATGGGTTCGGGCGGTGCATTCTCCATGCCCCTCAAGTGGACCATCATGGCCACGCTGGGCCTGGTGATGATGGCCATCTTCGCCTACATCTACTTCGCCCTGCTCGATAGGCTGGAGCAGGCCGTCACCGCGTCCGACTGGAGCGCCGGCGGCCTGGCCCTGGCCCGCATACGCAGCTGGGTCGGCGTGAACCTGGTGATCGGCGTGGTGATCGTGGTGCAGACGCTGCTGATGTAGGGCCGAGGCCGCCCAACTGACCGCCGGCTCCACCTGTGCGTGAAAGTGGCTGCAATCGCACCCACGATGTCGTGAGCCGAAGCAGCCCCGACTTCTGCCCTCAGCGCCGGCGCAGCACGTGGATGAACTCGGTGCCCACGGTCTGCTGCTCCACCAGCTCGTTGCCCGTCTGCCGGGCAAAGGCCTGAAAGTCGCGCACCGAACCGCTGTCGGTGGCCACCACGCGCAGCAGCTGGCCGCTCTCCATGTCGGCCAGGGCCTTCTTGGCCTTGAGTATGGGCAGGGGGCAATTCAGGCCCCGGGTGTCGATTTCTTTATGGATGTCCATTCCTGTCAGTCCTTTGGCGCCTCGTCCAGTCCGCGGCGGCGCTCTGCATTTTCCTCGGCCGTGAAGAACACCGGCTCATGCCCGCGTGAGCGCAGCCAGTCGGCCAGCGCGTAGCCGGTGCCGGCGGGCCAGCACTTGAGTTCGTCCAGCTCGTAGAAGCGGTAGTCCACCAGCTCCGGCGATAGCCGCACTTGCCCCTGGGCCTGCACATGGTAGGCGATGATGACCTGGTTCATGCGCAGAAACTCGTATGCGCCCACCAGGCGCACAGCGCGCGTGTCCAGGTTGGTTTCCTCCTTCACCTCGCGCGCAATGCCTTCCTCGGGCGACTCACCGGCCTCCATGAAGCCGGTGATCAAGGCAAACATCTTGGCCGGCCACAGCGCATTGCGCGCCAGCAATACCCTGCCATCCACTTCGACGATGGCCGCCAGCACGGGCGTGGGATTGTTCCAGTGCGTCCAGCCACAGGCCGGGCAGCGCAGGCGCTCCTTCTCGCCGCTGTCCTCCATGGTGACAATGGGCGCCAGCGCGGTCGCGCAATGGCTGCAAAAGCGGGTCTGGTATTGCATGGTGCGGCGCTCGCTCAGGCGGGAAAGACGCCGGTGGACAGGTAACGATCGCCCCGGTCGCAAACCACGAAGACAATGGTGGCGTTCTGCTCCTGCGCCGCGATCTGCTGCGCCACCCAGCAGGCGCCGGCGGCGGAGATACCGCCAAAGATGCCCTCCTCGCGCGCCAGGCGCCGCGCCATGTCCTCGGCATCGTCCTGGCTCACCAGCACCAGTTCATCCACCAGGTTGGGCTGGTAGATCTTGGGCAGGTATTGCTCGGGCCACTTGCGTATGCCGGGAATGCGCGAGCCCTCCTGCGGCTGGGCACCAATGATGCGCACACCGGGGTTCTTCTCGCGCAGGAAGCGCGCCACGCCGGTGATGGTGCCGGTGGTGCCCATGGCGCTCACGAAATGCGTGATGCGCCCCTCGGTCTGCTCCCACAGCTCGGGGCCGGTGGTTTCGTAGTGGATGCGTGGGTTGTCGGCGTTGGCAAACTGATCCAGCACCACCCCCTTGCCCTGCACCACCATCTGGTCGGCCAGGTCGCGTGCGTATTCCATGCCGCCGCTCTTGGGCGTGAGGATGAGCTCGGCGCCAAAGGCCTTCATGGTCTGCGCCCGCTCCACCGACAGATCCTCGGGCATGATCAGCACCATGCGGTAGCCCCGGATGGCAGCGGCCATGGCCAGCGCAATGCCGGTGTTGCCCGACGTGGCCTCGATCAGCGTATCGCCGGGCTTGATCTCACCGCGCTCCTCGGCGCGCCGGATCATGGCCAGGGCCGGCCTGTCCTTGACCGAGCCCGCGGGATTGTTGCCCTCCAGCTTGCCCAGAATGACATTGCCGCGCGCCGCATTGTCCTGTGCCGCTATGCGCTGCAAGGCGACCAGCGGTGTGCGCCCGATGGCGTCTTCAATGGTGGGATAGGTCTTCATACGCCCTTACTGTGCCATAATTTACGACTTCGCTTTTAGCGCCTGCCCGGGTGGTGAAATTGGTAGACGCAGGGGACTCAAAATCCCCCGCCGCAAGGCGTGCCGGTTCGATTCCGGCCCCGGGCACCACGAATAAGGCCGCACAGTTCCCAGAACGTGCGGCTTTTTCTTTGGGCCAAGATGCGAAAAAGCCCCGCAAGCGGGGCTGTACTGCTCAGCGTTTCATCACCCCAGGTGGGGCGGCGTGTCCGCTGGCTCGGGGGGTGGCGCGGGAACGTCGGGCTCCACGGGCGGCCCCGCCGGTTGGCGGTGTATGTGTGCAATGCACGTCATCATGACCATCTGCCTCCTGACCCGCTCATTGTGCGCCTCTCCACCATGGCAGCGGCAAAGTGCCTGGCACCTGCCCCGGGGCTACGCCAATCGAAGCCCAGGCCCCGCAGATACGCTGCCTGCGGAAGATCCTGCCAACCTTGCGGCGCCCGCATGCGCAACAAGGGCCGTATTGCCTGCACGCCGGCTGAGCCCCTGGCCCGGCCATGGTGCAGCATGAATCCGACCACCGCCGGCGCAACCATTTCCTGCACCTGTGTGCCTGCAATAGGCACCATTGACAGGAATCGGCTCCGCCCGCAATCACCACATCCGATCAGGACGCAGCGTGTGCACATTCAGTTACTACCGCGAGTGGATATTAACATTTTGCAACGCATGCGCAAGTACTTCTGCATCTGACCCCAGCGCGGTCAGTTGTCCTGGCGCCGGATCAGCTTGCGCCCCGTGTCGGTGATATGAAAAACCCCCGTCGGTGACTTGCCGATGTAACCCCAATCCAGCAGCCGCCCCGACAGATGATGCTTGAGCGCATCGGGCACCGCGATGGCCTCGCCCATTTCAAGCTGCTTGAGCGTGGCGATCTCGTCTACCGTGGGTTCGAACGTGGGTGCGTGGTACATGGGCTGAGCGGTGGCCATGGCGTTCTCCTTTATGGATTGGGATTGCGCGGCGCCGGCAATGTTCCACGGACACATCACCCGCGCCACGTAGGCGACAGGGTATTGCGAGCACGCGCGGCGCGCAATGGGCCAATCACCCGCACCGGATGCAAATCCACGCGACGAACGCGAGCGCGCCAACCTGCCCAGGCAAGAACCCGAACGGCTGGCCGCGCTGCGCGCCGTCTGGGAGGCCTGGGACGCATCCATGCCGCCGATACCACCCGACGGGGCTATTCCGCCAAGGACATGCCACAGCGCTGAACCAACGGACCGCCGCACCCCATTAGGCGACAGGCCCGGCCGCCACCATGTCCTGCAGCCAGCGCGCAAACGCTGCCAGTGCTGGCGGCTGGGGCTGCGCCGGGCTGACGAGGTAGTAGCCGCGCTCGCCGCGCAGCGGCCGGGCGCAGGCCACGACCAGTTCGCCGCGAGCCATCTCGGCCTCGATCAGCATGGGCGGTATCAACGCCACGCCCAGGCCCTGGGCCGCGGCCACGGCCGTCATCGAGAAAAGTTCATAGCGCGGCCCGTCCAGCGCACGCGGCGCGTCCTGCACGCCCATGGCCTCGAACCACTGCTGCCAGCCATAGGGCCGGGTGCTTTGCTGCAGCAGCGGCATGCGCGCCAGTAGCTGCGGCGCCAAACCCTGGTGCGCGCGCCCGGTGCCGCGCGGCATGCCCGACTGCTCTGCCGCCTGCTCCAGGAGGCGCGGGCTGCACACGGGCAGTACATCCTCGGGCATCAGCAGCTGGGCCTGCACGCCGGGCCAGTTGGCGACCTGCTCGGGCGTGCCCGCGTACAGGGCCGCGTCAAAGCCGGTGTCGGTGAACAGGAAGGGCCGCGTCTGGGTCTCGATATGCACGACGATCTCCGGGTGGCGCGCGGCCAGCTGCGGCAGGCGCGGTATCAGCCAGCGTGTGGCAAAGGTGGCCACCGCCGCCAGCGAGATGGCGCCGCCCTGGCCCTGGTGCGCCATCACATCCAGAGTGCCCTGCTCCAGCGCCTGCAGCCAGCGCGCCACCTGACGCGCGTAGTGGCGCCCGGCGGGCGTAAGCACCACGCCGTGGCGCGTGCGCCGGAACAGCTGCACGCCCAACTGATCCTCCAGCGCCAGGATCTGGCGCGAGACGGCGCTTTGCGTCAGCGCCCGCTCCTGTGCGGCGCGGGTATAGCTTTCGTGCCGCGCGGCGGCCTCGAAACAGGCCAGGGCCTGGGTGGATGGCAGATGTCGTCGCATACCGGACATCTTATCCATATATTCGTAAACGTCATTTCTTGATGAAAATTACTCGCTTGCCATCAACGATAGCAAGGGGGTACGATCCCAGCCATCAATCTTTCATGCCTGCAATGCATAGGTTGATCCCACCCAGATTCATCATCCATCAGCACTGGAGACACCATGACCCGCGCCGCCTTCCAATGGGACGACCCCTTTCACCTCGACCAGCAGCTCACCGAGGACGAGCGCGCCATCCGTGACGCCGCCCACGCCTACTGCCAGGACAAGCTGGCGCCGCGCGTGCTGGAGATGTTCCGCCACGAGAAGACCGACGTCTCCATCTTCCGCGAGATGGGCGAGCTCGGCCTGCTCGGCCCCACCATCCCCACCGAGTACGGCGGCGCGGGCCTGAACTACGTCAGCTACGGCCTGGTGGCGCGCGAGATCGAGCGCGTGGACTCGGGCTACCGCTCCATGGCCAGCGTGCAGTCGTCGCTGGTGATGGTGCCGATCAACGAATTCGGCTCCGAGGCGCAGAAGCAGAAATACCTGCCCAAGCTGGCATCGGGCGAGTACATCGGCTGCTTCGGCCTGACCGAGCCCGACCACGGCTCCGACCCCGGCAGCATGGCCACGCGTGCCTATAAGGTCGATGGTGGATATCGCCTCAAGGGCAACAAGATGTGGATCACCAACAGCCCCGTGGCCGACGTGTTCGTGGTATGGGCCAAGGAGGTCGAGCCATCCGGCACCGTGGGCCAGATCCGCGGCTTCATCCTCGACAAGGGCATGAAGGGCCTGTCCGCCCCGGCCATCCACGGCAAGGTGGGCCTGCGCGCCTCGATCACCGGCGAGATCGTCATGGACGACGTCTTCGTGCCCGAGGAGAACGCCTTCCCCGAGGTGCGCGGCCTGAAGGGCCCGTTCACCTGCCTGAACAGCGCGCGCTTCGGCATTGCCTGGGGCGCCATGGGCGCGGCCGAGGCCTGCTGGCACACCGCGCGCCAGTACACGCTGGACCGCAAGCAGTTCGGCCGGCCGCTGGCCGCCAACCAGTTGATCCAGAAGAAGCTGGCCGACATGCAGACCGATATCGCCCTGGGCCTGCAGGCCGCGCTGCGCGTGGGCCGCATGAAGGACGAGCACCAAAACGTGATCGAGGTCACGTCGCTGATCAAGCGCAACAACTGCGGCAAGGCCCTGGATATCGCCCGCTTGGCGCGCGACATGATGGGCGGCAACGGCATCAGCGACGAGTTCGGCGTGGCGCGCCACCTGGTGAACCTGGAGGTGGTCAACACCTACGAGGGCACGCACGACGTGCACGCGCTCATCCTGGGCCGTGCACAGACCGGCATCGCCGCCTTTGCCAACTGAGTTAACTAGCAAAAACCATAGCTGCCTGCGCTTAATACATAAGCGATAGCAGCTATTTTTATTGCAATAATCCATCACCAAAGCGCCAGCCACTCACACAAGGAGACCATCCGCATGATCCGTCGCAGCATCCTCACCCTGGGCATTCTGGCCATGATGGGCAGTACCGCTCAGGCCCAGTCCAGCTACCCCGCCAAGCCCATACGCCTGCTTGTGCCCTTTGCCGCCGGCGGTACCACCGACCTGATTGCCCGCGTGCTGGCCGAGCCGCTGGGCCGCGAACTGGGCCAGCCCGTTGTCGTCGAGAACAAGGGCGGCGGCGGCGGTGCCATAGGGGCCGCCGAAACCGCGCGCGCCACGCCCGACGGCTACAACCTGGGCATGGCCACCGTGTCCACCACGGCCACCAACCCGGCCATCAACCCGAAGATCCCGTACAACGTGTTCACCGATTTCACGCCCGTCGTGAACGTTGCAGCCACGCCCAACGTGATCGCTGCCAACCCCCAGTTCGCAGGCAAGGACTACAAGAGCTTCCTCGCCGAGGTGAAGAAGAATCCGGGCAAATACTCGTTCGGCTCGCCCGGCACCGGCAGCATCGGCCATCTGATGATGGAAATGTTCATGCTGGAGACCGGCGCCCAGATGATTCACGTGCCCTACCGCGGCTCCGGCCCGGCGCTCAACGACGCCGTGGCCGGCCAGATTCCGCTGATCTTCGACAACCTGCCCTCCGCCCTGCCCTTCATCAAGGACAAGCGCCTGACCGCCCTGGTGGTGGCCGCGCCCCAGCGCCTGGCCGTGCTGCCGGACGTGCCCACACTGGCCGAAGTGGGCGCACCCAACGTGAACCGCATGGCCTACTACGGCATCATCGGCCCCAAGGGCCTGCCCAAGGACATCGTGGACAAGGTGAATGCCGCCGTACACAAGGTGCTGAAAGACCCCGCCGTGCGCAAGCGCATCGAGGATACGGGCTCGCTCATCGTCGCCGACACGCCCGAGAAGTTCGCCCAGGAAATCAAGGCCGAGTACACCGCCTACAAGACCGTGGTGGACAAGCAGAAGCTGACCATGGAGTGATCGCCCGCCCATGGCCACACACAGCCCCGCCGCTCGCGGGGCTTTTTGTTGCCTGCCCGGCATCGGAAACGCACAGACACCATCGTGAACAATGCGCAAAGTACGGCAAACCATTGCCGCCTGGGTCAACCAAAATACCGGCTGATGCGTCTCACACCCAGTCACCCTGTGCTCGGCACGATTGGATCCACACATGTCACTTATGCACCACCCCTTGTTGCGCATCGCCAGCGCCGGCGTACTCGGCGCGCTGATGGCCGGCTGCGTGGGCGTGCCGGGTGACCCCTACTACGACGGTGGCTACAGCGGCGGCGGCTACTACCCGGGATCGGCATCGGTCACGGTGTACGAACAACCCGGCATGATCTACACGCCCCCGCCCGTGGGCTGGCGCAACTACCCGCCGCCGCCGCACGGCTGGCGCGAGGACGCCTGGCGCGAACGCCAGTGGCGCGAACACCGCGAGCGCGAGGCGCGTGAGCGCCGTGAGCACGAACGCCGCGACATGGAGCGCCGCCGCGATTTCGAGCGCCGCGACGCCGAGCGCCAACGCGAGGCCATGCGCCACGAGGCCGAGCGCCGCCGGGAGCTGGAGCGCCAGCGCCACATGGAGCCGCATGCCCACCAGCCGCGCGTGCCGCAACGCCCGAACATGGATGCCGAGGCCGGCCGCCACCCACGCGAGCGTGAACGGCACAACGAGCGCGAGCATCGCAACCCGCGCTACGACTGGCGCTAGTACATGCCCACACCATCCCCTGCTGCCCCTGCCCTGGCCCTGCTGCTGGCGGGCATGGCGTGCTGGGCGCAGCCTGCGGCGGCCCAGGTCATGCGCTGCACCGACCCGGCCACGGGCCAGGTGACCTACACCGACGGCGGCTGCCACCGCGGCGATGCGGTGCGCGAGGTGCAGGAGCGCCAGTCCCCGCAGGACATCGCGCGCGAGCGCCAGCAGGCGGCCGAGGCACTGGAACGCAGGCAGGAGCGCCTGCGGCTGGAGGCCGAACAACGGCGCGACGCACAGCAGGCCGAACGCGCAGCACGCCAGGCCACCACCGCCCCCCGCGACGACCCGGCCCAATCCATGGCATGCCGGAAAGCGCGCCGGCAGCTGCAGCAGGTGCTGGCCACCATGGGCCAGGGCATGTATGACGAGCAGTCGCGGCTGGACGCCGCCCAGCGCCAGGCGGATCTGGCCTGCCTGAGCCCGGCCGAGCAGGCGCGCACCGAGCGCCGCCGCGACCACCACCCCGGCCACGCCACGCCCTACTACGCCCCGCCGGTGGTGGTTGTGCCACCCCGCCCCATGCCGCCACCGCCACGGCGCGAGATCGCCAACTGCAACGTGTTTCGCTGCTACGACGCCCAGGGCAATACCTACCCACGCTGACCCGCAGGCAGCAGCCCTGTATGCACCGTGGGGTAGCGCAGGCGCAGGCGCAGTTCGCGCGCCATGCGCGTGGTCACCAGCCGGCGCGACTCGCTCATGAAGCTCAGCAACGACAGCGGCAGCTCTTGCTGCGCCTGGCTGCGCGGCACACGCGGCGGGCGCGGCAGGCCGTACAGGTCGGCCGCCAGGTCAAAGTAGTCGCCCATCTTCAGCTGGCTGTCATCGGCCACGTTGTAGGCGCGCTGCGCCTGCCCACGCCACAGCGCGGCCACGCAGGCACGCGCCAGGTCGTCGGCATGGATATGGTT
>Ga0209369_1000309_pt1 | contig 86984 bp, 81 predicted proteins | sample EBPBio142010_DNA_FD_185865 | JGI IMG/M metagenome (GOLD analysis project Ga0209369, IMG submission 185865) | Wastewater treatment Type I Accumulibacter community from EBPR Bioreactor in Madison, WI, USA - Reactor 1_10/4/2010_ DNA (SPAdes)... | ecosystem: Engineered > Bioreactor > EBPR >...
ACAGGCCGGCGAAGTCCGTGCGCAGATCGTCCAGGGTGTAGAGCATGTCGGCATCCTTGGGCCCACCGCTGGCGTAGCGTAGTTGCTCGGGCGTGAAGGCCTCCAGAATCAGCCAGCCCCCGGGGCGCAGCGCCCGCACCAGGCGCTGGTGCACGTCTCGGCGCAGGGCCGAGGGCAGGTGGACAAAGGTCAGCACCACGCCGTCAAAGGCGCCCGGCGCGGGCTGCCAGCTGGTCAGGTCGGCCAGCTCGGTCTGCAGTGCCACGCCTTGCTCTGCGGCCCATTGCTGCGCCTTGCGCAGGCCGACGCCGGAGGCATCGACGGACAGCACCGCATGGCCTTGCGCCGCCAGCCAGACGCCGTTGCGCCCTTCGCCATCGCCGGGCACCAGCACACGGGCGGCAGGCCGCAGGCGATGGGCCTGCGCGCGCACGAAGGCATTGGGCGCAGTGCCGTATTTGAAGTGCGGCGTGTCGAAGGCTTGGTCCCAGAATGTCATGGTCAAATCACCGTGTAAGGCAATACAAATAAGCGCATGCAGCTATTGTTTTAGGGGTTGTATTGGCGCCAGGGCCTGATTCGCCTGGGCCAATGCAGCGGCATCGAGCTGACCGGCCAGCTGCGCCAGCTGCAGCCGGTGGATCACAAGCCGGCTGCGCGCCTGGGCCAGGGCCAGCGCGGTGGCGGCGCGGTCGTTGTCGGCGTGCAGCACGTCGAGCAGCGTGCGCTGGCCGACCTCGTAGCCGGTGCGCGTGGCGTCCTGCCGGGCGTCGCCGGCAATCAGGGCCTGCTGCAGCGCGCGCACCTGCTCGGTGCCCGCCTGCAGGCCCAGCCAGGCGGTATGCACCTGGCGCGCGACGGTTTCGCGCGTGGCGTCCAGCTGCGCCTGGGCTTCGTTGTAGCGCGCCAGGCTTTCTTCTTCCTTGGCCGAGCGCCAGCCGCCGGTGTACAGCGGCACGGTGAACTGCACGCCCAGCAGCGCGTTGGTTTGCCGGTTGCGCGCGCCGCTGCCGTAGTCGCCGCTGCCCGACAGGCGCTGTTGCTCGGCCTGGGCCACCAGATCGAGCCTGGGCGCGGCGCTGGCGCGGTGCTTGTCCGCCTCGGCGCGTGCCAGGTCGGCGGCCAGCTGCTGCAGGCGTATGCCCAGATTGCCGGCGGCGGCCTGCTCCTGCCACAGCGCCAGGGCTTGCACCGGGGGCAAGACCGAGGAGGGCAGGCGCGCCTGCAGGCTGGCATCGGGCAGGCCGGTGGCATCGGCCAGCGCGCGGCGCTGGATGTCCAGCTCCGCCTGCGCGGCCAGGCGCCGTGCCTGCAGCTGGGCGCGCTGCGCGCTGGCCTCGTGCACGGCGGTGATCGGCGCGGCGCCTAGGTCGAAGCGGTCTTGCGCCTCGGTGGCGGCCTTGTCCACGGCGGTGAGCTGGCCGCCCAGCACGGCGAGCTGCTCTTGCGCCACGGCCAACGCCAGATAGCGCTCGCTGGTGCGCAGCATGGCGGCCTGCTGGGCTGCCTGCCATTGCAGCTCACCCATGTCGGCCTGCAGATTCAGTTGCTGCTGCTGGGCCCGGCGCTCGGGGTGGTAGAGCGGCTGGCTGGCCTGCAGGGCGACGCGCGTGGCCGCTCCGCTGGTGACCGAGGTGCCGAAGGCCACGCCGCTGCTCGTGCCCATGCCGGGGGCGGAGAACTGCGCGCCGCGCATCTCGCTCTCGCCATGGCCCCAGCCGGCGGCCGCCGTCACGCCCACGCCGGGGCGCCACAGCGCGTCGGCCTGACGACGCAGCGGGTCGGCCGCGGCATGCGCGGCGCGCGCCACGGCCAGCTCGCGCTCATGCTGCTCGGCCGCCTGCCAGGCCTGCAGCAGATCGGTGGCTTTGGCATTGAATCCGGCCATGACGCCTACCAATAAAGCGCTGGCAGCTACATATTTCATAGTCATCATGCGCCTCCTTCTCCGCGCACCACATCCACGCGCCGGCGGTAGGCCATGAAGTACAGAATGGGTATGACCACCAGCGTCAGCACGGTGGACACCGCGATGCCAAAGATCAGCGAGATCGCCAGGCCGTTGAAGATGGGGTCGTCGAGGATGAAGAAGGCGCCCAGCATGGCCGCCAGGCCGGTGAGCAAAATGGGCTGGGCGCGCGTGATGGCCGACTGCACGATGGCCTGCTTGAACTCCATGCCCGCCTGCACCTGCAGCCTGATGAAGTCCACCAGCAGGATGGAGTTGCGCACGATGATGCCGGCCAGCGCAATCATGCCGATCATGCTGGTGGCCGTGTACTGTGCGCCCAGGATGGCGTGGCCGGGCATGACGCCAATGATGGTGAGCGGTATCGGCGCCATGATGATCAGCGGCGTGAGGTAGGAGCCGAAATGCGCGACAACGAGCAGGTAGATCAGGATCAGCCCCACGCCGTAGGCGGCGCCCATGTCGCGGAAGGTCTCGTAGGTGATTTGCCACTCGCCATCCCACTTCAGGCTATAGCCGCGGTAGGGGTCGCTAGGCTGGCGGATGAAATATTCCTCGATCTGGCCGCCATCGGGCGCGGTGATCTGGTGAATAGCCGAACGCGCGTCAAACATGCCGTAGAGCGGGCTGTCCACCTTGCCCGCCATATCGGCCACGACCAGATTCACCGGCAGCAAATCCTTGTGGTAGATGGGCTGCTCCCTCAGCGTGTCGGTGATCGTCACCAGCTCGCGAATGGGCACGGTGCTGCCTGCGCTGGTGCGCACCGGCAGCTGCAAGAGCGCGTCCAGGCTGCCCTGCTGCTCGGCGGGCAGTTGCAGCAACACCGGCGTTGCGTATTTGCTCTGGCCATCGCGCAGCCAGGTGGCGTTCTCGCCGGCCAGGCCTGCGTGCAGGGCGCTGACGATGGCGCCCTGCGCCACGCCCATCAGCGCCGCCTTGCGCCGATCCACCAGCACCAGCTGGCGCGGTGCATCGGCAATCGAGGAATCATCCAGATCGACGATACCTGTCGTTTTTTGTAGCGCCTCGCGCACGGCCTGCGCGACCTGGCGCCTTCCCTGGGCATCAGGCCCGTAGATTTCGGCAACGATGGGGGAGAGCACGGGCGGGCCCGGCGGCACTTCAACCACCTTGACGTTCGCGCCCATTTTTTGGCCAATGGCTTGCAGGGCAGGGCGCACGCGCATGGCGATGGAGTGGCTTTGCTCCTTGCGCAGGTGCTTGTCCTGCAGGTTGACCTGAATGTCGCCCACGTTGCCGCCGGCGCGCAGGTCATATTGGCGCACCAGGCCGTTGAAGTTGATCGGCCCGGCCGTGCCGGCGTAGGCCTGGTAGTCGGTCACCTCGGGCACGGTGGCCAGATGCGCGCCCAGCGCGTGCAGCACGGCGGCCGTCGCCTCCGGCGGCGTGCCGGCGGGCATGTCGACGATGACCTGGAACTCGGATTTATTGTCGAACGGCAGCATCTTGAGCTGCACCCAGCCGATCATGGGCAGCAGCACCGACAGGGCGATCAGGCCCGCCACGGCCAGGCCCAGCAGCGTGCGGTTGCGCCGCCCGCGTGTGTCATCCAGCAGTGGGGTGAAGATGCGCGTGAACAGCGGCGCCAGCCTGGCCGCCAGGCCGGTGTGCTCCTGTGCGGCCTGGGACTGGCTGCCATGGCTTTTCATCCACAGCCGCGCCAGCCAGGGCGTGACGGTGAAGGCCACGGCCAGCGAGATCAGCATGCCCATGCTGGCGTTGATGGGAATCGGCGCCATGTACGGCCCCATCAGCCCGGTGACGAAGGCCATGGGCAGCAGGGCGGCAATCACCGTGAAGGTGGCCAGGATGGTCGGCCCGCCGACTTCATCGACCGCGCCGGGGATCAGCTCGGTCAGCGTCTTTTCTGGATAGAGAGACTGATGGCGATGGATGTTCTCCACCACGACGATGGCATCGTCCACCAGGATGCCGATGGAGAAGATCAGCGCGAACAGCGACACGCGGTTGAGCGTGAAACCCCAGGCCCAGGAGGCGAACAGCGTGGCCGCCAGCGTCAGGCCCACGGCCACGCCGACGATGACGGCCTCGCGCCGGCCCAGCGCGACAAACACCAGGGCCACGACGGAGACGGTGGCAAACAGCAGCTTCTGGATCAGCTTCTGCGCCTTGTCGTTGGCCGTAGCGCCGTAGTCGCGCGTCTCGGCTACCTGCACGGCGGCGGGGATGACGGTGCCGCGCAGATCCTGCACGCGCTGCATTACGGCACGCGCCACGGCGATGGCGTTGGCGCCGGCCTTCTTCGTCACGGCCAGGGTCACGGCCGGGTATTCGCTGGCCTGACCGTCCTTCACACTGGCGTACCAGACATAGCGCTGGGCGGGCAGGGGGCCGTCTTCCACCTGGGCCACGTCCTGCAGAAACACTGGCTTGCCGCCGCGGCTGCTGACCACCAGCTCACCCACTTCCCTGGCGCGTGCCAGGAACGGCCCGGCCTCTATGGCCACGGACTGGTTGCCTCCCAGCAGCTCGCCCACCGGCAGGCCCTGGTTGGCGGACTGCAGCGTGGCGCGGATATCGTCCACCGTCACCCCGCGCCCGGCCATGCGCGCCGCATCAAGCTGCACGCGCACGGCGCGGCCCGGCCCGCCGATGGTGCTCACGGTGCGCGCGCCATCCACACGCATCAGCTCAGCCTCCATGCTGTGCGCCACGCGCTCCAGGTCGTAGGCGCCGGTGTCATCCTGCTCGCTGTACAGCGTCAGCGTGACCACGGGCACGTCGTCTATGCCCTTGGGGCGGATGATGGGCTCCATCGCGCCCAGGCCGCGCGGCAGCCAGTCGGCGTGGCTGCGCAGCGTGTCGTGCAGGCGCACCAGGGCGTCGTTACGGTGAACACCCACCTTGAACTGCACCGTGAGCACCGCCATGCCGGGGTGCGAGACGCTGCTCACATGCTCCACACCCAGCATTTGCGAGAGCACCTGCTCGGCCGGCGTGGCGATCAGCTGCTCCACATCGGCGACCGACGCACCGGGGAAGGGCACGATGACGTTGGCCATGGTCACGTCGATCTGTGGCTCCTCCTCACGCGGCGTGACCAACACGGCAAACAGCCCGAGCAGCAGCGCCAGCAGCGCCAGCAGCGGCGTGATCTGCGCCGCCTGAAAGGCCTGGGCGATGCGGCCCGAGATGCCCAGGGGGTGTTGTGGACGGGCCATCTCAGCGCACCCTGGCCGCGGCCTGCGGCTCCACGGCCACCTGGTCGCCCACGCGCAGGCCGCTCAGCACCTCCACCATGTCGCCCTGGGGCAGGCCCAGGCGCACCTGGCGCAGCTGCGGCTTGCCGTTGTCGCCTTGCACATAGACGCCCGTCATCTCGGCACGGCGCACGACGGCCGTGGACGGTATCAGCACCCGCTGAGCTGCATCCGCGGCATCACCCTGCCACCACAGGCGCGCAAACATGCCTGGCATGGCGCCCTGCTGATTGGCCGGCAGCTGCACGCGCACCGCCACGGTGTGGCTCAAGGGGTCGGCCGTGGGCAGCAGCTGGATTTGAGACGCTGCAATCGACAGGCGTTGCACGGTCAATCCTGGAATTTCCACCTGCACACCTGAACGCAGTTGCCGGGCTTGATCCTGCGTCAGCTGCGCCGTCAGGCGCAGAGCAGCGGGGTCGTACAAGGACAGCAGCGGCCGGCCCGGCATGGCCATGTCGCCCAGATTGACGGGCACGCTGGAGACAATGCCGGAATAGGGTGCGCGTACGCTGTGCAGCCCGGTTTGCGTGGCCGCCACACCGGCCTGTGCCTGCAGCGCGGTCACTTGCGCCTGGGCTGCACGCCACTGCGCCTCGGCGCCATCGAGCGCCGCCTGGCTGATGTAGCGCTTGGCAAACAGCTGCTTCTGGCGTTCGTACTCCTTGGTTGCCACGTTCAGGCCGGCCTGGGCTGCGGCCACCTGTGCGCTGCTGGCCGCCGCGCCTTGACTGGCCATGCGCGCGTCGATACGCGCCAGCTCCTGCCCGGCTTTCACGGCGTCACCGGCCTTGACCGGCAGGGCCACGATGGCGCCCGGCACCTGGGCCGCGAGCAGCGTCTCGCGCACCGCCTCGACCTTGGCATCCATGCTGCTCCAGCCGGTGCTGCCGGTGGCTTGCACCGTGTAATAGCCCGGTGCTGCAGCTGCTTCGCTGGCATGCACGTGCGCCTGAGCCGCCAGCCCAACGGTCAGAACGGACAACACCCAAGGTGCAAGGGACATGGCAAGGGGCTCCCTGTGAAAATCTGGACATTAATTAAGTAAACTCTAATGTACCATGTTACGCCACCAATCGTGTAGGTGCAGCGCGCCAGAAGCGCTATCCAAACGCAGCCGTTGACGTAGCAACTTACGACGGCATATTTAACATAATATACATCGTATATTATTTGGTGTGATAAGATCGCCGCATGAGAATCCTCCACACCATGCTGCGCGTCGGCAACCTCCAGCGCTCGATCGACTTCTACACCCAGGTACTGGGCATGCAGTTGCTGCGCATGTCCGAGAACCCTGAGTACAAATACTCGCTGGCCTTCCTGGGATTCGATGGCGGCAACCCCGACCAGGCCGAGATCGAGCTGACCTACAACTGGGGCGTCGAAAGCTACGACATGGGGACGGCCTACGGCCACATCGCGCTGGGCGTACCTGATGCCTATGCGGCCTGCGAAAAGATCAAGGCTGCTGGCGGGAATGTGACTCGCGAGGCCGGGCCTGTCATGGGCGGCACCACGGTGATTGCCTTCGTCACCGACCCCGACGGCTACAAGATCGAACTCATCCAGCGCGCCAGCGAAGCGGCTGGCGGTGGCCTGCGCTAAAAGTCACGGCGCATCAGCAAAAAAGCCCGGCAATGCCGGGCTTCTCGCTCAAGACAGCGCGGATTCAAGGGGCCAGTACGACTTCGACGCGGCGCGCCTCGGCGTTGCTGCCGCTGCCTTGCGTGACTTCGGGCTTCTTCAGCTCCACCTTGTCTTCAGCCACGCCCAGAACCTTGAGGGCGTCGCGCACGGCCAGGGCGCGCTGCTTGGCCAGCTCGGCGTTGAGTGCAGCATCGCCGGTCGCGTCATGAAAACCCGAAACCACGGCCATCTTGCCACCTTCGACCACGCCCTTGACCACCTCGGCCAGGGCCTCGTTGGCGCCAGTCGCCAGGTCGGCCTTGCCAGTGGCAAAGTAGAACTTCACCACGCCGCCTTCGACCACCACCGAAGCCACATCCTCAATCACCACGCCGGCACCCGCTGCACCGCCTGCATTGACCACGGCCGCGGCCGGTGCCTTGGGGGCATGGGCAATGCCACGCTTGAAGACCACCACACCCAAAATGGTGGATACCACCAGGGCGATCAAGGCGAAGAGGAAACCGAGTGCGAAGCGTTGCTGGCTATCGTCGTCGGAGCTGCTGAAGGACATGATGAAGACTCCCGTGAATAATGGGTTCGTTAGACAAAACCTGCTAATTGTAAAGTCTCGCCATGCCTCCGCTTCCTGCACCCTTGCGCGACCCCGCCCCAATGCTCGAACGCGCGCTGATTGAATGGGGCGGGCGCTGCGACCTATGGGTGTTTGGCTATGGCTCGCTGATCTGGCGCCCGGACTTTGACTTTGTCGAGCGCCGCGCCGCCAAGGTGCATGGCTGGCACCGCGCGCTGAAGATGTGGAGCCGCTTGAACCGCGGCACGCCCGAATGTCCCGGCCTGGTGTTCGGCATGCTGCCCGGGGGCAGTTGCCGCGGCATGGCCTTTCGCGTGCAACAGACCCATGCGCGCCAGGTCATGGTCAACCTGTGGCAGCGTGAGATGGTGCTCGGGGTGTACGACCCGCGCTGGCTCGACTGCCAGACATCCGATGGCATGGTGCGCGCGCTGGCCTTCACGTTGCCGCGCAGCAGTCCCAGCTATACGGGCATATTGGCCGACGACGAGTACCGCCGCATCTTCGCGCAGGCCAGCGGCATCTACGGCAGCACGCGTGACTATGCAGAGGCCACGCACACCGAACTGCTGCGTTTGGGCATATACGATCGGGCGCTGGCACGCATCGTTGCGCTCTCCAAATCGCACGATTGAGCAAGGGCACAATCGAGCCCATGAGCAAAAGCACTCTCTCCTCTTCCATCGCTGACCTGCGCAAGAGCTACGAGCGCGCCGAACTCAGCGAAGACGCCTCCCTTGCCGACCCGCTGCAGCAGTTCGACCAATGGCTGCACGAGGCAGTCAACGCGCAGGTGAACGAGCCCAACGCCATGACCGTGGCCACCGTCAGCAGCGACCTGCGCCCGAGTACGCGCATCGTGCTCATCAAGGGCTATGACGCGCAAGGCATCGTCTGGTACACCAATTACGACAGCCGCAAGGGCCGCCAGCTGGCGGGCAACCCCTATGCGGCGCTGCAATTCCACTGGGTGGAACTGGAGCGCGTGGTGCGCATCGAGGGCATTGTCGAGCGCGTGAGCGACGAGGAAAGTGATCAGTATTTCGACAGCCGCCCGCTGGATTCGCGCATTGGCGCCTGGGCCAGCCCACAAAGTCAGGTGATTGCCGGCCGCAGCGTGCTGGTGACAAATGCAGCCAGGTACGGCGCGCAGTTTCTGCTCAAACCCCCTCGGCCGCCGCATTGGGGCGGCTACCGCCTGAAGCCGGATCAGTGGGAGTTCTGGCAGGGCCGAAAAAGCCGCCTGCACGACCGGCTGCGCTACCGGCTTGACGGCGGTGCTTGGGTGCGCGAGCGCCTGGCGCCCTGACCCCGGCTACAACCACAACCCCATCACGCCACACAGGGGCACCACCAGCCAGACTGGCATGCGCCCCCACATGAGCTCGGCAAACACCGCCAGCGCCAGGAAAATATCCGCTGGACCCTGGATGGCACTCGTCCAGACGGGGTTGTAGAGCGAGGCCAGCAGCAGGCCGACCACCGCCGCATTCACGCCCGACAGCGCCGCCCGCAGCGGCGCGTGCCGGCGCAGCGATTCCCAGAATGGAGACACCCCCATAACCAGCAAAAAAGATGGCAGGAATATGGCCAACAAGCACACTGCCGCCCACAGCCAGCCACCCGCGCCATGGCCTGCCGCTGCACCCAGGAACGCGGCGAATGTGAACAACGGCCCGGGCATGGCCTGCGCCAGGCCGTAGCCAGCCAGAAAGTCGTCCTGCGCCACCCAGCCGGTGCTGACCACCTCGGCCTGCAGCAGCGGCAGCACCACATGACCACCGCCAAACACCAGGGCGCCGGAACGAAAGAAGGCGTCGGCGAGCAGCAGCCATGCCTGTGGCCAGGCGCGTGCGGCCAGCGGCAGCAATACCAGCATGGCGGCAAACAGAATCAACAGGGTAGCCCCCCTGACTGCCCACGGGCCAGGGCCAGGCGCTTCATGGGCAGGCTGCTCAGGCGCAACGCCCGCCCTGCCCCACAGGCCCAGGCCGGCCAGTGCCGCAATCATCATGGCGCCCAGTTGCCCTGCCATGCCAGGTATCGCCAGGGTCAGGGCGCAGGTCAAACCCATCAACAACAACCGGGCTGGTCCACGGCACAGGCTGCCACCCATGCGCCACACGGCTTGCGCCACCACCGCTACGGCGGCCACCTTCAGACCATGCAGCACGCCTGCGGGCACCAGTCCGGGGGTTGCAATGAGGCCCAGGCCCAGCAGTGCCATGACCAATGCAGAGGGCAAGGCAAAGCCCAGCCAGGCTGTCAAGGCCCCGGCGAAGCCGCCCTGACGCAGGCCCAGCGCCATGCCCACCTGGCTGCTCGCCGGGCCGGGCAAAAGCTGGCACAGGGCCACCAGATCGGCATAGTCGCTTTCACTCAGCCAGCGCCGGCGTGCCACGAACTCCGTACGGAAATAGGCCAGGTGCGCCACAGGCCCGCCAAATGATGTCAGGCCCAGGCGCAGAAAGATCAGAAACACCTGCCAGGCGTTGGCTGCAGGGGCATGGCTTTGAGGCAGGGAGGCGGGTTGCATGCGGAGGGCATTTCGAAGCAGCAGGCGAGCTGCCGGGTGAAAGCCGGCGACGATACTGCAAAATTTCAGGCGTCTGGTTTGAGATGGCGTGCAAACGTCTTGCGGAACTTGCTCACCTTGGGCGCCACGACAAAGTTGCAGTAACCCTGATTCGGATTGCGCTCATAGAAGTCCTGGTGATACCTCTCGGCCGGCCAGAAGTTCACCAATGGCTGCAGCTCGGTGACGATGGGGGCGCCGAAAGCCTGCTCCTGCTGCAACTGGTGCAGCAGCTGCGCGGCGACCCGCTCGTGCGTGGGGTCGCTGTAGTAGATGCCGCTGCGGTACTGCGTGCCCACATCATTGCCCTGGCGGTTTGGCGTGGTGGGGTCGTGGGTGGCAAAAAAGATCTGCAGTATGTCGCGCAAGCCGATCTCGGCCGGGTCAAACGTGACGCGCACCGCCTCGGCATGGCCCGTGTGACCACTGCACACCTGCTCGTAGCTTGGATCTGCCACATCGCCATTGGCATAGCCGCTTTGCACCTCGGTCACGCCGCGCACACGCTTGAATACAGCCTCGGTGCACCAGAAACAACCGCCAGCCAGGGTGATGCTTTGCAGAATTGACGACATATGGTGCTCCTGAAAATCGCATCATAGAAACACCGCCATATGCTTGATGATCAGGATGCACGTTGACGCAAACAACGGAGGGTTGTTACATTACTAACCCGAAAGTCAGTAACTCCATGAGCGCCGCCCTTCCCTGCATCCCCGCATCCGATCTGCCCAAGCGAGGCCGTCGCAAGGACGCGCGGCCGGGCGAGCTGCTCGATGCTGCGCTGGATTTGTTCGTGGACAAGGGTTACGCCGCCACCCGGGTCGAAGAAGTGGCGGCGCGCGCCGGTGTCTCCAAGGGCACGCTGTTTCTGTACTTCCCGAGCAAACAAGAGCTGTTCAAGGCCGTGGTGCGCCAGAACATTGCCGGGCGCTTTGCCGAATGGGATCTGGAGCTTGAATCCTATGTGGGCACAAGCCAGGATCTGGTGCGGTACTGCTTTGAAACCTGGTGGGAACGCATAGGCTCCACCAAGGCCTCGGGCCTGGGCAAGCTCATGCTCAGCGAGGCGAACAATTTCCCCGAAATCGCCGAGTTCTACCGCCACGAGGTGGTCGAGCCTGGCCACCAGTTGATCCGCCGTGTGTTGCAGCGTGGCATGGATCGCGGTGAGCTGCGCGCGCTGGATCTGGAGCACGCCGTGTACCTGGTGCTGGCGCCGCTCATGTTTCTCATGTTCTCGCAGTCGACGCCGGCGTTGTGCATTCCCAACGCCGAGCGTTTTTCACCACAGGAATACATACGCCTGCAGGCCGACAATGTTTTGCAGGGTCTGTGCGTGCGCTCGGCCTAAAATCGCAGGTTTATCCGATCACAGTGACCGCCTTCCGGAGTACTCCATGAACTTGCCTCTGAACACGTCCATCGACATTCACGACCCTGTCGAGCAGGCCCGCTACAACATGGTGGAGCAGCAGATCCGGCCGTGGAACGTGCTCGATGCCGGAGTGCTCGAGCTGCTGTCACGCGTGCGCCGCGAAGACTTTGTGCCGCCCAGCTACCAGGGCCTGGCCTTCATCGACACCGAAATCCCGCTCAACCCCGACGCGCAAGAAGCCGCACGTCTGGGACAGGTCATGCTCGCGCCGCGCGTGGATGCGCGCATGCTGCAAGACCTGCAAGTTCAGCCCACCGACCGTGTGCTGGAGATAGGCGCCGGCTCGGGCTACATGGCCGCCCTGCTGGCCGCCTGCGCCGAGCGCGTGGTGACGCTGGAGATCGACCCTGACCTGGCCGAGTTTGCGCGCGAGAACCTGCGTAGCGCCGGTGTGGACAACGCCGACGTGCGCCAGGCCGACGGCGCACGCGACCCGATTCCCGACGGCCCGTTCGACGTCATCGTGCTCAGCGGCTCGGTGGCCGAGGTGCCGCAGAAGCTGCTGGCGCTGCTGCGCGACGGTGGCCGCCTGGGCGCTTATGTGGGGCAAGAGCCGATGATGCGTGCCACCATCGTGCGCCGCCAGGGCGAGCGCTTCGAGACCAGCCAGCCCTGGGACGTGGTCGTGCCGCGCCTGCGCCACTTCCCCGAGCCCTCTTCCTTCAAGTTCTGAACGCTGCACCCAACCGGCCTTGCATGATTGACCATGTCCGTCCCGCCCAGCTGGCCGATTGGCTCCTCAGGCATGAGGCCGGACATCCGTTGGTGCTGGACGTGCGCGAGCCCTGGGAGCTGCAGACCGCCAGCGTGGCGGCCCAGGGCTTCGAACTCGTGGCCATCCCCATGGGTCAGCTGCCGATGCGGCTGACCGAACTTGACCCCAACCGCCCCACCGCCTGCCTGTGCCACCACGGCATGCGCAGCCTGCGGGTGGCTGCCTTTCTGATGCAAAACGGCTTTGACCAGGTGGCCAACATCACCGGGGGCATAGACGCCTGGTCGCATGAGCGCGATTCGGCCGTGCCGCATTACTGACTTGCGGCCCCTCACAGGCCGCACCCCCAATCTGCCCCAGCCATCCATTTCAACGCCATGAAAGCATTGCAGCGGGTTTTCTCCTCCACCCTTCGCATGAGTGCCGTCTACGCCCTTTGCGTTGCCGCGGCACCCCCCGCGCAGGCGCAAAGCCTGTCGGCATTGATCGAGCATGCTCGCGGCTACGACGCGGCATGGCAGGCCGCACGGGCGCAACTGCAGGCCGCGGGCAGCCGTGCCGAACAGGCCCGTGCCGGCCTGCTGCCCAGTGCTGCGCTGACCGGTGGCGCGAATTATTCGCGCACCGACATGTCACGCGCTCGTCTGTCCGACGTGAATGTCAATGGCCCGTCGCAAACGCTGGGTGTGCAGGCGACGCAGCCCCTGTACCGCCCGGCCAACCGCATCGCCTTTGAGCAGGGCCAGCGCGGCACGGACTTTGCCCAGGCGCAGCTCGAAGGCGCCGAGCAGGATCTGCTGATTCGCGTCACCCAAGCCTACTTTGACGTGCTGGCCGCAGGCGACACGCTGACCTTCGTGCGCGCACAAAAGACCGCTGTGGCGGAACAGCTTGCCGCGGCCAAGCGCAACTTCCAGGTCGGCACCACCACCGTCACCGACGAGCGCGAGGCGCAGGCCCGGCATGACCTGGTCACCGCCCAGGAAATCGCCGCCAGCAATGACCTGCATGTGAAGCGCCTGGCACTCGACCAGCTGGTTGGGCGCACCGGCGCCACCCCCCTGCCCCTGGCTCAGTCCGCGCAGTTGCCGGCCGTGCAGCCCGATGACGTCAGCAACTGGGTGCGCAGCGCCGAGGAGCGCCAACCCCAGGTACGCCAGGCCCTGATTGCGCTGGACATGGCCAAGCTGGAAACCGCCAAGGCCAAAACCGGCCACCTGCCCACCGTCGACCTGCAGGCAGGCTACAACGTACAACGCACACCCAACGGCAGCATCAGCATGCCGGGCGTGCATTCGCGCACCGACGCCGCCACCGTGGGCGTGGCCCTGAACCTGCCGCTGTTTGCCGGCTTTGCCGTGCAAAACCGCATCAAGGAAACCCTGTCACTCGAAGACAAGGCCCGCGCCGACCTGGACAACGCGCGCCGCAACGTAGCCCAGGCCGCGCGTGCCGCTTTCTTCGGCGTGCAATCGGGCCTGAGCCAGGTTGCCGCGCTGCGCGCTGCCGAGTCCTCCAGCCAAAGCGCGCTGGACGCCAACAAGCTCGGCTACCAGGTAGGAGTGCGCATCAACATCGACGTGCTCAACGCCCAAAGCCAGCTCTACCAGACCAAGCGCGACCTGGCCGCCGCGCGCTACAACGTACTGGTCGGCACGCTGCGCCTGAAGCAGGTGGCGGGCACGCTGACGATGGATGACGTAACGGCGGTGGATGCGTTGCTGATGCGATAGTTTTCAGCACTCTGCGCTTACCAGACAAGCGCAAAGTGCTATATTTTCAAAAGCAACCGAGGACTTACAGCTGGTGCACCACCAGCTTGAATTCCGGATCCTCCTCAAAGGCCCGCACCTCGAAGCCCAGTCTGCGCATGAGTTTGAGCATGGTGGGGTTGTTGGCCAGCACCAGGCCCTGGATCTCGGCCAGGCCGCGGTCGCGGGCGACTTCCATGATGCTGTGCATCAGGCGCGAGCCCAGACCCTTGCCGGCGAAGTCGTCGGCCACCAGCAGGGCAAACTCACAGCTGCTGTGATCCGGGTTGGTGACATAGCGTGACACGCCGACGATGCGATCCTTGTGGCTGACCTCGCCCTCTTCGTCCACGATGCGTTCGCGCTGCACGGCCACCAGGGCCATTTCGCGGTCGTAGTCGATCAGGGTGAAGCGCGACAGCATGGACGGCGGCAGCTCGGCGATCTGCGAGACAAAGCGGAAGTAGCGGCTCTCGGGCGACAGCTCCTTGACCAGGCGCTGCACCATTTGCGCGTCGTCCGGGCGGATCGGGCGCACCAGGCATTCGCCACCGCCGCGCAGCGGCCAGATTTGCTCGTAGCGCGCCGGGTAGGGGTGTATCGACAGGTGGTTGTAATGGCCGGCGCCGGCGCTTTCGGGGCGACCGCTGGCGTGGGCCGATTCATGCAGGGCGATGCGCGCATCCACGGCCACGGCGCCCTGCTCGTCCACGATCAGCGGGTTGATGTCCATCTCGCGCAGTTGGGGCAGCGCGCAGACCATTTCTGAGACGCGCAGCAGCACCTGCTCCAGCGCCTGCATGTCCACGGCGGAGGCACCACGCCATTCGCCCAGGGTTTCGGCCACGCGTGCACGGCCGATCAGGCTGCGCGCCAGAAACTGGTTCAACGGCGGCAGCTCCATGGCGCGGTCGTTGATGAGCTCGATCATGGTGCCGCCTGCGCCAAAGGTGATTACCGGGCCAAACGGGTCGTCGCTCACCAGGCCGATGCAGATCTCGCGCCCACGGCGCGCACGCGCCATTTGCTGCACGGTGACGCCATCGATGCGCGCATCGGGCTGCAGGCGCGCCACCCGCTGCACCATGTCGTTGTAGGCGTCGCGCACGGCGGCGCCGCTTTGCAGGTTGAGTACCACGCCGCCCACGTCGGATTTATGCGCGATGTCGCGCGAGTGGATCTTCAGCGCCACCGGGAAGCCCAGTTGCGTGGCGATCATCATGGCCTCGTGGGCATTGCGTGCCAGCAGCGTCTTGGTGACCGGGATGTGGAAGGCGGCCAGCAGCGTCTTGGACTCCATCTCGGTGAGCACGTTGCGGCGCTCGGCCAGCACGCTTTCGATGACCAGGCGCGCGCCATCGATGTCGGGCTTGGCCAGCGTGGTCAGTGACGGAGGCGTTTGCTGCAGCAGCTGCTGGTTTTGGTAGAACGAGGCGATGTTGCCAAAGGCGCCCACGGCCGCCTCGGGCGTGCGGAAGGTGGGGATTTGCGCGCTGCGCAGAATCTTGCGCGCCGGCACCACGGTGGCGTCGCCCATCCAGCAGCTGAGCAGCGGCTTGGGTGCCAGCCGCTTGGCGTCGGCCAGGGCCTGGGCCACGCCCTCGGCGTCGGCGCCGGGTTTGGGCGAGAAGATGGCTAACACGCCGTCGATCTGCCGATCCGAGAACGCGGCCTGCAGCGCCCGGGCGTAATGCTGGGGCGTGGCGTCCTCGGACAGGTCGATGAGCCCGCCGAGCGAGGCCAGGGCCGGCAGCTGCGGCGCCAGGCTGGCACTGGATTCTGGCGAGAGCAGGCCCAGGTCGAGGCCGATTTCGTTCTCCCAGTCGGCGGCCAGCACGCCGGGGCCGCCGCCGTTGGTGACGATGGCCAGGCGCTTGCCCACGGGCCGGTAGCGCGATGCCAGGCATTTGGCGGCCGAAAACAACGCCACGAAGGAGCGCACGCGCACCGCGCCGGCGCGGCGCAGCACGGCGTCAAAGACATCGTCGCTGCCGACGATGGCACCGCTGTGCGTCTGCGCGGCCTTGTTGCCCGCCGGCTTGCGCCCGGCTTTCAGCACCACCACCGGCTTGGCATGCGAAGCCGAGCGCATGGCGCTCACAAAGCGGCGTGCGTCCTGTATGCCTTCCATGTAGACCACGATGCTTTGCGTGCGCGCGTCGTTGGCCAGAAAGTCCAGCGCCTCGCTCAGGCCCATGTCGGTGTGCGGGCCCAGCGAGATCACGCTGGAAAAGCCCACGCCGTTGTTGCTGGCCCAGTCCAGGATGGACGAGGTGAGCGCGCCCGACTGACACACCAGTGCCAGAGATCCCTCCTGCGCCAGCGGTCCCGCGGCGCTGGCGTTGAGCTGCAGCGATGGGCGCTGTATGCCCAGCGAGTTGGGGCCCAGCAGGTGCATGCCCTCGCGCCGGGCAATCTTGTGCAGCTGCCCTGCCAGCTCGGCGTCCACGCCATTGGACAGCACCAGGGCAGCGCGGCAGTTCATGCGGCCGGCGATCTCCAGCGCCGCCGGCAAGTCCTTGTTGGGCTGGACGATGATGGCCAGGTCGGCGCGAATCTGCGCCAGATCGGCCAGGGTGCCACTGGTGTTGATGTCAAAAAACTGTAACGTGCCGGTGAATTTCTGCGCCTTCAGCCCGTCGAGCAATGCGCGCGCCTGGGGAGTTTGTGACTCCGGGGCGTCGGGGTCACCAGCCAGCACGATGACCGAGCCGGGGGTGAACAGGGAAGTGAGGTAGTGCTTTTCCATCATGATGGTTGCGATTTTCTACGGTCTAGGGATAACCCGTAAATACGTACGTGTCCGTATGTGGAAATTGTTGCTTGAATGTAACTGTAACGATGGTATGCAATGCTGCGGACTGCACCGACGCGGCCGGCAGGGCAACAGGCTCACGCCGCCAGCAACCGCACCACCGCCCGAGCCGTGGCCTGGGCGGCGCCACGGTGGGTCTGGGTAAAGCTCTGGCAGCGCTGGGCCAACTGCGCCTGGCGCGGGCCATCCTGGGCCAGGGCGCAGGCGGCGGCAATGCCGGCGGCCATGTCGCTCACGCGCTGGGCGGCGCCGGCGGCCATGGCCAGATCGGCCGCCTGGGCAAAGTTGAAGGTGTGCGGGCCCATGACCACGGGGCAGCCGCAGGCCGCCGCCTCGATCAGGTTCTGCCCACCCAGCGGGGCAAAGCTGCCGCCCAGCAGCGCCACATGGGCCATGCCGTAGTACAGCGCCATCTCGCCCAGCGAGTCGCCCAGCCAGACATCGGCGTTCGGCGGTGCCTCGCTCCATTGGCTGCGCCGCGACACGCGCAGGCCGGCGGCCTCCAGCAGTTGCTGTACCTCATCAAAGCGCTGGGGGTGGCGGGGTACGACCAGCCACTGGACGGGTGATGATGCTTCGTTATTTATAGCTGTTGGCGCTTGTCCTGTGGGCGCTAGAGCCTGTTTTTGCATTAAAGCATCCAGCCACATCGCCTCCTCGCCCTCGCGCGAGCTGGCCAGCAGCACCACGGGGTGCAGACTGGCCTGGCGCCAGCCGCCTCCCTGCGCCAGCTGCGTGGCCGAGGGCTCAACATCAAATTTGAGGTTGCCGAACACCCCGGTAACGGGCGCGCCCACGCTGCGCAGGCGCGCCGCGTCCTCCTCGGTCTGGGCCCAGACCGCCGACAGCGCGGCATAGGCCGGGCGCGACAGCCAGGCCAGGCGCTGCGCGCCGGCGCGTGATTTTTCATTCAGGCGCGCATTCGCCAGCACCAGCGGCACCCGCTCGCGCCGGCAGCCGGCCACCAGGTTGGGCCAGATCTCCGTCTCCATCAGGATGCCGATGGCCGGGCGGAACTGGCGCAGAAAGCGCCGCACGGCGCCGCGCGTGTCCCAGGGCTGCCAGACCTGCAGGTCGCCGGGCTGCAGCAGTTTTTCGCCCTCGGCCCGACCCGTGGCCGTGCCGTGCGTCAGCAGCAGGCGCATGCCGGGCAGCTCTATGCGCAGCTCTTTGAGGAGGATGGCGGCGGCGCGCGTCTCGCCCAGAGACACGGCGTGGATCCACACCAGCGGCCCGCCCTGCTCCGCCACGGGTTGCGCGTAGCGGCCAAAGCGCTCGGGCACGGCCATGGCGTAGCCGGGCTCGTTCACGGCGCGCCGGCGCAGCTTGCGTTTGAGCAGCGGCTGGGCCAGCCACAGTGCCAGGCTGTACAGCCACAGGGCGATGGTCTGCATGGGCGCCGCAGTGGGTGGCGCCGGGCTCAGTGGGCCGCGCCGCCGACCTGGGCGCTAGGCTTGACGCGCGCCAGCAGCGCCAGCATCTCGCCCTCGATGCGCTGGAGCGCCGCATCGGTGTGGCCCTCAAAGCGCAGCACCAGCACCGGCGTGGTGTTGCTGGCGCGGATCAGGCCAAAGCCGTCGGGCCAGTCCACGCGCAGGCCGTCTATGGTGCTGATGGCGGCGGGCGCGGCAAAGGTGCCTGTCGCCAGGGCCTGCAGCTCGGCCGTGAGGCGGTGCGGCTCGCCCTCGGCGCAGGCCACGTTCAGCTCGGGCGTGCTGTGGCTGGTGGGCAAGGCGTTGAGCACGCTGCTGGGGTCGGCGCTGCGGCTCAGGATCTCCAGCAGGCGGCAGCCGGCGTAGGTGCCGTCGTCAAAGCCGTACCAACGCTCCTTGAAGAAGATGTGGCCGCTCATCTCGCCGCCCAGTGGGGCGGCCAGCTCCTTCATGCGCGCCTTGATCAGCGAGTGGCCGGTCTTGTACATGACGGGCTCGCCGCCCGCCGCACTAATGGCCGGCGCCAGGCGTTGGGTGCATTTCACGTCGAACAGAATCGGCGCGCCGGGCACGCGCGACAGCACGTCCTGGGCGAACAGCATCATCTGGCGATCGGGGAAGATGTTCTGGCCGTCCTTGGTGACGATGCCGAGGCGGTCGCCGTCGCCGTCAAAGGCCAGGCCCAGCTCGGCGTCGGTGGCTTGCAGGGCGGCGATCACGTCGCGCAGGTTTTCGGGCTTGCTCGGGTCGGGGTGGTGGTTGGGAAAGTTGCCATCCACCTCGGAGAACAGCTCCACCACCTCGCAGCCCAGGGTGCGGAAGATGCCCGGCGCCGAGGCGCCGGCGATGCCGTTGCCGCTGTCGACCACGATCTTCATGGGCCGCGCCAGCTTCACGTCGCCCACGATGCGCTCTGTGTAGGCTGGCAGTACGTCTGCCTGGCGCACGCTGCCGCCGTCCTGCGGCTGCCAGCTCGCGGCCTCCATGCTGCGGCGCAGCTGCTGGATCTCCTCGCCATGGATGGCGCGGCCGGCCAGCACCATCTTGAAGCCGTTGTAGTCCTTGGGGTTGTGGCTGCCCGTGACCTGGATGCCGCTCGCGCACAGCGTGCTGGCGGCAAAGTACAGCATGGGCGTGGTGCACAGGCCCACGTCGATGACCTCGATGCCCACATCCACCAGGCCCTGGATCAAGGCACCCGAGAGCGCCGGCCCCGACAGCCGCCCATCGCGCCCCACGGCCACGACGCGCTCGCCCTGCTGCAATGCCGCCGTGCCAAAGGCCCGGCCCAGGGCGCGGGCCACTTCCTCATCGAGGCTGGCGGGCACGATGCCGCGGATGTCGTAGGCCTTGAAGATGGCGGGGGAGAGTTGCACGGAGTGACCTGTCGAAAGTGAACAAAGCCTGGATTGTAGGTGCCCGTCCCGGCTAGACAGCGCCCCAAGCGCATGTCCGAAAACGGCGAGTGCGCGCCCCGGTGCGGCCTATCATGGCCCCATGTCCACCGCCCCGCACTCCCCTGCCCCGCCGGCCGCCGCTGCCGACGAGGACGAGGCCCGCTACCTGGCCCTGAAGGCCCGCGACGCGCGCTTTGACGGGCGCTTCTTCACCGGCGTGACCTCCACCGGCATCTACTGCCGCCCGGTCTGCGCCGTGCGCACGCCGCGGCGCGAGAACTGCCGCTTCTTCGCCCTGGCCGCCCAGGCCGAGAGCGCCGGTTTTCGCCCCTGCCTGCGCTGCCGGCCCGAGCTGGCGCCGCAGTCCGCGCCCTGGACGCTGCAGGACGCGGGCGCCATCCTGCTGCGCCAGGCGCTGCGGCTGCTGGATGCGCCCGAGGCCTGGGCCGAGCCCGAGGGCGGCGCCCTGGTGGCACGGCTGGCGGCGCGCTTAGGCATCAGCGACCGGCACCTGCGCCGCATCTTCGAGGCCGCTTTAGGCATCTCGCCGCTGCAATACCTGCAGACGCGGCGGCTGCTGACGGCCAAGCAGCTGCTGACCGACACGCCGTTGCCCGTGACCCAGGTGGCGCTGGCCAGCGGCTTTGCCAGCCTGCGGCGCTTCAATGCGGCGTTTGGCGCGCACTACGGCCTCAACCCCACCCAGCTGCGGCGCGAGGGCACGGCGCAGCAAAACGGCGGCCACCCCGTGCACCTGGGCTACCGGCCGCCGCTGGACGTGGGGGCGCTGCTCGACTTTTTTGCGGCGCGGCGCATTCACGGCCTGGAGGAGGTCGAGGGCAGCACCCTGCGCCGCACGCTGCGGCTGGCGGGCGGCGCCGGCGTGCATACGGGCTGGCTGGAGGCCCGCTTTGACGACACCCGCCCCCAGCTGCTGCTGCGCGTGAGCGACGGCCTGCTGCCCGCGCTGCCCCAGGTGATTGCCCGCGTGCGCGCCCTGCTCGACCTGGACGCCGACCCGGCGGCCATCAACGCCGTGCTGCACCCCTTCTTCCCCAGCGGCGACGGCCTGCGCGTGCCGGGCACGCTGGACGGCTTCGAGCTGGCGGTACGCGCGGTGCTGGGCCAGCAGATCACGGTGGCTGCGGCACGCACCCTGGCCGAGCGCCTGGTGCGGCAGTTTGGCGCGCCCGTTGACACACCCTGGCCGGGGCTCGACAGGCTGTTTCCCACGCCCGCCGTATTGGCTGCGGCCGATGGCGATGCACTCGGCCAACTGGGCATCGTGCGCCAGCGCCAGGCCGCCATCGTGGCGCTGGCGCGTGCCGTCGATGGCGGCCAGCTCGATCTGTCGGCCAGCGCCGACGTGGAAGCCACCCTGGCCGCCCTGCGCCAGCTGCCCGGCATCGGCGACTGGACGGCCCAGTACATCGCCCTGCGCGCGCTGCGCTGGCCCGACGCCTTTCCCGCCGGCGACGTGGCGCTGCACAAGGCCCTGGGCGTGCAGGGCGTGCGCCGGCCGGCGCGCGCCGCCCTGGATGCCGCCCAGGCCTGGCGCCCCTGGCGCGGCTATGGCGTGATACGCGCCTGGAGCAGTCTGGTGTAGTAGCTATCAAATAAATAGCTGTTTGCGCATGTCCCACAAGCGCCATCGGCCTTTTTCGCTTCTAATCGAGGTTCATCATGCAATTCCCCTCCGATACCGTACAAAGCCGTATCCGCACCGACCTGGGTGTGGTGAGCCTGGCCGCCGGCACGCGCGGCCTGGTCGGCCTGTGGTTTGACGGCCAGCGCCACCTGCCCGCGCAACTCGATGGGCCCGGCGCCTGGTCCGGCGACGACACCCACCCCGTGCTGCGCGCGGCGGCCCGGCAACTCGCGCAATACCTGGCCGGCACGCGCCAGGCGTTCGACCTGCCGCTGGATCTGTCCGGCGGCACGCCGTTCCAGCAGGCCGTGTGGCGCGCGCTGCTGGCCATTCCAAGCGGCGCCACGACCAGCTACGGCGCACTGGCGCGGGCCCTGGGCAGCCCGACCGCCGTGCGCGCCGTGGGCGCGGCCGTGGGGCGCAACCCGATCAGCATCGTCGTGCCCTGCCACCGCGTGCTGGGCGCGGGCGGTGCGCTGACCGGCTATGCCGGCGGCCTGGCGCGCAAGCAGGCGCTGCTGCGGCTGGAAGGGGCGCCGCCCAGCATCTTCCCATCGCAACCCCTGCCCGCCTTCGCATGAGCAGCACACCCCTGTCCGCCGGCGCGGCCGTGCCACACCACGCCTGGCTGGGCGAATTCATTCTGTTGGCCAGCCTGTGGGGCGCCTCGTTCCTGTTCATGCGCCTGGGCGCGGCCGAGTTCGGGGCGCTGCCCACGGCCGGGCTGCGCGTGCTGCTGGCCACGCTGTTCCTGTGGCCCATATTGCTGCACCGGGGCGAATGGCCGCAGCTGCGGCGCCACTGGCGGCCGGTGCTGCTGTGCGGGCTGATCAACTCGGCGATTCCATTCGCGCTGTTTGCCTGGGCCGTGATGCACATCGCCACCGGCCTGGCCTCCATCCTCAACGCCGCCGTGCCGCTGTTTGGCGCCCTGGTGGCCTGGCTCTGGCTGGGCGACCGCATTAACCGCCTGCGCTGGCTGGGCCTGGCGCTGGGCTTGGTGGGCGTGGCCCTGCTGGCCTGGCGCGCGCCTGCGGGCGTGGGGCTCAAGAGCGGCCAGGCGGGCTGGGCGATTGGCGCCTGCCTGCTGGCCTCCACCTGCTACGCCGTGGCGGCCAGCTTTGCGCGGCGCTACCTGCAGGGCATTCCGCCGCTGGCCACTGCCACCGGCAGCCAGCTGGGCGCGGCCCTGGGCCTGGCCCTGCCCATGTGGTGGGCCTGGCCGGCGCAGACACCCGGCCTGCGCGCCTGGGCCGCCGTCGCCGGGCTGGCGGTGCTGTGCACGGGCATTGCCTTCATTTTGTACTTTCGCATCATCAACCACGCCGGGCCCAGCCGGGCCCTGGCCGTGACCTTTCTGGCGCCGGTGTTCGCGGTGCTGTACGGCGCGCTCTTCCTGGGCGAGACGGTCACGCCGTGGATGCTGGGCTGCGGCGTGGTGATCGTCTGCGGCACCATGCTGTCCACCGGCCTGGTGACTGGCCTGTGGCGCACCAAGGCTGGCGCGTAGTCCGCCTACCGGATAAAGGGGGTATGCCATGCCATCCGATCCCTTCGACCTGCAACGCTTCATCGCCGCCCAGGAACAGGCCTATGCCCCGGCCCTGGCCGAGCTGCGGGCCGGGCGCAAGCGCACGCATTGGGTCTGGTACATCTTTCCGCAGCTGCGGGGTCTGGGTTTCAGTGCCATGGCGCAGTCCTATGGCATGGCCGGCCTGGACGAGGCGCGGGCCTATCTTGAGCACCCGCTGCTGGGCGCCCGGCTGGTCGAATGCGTGCAGGCCATGCTGGCGCACACGGGCCTACCGGCGGCCGGCATTCTGGGCCAGATCGACGCCATCAAGTTCCGCTCCTGCCTGACGCTGTTTGTGGCGGCCGGGGGGCAGCCGGTGTTCCACGAGGCGTTGCAGCGTTTCTTTGCCGGCGTACCAGACGCCCAGACCCTGGCCTTGTTGCAGCAGAATTGATGGGCAAGAAAAAAGCCCCTAGCGCCCATAAAACGGCCGGCAGGAGCTATAAAAAAAAGAGTGAATGGCGGCCCGATCAGCCCATCAGATCCTTGATCTGCTGCAGCGCCACCGGGTCTTCCATGGTGGTCAGGTCGCCGGTGTCGCGGCGCTCGGCCACGGCCTGCAGGGCGCGGCGCAGCAGCTTGCCGCTGCGTGTCTTGGGCAGCAGGTTGACGAAGATCACGCGCGCCGGGCGGGCCACGGCGCCCAGCTGGCTGTCCACCTGCTTCATGATCTCGCCCTCGAACTTCAGGCGCGCGGCATCGTCCACCAGGCCCGAGGCATCGCGCGGCACGGCAAAGGCCATGGCCACCTGGCCCTTGAGCTGGTCGGCCACGCCGACCACGGCCACCTCGGCAATATTCGGATGGCCGGCGATGCATTCCTCGATCTCGCGCGTGCCCAGGCGGTGGCCGGCGACGTTGATCACGTCGTCGGTGCGGCCCAGGATGAAGTAGTAGCCGTCGGCGTCGCGGATGCCCCAGTCGAAGGTGCTGTAGACCTGGCGGCCGGGGATGCTGTTCCAGTAGGTGCTGACAAAGCGCTCGTCGTCGCGCCACACGGTCTGCAGGCAGCCGGGGGGCAGCGGGCCTTCGATGGCCACCACGCCCTTCTGGTTGGGGGTGGTCAGCTCCTGGCCCGTGGCCTCGTCGATGAGCTTGACGTTGTAGCCATAGACCGCCTTGCCCGGGCTGCCAAAGCGCGGCGACTGCTGCTGCACGCCGTTGCACAGCGTGAGGATGGGCCAGCCGGTCTCGGTCTGCCAATAGTTGTCGATGATGGGCACATTCAGCGCGCCGCTGATCCACGTTGCCGTGGGCTCGTCCAGCGGCTCGCCGGCCAGCCACAGGGCCTTGAGGCTCTTGATGTTGTACTTGCTGAGGTACTCGGGATCCTGCTTTTTCAGCACGCGCACGGCCGTGGGGGCCGAGAACATATGTGTCACCTGGTACTTCTCGACGATGCTCCACCACACGCCCGCATCCGGGCGCGTGGGCAGGCCCTCGTACATGATGGTCGTCATGCCCGCCAGCAGCGGGCCGTAGATGATGTAGCTGTGACCCACCACCCAGCCGATGTCGCTGGTGGCAAAGTAGGTCTGGCCCGCCTGCGCATCAAAAATATGCTTCATGCTGGCCGCCAGCGCCACGGTGTAGCCGCCGGTGTCGCGCTGCACGCCTTTGGGCTTGCCGGTGGTGCCGCTGGTGTACAGGGTGTAGCTGGGGTGGGTGGATTCCAGCCACACGCAGGGCACCTGCGCATCCATATGCTGCTCGCGCAGCGCCGTCCAGTCGTGGTCGCGCCCGGCGCGCATGGCGGCCGGGGCCAGGCCGCGGTCCACCAGCAGCACGGCGGCGGGTTTGTGCGCCGACAGGTCGATGGCCTCGTCCAGCAGCGGCTTGTAGGGCACGCCCTTGCCGCCGCGCGAGCCGGCATCGGCACTGACGATGACAGTGGGCTCGGCATCCTCGATGCGCGATGCCAGCGAGGACGAGGCAAAGCCCCCAAACACTACCGAATGGATGGCGCCAATGCGCACGCAGGCCAGCATGGCAAAGGCGGCCTCGGCAATCATGGGCATGTAGATCAGCACGCGGTCGCCCTGCTTGACGCCCAGCGACTGCAGCACGGCGGCCATGCGCTGCACCTCGGCGTGCAATTCGGCGAAGGTGTAGGCGCGCTCGGTATCCGTCTCGGTGGAAATGGCCACCAGCGCGTTTTGCTGCGCGCGCGCCGCCAGGTGACGATCAACAGCGTTGTGGCACAGGTTGGTGGTACCGCCCACGAACCACTTGGCAAACGGCGGCTTGTCGTAGTTGCAGATCTGCTGCGGCGCTTGCTGCCATTCGATCAGCTGGGCCTGCTCGGCCCAGAAGGCGTCGCGCTCGTCAATCGAGCGGCGGTGGAAATCGGCGTAGTTGGCTGGGGCTGCGGCCATGGTGCTGTCTCCTGGGAGTGGCGTGCGCCGGTGTGGCGCGGCAAGGGGTTATCCAAAATTCATAATTATTCATATGGCGCTTGCGGGAAGCTGACGTGCAAGATGGGCATTGGCGCGCGCTGAAAACACACCTGCAGGCGTGACCCTGACCCCATCCGACCTTCCCCCGGCTAGTGTCCTGAAATGGCGCTACCCAGGTTTACTTGACGAACGCCAGCATGTCCTTGAACGCCGGATGCTCGCAGCTGCGCAGCCATTCGAAGGCCACCATCTCGGTGGTCACCAGCTCGGCGCCGGCGCCGGCCAGGCGGTCGAATGCGGCGTCGCGGTTTCGTTCGGTGCGCGAGCTGCAGGCGTCGGTCACCACCCAGACTTCGAACTCCTCCTCCAGCAGTTCCAGCGCCGTCTGCAGCAGGCAGACATGGGCCTCGCAGCCGGCGATGACGATGCTGGGGCGCTCGATGGCCTGCTGTTCCTGCTCGCGCGCCTTTTGCAGGTGCTTGGGCAGGCTGCGCGCATTGCCGCCCTGGGGTTTGGCCGGCGGGCGCAGCCAGGCGCCCAGGCCATCGGCCGCGGCGCTGAAGTGCATCTTGGACAGGGTGCGCTGGCACAGGGCGCGCAGCTGCGCGTCGTTGCTTCCCAAGCGCGTGGGGTTTTGCTCGGTGCCCCAGACGGGCACGTCCACCAGGCGGGCGATTTGCGCCAGCCTGATGGCGTTGGCCAGCGCCGCCTGGCCTTCTAAAATGGCGGGCATCAGGCGTTCCTGGTAGTCCACAAGCACGAGTTGGGATTCGGTGGCGTCAAGCAGCATGGCGGTCACGGGGTCAGAAACAAAGATGCGGTCATTGTCGCAGGCGGGCGGCGGGGGCTATGCGGCCGGCACCAGCCGCGCGCCCTCTTTCGCCCCCACCTCTTTCAGAAAGCCCCACACCGCCTGCATGCGCGCCAGGTGCTTGCCCTCGGCCGGCATGCTCATCCAGAAGGTGCGGGTGAATACCGCCTCGTGCGGCAGCACGCGCGCCAGGATGGGGTCGCGGTCGGCCAGAAAGGCCGGCAGCACGGCCAGGCCGGCGCCGGCGCGCACGGCCTCGTACTGGGCGGTGATGCTGGTTGAGCGCAGGGCAAAGCGCTCGGGCGGCCAGAGCTGGTCGATGAACTGCAGCTCTTTGCTAAACAACAGATCGTCCACATAGCTGATGAAATCGTGGTGGCGCAGGTCTTCGCGCCGCGCCACCAGCGGGCGACGCGCCAGGTATTCGCGCTGGCCGTACAGGTAAAGCCGGTAGTCGGCTAATTTTGTGACGATGACCGATCCGCGCTTGGGCCGCTCCAGCGAGATGACGATGTCGGCCTCACGCCGGCTCAGGTGCAGCATGCGCGGCAGCGCCAGCAGGTCTATGGACAGGTGCGGGTGGCGCTGTGTCAGGCGCGCCAGCTGCGGCGCCAGGATCAGCCAAAGCCCTCGGACACACCGACGCGCACCAGGCCCGACGGGCCGCCGCTGGCCGCGTTGGCCGGCGCGGCGCGCTCCATGCCCAGCACGGCGGCCTCCATGGCCTCCACCGCGGGCAGCAGCTGGCGGCCGGCCTCGGTCAGGCGGTGGCCGGTGGCCTCGCGCGCGAACAGGGGCGCGCCCATCTGCTTTTCCAGCGCCTGGATGCGCCGCGCCACCGTGGTGTGCTCCACGCCCGTGCGCCGCGCGGCCGCGGCCAGGGTGCCGGTACGGGCCAGCTCAAGAAAGTAGCGCAAGTTGTCCCAGTCCATGGTGGTCGATTGCGATGTGCAAATTTGCAAAGCTGAAGTGCGCAATTATCTATTGCATGGGTAATTTCGCACACGTACCATGGCACCCATTCATCCACCACCCCTACCCAGGAGACCAGCGCCATGGACGCATCCACCGCCGTACAAGCCCCCACCGTCAAGCTCTTGATCAACGGCCAGCTGGTCGAATCCAAGACCACCCAGTGGCGCAACGTGGTCAACCCCGCCACGCAAGAGGTGCTGGCGCGCGTGCCCTTTGCCACACCCGACGAGGTGAACGCCGCCGTGGCCAACGCCAAGGAAGCCTTCAAGACCTGGCGCAAGACCCCCATCGGTACCCGCGCGCGCATCTTCCTCAAGCTGCAGCAGCTGATCCGCGAAAACATGAAGGAGCTGGCCGCGCTGCTGACGGCCGAACAGGGCAAGACTCTGCCCGACGCCGAGGGCGATGTGTTCCGCGGCCTGGAGGTGGTCGAGCATGCCGCCGCCATTGGCAACCTGCAGCTGGGCGAGCTGGCCAACAACGTGGCCAGCGGCGTGGACACCTACACCGTGATGCAGCCGCTGGGCGTGTGCGCCGGCATCACGCCGTTCAACTTCCCCGCCATGATCCCGCTGTGGATGTTCCCCATGGCGATTGCCACGGGTAATACCTTCGTGCTCAAGCCCTCCGAGCAGGACCCGATGGTCACCATGCGCCTGTGCGAGCTGGCGCTGGAGGCCGGCATTCCCCCCGGCGTGCTGAACGTGGTGCACGGCGGCGAGGACGTGGTCAACGCCATCTGCGACCACCCGGACATCAAGGCGATCAGCTTCGTCGGCTCGACCAAGGTCGGCACGCACGTCTACAACCGCGCCAGCCTGGCCGGCAAGCGCGTGCAGTGCATGATGGGTGCAAAGAACCACGCCATCGTCCTGCCCGACGCGAACAAGGAGCAGTCCATCAACGCCATCGTCGGCGCATCGTTCGGCGCGGCCGGCCAGCGCTGCATGGCGATCTCGGTGGTGCTGCTGGTGGGCGAGGCGCAGAAGTGGATTCCCGACTTCGTCGCCAAGGCCAAGGCGCTCAAGATTTCGGCCGGCAGCACGCCCGGCACCGACGTGGGCCCGGTCATCTCCTGCGCCGCCCGCGAGCGCGTCGAGGGCCTGATCGAGCGCGGCATTGCCGACGGCGCCGTCATCGAGCTGGACGGCCGCAAGCCCAACGTGCCCGGCTTTGAGAAGGGCAACTTCGTGGGCCCGACGATTTTCAGCGGCGTCAAGCCCGGCATGAGCGTCTATGACCAGGAAATCTTCGGCCCCGTGCTGTGCATCGCCGGCGCCGACGACCTGGAGCAGGCCATCGAGTTCATCAACGCCAACCCCAACGGCAACGGCACGGCCATCTTCACGCAGAACGGCGCGGCCGCGCGCATGTTCCAGGAAGACATCGACGTCGGCCAGGTCGGCATCAACCTGCCCGTGCCGGTGCCGGTCCCGCTGTTCTCGTTCACCGGCAGCCGCGCCTCCAAGCTCGGTGACCTGGGCCCCTACGGCAAGCAGGTGGTGCTGTTCTACACGCAGACCAAGACGGTGACGGCCCGCTGGTTTGACGACAGCACGCTGCACCATGGCGTGAACACCACCATCAGCCTGAAGTGACCGGCCCGCGCGCTGCCGCCCTTGCCCTTGCGCTGTGCCTTGTGGGCCAGGCCGCCTGGGCGCAGGCCGGCGGCGCCTGCCGCACCGGCGGCACCGTTGAGGAAACCAACGCCTGCGCCGTGCGCGACTACCAGGAGGCCGACACGGCCATCCAGGTGCTGTACGGCGATGTGATGCGCGCCCTGTCGGCGCATGAGCGCCCTGCCCTGCGCCAGGATCACGCCAACTGGCAGCGCGCCCGCATCACCCGATGCAAAGAAGCGCAGCGCACCAACGAAGCACTTCCCGAATGGCCGCGCCTGTACCACGAATGCCTGACGGCACAGACCCAGGCCAGGCGCCATGCGCTGAGCTACTGGCTGCACCACGGCCAGGCGCCGCAACCATAAAACCAACGACCAGGAGGCCCCGCCATGAACTTTGAACTGACCGAAGACCAGCGCGCCTTTGCCGACACCGCCCGCGCCTTCGCCCAAGCCGAGCTGGCGCCGTATGCCGCCGAATGGGACGCCCAGGCCATCTTCCCGGTGCAGGCCATTGCCAAGGCCGGAGAACTGGGCTTTTGCGGCCTGTACGCGCCCGAAAACGCTGGCGGCCTGGCTCTGCCGCGCCTGGACGCCACCCTGGTCTTCGAAGAGCTGGCCGCCGTCGACCCTTCTACAACAGCCTTCATCACCATCCACAACATGGCGACCTGGATGCTGGGCACCTGGGCCCAGGACGAAGTACGCGAGCAATGGGGCGAGGCATTGACCAGCGGCAAAAAACTGGCCAGCTACTGCCTGACCGAACCCGGCAGCGGCTCCGACGCCGCCAGCATCAAGACCCGCGCCGAACTGGTGGGCAATGACTACGTGCTCAACGGCAGCAAGGCCTTCATCAGCGGCGCCGGCAGCACCGACATCCTGGTGCTGATGGCGCGCACGGGGGACGCGGGCGCCGCCGGCATCAGCGCCTTTGCCGTGCCAGCCAACCTGCCCGGCATCCACTACGGCAAGAAGGAAGAAAAAATGGGCTGGAATAGCCAGCCCACGCGCACCATCAGCTTTGACAACGTGCGCATTCCCGCCAACCACCTGCTGGGCCGCGAGGGCGAGGGCTTCAAGATAGCCATGAAGGGCCTGGACGGCGGACGCATCAACATTGCCACCTGCTCGGTCGGCGCCGCGCAAGGCGCCCTGGGCCACGCCCAGCGCTACATGCAGGAGCGCAAGCAGTTCGGCAAGACGCTGGCAAGCTTTCAGGCGCTGCAGTTCAAGCTGGCCGACATGGCCACCGAACTGGTCGCCGCGCGCCAGATGGTGCGCCTGGCCGCATCCAAGCTGGACGCCGGCGCCCCCGACGCCTCCACCTACTGCGCCATGGCCAAGCGCTTTGCCACCGACGCGGGTTTCAATGTCATCAACGATGCGCTGCAGCTGCACGGCGGCTACGGCTACATCCGCGAATACCCGCTGGAGCGCCTGCTGCGCGACGCGCGCGTGCACCAGATTCTGGAGGGCACGAACGAGATCATGCGCGTCATCATCGGCCGGCGCATGTTGGACGGAGACGCGCCGGACGCCATCCGATAGTCCTGAAAAGATAGCTGTACGCGCTTGATGGACGGGCGCCAACAGCCATTTTTACGATAAAACCACCATGCCCGCCCGACCCCTGCCCGACGAAGCGCTGCGCCTCATCGCCGCCGTACAGGACGCGCTGGCCGAACGCCTGAGCGCCAGCGTCGATGTGCAGGAGCGCCCACTGTTTGGCAGCCACGCCTTCATGGTGAACGGCAAGCTTTGCCTGGCCGTCAAGGGCGACGAGCTGCTGGTGCGCCTGCCGCCGCAAGAGCATGGCGCCACCGCTGAAACCCCGGGCCTGCGCGAACTCGACCCGCGCGGCGGCATGGCCGGTTACTTCTGGGTCACCCCCGCCGCCTACGCCACCCGCACCCAATGGCAGCACTGGATAGACGCAGCCCTGGCCTACAACCCCAGCGCCAAGGCCACGCGCCCGCGCGGCAAAACGGCTCCCGGTATTCCTCCCTCTCCCTTTGGGAGAGGGCCGGGGTGAGGGCCGCCCAAACACCAGACACACAATCAAATCAGCCAAAACTCCCGCCGATCAAGCGCCCCCGGCTACCAATTCCATAGTCCCACCCCACCCACCACAGGAGACCCCACCATGCAAATCGCATTCATCGGCCTGGGCCACATGGGCGCCCCCATGGCCATCAACCTGCACAAGGCCGGCCACAGCGTCAAAGCCTTCGACCTGAGCGCGGACGCCTGCGCCCAGGTCAAGGCCGCAGGCCTGCAAGTAGCCGCCAGCGCCCAGGACGCCGTGCAGGGCGCCGAGGCCATCGTCAGCATGCTGCCCGCCAGCGCGCATGTCGAAGGCCTGTACCTGGGCAGCGACCGCGCCCCCGCCCTTCTGCCGCATATCGCCAAGGGCGCGCTGGTGATCGACAGCTCCACCATCGCGGCCGCCACCAGCCAGAAGGTCGCCAAGGCCTGCGACGCCGCCGGCATCGCCTTCATCGACGCCCCGGTTTCCGGCGGCACCGGCGGTGCCATCGCCGGCACCCTGACCTTCATGGTTGGCGGCACCGACGCACACCTGGAACGCGCCCGCCCCCTGCTGGAGAAAATGGGCGCGAATATCTTCCACGCCGGAGCAGTGGGCGCCGGCCAGACAGCCAAGATTTGCAACAACATGCTGCTTGGGATATTGATGGTCGGCACCAGCGAGGCTATCGCCCTGGGTGTGGCCAACGGCCTGGATCCGAAGGTGCTGAGTGAAATCATGCGCCGCAGCTCCGGCGGCAACTGGGCGCTGGAAAAGTACAACCCCTTCCCCGGCGTGCATGAGAACGCTCCCGCGAGCAAGGGCTACGCCGGTGGCTTTGGGACAGACCTGATGCTGAAAGACCTGGGGCTTTCGCAAGAAAACGCCACTGCCGTCAAGGCCAGCACCCCACTAGGCGGTCTGGCCCGCGCAATTTATGCCGCGCACAGCATTGCGGGGCATGGGGGCGAGGATTTTTCGAGCGTGATCAAGATGTTGCAGAAAAAAGGGTAATGTAAATAACCCCATATTGAATATAAAAGATGGGCGCTGCAGTATTGACTGCAGCGCCTTTTGCTTTTTTATGCAGCCGATTGGTGAATATTGCACTTCAAATTTTAGATCGCCTTATTGATGATCTGGGAAAAATTAGGTTTTCCTAAACAGCGAAAAACGACCATTCATCTGGGGGCGGGTAATTTCAGGTTGCGTCGAGTTGGGCAATTTCGTCTTTTGACGCCAACGCCACCTAACTTTGGCCGTCTTTTTTGCCCCACAGGGCCAACTGAAGAAGGAGTCAACTCATGAAAGCGGAGATCAAGATTGCAGCACTTGTCAACTCAAAAGATGCTCCATGCTTAATTGCAAGGATACGCACCGAACACGATGTGATAATTTCCCCCGACACCTTGTCTACCGTCGAATCCGTTATCAATCAGCTTGCAGACGACAAGGAATTAGTAAAGCAAGATGGTTCTCATTTTGCCTGGGAACTTCGGCAATTAATTGATATTTTTAAACAATATTCCGAATCGCCAAAAAGTGTGGTCGGACACTTAGAGTCAGGATGGAAGTCCGTTACCGGTTATTTAACACTCGACACGCTTAAAAATCTAGATGACTCCACAAAAAATATTAAGTCAATGCGAATTAAAGGAACTCCAGACACAGGATTGAAACTCGTTATTCAATCTGGGTTGGATATTATAGAAATTCCCGCCGATAGGACAAGACTGCTCGCAATTCAGGCCGAGCTGGAAAGCTCCAAGGAGCTTCCAGAATTCAAAGCAAATGCAGCAATTACCGATTGGATTGTTGCAGTAGCAGCGCTCATTGCTGTTGGACTTGAAATTTGGGATCGGTGGGACAAAGAGCAAGAAAAGAAACGTGAGCGTAAGGAAAAAGAACGGCGCGAAGAGAAGGAAGAGCGATTGGATCGTGAACGCACCTGCCGGGAACCACGTGAGACGTCTGAGGGCGGGCCAGCTCACGATGGATTGGTCGACCGTATATCCAGAACTGCTTAATCCTTTCATCAAGCGGCAGAATCGAAAAATTTACCAAAGGAGACTTGGATGAAAATAATTAACCCATTGAGTTCAGTTCTATTTGCCTCCGTTCTTGCCAGTGGATGCACCACACTAAAGCCTGAAACGATTGTTTCCCCAAGTGAGGTGACCGTAGAGGATGCACTCAAAACTGTAGGGCGCGGCCTAGCGGGAATGAAATCTGAACTTGAAAAAGAAAAGATTACGACAGGACTTCTTGTAGACGAAGTTCAATTGACTCTTGCCTTGACATCGAAAGCTACAGACTCAAAGACACTTGCTGTCGATGTGAGCAAGACTCTTGCTTCTGGTGCAGCCGGGATTGGTGGAAAAGTCTTTGGCCTTACAAGTATTGAAACCGCCGAAGGTTCTCGTGGAAGCACCTTAGTCATTAAGCTAAAGAATGCCGCACTAGTTGAAATAAAAAACAAAGAGGAGCGTGCGAAGCAAACAATCCTCACAACACCAATTGCTGATAGATAGAATGTCGTTTGCTAACCCGTCATTTCACCGGACCACATTCGGCGGCCGATAAATTGAAACGTTGGGCGTCTCAGTCGGAATTTCTTACATCAAGGAACGAGCATGAGCAAGGAAGTTGTTGTTGCGATAATCGGCGTCATTGGTGTAGTTGGCGCAGCTGCTATCGGCCGATGCACAGCGAAGCCGGATGAACAAATACGCTACGTCGTCAGTGTATTGGACGACTTAGAGCCTATTGGAATTTCGGGCGTTTCTATTTCAATTACCGGAAGCGGCGTCGCGCTCAATGAGATCACCGACATGGTTGGAAAACGTATTTTTGCATTACCTACCTCTTCGGCCGGCCAGGAAATTGTCGTAAGAGCGAGCAAGCCGGGGTACCACGCTGTGGAGCTTCAAAACACGGTGCCTCCCAAAGAAGGAAACACAACGATGCGCCTTGTGAAACTTTCACCTCCGCCGCCAGTACCTGTGCCATCCAATCCAGCAAGGGTGTCCGAACAGCTTTCATTTTCATCGGGGCCGAAGCTCAGTGGGGCTGGAAAGAACTTTAGTGGTTGGTACGAGTTGTGTTCAGGTGTTCTCCCCACTGGCGCGACAATTGAATCGGTGAGTTTCGTTTTAGCAGGAGATCGCTCATGCGGTGCGTGGGCTGAATGTCGAGAAAAGGAACGAACTTCAACTCGAGCCTGTTACGAGTTTCGTCTTCAAGGACACGAAGAATGGCCGGCTCCTGGTCAGGCTAATAGTGAAGGAACCTTGAAACTACAGATATCGCGCCCCGCTTCGTAGACGCCCAACCCATCCTTCAAGCAGACGTCGGGAACTCTTCGTCATTTCGTGTGGAACGCCTCATTTTCATCCGATAGCCACACTAATTCAAACAACCTCATAAAAATGCAATTTAAAACTGCAGTCAATAGAGAAATTATTTATTAATTATCAAAATACTGCACTGGTGAATATTATCAATAGCGCAGTTCCTGCTCCTCGGAATTCACTCAAGGGCACTACGCCTTAATTGCGTTGGCAGGGCTCACAGGTTCTTATTTTTTCACTCGAACGCATGCCTTTCATGCGTTGGTGACTTCGTTTTTCATAGCACATGTCCCTTGCCTAAAATTGCTCCCTCTGCCTTTTTACGCCAACCTATGGCTTAACCCGACCCGCCCTCCCCGATAGGCTCGGCCTTGCCGCAAAGCGCCTCCAGCCGGTGCTCGACACATCGTTTGTAAATTTGACCAGTCCCGGTGGTGTATCATGGCTTCCCAAATCAAATTCCAGCTAGGTGAGCGTGGCAAAACCCAACTATTCATTCGAAAAACGACAGCGCGAACTGGAGAAGAAAAAAAAGAAGGAAGAGAAAAACCAGCGCAAGCATTCCAAGGGCTCCGAGCCAGACACTCAGGCAGTTGAATCGTCACCGGATCCATTCGCGCCTGCCGATGCCAGCATATTTCCTGGAAATGCCTAAATGTCAGGCTTTGAATGCTAATAACAGGATCTGTGCAACCGATTATAGAAACATCGCCAAACCGCATGCATTCTGGTTTTTGCATTGGCTTTGAATATTCTCCAGTTGAGTAAGTCCATCCAATCAGAAAATGATTTTGTTTTTGTGGGTGAAAGCACCAGCGCTGTTAGCCAGACGGGCTCATCTCGCACAAAGGCAGCCAGACTGCCAAATAGCGGGTCGTTGGCCCACACGCCGTACGGCGCTGATGGCCGCATTGCGGGTGGCCGCCAAAATTGATCTACAGTAGCTATACTACCTTTTTATTTTTGGTAGTACATGTGAGTGCCCTTTACCAACCCTTGCCTGCCGCCGCCCAAGCGGCCTTTTCCGGCCTCGACGTAGCTACCCGGCAGCGTGAGCTGGAGCGGTGTGTGGCCGATCTGCCGGGGGGCTTCACGACCAAGACGGTGAAGGGGCGCACCTATTGGTACTACCAGATCAAGAACCCTGGGGGTGCGGTCACGCAGATCTATCTGGGGCCGGATGAGCCCCCCATCCGGGAGTTGATCACAGCACACCGCGACGGCCTGTGTCACGCCGGAGCGCAGGCCATCAGGAGCATGGCGCGGGCCGCTATTGAGTACGGCTGCACACCCATCCCCGCCGCGCACGGGCGGGTCATTGATCGATTGAGTGATTACGGGTTCTTCCGGGCCGGGGGAATGCTGGTGGGCACCCATGCCTTCATCGCCTACCAGAACCACTTTGGCGTGCGCTGGGTTGGTGGAGCAATGACGCTTGACCTGGACTTTGCGCATGCGGGCAAGAACCTCTCCATCGCCATGCAGTCCGACGTTCGCGTGGACACCCGCAGCCCCTTGGAGTCCTTGCAGATGGGGTTTATTCCCGTAGTCAGCCAGACCACCTACAAAAAGCCGGATGAGCCTGACTTCGACATCGACTTTCTGACCAGCATGGGGCGCAGGGGCGATGCGCCGGTTCACATCCCGGCGCTCAACGTAACGCTGCAGCCCCTGCGTTTCATGGAGCTTTCGATGGAGTCCCCCATGCCGGCGAGCCTGCTCCTGCGTTCGGGCAGCGTTGCCGTCAACGTCCCTCGGCCCGAGCGCTATGCCCTGCACAAGTTGATCGTGTCGCAGTTGCGCCCAACAGAGATGCGCCACAAGGCAAGCAAGGACATCGCCCAGGCAGCGCATCTTCTGGACTATCTGCTGACCGAAGATGCGGATTTGGTGGCAGATATGTGGGATGACGTGCTTGCGCGCGGCAAGAGCTGGGAATCCAAGCTCAAGGCAGGGCTCTCGGCGCTGTGCCGGGCCTTCCCAGACCAGGGTTTTGACAAGCGCTTGACGCTGTCAGCTGGCGGCTGATGCGACTACCCCGCCCGCAACTCCTCCCACTCCCCCACACAATGCCGCGCCAGCGCCGTCACCCAGCAGGGTTCTTGCGGCACGAAGGCGATGCCGTAGCGCGGGCTGACGAGAAAGTCCGCGCGCTCGAAGGCCGCGGCATCGTTGGCCCGCACAAAGGCGGCCAGATGGGCGAAGGGCACCGCCAGTTCCCCCAGGTGCAGCACCTCGGCTCGCGCGGTGACTTCCTCCAGTCGGCCGCTGTCCTGAAAGCGAAACACCTGGGCGCCATAGTCCAGCGCCGTCAGGCCGACGTTGTTGCGCTCCTGGCTGTGCGGCCAGCCGTGGCGGCCGATGACGTCCTCACGCGTGGCGGTGAACGGCAGGCCGTTGACGCTCAGGTAGGGCTGCAGGTGCATGCATGGATTGTGCGACCCGGCGGCCCGGGGCTTCAAGAGCCGCGCGGCATCGGCAAGGCCGGCCGCAACTGCGCGTATATTGCGCCGTGCAGCACCGGCACCGCCGGCGGCGCTGCACCATTGCAGGACAAGCAAAATCTTCGTTTTGCGCCGTCCCATAGGCGCAAACAGCTATCATTTTGATACCTTAACCCCATCCCATTGACACCATGAACGCACCTGTCTCCTTCGCCCCCATGCCCGACGCTGCCGGTTTCTTTGGCCCCTACGGCGGCCAGCTGGTGCCGCCGCATCTGAAGCAGGCCATGGACGACATCAACGCCGCCTATGCCGAGATCACGCAACGCAAGGACTTCCAGGACGAGCTGGCGCAGCTGTTTGCCGACTATGTGGGGCGGCCCAGCCCGATCTTTCACGCCAAGCGCTTATCAAGCCAGCTGGGCGGCGCGCAGATTCACTTGAAGCGCGAAGACCTGAACCACACCGGCGCGCACAAGATCAACCACTGCCTGGGCGAGGCGCTGCTGGCCAAGTTCATGGGCAAGAAGAAGGTGATTGCCGAGACCGGCGCCGGCCAACATGGCGTGGCCCTGGCCACGGCCTGCGCGCTGGTGGGCATACCGTGCGAGATCCACATGGGCCAGGTGGACATCGAGAAGGAGCACCCCAACGTCACCAAGATGCGCATCCTGGGCTGCAAACTGGTGCCGGTGACGCGCGGCGCGGCCACGCTGAAAGAGGCCGTGGACAGCGCCTTTGAGGAATACCTGACGAACCCCACCGACTACCTGTACGCCATCGGCTCGGTGGTCGGCCCCCACCCCTTCCCGATGATGGTGCGCGACTTCCAGAGCATTGTCGGCCGCGAGGCGCGCGAGCAGTTCCAGGCCAAACATGGCCGCCTGCCCGACTATGTGGCGGCCTGCGTGGGCGGCGGCAGCAACGCCATGGGGATATTCACGGCCTTCTTGAATGACGCCGATGTGAAGCTGGTCGGCGTCGAGCCTTCCGGGGAGGGCACCGACAAGCCCGGCCGCCATGCCGCCACCTTGAGCATGGGCCATCCCGGTGAGATCCACGGCATGAAATGCTATGTGCTGGAGAGTGAACCGGGCGTGCCCGCCGCCGTGCACAGCATTGCCTCGGGCCTGGACTACCCCGGCGTCGGCCCGCAGCACAGCTACCTGAAGGACCTGGGCCGCGTGCAGTACGAGGCCGTCACCGACAAGGAATGCCTGGATGCCTTCATGCAGCTGTCGCGCGTGGAGGGCATCATTCCGGCGCTGGAAAGCGCCCATGCCGTCGCCTGGGCCATGCGCGTGGCGCCAAGCCTGCCCCAGGACTGCAACATCCTGATCAACCTGTCGGGCCGCGGCGACAAGGACGCTGACTACGTCGCCAAGCTGCTGGGCATCTGATTTTTTTCAAGGAGTTTTGAACATGGCCCTGCCACCCAACAAGCAACGCAGCCGCCGCCAGCGCAAGAAGATGCGCATCGGCGAGTTTCAGGAGTTTGGCTTCGAGTACGAGCTGAAGGTGAAGGCCGAGCTTTCGCCCGCGCAGGAGGAGGCGCTGATGGACCGCTTCGTGCGCGAGCTGCTGGTGCCGCGCAACCTGGCTGCCGCCGGCTGGGTGCGCGAGGGCTTTGTGACCGCCTTCACGCGCGGCTCGGCCAGCAACGAAGACCGCCAGGCCACACAGGCCTGGCTGGCCGCCCAGCCCGAGGTGGGCGAGGCCACAGTGAGTGGCCTCAAGGATGCGTGGTACGTGGAGGATTGACCCACGGCTCAAAACCCAAGGCCCGCGCATGACAGCACCCCTGCCCTGGCTTGGGCCCGACGACCCTTTCCCGCCGCCGTCCAGCGGCTGTGGCCCCGACTCGGCCGCCCCCGGGCTGCTGGCCGCGGGAGCCACGCTGGATGTGCCGCGCCTGCTCCAGGCCTATGCCCAGGGCATCTTCCCCTGGTTCAGCGCCGGCCAGCCCATCCTGTGGTGGAGCCCCGATCCGCGCATGGTGCTGCCGGTGGCCGAGTTTCGCCTGCACCGCTCGCTGCGGCGCACGCTGCAGCGCTTTCGCGCCACACCGGGCTGCGAGGTGCGCGTGGACAGTGCTTTTATCAACGTCATCCAGGCCTGCGCGCGCACGCCGCGTGATGGCCAGTCGGGCACCTGGATCGTGCCCGCGATAGTCCAGGCTTACTCGGCGCTGCACGCCGCCGGCCATGCGCACAGCGTGGAGACCTGGGTGAATGGCCGCCTGGTGGGCGGGCTGTACTGCGTGGCGCTGGGGCGGGCGGTGTTTGGCGAATCGATGTTCGCGCATGCCACCGATGCATCAAAAATTGCCCTGGCGGCGCTGATCTGCCTGTGCCGGCGGGGCGGCGTGGCGCTGATCGACTGCCAGCAGAACACCGGCCACCTGGCCTCGCTGGGCGCGCGCGAGATCGAGCGCGCCCAGTTTCTGCGCCATGTGGAGCAAGCGCGCGTTTTGCCGGCCTGCAACTGGCGCTTTGAATCCGTATACTGGGACGAACTCCTGCCCTCAAGCCCTGCGGCGTGACCCAGCTCAACGATCTTCCGCTACAAAGCCTGCAGTTCTATGCCACGGCGCCCTACCCCTGCAGCTATCTGCCCGGGCGGCAGGCGCGCTCGCAGGTGGCCACGCCCAGCCACCTGATCCAGAACGCCGTGTATTCCGACCTGGTGGCGCGGGGTTTTCGCCGCAGCGGCATGTTCACCTACCGGCCGTTTTGCGATGGCTGCCAGGCCTGCACGCCGCTGCGTGTGCTGGTGAACGCCTTCCGCCCCGACCGCAGCCAGCGCCGCGCCTGGAAGCGCCATGCCGGCCTGCAGGCGCGCGTGCTGCGCCTGTGCTACATCCCCGAGCATTACCAGCTCTACCTGCGCTACCAGACCGCGCGCCACACCGGCGGCGGCATGGATCACGACAGCATCGACCAGTACACGCAGTTCTTGCTGCAAAGCCGCGTCAATTCACGCCTGGTGGAGTTCCGTGAGCCGGGGTTGGACGGGCAACCGGGAGCGCTGAAGATGGTGTCGATACTCGACGTGCTGGAAGACGGCATCTCTGCCGTCTACACCTTCTACGACGCCGACCCGGGCGCCAGCTATGGCACCTACAACGTGCTGTGGCAGATACAGCAGGCCCATGCGCTGGGCCTGCCGCATGTCTACCTGGGCTACTGGATAGAGCAAAGCCAGAAGATGAACTACAAGGCGCGCTTTGTGCCGCATGAGCTGCTGCTGAACGGGCAGTGGCAGGTACCGCCCGCGGCTTGATGCGAAAGCGCCTCACGGCGCCAGGTCGAACACCAGCACCTCGGCATCCTGGCCCTGGACCAGCCTGACCTGCGGCTCATCGGCCAGCAGCGCGGCGTCACCCGCCAGCAGGGGCACGCCGTTGACATACACAGCGCCGCGCACCACATGCACATAGGCCTTGCGACCGGGGTTCAGCACCAGGGTGGCTGACTCGCTGGCGTCCAACAACCCGGCATACAACGACGCATCGGCATGGATGCGCACCACGCCCGGCCCGCCCGTGGGCGAGGCCAGCAGGCGCAGCGCGCCGCGTTTGTCGACCTCGGGCACGGTCACCTGCTCGTAGCTGGGAGCCATGCCGCGCACGTTGGGCTCTATCCAGATCTGCAGAAAATGCGTCACCTGATCCGGCGCGTGGTTGAACTCGCTGTGCATCACGCCCGAGCCCGCGCTCATGCGCTGCACGTCGCCCGGCGGTATGCTCTTCACGTTGCCCATGCTGTCCTGGTGCGCCAGCTCGCCCGAGAGCACGTAGCTGATGATCTCCATGTCGCGGTGGCCATGCGCGCCAAAGCCGGTGCCGGGGGCAATGCGGTCTTCATTGATGACGCGCAGATTGCCCCAGCCCATGTGGCGCGGGTCGTAATAGCCGGCAAACGAGAAGCTGTGGTAGGAATTGAGCCAGCCATGGTCGGCGTGGCCGCGGTCTTGCGATTTGCGAATGGTCAGCATGCGGTAGTCCTTCAATGTCTACCGGTCACTGTAGGTCGGTACGCTGGCTTGCGGGGGCTATGGGCTTGAAGGCATCATTCAAGTCGTTTGAACAGATTGCCTCCAATCATGCAAAACACCCGCAATGTGCTGACCCCCGATAACCTCGGCCTGCTACAAAGCATTGCCGAGACCGGCAGCTTTGCCGCCGCCGCGCGCCAGCTGGGCCTGGTGCCCAGCGCGCTGACCTACCGCGTGCGCCAGATCGAGGACGCGCTTGATGTGCTGCTGTTCGACCGCAGCGCGCGCCAGGCCCGGCCCACCGACGCGGGTTTGGAACTACTGCGCGAGGGCAAGCGCCTGCTGGAGGACGTGGACGCCATCGCCAACCGCGTGCGCCGCGTGGCCACCGGCTGGGAGCCGCAGCTGACGCTGTCGGTGGACGGCGTGATCTCGCCCACCACCATGCTGGAGCTGGTGGAGGCCTTCTACGCCCAGCAGCCGCCCACGCGCCTGAAGTGGCGCGACGGCATCCTGAGCGGCACGGCCGAGGCCTTGACCTCGGGCCACGCCGACCTGGCCATAGGCGTGACCGAAGGCGCCAGCAACGTCGCGGGCCTGCAGGCCGCGCCGATTGGCGAGCTGCGCTTCATCTTCGTGGTCGCACCGCACCACCCGCTGGCCAGGCTGCCCGAGCCCATCAGCGACAGCCAGCTGCGCGCGCACCGCCTGATTGCCGTGGCCGATTCGGCCCGCCAAAGCCAGGTCACCATGGGCATACTGCCGGGGCAGGACGTGTTCACCGTGGACAACATGCGCGCCAAGATCCAGGCCCAGCTGCGCGGCCTGGGGGCGGGCTTTCTGCCCGAACCCATGGTGCGCCCGTATGTTCAGGCCGGCCACCTGGTGGCGCGCGCCGTGGCCCGCCCGCCGCGCAACGTGCGCATGTGCTACCAGTGGGGTGGATCGGGCAGCTCGGTGCCGGGCCGGGCGCTGCAATGGTGGCTGGGGCAGCTGCAAAGCCAGGCCACACGCCAGGCGCTGCTGGAAAATCACCACCATTTCTGATCCGCGGCGGGTGCGGCGCGTGTAGAGTCATTGCTGTCTTTGCATTGCCCTCCCATTGCACGAAAGTTGCACGAAAGCCCCTCATGACAACTGCCCGCCCCCGTTCCAGCAAAAAGTTGAAACCCAGCGCCCCGCATGGACCAGCGCGGCGCTTTGCGGTGATTGGCGCCGGCATGGCCGGTGTGGCCTGCGCGCGCACGCTGGCCCAGGCGGGCCACACCGTCACGGTATTTGAGAAGGCACCGCATGTGGGCGGGCGCACCATGGCGCTGGCATCTCCCTTCGGCAGTTTTGATACCGGCGCGCAGTACTTCACCGTGCGCGACGAGCGCTTTCAGAGCGCGCTGGACACCGTGCCCGGCCTGTGCCGCCCCTGGAGCGCCACCACCGTCCGCGTGCTCGATGCCGCGGGCCGCGTCGCCAGCGCGGCGCCGCCGCCCGGCGAGGCGCATTGGGTGGCCACCCCCACCATGGACGCACTGGTGCAAGCCTGGGCCGAGCCGCTGATGCGCGAGGGCCGGCTGCACACGCACACCGCCGTCACGCGCATCGAGCGCGATCCCGCACACCCCCACATGTGGCAGCTGCACTGCGAGACGCTGGGCGGCGACACCCACCTGCACACCGGCTTTGACGCCGTGCTGCTGACCCTGCCGGCGCCGCTGTCGCGGGCGCTGCTGCACGACTCCGGCCTGAGCGCCGCCTGGAACCAGAACCTGCAGGGCGTGGACATCGCCCCCTGCTGGACGCTGATGCTGGCCTTTGCCCATGCCGTGCGCCCCGGTCTGACCACGCTGGGCCCGCAGTGGAACGCCGCACGCAGCACACACCACCGCATCGCCTGGCTGGCGCGCGAGTCAAGCAAGCCCGGACGCAAGCAGATCGAGCGCTGGACGGTGCAGGCCAGCCCGGCCTGGTCACAGGAGCACCTGAACGACGACGGCGCCCGCGTGCAGGCCAAGCTCGTCAAGGCCTTTGCCGAGGTCACCGGCATACGCGCCACGCCTACCCATGCCGAGCTGCGCCGCTGGCGCTTTGCCCAGACGCAAAAGCCCATGGGCCAAAGCCATCTGTGGGACGCCGCCACCGGCCTGGGCGCCGGCGGCGACTGGTGCCTGGGCCACCGGCTGGAGGACGCCTTCATCTCCGGCCTGGAGCTGGCCCTGGCCGCTCTATGAGCGTGGCGGCGCGCTACGTCGGCCGCTTTGCCCCCTCTCCCACGGGCCCGCTGCATGCGGGCTCGCTTGTTGCGGCGCTGGCCAGCTGGCTGGACGCGCGCGCGGCCGGCGGCCGCTGGCTGGTGCGCATCGAAGACGTGGATCTGCCACGCTGCCAGAGTGATGCCGCCGAGCGCATCTTGGCCCAGCTGGCCGCCTGCGGCCTGCTGCCCGACGAAGCGCCCTGGTTCCAGTCCGGCCGCAACTCGCGCTACCAGCAGGTGCTGGACGAGCTGCTGGCACGCCAGCTGGCCTACCCCTGCGCCTGCACCCGGCGCGACATAGCGGCCGCTCTGTTGACCCAGGGCCTGGCGCACGAGCGCCATGTGGAACGCCCCTACCCCGGCACCTGCCGCCAGGGCCTGCACGGCCGCGCACCGCGCGCCTGGCGCTTTCATGCGGCGCGGTACCAGGGGCGGTTGGCTGGCGGTGCGCATGCCGAACAAGCCCCTCACCCCTCCCTCTCCCCAAAGGGGCGAGGGCAACCGGTCGCGCCGGTATTACTCCCTCTCCCTCTGGGAGAGGGCGGGGGTGAGGGCCCGCCACCTGGCGTGAGGCATGCAGAAAATGAGTCAAATATGCCTTTAGCGCTTTATGGACAAGCGAAAACAGCTTCTCTTTCAATAGCGAACAACGGCATCCACTGGACCGACAGGCGGCTGGGCCCGCAGTTCCAGGACGTGGCGCGGCAGGTGGGCGACTTCGTGCTGCGCCGCGCTGACGGCCTGTGGGCCTACCAGCTGGCCGTGGTGGTGGACGATGCCGACCAGGGCATCACCCATGTGGTGCGCGGTGAGGACCTGGCCGACAACACCCCGCGCCAGATCCTGCTGCAGTCCGCGCTGAGCCTGCCCACGCCGCATTACCTGCATACGCCGCTGGTGCGCGCCGCGGACGGCGAAAAGCTCTCCAAGCAGCATGGCGCCCCGGCCATCGACGACAGCCGGCCGTTGCAGGCGCTGGCCGACGCCGCCGAGGTGCTGGGCCTGCCGGCGGCCGGCACTGCCAGCGTGGCCGAGGCGCTGGCTTTGTGGGTCAACGCATGGGCGCGAAATTACAATCCGCCGCTGTGACTGAAACCCCACACCCCACCCCACCCCAATCCGGCGCACCTGCCGAGGTCGCCCACCCCAAGGTCATCAAGAGCTACGTGCGCCGCGCCGGCCGCACCACCACCGGCCAGGCCAAGGCGCTGGAGGAGCTCGGCCCGCGCTACGTGCTGGACTATCGGGCAGCCCTGTTCGACGCCCCTGCCGCCTTCGGCCGCAACGCGCCGCTGATCCTGGAGATCGGCTTTGGCATGGGCGATGCCACGGCGCATATCGCCGGCCTGCGCGCTGGCGACAACTTTCTGTGCTGCGAGGTGCACGAGCCCGGCGTGGGCGCCCTGCTCAAGCGCATCGGCGAACAGGGCCTGGAGAACATCCGCATCCTGCAGCATGACGCCGTGGAGGTGCTCGACCACATGCTGGCCCCCGCCAGCCTGGATGGCGTGCACATCTTCTTTCCAGACCCCTGGCACAAGAAGCGCCACAACAAGCGCCGCCTGATCCAGCCGCCGCTGGTGGCCAAGCTGGCGGCGCGCCTGAAGCCCGGCGGCTACATCCACTGCGCCACCGACTGGCAGCCCTATGCCGAGCAGATGCTGCAGGTGCTAGCCAACGAGCCACTGCTCGCCAACACGGCCGAGGGCTACGCGCCCCAGCCCGACTACCGGCCTCTGACCAAGTTTGAGAACCGGGGCCTGCGCCTGGGCCATGGGGTGTGGGATCTGGTCTTCAAGCGTCGCTGAATCCAGATAAAAAACAGCGCCTGCCCTTACCAGGCAAGCGCTGTCAGCTACACAATCAGTAGTTACAGACGGTCTGCCACCCAGGCCTGCACGCTGGCCAGAGCCGCTGGCAAGGCCGCCGGCTGCGTGCCGCCGGCCATGGCCATGTCGGGCTTGCCGCCGCCCTTGCCGCCGACCTGTTGGGCCACGAAGTTGACCAGCTCGCCGGCCTTGACACGGGCCGTGCTGTCGGCCGTCACGCCGGCGGCCAGCTGCACCTTGTCGCCATCCACGGCGGCCAGCACGATGGCGGCGGTCTTGAGCTTGTCCTTGAGCTTGTCCATGGTCTCGCGCAAGGTCTTGGCGTCGGCGCCGTCCAGCTTGACGGCCAGCACCTTGATGCCCTTGACATCGACGGCCTGGCCGGCGAGCTCGTCGCCCTGGCTGGAGGCCAGCCTGCCCTTGAGCTGAGCGAGCTCTTTTTCCAGCGCCTTGATCTGATCCAGCGCGCCGGTGATGCGTGTGTTCAGCTCGGCCACCGGCGCTCTGAGCACGGCCGCCGCCTGGTCCACGGTGGCTTCGAGCGACTGCAGGTAGGCCAGCGCGTTCGCGCCCGTCACGGCCTCGACGCGGCGCACGCCCGCGGCCACGCCGCCCTCGGCCACGACCTTGAACAGGCCGATGTCACCCGTGCGCGCCACATGCGTGCCGCCGCACAGCTCGCGGCTGCTGCCGATGTCGAGCACGCGCACGCTCTCGCCGTATTTTTCGCCGAACAGCATCATGGCGCCGGTCTGCTGCGCGCTTTCGATGTCCATCACGCGCGCCTGGGTGGCGCTGTTGGCCAGCACCTCGGCATTCACCAGGCGCTCGATCTCGGTGATCTGCGCCGCCGTCACCGGCGTGTTGTGCGTGAAGTCGAAGCGCGTGCGTTCGGCATTCACCAGGCTGCCCTTTTGCTGCACGTGATCGCCCAGCACCTCGCGCAGCGCCTTGTGCATCAGGTGCGTGACGGAGTGGTTGCGCATGGTGGCGGCACGCTCGGCGCCATCGACCTGGGCCTGCACCGTGTCGCCCACGTTCAGCGTGCCTTCGCTGAGCACGCCATGGTGGCCGTAGACGTCTGCCTTGATCTTTTGCGTGTCCTGCACGGCAAAGCGCGCGCTGCCGGCGGTGATGACGCCCTGGTCTCCGACCTGGCCGCCGCTTTCGGCGTAGAACGGCGTGCTGTCCAGCACCACCACGCCGTTTTGACCGGCTTTCAGCGCTGCAACGCTTGTCCCATCTACATAAAGCGCTACTATCTTTGCAGTACCCGAGAGATGCTCGTAGCCGGTGAACTGGTTGGCAGCACCGCCGTACTCCAGCGCCTTGTCCATCTTGAACTTGCCGGCCGCGCGGGCGGTGTTCTTCTGATGCTCCATGGCGGCGTTGAAGCCGGCCTCGTCCACGCTCAAGCCCCGCTCGCGACACACGTCGGCCGACAGATCGAGCGGGAAGCCATAGGTGTCGTGCAGCTTGAAGGCCACGTCGCCGGGCAGGGTCTTGGCACCGCCGGCCAGCGCGCCATCCAGGATCTCCATGCCGTTGGCCAGGGTCTCGAAGAAGCGCTCTTCTTCCACCTTGAGCACCTCGGTGATGCGCTGCTGCTGCTCGCGGATCTTGGGGTAGGCGTCGCCCATCTGCTGCGCCAGGTCGGCCACCAGCTTGTGGAAGAACGGCGTCTTCTGGCCCAGCTTGTAGCCATGGCGTATGGCGCGGCGCACGATGCGCCGCTGCACGTAGCCACGGCCCTCGTTGCTCGGGATCACGCCGTCGGCGACCAGGAAGGCGGTGGCGCGGATATGGTCGGCAATCACCTTCAGCGACGGGTTGGCCAGGTCGGCGGTATGCGTCTCGCGCGCGGCGGCCTTGATGAGCGCGTCGAACAGGTCGATCTCGTAGTTGCTGTGCACATGCTGCAGGATGGCGGCCAGGCGCTCCAGGCCCATGCCCGTGTCCACGCAGGGCGCGGGCAGCGGCACGACGGAGCCGTCCTCCTTCATGTCGAACTGCATGAACACATGGTTCCAGATCTCGATGAAGCGGTCGCCATCCTCATCGGGGCTGCCCGGGGGGCCGCCGGGGATATGTTCGCCGTGGTCGTAGAAGATCTCCGAGCAGGGGCCGCAGGGGCCGGTGTCGGCCATCATCCAGAAGTTGTCGCTCTTGTAGCGCCCGCCCTTGTTGTCGCCGATGCGGATCACGCGCTCGGGCGGCAGGCCGATCTCCTTTGTCCAGATGTCGTAGGCCTCGTCGTCCTCGGCATACACGGTGGCCAGCAGCTTGTCGGCGGGCAGCCTGTAGACCTGGGTCAGGAGCTCCCAGCCCCAGTGGATGGATTCGCGCTTGAAGTAGTCGCCGAACGACCAGTTGCCCAGCATCTCGAAGAAGGTGTGGTGGCGCGCGGTGTAGCCCACGTTCTCCAGGTCGTTGTGCTTGCCGCCGGCGCGCAGGCAGGTCTGCACCGAGGCCGCGCGCACATAGGAGCGCTTGTCGGTGCCCAGGAACACATCCTTGAACTGCACCATGCCCGAGTTGGTGAACATCAGCGTCGGGTCGTTGCCCGGCACCAGGGGGCTGGACGTCACCACGGTGTGGCCCTTGGCGGCGAAGAAATCCAGGAAGGTCTTGCGGATGTCGGCGACAGAGAAGGTGGGAGTGCTCATGGTGTGTGCTTAGGCGATACGGCGCGCCGCAGGCAAGAACAAGCCGCGTGCGCCGACCGTGTGAAAATCAACCGGGCATTATAGATTTGGCCACCACCCCCGCCCCCTATAATGCGAGCCTTCGCGGGTGTAGTTCAATGGTAGAACGGCAGCTTCCCAAGCTTCATACGAGGGTTCGATTCCCTTCACCCGCTCCATAGCACCTTCCTGCCTTTGTCTGCAGGGCCCCCCCTCTCCCAAACCGGCTCAGCCAAGACTCGCCAGTGCACGCAGCTGCAGGCGGCTTGCAAAATCGCGCGCCTGGCCCGTCACTGGATCTGTGAATGACAGGGTGCGCGCCAGCAGCTGCAGCGGGTTCGAATAATCACCTTCGGGCGGGTCGTTCACCTCAGGATAGAAGCCATCACCGCACAGGGGCAGGCCCAGCGCCGCCATGTGCACGCGCAGCTGGTGGCGCTTGCCGGTGATGGGCTCCAGGCGATAGCGGGCCCACGGCCCCTCCTGCTCCACGACGGCCATGGCAGTGATGGCGTTGGGCGTGCCCGGCACCTCTTGCATGCGAAAGAAATGGCCGAGCTCCTCCAGGCGACTTTCGTGCACGCGTGGCAGCGGCAGGTCTGCCCGCCAGGGGGCGACGGCCTCGTACACCTTGCGCACCGCGCGCTCCCGGAACAAGGCCTGATACATGCCACGCGTGGCCCGCTGCACCGAGAACAGCACCAGCCCTGCGGTATCGCGGTCGATGCGGTGCACGGGCGAGAGTTCGGGCAGGCCCAGGCGGCGCTTCAGGCGCACCAACAGGGTTTGCTGCAGGTAGCGGCCGGCGGGTACCACCGGCAGGAAATGCGGTTTGTCGGCCACCAGGATGTGTTCGTCCTGGTAGAGCACCGTCTCTTCAAACGGGATGGGTGTTTCGCTGGGCAGTTCGCGATAGTAGTAGTAGCGCAAACCCGGCGTGCAGGGGCTTTGCGCGGTGGCGGCAACGCCTTGCTCGTCAACCACTTCGCCGGCACCAAGCCGGCGCAGCCAATCTGCGCGCGAGACGGCTGGCAGGCGCTGCACCAGAAAGTCCAGCAACAGCCCATGCACGATCGAAGGCAGCACCACGCAACTGGGATTCACGCCATCGCGCATGGGCAGCACACGGGGGTCGTGCCGGTTGTGCATGTCAATTCCGAGTGGGCACGGTCACCTGTATGCAAAGCCCCTGGCCCTGCAGGCCGGGCAGCAGCTGCAGCCGCCCGCCGGCCTTGGCGGCGCGCTGGCGCATGCCGGCCAGGCCATGGCCGGCGTCCTGTCCGTTGAGCGCCGCGGCCGGAAGGCCCTTGCCGTTGTCACTGACCTGCAGCTGCCAGGCGCCGCCTGCGCCATCCTGCACATGCTGCAGCGCTATGGCCACGGCCGTGGCACCCGAATGCTGCAGCACGTTGCTCACGGCCTCTTGCACGATGGCGGTGAGTTCGCGCGCCGGCGCGCCCATGGGCATGGCGGCAGCGCCCGCGAAGGCCACGTCCCACTGCAGCGTGATGCCACGCTGGTTCAGCGATGGCTGAATGCGGTGGCGCAGGCGGGCCAGTCGGTCGATGAGAGCGTCGTCATCCCCGTCCATGGAATCGACCAGCAGGCGCACGTCCAGCAGGCAGTGCTCCAGCGCCTTGGCCAGCGGCTGCATGCTTGGGTTGTGTGCATCCACCATGGCCATGGCATGTACCAGCTGCGAGCCGACCTGATCATGCAGATCGCGCGCAATGCGCTGGCGCTCCTGCCTGAGCTCATGGCTGGGACGCGCGCTGCGCCGGGGCCGCCATTGCAGTGCCCGCGGCAGCTGCAGCAGGATCAGCACGCCCAGCAGAATGGTCGTCACCAGATTGAAAAGCAGCCAGTAGTGACTTGCCCCCGAAGGCAGGTTGGTGAAGACCAGGAGCAGGTTGGCACACAGCTGTATGAACCAAAGCGCGGCGCAGGCCAATGCATACGCCGGCGGGCGGGTGCGAAACATGATGTCCTTCTAATCTATGCACCCACAAGGCACCCGCGCCTTGTAACTGCCTTGACCGCGAAAGTTGGCCACAAAATGCAACGTGTGCGAGGTACCTGCCGGCACCCGAGGGGTGGGTTTCCTCTCACGCTCTCAGAACAGGCCCCGCAGCGAGGCAAAGCGCACCGCCTGGGCGCGGGTGCGCACCTGCAGCTTGCGGTAGATGTTCTTGATGTGCGTGTTCACCGTCAGGGCGCTGATCTGCAGCTGGGTGCCGATCTCGGCACTGGTGTAGCCGCTGGCAACCATGCGCAGCACCTCTTTTTCGCGCTGCGACAGGCGCTCTGGCTCGTGCTCTGCAGTGGCCTGCACAGGTGCCTGCGCTTCGGGCGCTGCGGCTGCTGGTGCCGCGGGCGCGCCATGGTCAAAGCGCTGCAGCAGCCGGCGCGCCAGATTGGGCGTGATGGACGCGCCGCCATTGGCCACCTGCAGCACCGCCTGGGGGTAGTTGCCGAACCACGAATTCTTGACGAGATAGCCGGTGGCGCCAAGCTCAAAGGCATGCAACACCTGGTCGTCGTTTTCCATGATGGAGATGACGATGGCTTCGGCGGACGGCCGATTGGATTTCAGGTAGTCGATGAGCTCGAAGCCCTCGCCATCGCCCAGGTTCAGATCCACCAGCAGCACGTCGAATTCATGCTGCTTGATGGCCTTGCGCCCTTCGCGCACGCTGCCGGCCTGGGCCACCAGCATGGTGCGCTCATCGGCCATGAGCTCCTGGGCAATGACGCGCCGCATGTGCGGATCGTCATCGACGAGCAGCACGCGCACCGGCTTTTCGACCTGGCCGGTCATGAAGTCCGGCCACATGGACGGTGGGCTTTGGTGTACGGCAAACTGGCCCGCGCCTGGCTGGCTCGCCTCGGCAGAAGAGGTCGTTTGCGCGGCGTTGGCTTCATTCGAATTCAGCATGCTGTGCTCCAGGCAGTGGTTCTTGCGGGCAAACACCAACGGAAATTTTGGTATCCAAAAGCTCAGACAGAGCTTGGTGAAATAACTGGAAAGTTACACCGAAATACGCTGATTTACGGCATAAAACTTTTTCAAGTTACCAGATTAACTTTCTGAAACTATTGTAGTGCGAAAGTCGGAAGAAATCTCAGTGGAAATCTCGACTGCCGCCCAGCGCCTGCGCCAATCGCCCCAGCAGCGGGCTGAGATCCTTGAAGCGCTGCCCGATCAGGTGGCGTACTGCCATGCCGGCATCCGGCGCATCCGAGCATTGCCACACGCCCTCCACGGCCAGCAGCCTGGCGCGCATGAGCGCGTCGCGCCAGCGCTCGAGCTGCGCGGGCCAGACGATGACGTTGACCGGGCCGGTCTCGTCCTCCAGCGTGACGAACATCGTGCCCTGGGCCGTGCCGGGCCGCTGGCGCACGGTGACGATGCCGCAGGCACGCACACGCCGCCCCCGGGGTATGTCGCGCAGTTGCAACGCCGTGGCGATGCGCCAGCGCGCCAGGTGCGCACGCAGCAGCGCCAGCGGGTGGCGGCGCAGGGTCAGGCCGGTGGCTGCGTAGTCGAAAAGAATGTCCTCGCCCTCGGGCGCGGCCGGCAGCTGCAGGGCTTCTTCGTGCACGGGCGCCTGCTGTAGCAATGGCAATGCATGTAGCTGTGCGGCAGCATCCCACATCTGTTGGCGGCGGTGGCCCGACAGCGCGCGTAGTGCATCGGCCGCGGCCAGGGCCTGCAGATCCTGCCGGTCGAGCCGCGCGCGCAGGGCCAGGTCTTCGGTGCTGGCAAAGGGGCCGTCGTGGCGCGCATGCACCAGCCGCCGGGCCGCGTCCTGGCGCAGGCCGGCCACCAGCCGCAAGCCCAGGCGTACGGCGGGCTGGGGCAGTTGCACGCCATGCACGGGTGCCAGCGGTTCTTCCAGCGTGCAGTCCCAGTCGCTCGCCGTCACGGCTATGGGCAGCACACGCACACCGTGGCGGCGCGCGTCCTGCACCAGCTGAGACGGAGCGTAAAAGCCCATGGGCTGGGAGTTGAGCAGCGCCGCCAGAAAGCAGGCCGGCTCGTGGCGCTTGAGCCAGCTGCTGGCGTAGGCCAGCAGGGCGAAGCTGTAGGCGTGGCTTTCGGGGAAGCCGTATTCGCCAAAGCCCAGGATCTGCTGGAACAGGCGGTCGGCAAACTCCTGCGGATAGCCGCGTAGCAGCAGGCCGCGCTTGAAGCGCTCCTCGAACTGGTGCACGCCGCCCACGCGTTTCCATGCGGCCATGGAGCGGCGCAGCGCATCGGCCTCGCCCGGCGTGAAGCCCGCGCCGGCGATGGCGACCTGCATCACCTGCTCCTGGAAGATGGGCACGCCCAGCGTGCGCGCCAGCGCCTCGGCCAGCTGTGGGTATTCCAGCGGGAAGGGCTCGCCAGGCCCCAGCCAGCGCTGGCGCTCACGCGCCCGCAGGTAGGGGTGGACCATGCCGCCCTGGATCGGGCCGGGCCGCACGATGGCCACCTGCACCACCAGGTCGTAGAAGCTGCGCGGCTGCAGGCGCGGCAGCATGCTCATCTGCGCGCGGCTCTCAATCTGGAACACGCCCACGGTGTCGGCGCGGCAGACCATGTCGTAGGTGGCGGGGTCTTCCTGCGGAATATCGGCCAGGCCCCAGGGCTCGCCGCGCAGCAGGGCACGGGCATCCAGGCAGCGGCGCAGGGCGCTGAGCATGCCCAGCGCCAGCACGTCCACCTTCAAGAGGCCCATGGCGTCCAGGTCGTCCTTGTCCCACTGGATGATGGAGCGCCCCGGCATGGCCGCGGGCTCCACCGGCACCAGGCGCGTGAGCTTGCCCTGGGTCAGCACGAAGCCGCCCACATGCTGGCTCAGGTGGCGCGGAAAGCCGCGCAGCCGGCGCGTGAGCTCCAGCCACAGCGCGGCCTGGTGGGCGGGCAAGTCTTCGCCCAGGCTGGCGGCCAGGGCCTGCAAATGATCCACGGCCAGCACGTCGTCGAACCAGTGGTGATCCTTGGCAAAGGCATCCACCAGGGCCGGCGCCAGGCCCAGGGCCTTGCCCACATCGCGCAGGGCGCTGCGCGTGCGGTAGCTGATGACCACGGCCGTGAGGGCGGCGCGCTCGCGCCCGTATTTGGCGTAGATGTACTGGATGACCACCTCGCGCCGCTCGTGCTCGAAGTCCACGTCGATGTCGGGCGGCTCGCTGCGCTCCTTGCTGATGAAGCGCTCGAACAGCAGGTGTGCGTGCTGCGGATCGACGGCCGTGATGCCCAGGCAGTAGCAGACCACCGAATTGGCCGCCGACCCCCTGCCCTGGCAAAGGATGCCCTGGCTGCGCGCGTAGCGCACAATGTCGTGCACGGTCAGGAAGTACATCTCGTAGCCGCAGTCGGCAATCAAGTCCAGCTCCTTGCCGATCTGCGCCTGCACCCGCTCGGGCACGCCGGCGGGGTAGCGGGCGTGCGCGCCCTCCCAGGTCAGCCAGGCCAGGGTCTGCTGCGCCGTCATGCCGGGCAGCACGGTCTCCAGCGGGTAGCGGTAGCTGATTTCATCCAGGCTGAAACGGCAGCGCGCCGCCACGGTCAGCGTGGCCGCCAGCAGTTCGGGCGGGTACAGGCCGGCGAGTTGGCTGCGCGGGCGCAGGCGCTTCTCGGCATGGGGCTGCAGCGCAAAACCGCAATCGGCCAGGCTGCGGCCCAGGCCCACGGCGGTGATCACGTCCTGCAGCGGCTTGGCCGCGCGCGCATGCAGGTGCACGTCGCCCGCGGCCACCAGCGGCAGGCCCAGGCGCGCGCCGGCCTGCGTGAGCGTGCCCAGCCACAGGCCATCGTCCAGCGCCAGGTGCAGTTCCACGGCCAGCCAGCATTTGTAACAAAATAGGCCTCTAGCGCTTTCCAGGCAAGCGCTAATAGCTATCAAATCAGAAGCATCTGTAAAAACCTCGCGGCGCGGCGCCAGCAGCAGTTCGCAGCCGCGCAGCAGCGCCCAGGGCGACTGCGCATCCACCCGGTAGCCGCCTTTGGCGGCACACGCGCGCGCGGCGCTGATGAATTCGCACAGGTCGCCCCAGCCCTGCAGGTCACGCGCCAGGGCCACGATACGCAGCTCGCCCCACAGGAATTCGCTGCCCACGATGAGCGGCAGGCCCAGCTGCCGGGCCGCCACATGGGCGCGCACCACGCCGGCCACCGAGCATTCGTCGGTCAGCGCCAGGGCGCTGTAGCCCAGGGCGTGGGCGCGTTCAACCAGCTCCTGCGGGTGCGATGCGCCACGCTGGAAGCTGAAGTTGCTCAGCGCGTGCAGCTCGGCGTAGTCGGGTAGCATGATCCTAGAAACAGCAGTTGACCGCTTTCAAACTTCACGAGAACCACATGGGTATTGCCTTTAGCTGCCTCGTTGCCACTCACCTGCGGGGTGACAGCGCTACGCACTTGCCAGCACCGCGCTCGCCGCGCCATGCGGCGTTGCTCCTCCTTGCGGGCAGTAGCCCGCCGCGTCGTCACGCCTTGCCTGACACGCCGATCACGGCACTGGCAAGCGCGTCCAACTGCCGTTTCTAGGATCACCCGTACACCCCCTGCAGAAACCAGCCGCCCGTGGCCCGGTCGCGAAACACCCAGACGCTGCCGGCGGCGGCGTTGTGCGCCAGAAAGTAATCGCGCCGGGCCAGGCCGGTGCCTGACTCACCCTCCCACCAACCGGCCTCCACACGCTGCGGCCCGGCAAGCAGGCGCAAGGGGCGGCCCAACAGGCAGGGGCGATGGCCTTGCAGGTCCAGGGGCTGCGGTGGACGCACCAGCCAGGGGGGCCACAGTCCAGCGGGGCTGTCGGCCGCCTCGTCCTGGGCAGGAGACGGCGGCGTGATGGCGGGGTGCCAGTGCTGCATGCGCTCTGGCCGGTGGTCGGCATGCAGCCGCGCCACCTGCAGGCTGGCCAGGCCCAGCCGGGCCGACAGGCGCTCGATGAGCTGGTGCCAGGGCTCGCCCCGGGCCTCGTCGGGCGCGGGCGGCAGCAGGCTGGCGCTGGCCTGGGCCAGGGGCGCCGTCTGCAGGCTGCGCAGCGCCAGGCGGTTTACCGGCGCGGCCAGGCGCTGGTGCGCCAGTCGCTCGGCCAGCAGGCGGCGCAGGTGGGCCATGGCCTGCAGCGGCTCGGCGGTGCGCAGCTCCAGGCTTTGCCAGGGCGGCAAGTCCACGCCATCGACGCGGCGCAGGTCATGGCGCCAGGCCAGCTCCAGCGCCAGCACACCCTGCTGGCGCGCACGCAGCCAGCCCTGCAGCGCATCCAGCAGGCGCTGGCCGGCCATCAGCAAAGCCGGGGCCGATTCGACCAGGGCCGGCAACTCCAGTTCCAGCGCAAACCGTTCGGGCAGGGTGATCCAGATGAGGCCATGCGGGGCGTCGCCCCAGGCCTGATCCAGCGCCAGCAGGCAGGCGGCACCAAAGCGCCGCGCCAGGCCGGCACGCGGCAGCGCGCGCAAATCGCCCCAGCTGCGGCAGCCCAGGTGCTGCAGCGCCGCCACATGCGGACGCAGTGCCGTCAGGGTGGCGATGGGCAGGTCGTGCGGCAGCCGCTGCGGCGGGCTGCGGCCCATGCGCTGCAGGCGCAGCAAGGCCAGGGCCTGCAGGGCCGTGGGGCCGGTGGCCCAGGCTTGATCGGCCGCGTTCTCTTGCGCTGCTGCGGGCGCCTGGTTGCGCAGCAGCGCCTGCAGGGCGGCGCGCCCGCCCCACAGGCGCTCCACGCTGTCGACCTCCAGCAGCAATGCTTCGTCCAGCAAGGTCACGCACGGCGTGAAACGCAGCGCCCACCAGCCCTGGGCGTCTGGCGGCACACCGGGCGCCGGGTCAATGCAGGGCAGCAGCCAGGCCAGCCACGGCATGTGCCACCTCCTGCGGCCTGGCCCTGCCCCAGGTGGCGGCCTGCGCCTGCTGGCGCCGCTGCGCCTGGCCCCGCAGGACAGCAGCCAGCAGCGCAGCGTGCGCGGGCAACACCACGGGGTGCAGCGCGCTCGGGCCGCGGCGCTTGATGACGTGGATCAGCAGCCGATCCGCCTGCGGCTGCAGCCACAGGCGCAGGGGCGCGGGCGACGCCTGGGCTCGCGCGCCCTCGGGCCGCAGCACCCACAAAAGCTGCTGGTTCTGCGCGGCTGCCAGCTGCAGCCGGCGCAGCGACTGCGTTGCCACTTGCGGCAGCCAGGCCAGCACGGCGCGCACGTCGCGGCAGCGCAGCGCCTGCTCGCAGGCCCAGGCGGCGGCCATGGCGGCACCGGAGCCCACAGGCCTGATGCAACACAGCCGCGGCACGGGCACGCCAGCGGCCTGCAACGCGGGCATGAAGGGCTCCAGCGGCGGCGCCACCAGCACGGCATGGCCGGACGAGTCTGCAAGCAGACGCGCCAGCGCGGGCGCAAGCAGCCTCCATTCGCAATGGGCATGGATGGGCAGCAACAACTCGGTCATGCCTGCCAAGGGCCAGCCACCCCCGGGCAGTTGTGCATTCAGCTGCTCGTGGCCCGTGTCCACCGCCCGCTGTGGCGCCTGCGCCCAGGCGTCACCGCGCCAGACACCGGGTAAATCGTCTATGAAAAAAGGAAGAGCAGCGCCCATGGGTACCTCGCATGAATACTGTTTAAATATACAGTATTCATGCGAGACATGCCCAAATCAGGCCTGCGTGGCCGGCGCTTGCACCAGCCTGGCGGTGCAGGCAGCGCGCCATTGTACGACGGCAATGTCGCCGGCATCCTCGCTGGCCGACAGTTGCGGCCAATGGCTGTGGGTGGTGTCGATGATGCGCTGCAGCTGCCACAGCGCCTCTTGCCCCAGCAGGGCCAGCTCGGCCAGGCCCTGGGCGTCGCCCTGCAGGTGCGGCAGCATCTCGGCCAGCTGCCGCGGGTGGGAGCCAGACTCGAACAGCGATCTTTGCAGCGCCGCCAGCCGCTGCTCGACCAGCGCACAGGCCGGCTCGGGGGAAGGCTGCCCGGCCACGGGCTGCAGGATGACGCGGCAGCGCTGCCAATCCTCGAAAGCCCCGGTCAACAGCGTGATGCAGCGCTGCACATCGTCCTGCGAGGCTGGCACATCACCCTGCACGGCCCGTATCTGCAGCAAAGGCAGCAGGTAGGCCACCAGATCGGCCGGAAACTTGCGATGGTTCAGCTTGAGCGTAAGCGCCAGGCGCTGGGCCGCACCCTCGCTGGCATATTTTTCAAAGAAGGCGGCCACCACCTCGGCGGTCAGCAGGAGCTGCCCCAGGCGCGAGATCTGCTCGCCGCGCAGGCGCCGCGGGTAGCCGCTGCCGTCCATGCATTCGTGGTGCTCCAACACCGCCTGCTCCACCGAGCGCGGATAGATGTTTTGCTCTCTGATGATGAGCATGGCCGTGACCGGATGCGCCAAGAGCTGCTTGCGCCCTGCCCCGGTGATCTTGTTCGCCGGGTCATGCCAGGCCGGATCCATGTGCAGCACCCCCAGGTCGTGCAGCAGCGCCGCCGCGGCCAGGGGCGTGCATTCGCGCTCGCTCAGGCCGCTTTTGATGCCCAGATACACGGCCACCAGCATCATGCGCACGCTGTGCGCAAACAGCAGGGGGTGCTGCTCCCGCATCACCGTGAGCTTGAAGGCCAGCGCCGGCGGCAGCGGCATGGCGCGCACCGGGGCGAGCAGTTTGCTCTCCGTCATGTCTGGCAACGTATGCACCAGCAGGTAGACCAGGGTGTCGCCTTCGCATTGCGTGCGCGCCACCTGCAGCAGCGACTGCACGCTGACCATGTTCTCCACGCTCAGGTGGTCTTCGATAGGGCCGCGCAGCTTGTGCTTGACCAGGCGATCGTAGAGCTCGCTGTCCACGCGCGTGCCCTTGTCCACCAGCTTGACGCCACGGTCGGTGTAGATGGCATCGTGCGTGAGCACGCCGCCGCGGTCGGCCATGTCGGTGAGGGCGCGCAGGTAATGGCGGTTGTCACCGGGGGCGTTCGCGTCATCGGCGATCGAGGCCGCAAGACTGGTTTCGAAAACGTTCATGCACGGATCATGTGTTTCTAAATGTCGCCGGCGACTATACGGTGCTTTGCGCGCCATAGCAAAAAAACAAAGGCCGGAGTGTCACCTCCGGCCTGATGTATGGGGAAAATGCACCGCTCCAGCTCAGGAGCTGCAAGCCCTTAGCGCAACAGCGTCACGCCCGTCTTCGACTGGATTTCCTCGAAGCTCACACCCGGGGCCAGCTCCACGAGTTTCAGGCCCTGGGGCGTGACATCCATCACGCCCAGGTCGGTGATGATGATGTGCACCACGCCCACGCCCGTCAGCGGCAGCGTGCACTGGGGCAGGATCTTCATGTCGGTGCTGCCGTCCTTCTTGCGCGCCACATGTTCCATCAGCACGATGACCTTGGGCACGCCACCCACCAGATCCATGGCTCCGCCCATGCCCTTGACCATCTTGCCGGGAATCATCCAGTTGGCCAGGTCGCCCTTCTCGCTGACCTGCATGGCACCTAGGATGGCCAGGTTGATCTTGCCACCGCGGATCATGGCAAAGCTGTCGTGGCTACCGAAGATCGACGTGCCGGGGATGGTGGTCACGGTCTGCTTGCCGGCGTTGATCAGGTCGGCATCCACCTGATCCTCGGTTGGGAACGGGCCTATGCCCAGCATGCCGTTCTCGGACTGCAGCCACACCTCCTTGTCGCCCGTATGGTTGGCCACCAGCGTGGGAATGCCGATGCCGAGGTTGACGTAGAAGCCGTCTTGCAGTTCCTGGGCCGCGCGTGCGGCCATCTGGTCTTGAGTCCAGGCCATGTCTGTCTCTCCTATTGATGGCATGGGGCAGGGATTGGCAAATCCGCCCCACAAATTATTTGGTTTCGGTCAGGGTGCGCTTCTCGATGCGCTTTTCGGGATGGGCATTGAGCACGATGCGGTGCACATAGATGCCGGGCAGATGGATATCGTCGGGCGCCAGCTCGCCCACCTCGACGATCTTCTCCACCTCGACGATGCAGATCTTGCCGGCCATGGCCACGGCCGGGTTGAAGTTGCGCGCCGTCAGGTTGAAGCGCAGGTTGCCGCTCTTGTCGGCCACCGCCGCCTTGACCAGCGACACGTCGGGTACCAGCGAGCGCTCCATCAGGTAGGTATGGCCGTCGAACTCACGGGTTTCCTTGCCCTCGGCAACGATGGTGCCCACGCCGGTGCGCGTGAAGAAGGCCGGAATGCCGGCGCCGCCGGCACGCAGCTTCTCGGCCAGCGTGCCCTGGGGGGTGAATTCCAGTTCCAGTTCGCCGGCCAGGTACTGGCGCTCGAATTCCTTGTTCTCGCCCACGTAGGAGCTGATCATCTTCTTGATCTGGCGCGTCTCCAGCAGCTTGCCCAGGCCAAAGCCATCCACGCCGGCGTTGTTGGAAATGGCGGTGAGGTTCTTCACACCGCTGTCGTGCAGGGCCTGGATCAGGGCCTCCGGGATGCCGCACAGGCCGAAGCCACCGACGGCCAGCAACTGGCCGTCCTGCACGACGCCCTTGAGCGCCTCGTCCGCCGATGAATAAAGCTTGTTCTTCACTACTGTCTCCTGAAGTACTACGGGAATGCGCTACGATACTACGTATTCGATTACGTAGTATTCCCTAAAGACTTGCACCACCATGGACTTTGCCGATTACCGCATGGCTTTCGAGATGGCGCCCGTGGGCCTGGTGATCTCGCGCAACCGCGCCATGGTGGACTGCAACCGCCAGGTCTGCGAGATGTTTGGCGCCTCGCGCGAACTGCTCATCGGCCAGTCGTTCCAGATTCTCTACCCCAGCGTCGATGAATACGAGCGCCTGGGCGCGCGCATGGCCCCGATACTCAACGCCCGGGGCTACTACGCCGACAGCCGCATCATGAAACGCGCCAATGGCGAGACCTTCTGGTGCCATGTCTCGGGCCGCGCCCTCGATCGCCAGGATCCGCATGCCTCGGGCATCTGGAGCTTTGAAGACCTCAGCGCCCAGCGCCCCGTGAAGGCCGAGCTCACGGCGCGCGAGCGCGAGGTGGCCGCGCGCCTGCTGGAGGGTATGACCTCCAAGGAAATCGGCCGCGCCCTGGACATCAGCCACCGTACGGTGGAGATCTACCGCGCCCGGCTGATGCGCAAGTACAGCGCCTCCACGGCCGCAGATCTGGTGCAAAAGCTGCTGCTTGGGTAACTCGTGCCGTTCTGATCCCCCGAATCAAACTGTCGAAAAATTTGACACACGACATGCGCTTGGAGCCGTCGTCCAAGCAGAATCAATAACTTGAATTTCTGGCCCGATCATTGCTTTATTGGTTGCAGCTATCACCGGCCAGTAGGAATGAACCATGAAGCACGCAATCAAAAAGACAGGCCTCTACGTTGCAACAGCGATCGCATTGGCGTTCGGTTGTGCAAGCGCCGCCCAGGCAGCGACGGTTTCCTGGACTGATTGGACAAACACGAGTGCCGCTGCAAGCCAGGTTTTTGGCGACCTCGACATCAACGGTGCGCATGTCGGCGTCACCTTTACCGGCGCCTATGCGTTCGCACAGACAACGGGGGGCACCAATTACTGGTCGCCGGCAGCGCCATATCTCAGCAGCCTGGCTGGCAACGCACCACCCGCATCGGACATCATCGCACTGAGCACCGGCGGGACAGCCACGATCACCTTTTCACAGCCTGTCGTCGATCCGCTGATTGCGCTCGTGAGCTGGAACGGCAACACCGTCGACTTCGGCGTGCCGATCGAGGTTTTGAGCTACGGATCCGGCTATTGGGGCAACGGGACTCCAGTCCTTAACCCGACCAGCACCGGCTTCTTCGGCAACGGTGAAGTTCACGGCGTGATCCGTCTGCCGGGCACCTATAGCTCGGTGACATTCACACATACCACCGAGAACTGGCATGGATTCACTGTGGGCGCGATCGGCCAAGGTAACGGCAACGCGGTTCCAGAACCGGGATCGGTAGCTCTCATCTCCTTGGCGCTTTTCACACTCGGCGCCACCCTGCGCAGGCGTCGCAGCTGAGTCACGACAACGCCTTCAACACGACGTCGGTCGCGTATCTGCGCCGCTCCACACTGCCGGGCAGATCCTGGACGCCGCACGCGCACACAAGGCGCCCACGCAGCCGCTAAACTGCGCGCTTCGCTTGCCGACGCCGTAACCACCGCCTGGGTGGCCTGGGGTTCGCAGGCTTTTTTGCCTTTGCTCGCCCGCCCACGCCCAAGCCACCATGTCCACGGTCTTCAACTTCACCTTCGTTCCCTGGTTCCGCTCCGTGGCGCCGTATATCCACAAGTTCCGGCACCAGACCTTTGTGGTGGGGCTGACGGGCGAAGCCATTGCCGCGGGCAAGCTGCAGAACATCGTGCAGGATCTGGCCTTGATCCAGGCCATGGGCGTGAAGATCGTGCTGGTGCACGGCTTTCGCCCGCAGGTCAACGAACAGCTGGCGGCCAAGGGGCATGCCGCACGCTACTCGCTCGGCATGCGCATCACCGATCCGATCGCGCTGGACTGCGCCCAGGAGGCCGCGGGCCAGCTGCGCTACGAAATCGAGGCCGCCTTCAGCCAGGGCCTGCCCAACACCCCCATGGCGGGCTCGCGCGTGCGTGTGATCTCGGGCAACTTCCTGACCGCACGGCCGGTGGGCATCGTCGATGGGGTGGACTTCCAGCACACCGGCCTGGTGCGCAAGGTGGACGTGGAAGGCATACGCCGCACGCTGGCCTCCGAGGCCATGGTGCTCATCTCGCCGTTTGGCTTCTCGCCCACGGGCGAGGCCTTCAACCTGGCCATGGAGGAGGTGGCCACGCGCGTGGCCAGCGAGCTCAAGGCCGACAAGCTGCTGTTTTTGACCGAGGTGAGCGGCATACGCACCAAGCCCCTGGAGCCCGAGGGCGAGGACAACCCCATAGACACCGAGCTGCCCCTGGCCGCCGCGCGCCAGCTGCTGGCGCAGCTGCCCCCGGCGCAGCAGCCCACCGACATGGGGTTCTACCTGCAGCACTGCATACGCGCCTGCGAGCATGGCGTGGATCGCAGCCATATCCTGCCCTTCGCGCGCGACGGCGCCCTGCTGCTGGAGATCTACGTGCACGACGGCATCGGCACCATGGTCGTCGATGAAAAGCTGGAGGAAATGCGCGAGGCCACGATTGACGACGTGGGCGGCATCCTGCAATTGATCGAGCCCTTCGAGCGCGACGGCACCCTGGTCAAGCGCGACCGCACCGAGATCGAGCGCGATATCTCGGCTTACACCGTGATCGAACATGACGGCGTGATCTTTGGCTGCGCCGCGCTCTACCCCTACCCCGAGGCGAACACCGCCGAAATGGCCGCCGTCACCGTCTCGCCCAACAGCCAGGGCACGGGTGACGGTGAAAAGCTGCTCAAGCGCATAGAGCAGCGCGCGCGCTTGCTGGGCCTGGCCAGCATCTTCGTGCTGACCACGCGCACCATGCACTGGTTCATCAAGCGGGGCTTCCAGCCCGTGGCGCCCGACTGGCTGCCCGAGGCGCGCAAGCGCAAGTACAACTGGGATCGCAAGAGCCAGGTGCTGGTCAAGCGGCTGTGAGCGCGCCCGCCGTGCCTGCGGACCCGATGTAGCGCTCGCGCCGCTGGGCCTTGAGCTGCTGCACGTCCACCAGCACCAGGCCATCGACGCAATGGCTGAATTCCGGGTCCACGCCGAAGTCCAGGAAGCGCACGCCGCCCGGCTCGGCCACTTCCGTGTACTGCTTGTACAGCGTGGGCACGCTGCAGCCCAGGTGCGCCAGAAGGTGCTTGAGGCGCACGAAATCCGCGCTGCTGTCGCCGCTCGCCACCGTCTCCAGATCGCTGCCCGGCACGTAGGGGCGGCGGGCCTCGGCCACGCCGGGCTCGCCATAGTGGCTGCGGTAGTGGTGCACCAGCAGATCGCGCGCCGCCTGGGGCATGTCGCGCGAGAGCGAGACCGGGCCGAACAGGTAGCGGCACTCGGGATAGCGCCGCACGTAGGCGCCGATGCCGAACCACAGGTAGTCGAGCGAGCGGCGGCCCCAGTAGCGCGGCTGCACGAAGGAGCGGCCCAGCTCCAGCCCCTGCTGCAGGTACGGCACCATGCGCGGGCCGAACTGGAACAGGCTGTGCGTGTACAGCCCCTCTACGCCCTGGTCCTGCACCACCGCGGCCGTGCGCACCATGCGGTAGGCGCCGACGATCTCCAGATCCTGGGGATCCCACAGGATGAGGTGGTCGTAGATCAGGTCGTAGCGGTCCAGGTCGCGGCGGCGGCCGCTGCCCTCGCCGACGGCCCGGAAGGCGAGCTCGCGCAGCCGCCCCACTTCGCGCAGCACGGGCGAGTCCAGCGCGCCGCGGAACAGGTGGATGCGCTTGCCGTCCGGCGTCTGCCCCAGCAGCGCGCAGGCGCCCACGGCCTGGGCCAGCGCACTGCGGTCCACCGGATGGGCGACAGCCGTCTCGGTGTGCAGCAGGCCGGGCCTGTCCTGCGCCACACGGTACAGGTGCTTGCAGAACAGCTTGGCCTTGGCCGCGTCCGGCAAGGGCATGGCGCCGTGGCTGCTGTGCGGGATGGGGTGGCCGATGCGCAGGGCTATGCTCTTGCGGTGCTGGCCGAACATCTCCTGCACCAGCAGCAGCGTGGCCAGCGGCTTGTAGCACAGGGAGGCGCCATAGAACAGGGCCGAGTTGCGGCCGTCGATGTGGATGGGCACGATGGGCGCCTGCGTCTGCGCCGCCAGCCGCAGAAAGCCGCTGTGCCAGCGCCCGTCGCGCACGCCGCCCGGGCGCAGGCGCGAGACCTCGCCGGCCGGGAAGATGATGACTGCCCCCTCGCCGCGCAGGTGCTCCAGGATGGCCTTGAGCTGCCGCGCGCCGCTGTGTCCGCCCAGCACCGTGACCGGCAGCAGCAGGCGCTGGAGGGGCGCGAGCGTGGCGAGCAGGCCGTTGGCGACGATCTTCACGTCGCTGCGGATGCTGCCCACCAGGTTGAGCAGCGCCAGCCCGTCGAGCGAGCCCAGGGGGTGGTTGGCAATGATGACCACGCGCCCGCGCGCCGGAATGCGCTCGCGCTCGTTGTCGCGCACCGCGTAGCTGAAGGCGAAATGCTCCAGCACCTGCTCGACGAACGGAAAGCCCTCCAGGTGCGGGTACTGCTGGGCGAAATGGCGGAAGCTCTGCTCGTGCAGCAGGCGGCGCAGCATGCCGCGCACGCCCTTGCTCAGCCACGGATGCCGCTGCAGTTGCGGCAGGTGCAGGTCGACGATCTGGTCCACGGAGATCATGGCGCTCACTCCCAGGTGCATGCGCCGGAGGGGGTCTCCGGCACTGCAGCCATGCTGAGGCCATGCCATGACGGGCGCGCGACAGGCCCGTGACCGATACGCGACAGGCGCGCGCCGCGCCCGCAGCGCGTCAGAGCCGCACGTCGTCGATCTGCTCGGGGTCGAGGAAGCGCTCGGCGTAGCGCTGGTACACCTTGCCCTGCACGAAGACATCGAACAGATCGGGGTCGATGTGACCACCCTTCACCATCTTGCGCATCACCGCCAACGCCTGTGACAGCGTCATGGACTGCTTGTAGGGACGATCGGCAGCGGTCAGCGCCTCGAAGATGTCGGCCAGGCCCAGCATGCGCGCCTGCCACGACAGCTGCTCGCGCTGGAGCCCGCGCGGGTAGCCCTTGCCATCCATGCGCTCATGGTGGCCACCGGCGTACTCGGGCACGTTGCGCAGGTGGCTGGGCCAGGGCAGGCTCTCCAGCATCTTGATGGTGGCCACGATGTGGTGGTTGATGATGCCGCGCTCGGTGCGCGTCAGCGTGCCCGAGCGGATGCTCAGGTTCTCCACCTCGTCGTCGGACAGAAAATCCTCCACCCAGCCCTCGGCGTTGCGCCAGCGGTGCGCGCTGCCTATGGCCTGCACGCGCGCCTGGTCCTCGGGCCGCATGGCCTCGCTGCCCAGGTTGCAGCGGCGCAGGAATGCGCGTTCCTCGTCCAGCTGCTGCCGCTGGTCTTGAAACCCATCCTGCAGGCGCGCCTCGGCGGCGGCGTCCACCTGCGGGCGCAGGGCGAGCTGGCGGCGCAGCATGTCGATCTCGGCATCGCGCTTGAGTACCTCAAAGCGCGTATCGACCAGCCCGATGCGGTCGAAAATGGTCTGCAGCTTGGTCGCCTTGTCCACCACATGCACCGGCGTGGTGATCTTGCCGCAGTCGTGCAGCAGGCCGGCCATCTTCAGCTCGTAGCGGTCGCGCTCGGTCTTGGCAAAGACGGGGCCAGCGGCCCATCTGTGGTGGCATGCGCCGCCTCGGCCAGCATCATGGTCAGTGCGGGCACGCGCTCGCAGTGGCCGCCGGTGTAGGGTGACTTTTCGTCGATGGCCAGGTTGATGAGGTTCACGAAGGACTCGAACAGGCGCTCCAGCTGCGTGATCAAGAGCCGATTGCTCAGCGCGATCGCCGCCTGCGAGGCCAGCGACTCGGCCAGGCTGCGGTCTTGCTGCGAAAAAGCGCGCACGGCGCCCGTGGCCGGGTCTATGGAATTGATCAGCTGCAGCACGCCGACCAGCTCACGGTCGTGGTTGCGCAGCGGCACGGTGAGAAAGGAGCGCGAGCGGTAGCCCGTGCTCAGGTCAAAGGCCCGGGCGCCGGCAAAGTTGAATTCGGTACTGTCATAGGCATCGGCAATGCTCACGGTATGGTCGTGCACGGCCGCATGCACGGCCACCAGTGAATCATTCGCTCGCCCATCAGGCAGATACAGCGGCAGGTCGGGAAATTCCACCGCCTGCCCGGAGCTGCCGCCCTGGTGCAAACCCAGCGAATGCGTGCGCATCAGCGCAAAGCGCAGCGCACTGCCGTCCTCGGTGACGCGGTACAGCGTGCCGGCATCGGCATGGGTGAGCATCTGCGCCGCATCCAGGATGCGTTCCAGCAGATGATCGATATCACGCTCGCGTGACAACGCTGCCCCAACCTCGTTGAGCTGTTGCAGGCGCTGCAGCAGTTTCTGCATTGCATTGGGCATGCAGGTTCCCCTTGGTTCACCTAAAAATAGGATGCCTGACCTCCCCGGGCTGGGGCGATCCGGGGTTGATTGTCCCAGTATTTGTATATATGTGTATGCAGAAGAAACAACAGGGTGCGATGCAGATCAAGCCCATGGGCAGGACTGCATCTCCCGCGCCGCGCCGCATACTGGAGGCAACTACCTGTTTCATCCCAGCCATGACTGCCCTGCCCGTGTTGTATTCGTTTCGTCGCTGCCCCTACGCCATGCGTGCGCGCCTGGCCCTGGTATATGCCGGCCTGACCTGCGAACTGCGCGAGGTACAGCTGCGCAACAAGCCCCAGGCGCTGCTGGACGCCTCCCCGAAAGGCACGGTGCCGGTGCTGGTGTTGGCCGGCGGCCGGGTGCTGGAGCAAAGCCTGGACATCATGCTGCAGGCGCTGCACTACAACGACCCCGACGGCTGGCTGGCGCCCGGCAGCGGCACGCAGGCCGACATGCTGGCGCTGATAGCGCGCAACGATGGCTTCTTCAAGCAGGCACTCGATCGCTGCAAATACCCCGAGCGCCACGGCGCCGCAGCCGTGCACCAGGCGCGGCTTGACGCGCAGGCCTGGCTATCGCAGCTCAATCAACAGGTGATGGCCAGCGGCCATCTTTTTGGCCACAAACCCAGCCTGGCCGACATGGCGCTGCTGCCCTTTGTGCGCCAGTACGCGCGCATCGACGAGGGGCAATGGAACGCCCAGCCCTGGCCGCATCTGCAGGCCTGGTTGCAGCGCTGGCTGGATTCGGCCCTGTTTGCCGAGACCATGCAGCGCCACCCGGCCTGGGTGCCGGGCAGCGCCGGCTGCGTCACCCTGGCTGCACCGCAGGATGCTCCGGCCGGCGCGCATAGCGCTGCGCCAGCACCGCGCAGACCATGAGCTGCAGTTGGTGGAAGATCATCAGCGGCAGCACGATGGCGCCCACGGTGCTGGAGGCAAACAGCACCTTGGCCATGGGCACGCCGCTGATCAGGCTCTTCTTGGAGCCGCAGAACACCAGCGTGATCTCGTCTTCCTTGGCAAAACCCAGGGCGCGCGCGCCCCAGGTGGTCAGCGTCAGCACCAGGGTCAGCAGCACCGCGCAAAGCACCAGCAGGCCGGCCAGCGCGGGCAGCGGCGTCTCGCGCCACAGGCCGCTGACCACGGCCGCGCTGAAGGCCGAATACACCACCAGCAGGATGGAGCCCTGATCGACCAGCTTGACGCGCTTGGCGTGGCGGTGGATGAAGCCACCGATCAGCGGACGCAGCAAATGGCCGACGATGAAGGGCAGCAGCAGCTGCAGCGAGATCTTGGAAATCGCCCCTAGCACGCTGCCGCCCTCGGCGCTGCGGCCCAGCACCAGCCCCACCAGAATGGGCGTGACCACGATGCCCAGCAGCGTGGAGGCCGATGCGCTGCACACCGCCGCCGGCATGTTGCCGCGCGCCATGGCCGTGAAGGCAATCGCCGACTGCACCGTGGCCGGCAGGGTGCACAAAAACAGCACGCCCAGGTACATCTCGGGCGTGACCAGCGGCTCCAGCACCGGGCGCAGAGCCCAGCCCAGCAGCGGAAACAGCGCAAAGGTGGCGGCAAAGATGCTCAGGTGCAGCCGCCAATGGCCCAGGCCGCCCAGGATGGCCTGGCGCGACAGCTTGGCGCCATGCAGAAAGAACAGCAGGCTGACCACGCCGGTGGTCGCCACCTCCAGCACCCGGGCCATGGGGCCGGATGCCGGCAGCAGGCTGGCCAGAACCACCGTGCCCACCAGGGCCAGCGTGAAATGGTCGGGGGCGAAGCGCGGCAGGGCCATGGGTCAAGCCTTTGTCAGCGCAGGCCGCCGCCGGCCGGCTGCCTGCGCAGCAGCAGCGCCAGCAGCACCAGCGCAAACAGCACGAACCACACAAACGACCAGTTGGCGATGGAGCCGCCCAGGAAGGTCCAGTCGATGGCCGTGCAGTCGCCCGAACCGCGGAAGATCATGGGGATGGCGCGGCTCAGGGGGTAGTTCTCGACCATGCCATAGAAGTCGCGCCCGCAGGTCGCCACCTCGGGCGGGTACCACTGCAGCCAGCTCTGGCGGGCGGCGGTGAAGGCGCCAAAGCCGGCCAGCAGCAGGGCCAGCAAGCTCCAGCTAATCCACCAGCCTTTTTGGACTCTAAGGCTTGCCAGTCCTGCGCAGACAGCTACACCAATAAGAGCATAACGCTGGACGATGCACATCGGGCATGGCTCCAGGCCCTGGGCATATTGCAGGTACAGGCCAAAAGCCAGCATGGCCAGGCAGACGGCGCACATCAGCGCCAGGGTGCGGCGCGGGGCGCCGGTGATCGCGTTCAGAAACACTCTTTCTCTTTCTTGCAGGGCCGGTGTTGACCACCACCCGGCAAGGGCGGGCGATGCATCAAATGCCGGCGGCTTCGTCCAAAAACACCTTGGCGCGGCGTGGTGTCACCACCAGCGTCTCGCCCTCGCGCAGCCCCATGGTGTGGAACTGCTGCGCCGAGATATGCGCCTCGATGAGCGCCTCGGGGGCCACATTGTCGGCGGATTCGGTAGCGCTTTCGGGCAATAGTTCCAGCCGCGCGACGGGCCCAACGACGATGGAGCGCGCCAGCTGCACCACCATGCCGCGCTGGCGCCCCTCGGCGTCCTGGGTCTGGCCGGGCGAATAGCGCTCGACCTCCAGGTCGTGCGGGCGCACATAGGCAAAGGCCTGGGCGCCATCGGCATGCTGGGCGTCGGGAATGTCCAGCTGCGTGCCCCCTTCCAGGTGCACGCGGCCGTCGTTGGCGCGGCCCTTGAACAGGTTCACGTCACCCAGAAACCCATACACGAAAGGGCTGGCCGGGTTGTCCCAGACCTGCTGCGGCGTGCCCTGCTGCTCGATCCTGCCCTGGTTGATGACGACCACGCGGTCGGCCACCTCCAACGCCTCCTCCTGGTCGTGCGTGACGAAGATGCTGGTCACATGCAGCTCGTCGTGCAGGCGGCGCAGCCAGCGGCGCAGTTCCTTGCGCACCTTGGCGTCCAGCGCGCCGAAGGGCTCGTCCAGCAGCAGCACCTTGGGCTCGACGGCCAGGGCGCGCGCCAGGGCGATGCGCTGACGCTGGCCGCCCGAGAGCTGCGAGGGGAAGCGCTCGGCGATCCAGTCCAGCTGCACCAGCTTGAGCAGGTTCGTCACCTTGTCCCTGATCTGCGCCTCGCTCGGCCGCTCGCCGCGCGGCTTGACGCGCAGGCCGAAGGCCACGTTCTCGAACACCGTCATGTGGCGAAACAGCGCGTAGTGCTGGAACACAAAGCCCACGCCGCGCTCGCGCACATGCACGTCGGTGGTGTCCTCGCCGCTGAAGTGGATGCTGCCGCGATCCGGCGTCTCCAGCCCGGCAATGATGCGCAAGAGCGTGGTCTTGCCGCAGCCGGAGGGGCCCAGCAGCGCGATCAGCTCGCCGGACTGGATGTCCAGGTTCACGTCGCGCAGCGCGTGGAAGTTGCCGAACTGCTTGCTGACGTTGCGTATTTCTATACTCATGATTTGATAGCTATTGGCGCTTTATACATATGCCCTGCAGGCCAATCAGGCACTTGGCCGCTCGGGCGGCAGTGCGGCGGCGGCCTTGGCCTGCTGCTCGCCCTGCCATTCGGCGATCGACTTGATGACCAGGGTCACCAGCGCCAGCAGGGCCAGTAGCGATGCGGCGGCAAAGGCCGCGACCGACTGGTACTCGTTGTAGAGAATCTCCACATGCAGCGGAATGGTGTTGGTCTGGCCGCGGATATGGCCCGAAACCACCGACACCGCGCCGAACTCGCCCATGGCGCGCGCGTTGCACAGGATCACGCCATACACCAGCCCCCATTTGATGTTGGGCAGCGTCACATGCCAGAAGGTCTGCCAGCCGCTGGCGCCCAGCACAATGGCGGCCTGCTCCTCGTCGTTGCCCTGGGCCTGCATCAGCGGGATCAGCTCGCGCGCCACGAACGGAAAGGTGACGAACACGGTGGCCAGCACGATGCCGGGCACGGCAAAGATGATCTTGATGTCATGCTCCGCCAGCCAGCTGCCGAACCAGCCATTGGCGCCAAACACCAGCACATACATCAGGCCGGCGACCACCGGCGAGATGGAGAACGGCAGGTCGATCAGCGTGGTCAGAAAGGCCTTGCCCTTGAACTCGTACTTGGCAATGCACCAGGCCGCCGCCACGCCGAACACCAGGTTCAGCGGCACGGCGATCACGGCCGTCAGCAGCGTGAGCCGGATGGCCGACCAGGCATCGGGCTCGGCCAGGCCGGCCAGGTAGGCATCCCAGCCCTTGCGCAGCGCCTCGGTGAAGACGGCGGCCAGCGGCAGCAGCAAAAACAGCGCCAGAAAAGCCAGGGCCAGGCCGATCAGCGTGAAGCGCACCCAGGGCGCCTCGGTGGTGCCGGCCTGGGCGCGGCGTGTGGATGGGTTGGCAACGGCGCTCATGCCGGCATCCCCGCGTGGCGTCGCTGCCAGGCCTGTAGCGCATTGATGACCAGCAGCATGATGAAGGAGAAGAACAGCATCACCACGGCCACGGCGGTGGCACCAGCGGTGTCGTATTGCTCGAGCTTGCCGATGATGATCAGCGGCGTGATCTCGGACACCATGGGCATGTTGCCGGCGATGAAGATCACCGAACCGTATTCGCCGATGGCACGCGCAAAGGCCATGGCAAAGCCGGTCAGCAGCGCGGGCGTGATGCTGGGCAGGATCACCTTGGTGAACACCTGCCAGCGCGTGGCGCCGAGGCTGGTGGCCGCCTCTTCCAGCTCCTTCTCGCTGTCTTCGAGCACCGGCTGCACCGTGCGCACCACGAAGGGCAGGCCGATGAAGATCAGCGCGATCACCACGCCGTTGGGGTTGAACGCCAGCTGTATGCCAAAGGGCTCGAAGTACTGCCCCACCCAGCCATTGCCCGCCAGCAGCGCGGTCAGCGAGATGCCGGCCACGGCGGTGGGCAGGGCGAACGGCAGATCCACAAAGGCATCGACGATCTTCTTGCCCGGGAACTGGTAGCGCACCAGCACCCAGGCAATCAGCAGGCCAAACACCAGATTCACGCAGGCGGCGATGAAGGACGCGCCGAACGTCAGCTTGTAAGAGGCCAGCACGCGCGGCGCGCTGGCGGCCTCCCAGAACTGCGGCCAGCTCAGCGAAAAGCTCTTGGTCAGCAGCGCCAGCAGCGGGATGAGCACGATGATGCTCAGGTAGAACAGCGTGTAGCCCAGCGTCAGGCCAAAACCGGGCAGCACGCGCTTAGGACGGCGCCGGGGTGCGGCCGCACCGGTCAGGTCACTGGCCGCGCCCATGGCGACACCGGGCAAGGCAATGGAGGAATTCACCGCGGCACCACCCTTATTTGCCGGGTTGGTACAGCTTGTCGAACTGGCCGCCGTCGTTGAAGTGCACCTTCTGCGCCTCGACCAGCGAGCCGAAGTACTTGGCCACGGCAAACTGCGGGATAGGCTTGAACAGGTCGGCATGTTTTTTGAGCACGGCCTCGGAGCGCGGGCGAATCGCGTGGCGGGCGGCAATCTCCTGCGCCTCGTCGGAGTACAGGTAGTCCAGGTAGGCCTTGGCCAGTTCGCCCGTGCCCTTCTTGGCGACGGTGCGCTCCACGATCGCCACCGGGTTCTTGGCGGTGATGCTCACCGAGGGGTAGACGGCATCGACCTTGCCCTTGCCGAACTCGCGCTCCACCGACACCACTTCGGACTCGAAGGTGATCAGCACGTCGCCAATGTTGCGCTGCAAGAAGGTGGCCGTGGCGTCGCGCCCGCCCTTGGCCAGCACCGGCACGTTCTTGTACATCTGGGTAATGAACTCTGCCGCCTGGGCATCGCTGCCACCCTTCTCGCGCACGCTGCCCCAGGCCGCCAGGTAGGCGTAGCGGCCATTGCCGCCGGTCTTGGGGTTGACGACGATGACCTTCACGTCCGGGCGGGTCAGGTCGGCCCAGTCCTTGATGTTCTTGGGGTTGCCGTGGCGCACCAGGAACAGCATGGTCGAGGTGGTGGGCGATGCCTCATGCGGGAATTTTTGTGCCCAGTCCTTCGCCACCACGCCGTTGTCAGCCAGGAACTGCACGTCGGTGGTGGTGTTGAAGGTCACCACGTCGGCGGCCAGGCCGTCGTTGACGGCGCGCGCCTGGGCGCTGGAGCCGGCGTGCGCCTGATCCACCTTGATATCGACGCCCTTGGTCTTCTTGTAATGGGCGATGAAGGCCTGGTTGTAGTCCTTGTAGAACTCGCGCGCCACGTCGTAGGAGACGTTGAGCAGGGACTGGGTCTGAGCCGATGCGAGCCCGCTGGCGGCCAGAGCCAGGGTGGCGAAAACGGTCTTGAACTTGATTCGGGTTGTCATGTGTGCCTCTCCGGATTGCAGGAATGGGAGGCATTGTGGGGAGAGGCTCTTAAAACTCAAAAGAATATATGGTTGTGAATTTATAGAAAATTCATCTATTGAGGCGCGTCACCCTTGGCCCCCCTTGCCGTTTCACCCAGAAAGTCCAGAAAGCCGCGCACTGCGGGTGACAGCCCCCGGCGCGAGGCGAACACCGCATGCACGATGCCGGGGGGCTGCGACCATTCGGGCAGCAGCTGCACCAGCCGGCCCTGCTGCAGCTCATGCTGGCACATGTAGTCCGGCAGCCAGCACAGGCCGGTGCCGGCCAGGGCGGCGTATTTCAGCGTCAGCAGGTCGTCGGCCACATAGCGCGGCGTGAACTGCACCGTCTCCTCGCGGCCACCAGGGCCGGTAAGGCGCAGGCTGGTACGCCCGTCGGTAGCCGACATGGCCAGCGTGTCCATGGCCCCCAGATCCTGCAAGGTGGCCGGTGTACCCTGGCGCGCCAGTTGCGCGGGGCTGGCCACCAGCAGCTGCCGCCCCTCGTCCAGGCGCTTGACGATCATGCTGCCGCTGTTGTCCAGCGTGGCGCGCACGCGCAGGGCGACGTCCACACCCTCCTCCACCACGTTGACCACGCGGTTGGTGACCTGCATCTCCAGCCGCACCTGCGGGTGGCGCTCCAGAAACACGGGCATCAACCGAGCCAGCACCGTCTGCGCCAGCGTCACCGGGCAGGTCACGCGCACCGTACCGCGCGGCTCGGACTGCACCTGGACCACGGCGTCCGCCGCGGCCTGGGCCGATTCGCGCATCGCCTGGCAGTGGCGCAGGTAGGCCTCGCCCACCTCGGTCAGCGACAGGGTGCGGGTGGTGCGCTGCAGCAGGCGCACGCCCAGTTGCGCCTCCAGCTCGGCCACGCGGCGCGACAGGCGCGACTTCGGTATGCCCAGGGCCCGGCCCGCCGCGGCAAAGCCGCCGCGCTCGGCCACCTCGGCGAAATACAGCATGTCGTTCAGGTCTTGCATCGTGGTGTTTGTTATCAAATTCAGGACAATCTATCGCAATACACAGCACTTATCAAGTATTCAGGACGAACTACAATTCAACCAACGCCCAAACCAAGGGTTAACCCAGACACAGGAGATTCCATGCAACTGCTGCACATCGATTCCGCCATCACCGGCAACCAGTCTGTCTCGCGCCAGCTCACGGCCCAGATCGTCGAGGCCTGGCAGGCCAGCCACCCCGCCACCCAGGTGCAATACCTCGATCTGGTGGCCGAGGCCCCGGCCCACTTCACCATGGACGCCATGGCCCCCCGCACCGGCCAGACCGAGGGGCTGAGCGAGGCGCAGCAGCGCGAGAACGCCGTATCCGAGCGCCTGGTGCGCCAGTTCCTGGCGGCCGATGTGGTGGTGATCGGCGCGCCGTTCTACAACTTCAGCATACCCACGCAGCTCAAGGCCTGGATCGATCGCCTGGCCCAGCCTGGCCGCACCTTCCGCTACACCGCCAATGGTCCCGAGGGCCTGGCCAAGGGCAAGACGGTGATCATCGCGTCCAGTCGCGGCGGCGTGTACTCCACCAGCGATACCGGCCAGGCCATGGAGCACCAGGAGAGCTACCTGCAGACCGTGCTCGGCTTCTTTGGCGTGACAGATGTACGCTTCGTGCGCGCCGAGGGCGTGGCCATGGGTGCCGATGCCAAGGCCCAGGCGCTCGCGGCCGCCGCGCAGGCCATTGCCGCGCATGTCCAGCACCCCGAAGCCGCCAACCGCGAGCGCCTGGCCGAAGTCGCCTGAGGCGCCACTCTGAATAAGCCCCCTGCCCTGCTGGTTGCCGCCTGCGCGTAGCATGGCTGGATGACCGGCGCAGCACCTGACACCCCGGCCGCGTCAGCCGAGCTGACGCCGGCACGGCGCGTGCTGGTGTTCTGCATCGTCTCGCTGGCCCTGTTGATGATGTCGGTGGACTCAACCATCGTCGCCACCGCCCTGCATGCACTGCAGCAGGATCTGCACACCAGCGTGAACTGGGCCGGCTGGAGCATTACCACCTACGCCTTCGGCTTCGTGCTCATGCTGCCCATCAGCGGCCGGCTCAGCGACCGCTACGGGCGCCGGCGCGTGTTCCTGGGCTCGGTCATCACGTTCACCGCCGCATCCCTTGCCTGCGGCATGGCCGACGACATCGTCACCCTGGTGCTGCTGCGCGCGCTGCAGGCCGCCGGTGGCGCGGGTTTCACGCCATCGGCCACGGGCATCTTGGTCGATCATTTCGGCCAGGCGCGCGACCGCGCCGTGGGCCTGTTTGGCACCATCTTTCCCATAGGGGCCATGATCGGCCCCATTTTTGGCGGCCTGTTCGTCACCTACGCCAGCTGGCGCGACGTGTTCTTCGTGAACGTGCCCATAGGCCTGGTCGTTGCCGTGCTGGCACTGCGCTACATACCGCGCGACCCGCCCCAAGGGCAGCAGCAGCGGCTGCGCATGGATGGCGCGGGCATGGCCCTGTTGGCCGTGACGCTGTTTGCCTGCATGCTGGTGGCCAGCTACCTGGGTGAGGCGCATGCGCCGGTCGGGCCGGCCCTGCTCGCCCTGCTGGCCGGTGTGGCCGGCGTCAGCGGCTGGCTGTTCCTGCGCCATGTGGCGCGCGCCGAGCCGCCCTTCATCAGCCCGCGGCTGATCCATGGGCCCGGCTTTGGCGTGGTGAACCTGGTGAACATGGTCTATGGCGGCATCAGCATAGGCGCCGTGGCATTGATCCCGCTGTACGCAAGCAACCGCTACGGCATGAATGCGCTGTATGCCGGCACGCTGCTCGTGGCCCAGGGCTGCGCTTCCATCGTGCTGTCGGTGCTGGCCACCATGGCGCTGCGGCGTACCGGCTATCGGCTGCCGCTGTACGCGGGCGGCGCCATCAGCGCCGTGGGCATGCTGCTGGTGGCACTGGCGCCACCGGCGGGCATGGCGCCGCATGCCTGGCTGACCGGTGCAGCCCTGGTGCTGGGCCTGGGCACGGGCGCGGTGAATCCGGCCAGCCGCAATGCCGGGCTGCAGCTGGCACCCCAGGAGTCGTCATCCATTGCCGGGCTGCGTTCGCTGTGCTTTCAGCTGGGCACCATCGCCGTGGTGTCGCTGGCCACGGCGGCCCTGGCGGGCGCCGCGGATGCGGGCATGCGCCAGGCCTGGGTGTATGCGGCCGTGGCCGCTCTGTTGTTGCTGGCGCTGCCCCTGGTTGCCCGCGTGCCGGAGCACCACGGCGCCTGGTAACCCCGGGTTCAGGCGTTGTGGCGCTTGACCCAGGCGACGTAGCTATCCATCCAAGCCTGCAAGAACGCCCTGCTGACCTCGCCAATGCTGCCGTCGGCATTGAACAAGGCGTCGCTGTTCTGGATGAAGGCCTCGGGCTGGGCCATGGTGGGCATGTTCAGGAACACCAGCACATTGCGCAAATGCTGCTGCGCCATGGCCGTGCCAATGGTGCCTATGGACACACCTATCACCCCGGCGGGCTTGTTGGCCCAGGCGCTGTGGCCGTAGGGGCGCGAGGCGTTGTCTATGGCGTTCTTGAGCACACCGGGGATGGAGCGGTTGTATTCGGCCGTGACGAACAACACCCCCTGGGACTCTGCCACCTCCTGCTTCAGGCGCAGTACCGGGGCTGGCTGGTGGCCGTCGTCGTCCTGGTTGTACAGCGGCAGGTCGTCGATGCGCGGGTAGTGGAACTCGAACTCGGGCGCGCCCAGGCGCGTGAGGGCGTGGGCCAGGCGGCGGTTGTGCGAATCCTTGCGCAGGCTGCCGACAATGACGGCAATGCGGTATTTGCTCATAAGAAATCTCCAGTCAGGGGGGTTATGACTGTGGGCAGCTTATGAGCCCGCCGCGTATTGCGCTGTCGGACAACAGGCCATCAACCAGCCATTACCAGCCGGCCAGCACCGAACCCTTGAACTGGGTGTCGATGAACTGGCGGATCTCCGGGCTGTGGTAGACCTTGACCAGCTGCGCCACCCAGGGCTTGTCCTTGTCGGCCGCGCGCACCACCAGCAGGTTCACATAGGGGCCGTCCGGGTTCTCCTGGGCGATGGCGTCGGTCTTGGGGTTCAGGCCGGCCGAGATCGCAAAGTTGGTGTTGATGGCCGAGGCGTCCAGGTCGTCGAGCGAGCGCGGCAGCTGGGCGGCGTCAAGCTCGATGAACTTGAGCTTCTTGGGGTTGCCCACCACGTCCAGCGGCGTGGCCTTCAGGCCCGCGCCGTCCTTGAGCTTGATCAGGCCCTGGGCCTGGAGCAGCAGCAGTACGCGGCCACCATTGGTAGGGTCGTTGGGAATGCCGAAGCGCGCGCCCTCCTTCAGATCGGCCAGTTTCTTGATCTTTTTGGAGTAAATGCCGATCGGGAAGTTGACCGTGTTCGCCGCCACAGCAAACGGGTAGCCGCGATCCTTGATCTGTGCGTCCAGATAGGGCTTGTGTTGATAGCTGTTGGCGTCCAGGTCGCCCGCGGCCAGGGCGGCGTTGGGCTGCACATAGTCGCTGAACTCCACCACCTGGATCTTCAGGCCCTGTTTGTCCGCCACCTTCTTCACCTGCTCAAAGATCTGCGCATGCGGGCCAGCCGTCACGCCAATCTTCAGCGGCTTGTCCTGTGCCATGGCGGCGCCGCCAAGGCCGGTGGCCAGCGCCAGGGCCAGGGTGGATTGAAGCAGGGAGCGTTTGGAAATCACGATGAACCCTTTCTTGTGCAATGGGCCGCCTATCGTAGACCTGTCGCAATACCGGCGAGGCCAGTAAGTTCCACAATCACGGCATGCATGCCGCCACCCGCCCGATTGTCTTTCGCGACCGCCTGGACGCCGCCCGGCGCCTGGCCGAGCGGCTACAGGCCTATGCCGGCCAGAACCCCTTGGTGCTGGCCATTCCGCGCGGCGCCGTGCCCATGGCGCAATGCATCGCCCAGGCGCTGCAGGGCGATCTGGACCTGGTGCTGGTGCGCAAGCTGGGCGCGCCCTACCAGCCCGAATACGCCATCGGCTCGGTCGATGAGAGCGGCTGGACCTACCTGTCGCCGCACGCCGCAGCGACGGGCGCCGATGCGCATTACATCGCCACCGAAAAGCGCCGGCAGCTGCAGCTGATCCACCAGCGGCGCGCGCAGTACACGCCGATACGCCCGCCGCTGGAGGTGGCCAGGCGCATCGTCATCGTGGTGGACGACGGCCTGGCCACCGGGGCCACCATGGCCGCCGCGCTGCACAGCCTGCGCCAGCGCAAGCCTGCCCGGCTGATCTGCGCCGTGCCCGTGGCCTCGCACGAGGCGCTGGCCCTGGTGCGCCCGCTGGCCGACGAGGTGGCATGCCTGCAGGCGCCGCAAGACTTCGAGGCCGTGGGCCAGTACTACGAGGATTTCACCCAGGTGGAGGATGATGAGGTCATCAAACTACTTACCAAATAGGCATCTAGCTCTTATAAATAAAGCGCTGGCAGCTATCAAATCAGAAGTAGATATCAACGGTGCGACATGCGCCGCACCACCCAGTCGCCCAGGCTCTGTATTGCCTGCACGAAGACGATCAGGATCACCACCACCGCCAACATCACGTCGGGCAGAAAGCGCTGGTAGCCATAGCGGATGCCCAGGTCGCCCAGGCCGCCGCCGCCCACCGCGCCGGCCATGGCCGAATAGCCGGTCAGGCTGACGAAGCTGATGGTCAGCCCGGCGACGATGCCCGGCATGGCCTCGGGCAGCAGCACCTTCCAGACGATCTGGCCGGTGGTCGCGCCCATGGACTGGGCGGCCTCGACCAGGCCGCCGTCCACCTCGCGCAGCGCAGTCTCGACCAGGCGCGCGATGAAGGGCGCGGCCGCCAGCGTCAGCGGCACCACGGCCGCCCAGGTGCCAATCGACGTGCCCGTGACCAGGCGCGTGAACGGGATGATGGCCACCAGCAGGATGATGAAGGGCGTGGAGCGCACGGCATTCACGATGCCGCCAACTACGGTGTTAGCCGGGGCGTTCTGCAGGATGCCGCCCTTGTCGGTCAGGCGCAAAAACACCCCCAGCGGAATGCCCACCAGCGCGCCGAGGATGCCCGACGCGCCGACCATGATTACCGTCTCCCACAGCGAGGCGGCAAACAGCTCCAGCATCATTTCGGAAAAATTCTCGAACACCATCCGCTCCTTATGCGCTCACGTCCACGGTGCGCACCACCACCCCCTGGGCGCGCAGATAGTCGATGGCCGCGCCAATGCGCGCCATGGGGCCGCTGGCGTACACCGCCAGCGAGCCAAAGGTCTGCTCCTGAATCTCGTCGATCTGGCCGTGCAGGATGGACAGGTCCAGCCCCAGCTCGCGGATCAGGTGCGACAGGATGGGCTCGTAGGCATGCTCGCCGGCGTACGACAGGCGCAGCAGCTGGCCGCTGGCCCCCGCCTCAAGCCGCGCCGCCAGGCTGCGCACGCGCGAGAGCACGCCGGCCGGCAGCTCCTGCGGCACGATTTCGTCGATCAGGCTCTTGGTGATGTCCTGCTGGGGCTTGGTGAACACATCGATCACCGGGCCCATCTCGACGATGCGGCCGGCTTCGATCACCGCCACGCGGTCGGCGATCTGCTTGATGACCTGCATCTGGTGCGTGATCAAGACCACGGTCACGCCCAGCTCGCGGTTCACCTGGCGCAGCAGGTCCAGGATGGAGCGGGTGGTTTCGGGGTCCAGCGCACTCGTGGCCTCGTCGGACAGCAGCACCTTCGGACTGCTGGCCAGCGCCCGGGCAATGCCCACGCGCTGCTTTTGCCCGCCCGAGATCTGCGCCGGGTAGCGGTCGGCCAGATGCGCCAGGCCCACCATGTCGAGCAGCGGATCGACACGCTTCTTGATCTTGTCCGGCGCCATGCCGGCCAGCTCCAGCGGCAGCGCGGCGTTGCCGTACACGGTGCGCGACGACAGCAGGTTGAAATGCTGGAACACCATGCCGATCTCGCGGCGCGCGGCGCGCAGCTCGGCGTCACTCAGTTGCGTCATGTCGCGCCCCGCCACCATGACCTGGCCGGCCGACGGGCGGTTCAGCAGATTGATGACGCGCACCAGCGAGCTCTTGCCCGCGCCCGAGCGCCCGATGATGCCGAACACCTCGCCCGGCGTGACATGCAGGTCGATGCCGCGCAGGGCCTCGACCGGGCCTTGTGGGCCCTGGTAAATCTGGGTGATACCCCGGAGATCGATCATGGAAAACGAGGAAAAATGCCGCGCAAGGCCATTCACATGCCTGCGCAACTATCAAAAAAATAGCGGCTTGCGCTGAATGGGCAAGCCGGATGGCGCTATTTTACGCCCAGTCGTGGAAACCGCGCCTCAGCGCCAGCCCAACAGCAGGATGGCGATGTTCACCGCCAGGCCCAGGCCCCAGACCAGGCTGCGCGCCATGGCCTTGTCGCCCACATACAGGGCGATATAGGCCAGGCGCAGGACGATGAAGGCGCAGGCCAGCAGATCCAGGCGCGCCTGCGGCGCACCCAGCTGGTGGGCGATGATGACCGCGCCGATGAAGAACGGCAGGCCTTCGAAGCCGTTGGCCTGGGCCGCATTGGCGCGGGCACGCCAGCCGCTTTGCGCCGCCAGCCAGGCGCGCGGGTCGCGGTTGCCGCCCCTGGGCATGGCCCCGGCCTTGGCCAGGAGGGCACAAAACATGGGCAGCAGCGCCGCCACCAGCACGCAGCCGTACGCCAGGGTGAAAGAGGTGTTGGACATTGGGGCCTCGGTTGTGCGTTGTGCGTTGTGCGTTGTGCGTTTATGTCACCGCCGATCCGCCAGCGCATGGGCAATGGTGCCCAAATCCACGTATTCGAGCTCGCTGCCCACCGGCACGCCGCGCGCCAGGCGCGTGACATGCATGCCGCGGCGCCTGAGCGCCTCGGCAATGGCGTGCGCCGTGGCCTCGCCCTCGGCGGTGAAGCTGGTGGCCAGGATTACCTCCTGCACCACGCCGTCGCCGGCGCGCTCGAGCAGCTTTTGCACGCCAATGTCGCGCGGCCCCACGCCGTCCAGCGGTGACAGCCGCCCCATGAGCACGAAGTACAGGCCACGAAAGGCGGCAGTGCGCTCCATGGCCGCCTGGTCGGCGGGCGTCTCCACCACGCACAGGCGGCTGGCGTCGCGCGTCGCGTCCATGCAGGTGGCGCAGACCTCGCCCTCGGTGAAGGTGTAGCAGCGCTGGCAATGGCGCACCTGCGCGCAGGCCTGCGCCAGCGCCTGCGACAGCTGCTGCGCCGCTGGGCGGTCATGCTGCAGCAGATGAAAGGCGATGCGCTGCGCCGACTTCATGCCCACGCCCGGCAGGCGCCGCAGCGCCTGGATCAGTGCTTCGAGGGAATTGGTATCGGACATGGGGCGGTGCGCCCAGGCACCGTCAGAAGGGGAACTTCATGCCGCCGGGCAGGCCTGGCATGCCGGCGGTGATCTTGCCCATCTTTTCCTGGCTGGTTTCCTCGGCCTTGCGCACGGCGGCGTTGAAGGCGGCAGCCACCAGGTCTTCGAGCATGTCCTTGTCCTCGGCCAGCAGGCTGGGGTCTATGGTCACGCGCTTGACGTCGTGCTTGCAGGTCATCAAGACCTTGACCAGTCCGGCGCCGGATTCGCCCTCGACCTCGACGCTGGCCAATTCGTCCTGGGCCTTCTTCAGGTTGTCCTGCATGGCCTGGGCTTGTTTCATCAGGCCGGCGAGCTGTCCCTTGTTGAACATGGAAATTTCCTTCGTTGATTAAAAAAAGTAAGAGCGTGTCACGCAGGCTTGATGCTGCCTGGCACGATTTTCGCGCCGAAGTCGCGCACCAGCTGCTGCACATAGGGGTCGTTGTGGACTATGTCCTCGGCCGCGCGCTGGCGTGCGCTGGCGGCCTGGGCGTTGCGGCGCGCGGGGCTGTCGCTGACCACGCCCAGCTCCACGCTGATCTGGCGCGCATGGCCCGCGGCCTCCAGCGCCGCGCGCAGGCGTTCGCGCGCCTGGGGCTGGTTCAGTGATTCGCGCTCAACGCGCAGCAGCCAGTGGCCCTCGTCGCGCGCCATCAGCTGCGACTGCAGCGCCAGCTCGCGCACCAGGGCGGTGATGGCGTCTTGCGCGATGAGCTGCTGCACGGTGGCATGCCAGACATCACCCTCCTCGGTGGTCACCAGCGGCGGCGCTGCCGCTCCGGCCTGCAGGCGCGGCCCGGGCTCAGGTGCGGAGCGCACCGGTATTGCTATTGTTTCAGAAGCTTTTTGCGCTTGATTGGCGGGCGCTGGATGCTGTTTTTGCCTTAAATCCTCAGGGCTGCGCACGGGTAGGCGCACCGTGGGCGCGGCAGCCGGGCCCGGCAGCGCCGCAGGCACGGCGTTGGGCGCCGCCGCATCCTGCAGCATGGCCTCGGTCACCGCGCGGTTCACATCATCGGGCGTGGCCGGCTCGGGTGCGACGGGTGCAGCCAGTGGGGCTGGCGGCTGCGGTTCACGCGCCACATGGATGGGCGGCTGCACTGCGAGCGGTGCAACGGGCGGATCAGCTGCGACGGCAACCGGTGCTGGCGCGGCGGGTTCAGGCCGCGTCAGAGTTTTTTTTTCCGCCGTGGCGCCAGCGGCACCGGCGGGCTTGAAGGCCAGCAGGCGCAGCAGCACCATGGTCAGGGCGGCGTACTCATCGGGTGCCAGGCCCAGCTCGGTACGGCCATGCAGGCAGATGCTGTAGAGCAGCTGCGTTTCGTCGGGCGGCAGGGCGGCGGCCAGGCGGGCCATCTCTGCCGCCTCGGGGTCGCTGGCGTCCACGGCGGCTGCCATCTGCGGCACCGCCTGCAGCACGGCCATGCGCTGCAGCACGGCAGCCATTTCCTCCAGCGTGCTGGCGGCCGACAGGCCGTTGACGCGCAGGGCGTCGGCCGTCTCCACCACGGTGCGGCCGTCGCCAGCGGCCAGCGCCTCGATCAGGCGGAACACATGGCTGCGATCCACGCTGCCCAGCATCAGGCGCACGCTGGCCTCCTGCAGCTGGCCGCTGCCGAAGGCGATGGCCTGGTCGGTCAAACTCAGCGCATCGCGCATGGAGCCGCGCGCCGCACGCGAGAGCAGGCGCAGCGCCTGGGGCTCGGCGGCCACCTGTTCGGCCGCCAGCACGCGCGTCAAATGCTCCAGCACCGTCTCGGGCGCCATCGGCCGCAGGTTGAACTGCAGGCAGCGCGAGAGCACCGTCACCGGCACCTTCTGCGGGTCGGTCGTGGCCAACACGAACTTGAGGTATTCGGGCGGCTCCTCCAGCGTCTTCAACATGGCGTTGAAGGCGGTGTTGGTCAGCATGTGCACCTCGTCGATCATGAAGACCTTGAAACGCCCCTGCACCGGCTTGTAGACGGCCTGCTCCAAAAGGCCCTGCACCTCGTCCACGCCGCGGTTGCTGGCGGCGTCGAGCTCGGTGTAGTCGGGAAAGCGCCCGCTGTCGATGTCCTGGCAGGCCGGGCACACGCCGCAGGGCTGGGCCGTGATGCCGCCCTGGCCGTCCGGCCCCTGGCAGTTGAGCGACTTGGCCAGGATGCGCGAGACCGTGGTCTTGCCCACGCCGCGCGTGCCGGTGAACAGATAGGCATGGTGCAGCCGCTGCTGCGTGAGCGCATTCGTCAGGGCTTGCACCACATGCTCCTGCCCGACCATCTCCGAGAAGGTCTTGGGGCGGTATTTGCGGGCGAGCACGAGATAGGACATGGGGGGTGATTCTATGTGGCCCGCCGCCGCCCTTTGGCGAGCCCGAAACGCCCCCCGGTTCCGCGTACAATTGCCGCTGACGGGCCTCCCCGCATGGTGAAGCGGCCAACCGGGTCAGGTGGGGAACCAAGCAGCCCTAACTGTGGAGCCAGTGCCGGGGGTAAGGCTCGTCAACTTCTCTTCCCCCCCCCCTCTTTTTCTCTTCCTGTGCCAGACGCCCACCGGGCCCGGCATGGGCTGCGTGCGTGTCAGCCCTGTCCCACAGGGGCTTGGGGCCTTGGCTGGCGGGGGGCGCACCCCGGTGATTCATACTGATCCCAGGCTTTGTCCTCCAGGGTGTCGTCATGAATGCACTCATGTTTGCACCATTTGCCCGCAGATCGGCCTTGGGCCGGCGCCCATGGCTTTGCGGCGCCTTGCCCCTTGTGGTCTGGGTCGGGGCTGCGGTGGCGCAGGTGGCCGACCCGCTGACCAGCGCGGCATCGCCCCCCATCACGCTGCGTGGCCACAGCTACCCCGACTTCGGCGCCCTGTACCCGTCCGATGCACTGCGCCAGCCGGGAGCCGTGTCGCCGCAGGCCATTCACTACACCGATATCACCGGCTGGCTCACACCACGCCAGGCGTCCAGCCTGGGACTGACATTGGGCATGGTGTCGTATGCCAGGGGCGTGGAGCTGAGCCCGCAAGCCTTTGACCTGGGCGTGCGCTGGCGCTCACAGCTCGATCGCAGGGTGCAACTGGACATACATGCCTGGGCCCGCACATCGCAACTGCATGCCATGCCCAATGCCATGGGCATGATCTGGCACCAGGATCAACCGACCTTCGGCACCCGGGTGGAGGTGCAGTGGTCCAGCTCGCGCACGCGCGGCCTGGTGCCGGAGTTTGGCGCCGTGGGCCTGCAGCTGGAGGGCAACTCGCGCCTGCTGCTGCGTGCCAGGCGCGGCGGGCCCATGCTGTACTACCGCACCAAGTTCTGATCCGCCGGCACCGGGCTCGCCAGCCAGTGCGCCGCCCCCGCGCCTGCCACGCGCCCGGTGGCGCAGCAGGCCGTGAGCAGGTAACCGCCCGTGGGAGCCTCCCAGTCCAGCATCTCGCCGGCGCAGAACACCCCGGGCATGGCCCGCAGCATGAGATGCGCATCCAGCGCCTCGAAGGACACGCCGCCGGCGGTGCTGATGGCCTCCTGCACCGGGCGCATGGCCAGCACGGTGATGGGCAGCCGTTTGATGGCCTGTGCCAGCAGCTGCGCATCCTGCATGCCGACCTTGCCCAGCTGTTCGTAGAGGATGGCGGCCTTGATGCCATCGAGCCCCAGCCGCCCCTTGAGGTGGCTTGTCAGGCTGCGCGCACCACGCGGATGGCGCACCTCGGCCAGCACGCGCTCGCTCGTGTGGTCGGGCAGCAGGTCCAGATGGAAGGTGGCGTGGCCGTGGGCCGTGATTTCATCGCGCAGCAGGCCGGAGGCGGCATAGACCAGGCTGCCCTCCACCCCCGTGGCGGTGGCGACGAACTCGCCGCGCCGCGCAAACTGACGGCCCTGGCTGTCGGTGAAGGCAATGGCCACCGACTTGAACGGCTGGCCCGCAAAGCGCTCGGCAAAAAACGGTGTCCAGCCCACGGCGGATGCCTGGCCGCGCCCCAGCAGCTCGCGAAAGAACTCGCGCCGCGAAATGTCAAAAAGGTGGCCCACGGGCGCGTCCACGCGCGGCACGTCAAAGCCGCAGTTGGCCGGCTGCAATGGCGCAATCTGCACTCCCCTGGCCGCCAGCAGCGGCACCCAGGCAGCGTCGGAGCCCAGACGCGGCCAGCTGGCGCCTCCCAGCGCCAGCACCGTGGCGCGCGCGGCCACGCGCTGCTGCCCGGCGGCGCTGGCAAAGCACAAGGCGCCGTCGGCATCCCAACCCAGCCAGCGGTGGCGCATGTGCAGCACCACGCCAGCTGCACGCAGCCGCGCCAGCCAGGCGCGGAGCAGCGGCGCGGCCTTCATGTCGGTGGGAAAGACGCGCCCCGAGGTGCCGACAAACGTATCGACGCCCAAGCCCTGCGCCCAGGCGCGCAGCTGCTCGGCGCCAAAGACGCTCAGCAGCGGCTCGATCTGTGCGCGGCGCTCGCCGAAGCGCGACACAAAGGCCTCGAAGGGCTCGGAGTGGGTCAGATTCAGCCCGCCCTTGCCGGCCAGCAAAAACTTGCGCCCGACAGAGGGCATGGCGTCGAACACATGCACAGAATGGCCCGCCTGGGCCAGTATTTCGGCAGCCATCAACCCGGCCGGGCCGCCGCCGATGATGGCGGCGTCGCACGCGAGGGGCGCGCTGGAAGAATCGTTCACATAAGACATGCGCCGATCATCCCACCTTGCGGCCCTGCATCCACGCAGTCGGCCGCACCGCCCGCAGCTCTTCAGCTACGCGGCAGCCACCACACCACATAAGCAGCCACCGCCGCCGGCACGGCAAAGACGATGAGCAAAATGGGCGCCTCCTCGCGCACGCTGTAACCCGCGTGCTGCACGCCCACCCACATGTTCACCGCCGCCACCAGCAGCCAGGCCGGCACAAACCACTTGGCCGCCAGCGCCATGCCAGCGCTGCTGGCGCCCCACAGCCAGCCAAACAGCACGAACAGGCCCAGCAGCACCAGGCCGCCGGCCATCACAAGCGCCACATGCATGGCTTCCCCCCGTTACTTGGTGGTATAGCCGCCGTTGATCAGAATCGTCTGGCCCGTGATCCACCAGCCATCGCTGACCAGGTGGCGGATGAAGGGCACCACGTCTTCGATGTCGGTCAGGCCGGTCTTGCTGAAGGGCGATAGCGCGGCGGCACTCTTGTGGTAGGCCTGGGCGTCGGCGCTTTCCTGGCCGTAGAAGAAGGGCGTGTCCATGGGGCCGGGGCCCACGGCCGTGACCGAGATGCCGCGTGCGCCCAACTCCTTGGCAGCCGCGCGCGTGAAATGCTCCACCGGCGCCTTGGTGCCCGCGTAGGACGCATAGAACGGCGTGAATGCGCCCAGCAGCGAGCTCACCAGGGTGCAAATCTTGCCGTTGTCGTTGACATGCTTGCCCGCTTCTTTGAGGAAGAAAAAGGCCGACTTGGCGTTGACCGCACTCATCTCGTCGTACTCGGCCTCGGAGATGTCGGCAATCGCCTTCTTGAGCACCTTGCCCACGGTGTTGATGGCAATGTCCGGGCGGCCCACGGCGGCCACGGCGTCGGCAAACAGCTTTTCCATGGCGGCGGCGCTGGTCAGGTCGGCCTGCAGGGCCACGGCCCGTGCGCCGGCCTTTTGCACCGCCGCCACGGTGGCGTCGGCGTCGGCCTTGCTGGCGGCACTGTTGTAGTGAATGGCCACGGCCTTGGCGCCATGCGCCGCCAGGTCACGCGCCAGCAGGCCACCGAGGTTTTTGGCGCCACCGGCGATCAGAACGACTTTGCCTTGGATGCTGTGTATGGACATGGATGGCTCCTTGTGGGTAAAAGCGCCACTTTATTGATAAGCAAAACACAAATAAATGCTGAAAAATAGATGCTCCATCCATAAATCACTACCAATCACCCTCCATGGATCGCATTGACCAGCTGCGCATCTTCATCCGCGTAGCGCACAGCGGCAGCTTTACCCTGGCGGCCGACCAGCTGGGCCTGCCGCGCCCCACCGTGTCGCTGGCGCTGCAGCAGCTGGAAGCGCGCCTGGGCGCCCGCCTGCTGCACCGCACCACGCGCCGCGTCAGCCTGACGCCTGACGGCGCAGCCCTGCTGGAGCGCGCGCCCTCACTGGTGGCCGATGTGGAGGAGCTGGAGCAGCAGTTTCGCCCCGACGCCGGGCCGCTGGCCGGGCGCATCCGCGTGGACATGCCCAGCCGCATCGCCCGCCGCCTGGTGGCGCCGGCGCTGCCCGCATGGCTGGCCCTGCACCCCGGCCTGCAGATCGAGCTGGGCAGCAGCGACCGCAGCATCGACCTGGTGCAAGAAGGCGTGGACTGCGCGCTGCGCGTGGGCACGCCGGCCAGCAGCAGCCTGGTGGCCCGGCCCGTGGGGCGGGTGCGGCTGATCCACTGCGCCAGCCCGGCCTATCTGGCGCGCTACGGGGTACCGCACAGCCCGCTGGACCTGCCGCGGCACCAAGCCGTGCACTACGCCGCGCCCGGCAGCGGCCGCGCCGCGCCCTGGGAATGGGAGGAGCAAGGCCGCATCCAACAATGCCCCATGGACGGCAGCGTGACCGTGAACAACGCCGAGACCTATATCGCCTGCTGCCTGGCCGGGCTGGGGCTGATCCAGATTCCGGCCTTCGACGTGCGCGAGCACCTGGCCGCCGGCGAGCTGGTCGAGCTGCTGCAGGACTGGCCCGCGCCCGCCATGCCCATGCACCTGGTCTACCCGCACCGGCGCCAGCTGTCGCAGCGGCTGCAGGCCTTCAGTCAATGGCTGCTACCCCTGCTGCAGCAGGCCTGTTGCGAGGATGGCGAGCCGCCTCGCCCCTGACGAAGCTCTCGGCTCAATCAGCCGCCAGTACCACCACCCTGCCCTCGCCCGTCAGGAACGCCGCGCCCACGGCCTCGTCGGGCTGCTGCTGCTGGACCGCCTGGCGGTAGCGTTGCAGCTGCTCCATCAGCGCCGGTTGGCGCGCGGGGTCGGCGGCGCTCTTGTAGTCCAGCACCCACCAGCGCGCGTCGGCGCGGGCCTGGCGCAGGCGCA
>Ga0209369_1000311_pt1 | contig 85972 bp, 71 predicted proteins | sample EBPBio142010_DNA_FD_185865 | JGI IMG/M metagenome (GOLD analysis project Ga0209369, IMG submission 185865) | Wastewater treatment Type I Accumulibacter community from EBPR Bioreactor in Madison, WI, USA - Reactor 1_10/4/2010_ DNA (SPAdes)... | ecosystem: Engineered > Bioreactor > EBPR >...
AATCGCGGCCGGAGGGCGCTATGCGCCGAGTGTCCGCCTGCGCGGACACCGTGTCCACGAAGGTGGACACTCAGCCGAAGGCTCTCCGGCCGCGAATTCATTCGCTGGAGATGTGGGTAATTGTAAGCCCACAGGGGGAGGCTGGGTGGGGGATTTGAAGAGTTAAAACGAACGTTCACTTTTCGGATAGAACATCCTCTATTATTTGCGAACCCCGAGCGTGAGCGACGGGCATGGTTGTTTCGTTGACGCCAGCTCTTTGCCAGTGCCCATCGCTCACGCTCGGGGTTCGCAAATAAATGCACCCGCCCGCCGTGTGAGTCAAAGATACTTACAAACTAACTATGACTAACGAACTAACAAACCAGGTGGCAATCATCTCCGGTGGACTGGGCGATATCGGACGCGCTATCGCCATCGAACTGGCACGGCGCGGGGCCGATATTGCGCTGGGCGATATTGCACCGGCTGTCGCTGCGACGCCGATTCTCGAAGCCCTCAACACCCTGGAATGTAAGGCAAACTACACGCAAGTCGATACCGCCAACGCGCAACAGGTGAGTGATTGGGTGACACAGGTAGAAGCCGAACTGGGTACGCCCAGCCTGATTATCCCCAACGCCGCCATCGCCACGCTCAAGAATACGAAAGAGATTTCGGCAGAAGAATGGACGCGCGAGATTTCCATCAATCTCAACGGCGCTTTCTTTCTGGCTCAAACCGCTGCTTTACAATTATCTCAACATAACAAGCCCGGTCGAATCGTGTTCGTGGGTAGCTGGGCTGCTGAACGGCCACACCAGCACATCCCGGCCTATTCGGCTTCCAAGGCGGCTTTGCGCATGTTGATGCAGTGCATGGCGCTCGATTTCGCACCGCACATTCTCATCAACGAAATCGCCCCCGGCTATGTCAACGCCGGGCTGAGCGGACGCATCTTCGCCGAAAAGCCCGAAATCAAAGAAGCCGCGCGCCTGCGAGTGCCGATTCAACAACTCATTGAACCCGAAGAAGTGGCAGCGCAGGTCGCTCATCTTTGCGACCCGGCCAACCGCCACATGACCGGCAGCGTACTCACCATGAACGGCGGACTTTCCCTGCAAGGGGTGTTACAGGCGTGATTGTTTCCCAACCTTCGTTTTCCGGCCGCATCGGTTTTGCACAGGTCGATATTACCCCGCCCGTGGGCATCTATGCCCGCAACTGGGGCGCGGCGAAGCACGATATCGCCGAAGGTATCCACCGCCCGCTGCACGCCCGCGCTTTGGTTTTACAAAGCAATGATAGTGACAACTTTCTTGTATTGGCCTCGCTCGATTTAGGCTGGTGGAAAACCCGTGAAGACGAATGGTATGTGCGCGGCGCACTGTTGGAAAAGTTCGGCCTTGACGAAGCCAACCTGTTGGTGAGCCTCACCCACACCCACGCCGGGCCGGTGTTTTGCCGTGAAGACGCCGACAAACCCGGCGGACACCTCATCGCAGGCTATCTCGAACAGGTGCGCGACGCCCTCATCACCGCCACCCGCAATGCTCTTTCAACCGCGCAAAACGCCACCCTGGAATGGGCGACCGGCACCTGCACGCTGGCCCAAAACCGCGACTTGCCCGATCCGCACAGTGAGCGTATCGTCTGCGGCTACCGCCCCAATACGCCTGCCGACGACACGCTTCTGGTGGGCCGCGTGAGCGATGCCACCGGCAAAACCCTCTGCGTGCTGGCCAACTATGCCTGCCACCCCACCACCCTGGCCCACGAAAACCGCCTTATCTCACCCGACTGGTTGGGCGCGTTCTACGAAACCATCGCCACCCACACCGGCGCTCCATCGCTGTTCCTGCAAGGCGCATCGGGCGAATTGCAGCCCCGCGAAGCCTTCATCGCCGATACCACCATCGCCGATTCCCAGGGCCGCCAGTTTGCTTATAGCGTTTTATCTACGCTCGAAAGTATGCTGCCGCCACAAACCCAGTTGGAATATCAAGGCGTCACCGAATCGGGCGCGCCTTTAGCCATCTGGCAACGCACCCCCGCCGAGGTCTCCACCCACCTCCACGCCCGCCGCACCGCAGTAGAACTCCCCCTGAAAGACTGGCCCACCGCCCTAGAAATGGAAGCCGAGCGCCAGGCGTGCCTCGACCGCGCCCTGCAAGAACGGCTCACCCGCAAAATCCGCGTCCGCAAAACCGTCGGCAATGGCACCACGTCCTCGCTGCCGGTGTGGATCTGGGAACTGGGCGACGCTCTCCTCATCGCGCAACGTGAAGAATGCTATTCCTGCTTCCAACAAGAACTGCGCCGCCGCTTCCCTGACAAAGCAATAATTGTGATAAATCTTACAAACGGCTCCTGCGGCTATCTGCCACCGGCTCCGCTGTATGAATTGGATATTTACCAGGTATGGCAAACACCGTATGCGCAAGGTGGCGCGGAGAAGTTACTGGAAGCGGTGGCGGAGGAACTTGGTAGAGAGAAGACAGTAGACAGGAAGGTAACCGGGCTTTGATACAGAAGGTTACCTCCAAAGTCCGTCATCCTCGCGAACGCGGGGATCCAGTACACGGCTTATTGAGTAGGACAACACCAGATCGTTTATCGTCAGAATAGATTCCCTATTTTTGACTTCCCCTAAACTTTACGTCACAATTGGGGAATGCCATCCCTTACCACGCAACAAGCCAACGACATCCTCAGAAGTGCTGCCTACGCCGGTGATTTAGAGCGATTTAATTATGCTCTGGAAAACGGGGCCGATATTACTCTATTCCATGCAGATTGGTGCTTACCGGATGAACCACCTGCTAATGTGGGGGCGGCCGTTCTCTGCGAAGCCCTTAACGGTCAACCCCACGAAGAAATAACGGATGAGCGGCTGGCAATCATTGATAAGCTCTTGGTGCTGGGAGTTAATGTTAACGAATCCGACGGCTCTCACCTCTTCCCGCTGCACTCGGCTGCGTTCAGCGGAATGCAAAGCTTAGTAGATTTACTGTTCGAACACGGTGCCAGACTCTTTCCTGGCGGTTACTATCGCAGTAGGCTTCTAGAATTTACGGCAAGTAGCGGGCTGGTAGATTTTATGCAGAAGCAGTTGCAATACTTCGCGACCTTGCCTAAAGATGAAACTCTAACCACCGACCTGGAAGAGGCTCTGTGCAGCGCTGCCACAGAAGGTCATTTAGATATCGTCCAATTGCTATTAGGATATGGCGTGAGTGCAAATGCGCATGGCTCGTTGGCAGAAGGCCGTTGTACAGCGCTGATGGCTGCAGCCGCAAACGGACATCGCGATATTGTTACTTTATTACGCCACCATGGAGCCGATATTAACCAGGGAATTGAAGACGGTCCCACTCTGCTCAATAGTGCTGCGCAAGGCGGATTAAGGGATTTAGCCCTCGAGCTTCTCGATAACGGCGCAGACCCCAACACACGCGATTGCTACCATACCTCACCTCTTCATCATGCCGCACTTCGGGGAGACGACGAACTGGCACGCACACTCATCGAAAAAGGAGCGAAAATCCAAGGCTTTCAAAGCCGTCAAGATAATGTGTGTTCCGCTGCCGCCTACTCGGGAATGAAATGGCTGGTGGAATTCTGCCTCGAAGCTGGAGACGCTGGTGATCGAGAAGATATCGGTGGCGTTACCCCGCTCATCGTTGCCGTTTTCAACGGACAAATGGACATTGTTCGTTTCTTGGTGGAACGTGGCGCAAGCATTAACCACGCTACCTCTTTCCTGCAAAGAACTCCTCTGCATGCGGCTATAGAGAGTGAAGATTATCATATCGCCCAGTGGCTTATTGAGCATAGAGCCGATATCGAAGCGAGAAGAGATTCGCAGGTATACGGCATACTCACTCCGCTCATGCGAGCAACTTTCTATGATGCGCACGAACTCGTAACTTTACTGATTCAAACCGGAGCCGATGTCAAGGCGAGTGCGACAGATAACGGTCACACGGCTCTGCATCTGGCAGCTTTAAATAATGCTGTGCAAAGCGTCCCTCTCTTACTTGCTGAAGGTGCGGATATCAACGCACCTAACCACCAGCAGGAAACCCCACTCTCACTTGCAGCCTCCACCGGCCACTGCGAAATAACCACACTTCTCCTTGAAACAGGTGCGGATATATTCACATCAGATAATGACGATAATACCCCACTCCACCAGTCCGCTCATTTCGGCCATGCGGAAGTCGTGCAACAATTACTCAACGCCGGAGCCGACCGCCATGCCCTTAATGCCAAAGGCCAGACCGCACTCGACCTCGCCATCTCCGAAGGCTTTCCGCGTGTGATAAAGCTATTGCAGCAATAAATCGGCAAATTTCATTCCCTACGGACAACCCATGCAAGAACTCCACTGGAAAGATGACGGCATGCGATGGCACAAGCAGTTCATTCTTTCTGAACTGGCTTTGCTAACTAAATATTTCTTGTTGATATTCTCGGGTGCTTTGTTGCTTTGCTGGTTGTTGGAGTTCACGATGTGGGCCGCTTTGCTTCCCGGTATATTCATGTACTTGATAAGTATTGGGGCCGTGTGGCGGTTGAACTGGTATTCCTCTGACTATTCTCTGCAGGGCAATCGGCTTTCCGTCACTCATAGAAATCCCAAGAACTACAAAGCCGATCAGGTCACTACTATTGAATTATCGGACGCCATGGTACGGCGCGAGAAAGTGTTCGATAGCTTCACCTTTTTGCTGATTAAAGTCAAAGACAGAGGCTATTATGTCTATGTCGAAAACGGCAGCGAGGCGCAGCGGCAGTTAATGGCGCAGTTATCAGAACCAGTATCCGCCCAGTAATTTTTTGGCAGCATGGCCATTGCTGGAGATTATCCTTTCTGTCGCCGACCATGCCACCATATGAGCAGGACAATCAGTAGCGGCGGCGAAAGAAACATCACTTGCGCCCACACCGGCATAAAAGGAACCACCACGAAAACTAACGTTATTAGCCAATAGCCTATCACGCCAAGGATTTTCAACAAGCCGCGTGATAGCATGCCCCAAAACGATCCCAATTTTGGCTCGGTCTGCTTTTGCAGGTTCATTTTGCTTCGTATTGTGACACACAATAATAGGCAGGGCAAATCATCCCCACCTGGCAACCTTTTCCCAAGCACTCAAGACGCGGCGTTTGCTTTGCCGCTTTACCCATAATAAATAGGCAGCGTTTTTGGAGTGTGGCGACTTGTCGCCGCCAGAGCCTCACAGCAACGTTTTCGTTTCCAATAAGCGCCGACACGACGCGGTGACGAGTCACCGCACTCCAAAAGGGGCACATGATATTATCCAGGCGACGGTTTGCTTTTATTCTTGCAATAGCGTGCATTGTGTTGGGGTTGGGCATTCGCGCTGGGTTGGTGCCGCTCCCTGCCCTGCTCTCCACCTACGCACCCGACGTGCTATGGGCGATGCTGGTGTTTTTCATCGCCATCTTCCTCGCACCACGCCAACCACTGACCGTGGTGGCCTTAGCCGCGCTGGGCTTTGCGCTGCTGATGGAATGCAGCCAGCTTTACCAGGCACCGTGGATTAACGATATCCGCGCCACACGTATCGGCGGGCTGTTATTAGGACACGGTTTTTTGTGGAGCGATGTGGTTTGTTATACCTTGGGAATTGCTTTGGCCACCGGCTCTACTTACGCGGTCTGTAAATGGTCAGGGAGTCTTGGTTTCACTCGCGTGTAGCCACATGCTGGCAAAGCAATAAACCCCGAGGGTAAAAATAATCGAAGCTGCCATAATCCAACCAAAATGATCCCACTCCCGCGAAGCTACAAAATATCCTTCTTTGGCACGAATGACAAATGAAGTTTTTCGGGGCGCGAATCCCATCGCCAGCAACGCTACGGCGAAGTTGAAACTGCTGAGCATCCATGCCACCCCTTCCAGTCTTTTAGAAATCATAGAGCAACCTTAAAAATGCAATGTTTTCAGCCCTTCCATTGTTTTAAACATGGTTTATTTTTTCTTTAACAACCCGGCAGCCCTTAACTGCCGCGTAAAAGTTGTATTTTCAGTATCGGCCCAGCGCAGGCAATCCAAAAAATGCACCTCACTCGCGGCTTGTGTTAAATCAATAAATTCGGGCGGCACCCAACTCACAAGATAGCTATGGCGATACTGACTATCTGGCGTATCATCTTCGAGGTAACAGAGCCAGGTATCCCACGGTGGAAGTTCGTCGTCATCGATAAAACCCAACGACTCTTCGGTAGGGCCACCGTCAGGAATGGCCTCGGTAATGCTTGAACAAATCAAGAGACGGCCTTTTGCCAGGCCGATTGAAAGCGCGCCCGGATAATGTAACCGGCGTTCTCTTTCCTCGGCTATGGCCGTCACGATTTCATCCCATTTATAATTAAGCCGCGACGCAATCCAGGTTCCCGGCGGCCGAAGATCAAGCGAGCGCAAACAGGTGGCAGGCTCAGTTACCACAACCCGCGATGAACACCACGCAATCGTTTGCGCCAAACGTTTTTGGAAAATAGAAATGTCGATGGTTGCGTCCATGTGATTTTTTAAACCCCTTCGCGCCGAGGCTCTCCGCCCGAGAGATCAGTGCGTAGCCGAAAGCAAGCGAGATGCTTTTTTATTATTCCGGCAATTAAGCCTGTCGAAACGACGGCGGCGCTACCTTGCATACCCAAACTCCTCGAACTTCGGATAGCGAACCCGCAAGGCCATCAACTCTTTGTAGGAAACTTTGCGCTTTTTTTGCATGTTGTAGCCAAACAACCGCTGCCCGCCCACCTCGAAAACCAGGTAACGCCCACTTTCATCCCACGCTAATGTTTCCCGGAACGGAACTTTATTATTGGGCCGAAAATCGGGTGTGGTGAATATCTTCTCGTCGTTAAGATGAACGATGAAATTTAAATCCAGAAAGCTGTGTTTCCGAATGAGCTGGGCGGTGTAGCGGCCATCGGGCGATTCGAGAATCTGCACCACGCGATAATCTTTCACGCCGAAAGCCCGCCATATCTGGCTAAATCCATACAGGCCAACCCCCAACAAGGCCATAAGGAAAAATCCCAGTAGAATGAACGTCCGGCGCTTCATGCTCATGGATTTGTAGGTGACTGCAGTGCGATTTTATGGGGAAACAGGAAACTTATTCTGGAGATAAGCGATTTACTTTTACCCTCAACAAAAAGCTGTGTACTGGATCCCCGCCTTCGCGAGGATGACGGGCTGATAGACTAATCTTAAGCATCAACGCCCGGTTACCTCTCATTTTCCATTATCAACTATACACTTTCAATTTTGCCCCACACCCCGCTTGCCAAATCGAGGGCGTAAAACACTTCGTTTGCCTGCCACTGTTCTTCTTCGTCTTCCATGCCTGAATACACACTGCCGCCCCAAACGTAAATGGCACCCGCTTCGCCTTTGTCGGCATCGAAGGCGGCGCGGTGGCGGCTGATCCAGCCGGGGTTTTCGCCGCTGGTTTCTACCTTTTCGATAGCGAAAGTTGTAATATCAAGACGATAGACAGGAGTGGTGCCGGGCTGACGAATATCGGCATAGCCCAGGTTGCCGATAATATAGATGTAGCCTCCGGCCAGCGTGGCGCTGTGGCCGGTAGTGGGCGGGAACACCTCTTCGGGATAGGCGTAAATTTCGAAATTACCCCCGCCGTGATGCACAAAGACATCGTTGTAAATGGTGTAATCGGGGTCGTAATCGTCTTCGTGTTCGCCGCCGATTTCCACGATGCGCCGGTCGGGAATAATCGTGATCGACTTACCGGAACGGTCGTAACTCCACACCGCGTCGTCGAAGTGGTCGGTGGTGTCTTCAAAAGTGCTACGGGCACGGTAGGCCGAAGCGCCGCTCCGCACCATGGCGTGCCAGAAGGGAGCGTCAATTTTTTCGGGGTTTTCCTCGCCGAAGTAAACGTATTTATCTTCCAGATACTCTTCGGGCGTGCAGTCGATTTCGCCATCGACTTCCAGCCCCAGGAGTTCACAGCGCATCTGTGGGCTGATATCGTTCAAGTCGTCCCCGGCCTCCACCAGCAACTGCACGATATCCAGATTGGCAGCTTTGGCGATGGCCCGCAAGCCCGGCAAGGCGGCCATTTCTTCACTGAGGTTTTCCTTGAAATCGGGGTTCTGCTCGATGAATTCGGGGTCGAGCGCGGCCAGCATTTCATCGAAGCCCTCAAGCAACCCCATATCCAGGGTGTCGGCCCCGGAAGCATCGGTCAAAGTGATGTCGGCCCCGGCTTCCAGCAACACGGCTACGCACTCGGTGGCTCCGCTCTGGGCGGCCAGCATCAAGGCCGTTTCGCCTAAATCGTTCTGGGCGTTAATTTCCGCTCCGTGCTCCAACAACCACGCAACCACCGGTGCGTCGCCGTTTTCGGCGGCAATCATCAGCGGCCTGCGCCCTTTGAAGCCCTGCGCATCTACCTCGCCACCGGCCTGGTGCAGCAGCTCGATTCTTTCGATATCGCCCAATTCCACCGCCAGCAGCCACGAAGTGCGGTTGCTGCTATCGACCGCTTCCAAGTCGGGGTTTTGGGCCAGTTCATGGCGCACATCGCTCGCCTCGCCCAGCACCAGGGCACACTTCAAATTATCCCACTGCAACTGCTCCGCATCGGCCCCGGCTTCCAGCAGCGCCGCCACCACGTCGAATCGCAGCGCTTCCGAAGCCAGAGTGAGCGCCGTTCCTCCCAGGTCGCTCTCGCCATTGAGCGGTGCCTCATAGCGCAGCAAAAGCTCCACCAGCGGCAACACCTCCACGCCTTGCATCATGATGTTGCTGTGCAGGGCATCGAGCAGCGCATCGTAACCGCCTTCGCGTTGATAATTGACATCGGCCCCCGCAGCCAGCAGCGTGCCCACCGTTTCAAGGGTTCCATGCTCAATGGCCAGCCCCAGCGCCGTATCGCCACTTTCGTCATGAACCGCATTCACATCGGCACCGTTCTCAATCAACAGCCGCAGCATCTCCGTGCCCGGCAGGGGGTTGACCGCCGCCACCATCAGCGGTGTGTAGCCGTCTTCATCGACAGTATTCACATCAATGCCGCGTTTCAGTTCGGCGGTTACGGCATCGAGTTCATTATAAGCAACAGCAGCGTGGAGAGGAGTCATGTCTTTATTTTACGACAATGATAAGTGATGAATTATGAGTTTAGATCTTAGGTCTTGGATCTTAGATCTTAGTTTATGATTAGGAGAAACGTTTTGGTTTTGGCGTGAACAAAAAGCTGTGTACTGGATACCCGCGTTCGCGAGTATGACGAGCTTGTGATTGAACGTTCAACATCCAACATTGAACGTTCAACGTTGAAAGTTCGATGTTCGATGTTCGCCGTTTCCAACTTCATCATTCATCGTTCATCATTATCCTCTTTTCATACAAATCCGCCTCCAGCCACTGCGTGCCGCCGGTGCCGCGTTCGCCGAAGCGGGTCAGGTAGACCACGGCCTCGCCGGTTTGGCGGTCTTGGTAGAAGCGGAAGTTGGAGTGCTGCACGAATTCGCCTTCTTCGGGGGTGTGGGCGGCCACGGTAGTGATGCTCTCGCGTACCAGCGTAAAAGTGTCTTCGCACACCCGGCCAATAAACAGCGGCGAGCGTGGCCAGTTGCCCTGCGCCGGTTGGCCCGTCAGGCAGAGGTTGCCCACCCAATAGAGTTGCTGGTCTTTGATAGAACGAAACAAAAGCGAACCTGTAGCGCTCGATTCCACCAGACTGCCGTCGTCGTAACTCCACGGCCGGACCTTGCTCCAGTTCATGCCGCCATCCTGCGAAAACGCCACCCACTTATAGCCCGGCTTATCCAGCCAGGCGGCATTCGAGCCGCGCAACACCATCGCCAGCCTGCCATCGGCCAGTTCGGTGACCGTGCCCTCGCACATGCCGCGCGAACTGTCGCCATAACCAAACGGCACCGGGTTGCCCAGCACCCAGTAGAGTTCGTCATTCTCGTTCCAGGTGCCAATTAAGAGTCCGGTTTCCCATACATCGACAAACACATCGTTCATATCCTCGCGCACCGCAAAACCGTTCCAATCGTCTTCGTGGTCGGCCACATTGGCTAGACGCTGCACCGGCACCAGCAGTTTGCCATCGGCTGTTTCAAACGGGTGCGCAAAGCTGACATAGATGCTCTGCTTCTGTCCGAAATTACTCACCATCGCAGGCTGGGCGCGGTTCTCCACGAACTCCTCCGGGCTGGCGACGGTGATGCGCAAAAACCCGCTGCGGCCGCGATCAGCGTGGTTCAACTGACGCTGAAAAACCTGATCGACAAAGTGCACCACTTTATTGCGCTGGGCGCTGTAGAAGATGCTGTTCTCGATAAAAACCGTGTAGCCCTCTTCCTGCTCGATGCGCGCCAGGGCCAGGCGTGGCTCGCTCCAGGTCGCGCCGTTATCGGTGCTCACAGCATCGAAAAACCCATCGTGAATATCGCTGCCAAGCTGACGGCCAATGCGCCGCAGCAGTGTGGGCTGGATGGGATCGATATAAGAAATGGCCCCGCAGATGGGGGTGCCGTTTTCGTCTTTGGGTAGGATGCAACGGCTTTTTACTGTAATCATGGTTTTTGTTGGGGGTGGGAGGTAGGGTTATGGCCGGAAAAGGTATGGTTCTCTTCCCTTTATTCATTAATATTTTTCCGACGCCATTGGAGGGTGTGGAGGTCGAGGATGAGGAGGTCGGTGTTCTCTTGCCAATCGTTTTTACCTGCGTCAGCACTATAGCACCACTCATAGCCTTCTTTGACATGGATTTCACCCGCGATTCCTTGCCCACGATGATAGGCTACAAGGTGTCCGTAAAGCAAACCACAATTTTCGCCAAAGGTTTCTAACTTATCGATAGCCATTGAATTACAATTGAGGCGATAAATGAATCTCTGATTACGCAGACTCTCCTCTGAATCATCCATTCCACCAATAATATAAATCTGGTCTTCAATCAAAGTGGCCGTATGGCCAACAACGGGCGGCAATACCTCTTGTGGATAGCCATAGATATCGAAGTTACCATGTCCGTCATAGACGAAAACTTCGTTAAAATCATAGGCTTCATTACGTCCCTCATATCGTCCGCCTATTTCGATGAAATAACCGTTGGGTAAAGGAGTGAGCGACTTTCCCCAACGTATATAATGCCACTCGCGTGCACTTTGATTCAGCTCATCATTTTTAGGAAGGTCGGACATATCTACGTAAAGATCTGCTACATCCCCACTACGCACCATAGCACGCCAATATAGCTCTTCCATTTTTTCGGGATTAGTTGTGCCAAAACGCATATATTTGCCTGATTCATACTCTTCACGCGAACACTCAACCTCCCAGTTGCCATCGTCAATTCCAAATAGCCGGAGACGTGCATCATAATTAAGATCGTGCCATTCCGCTCCGGCTGCAATCAATAGTCTGATGATCTCTGGGTTCTCAGCCATCTCGATAGCACTCCAGCCAGAAGCATCTACGTCATCGCCAGGTAGATTATTAGTCAAATGAATATCAGCCCCAGCCTGAATCAAATAACGAACAATCTCTATCCGCTCCAGATTGACACTACGCATCAACGCCGTCGAACCATGCTCACAGCGAATGTTCAATTCTGCACCGTTCTCCACGAGCCACTTCACAACAGCCAGGTGCCCGCCTACCACGGCATGCATCAATGGGCGCATCCCTTCGTCGCCAACTGCTTCGATTTCGCAACCAGCAAGATGCAATATCTCAATCTTCTTCACATCGCCTACCCGCATCGCCAGTTCCCAGGCAGTCCATTTCGAACAATCCACGACTGCTAAATCAGGCCCCGCATTAACCTCACGCTGCACATCTTCGGCAGTGCCCAGCGCCACGGCAAACATCAATGCACTCCATTTCAATGGCACAGGTGAAGTTCCAGCCTCCAGCATATGCTGCACCACATCAAAACGATTGCGAAAGGAGGCTATGCTCAAAATAGACTCTCCCTGCCTGGTACTCCCATTCATAGGTGCGCCGTAAGCCAGTAAGAGATCTATCAATGGAATTAACTGACCTTCACGACCGGCTTGACTGTTCATTGCTGCAATCAGTGCATCGCAGTGATTCTCATCGCAAAACCCTACATCCGCTCCAGCCTCCAGAAAAAACGCCACTATTTCATAACTGCATTCGCGAATTGCGATATGAAGCAAATCCTGCCCCGGTGCATTAATGTCGGCTCCGCGATCGAGCAAAAGCCTCATTAACTCCACGTCGCATTCCGACCATATGGCGTGTCTCAGGGGTGGAGTGCCATCTTCATTGCAATCATTCACATCCGCGCCTTGCTCTAAAGCCGTTTGCACAGCAATGAGATCGTTATTGGCTATGGCTTCAAAAAGAGTCATGATGATCCAACAGAATTCTTTCTTCAACACTTCAATGGGCGTGTCTTTGCGCATATTGCAGCTTCTGCTGTTGCACGGCATTAAGACACTCGCGCACTTGCAAAAACATTGTAGCCGCCTGGTGGTATTCTCCGTTGCGAAAATGCTGTTCGGCTTGGGCAACAATTGTTTCGATTTCTTGTGGCGTTGCTAACGGAAACAGCACCTGCGGGTTGCGGTGAGCCCCTTCAAGGAGTGGCGGCTCGGGTAAGCAGGCAATAGTCTCAGGCAAATTCCGCGGCGGTTGAAACCCACACCTCTGCATGTGTGCAAGCATCGCGTCGGGCACCCGCACTCCGTGGTGTTCGATATAGTGCGGCAAATCAGGTGACCAGTTCCACACCCCGTCGCCACGGGCCGCAAGGCTGTCTGGCTCGGTGCGTAACGAGGGGCAATTCAAGCCATGAAACACACAGGGAAACGCAATCCGCGATGTAACGGCCACAACCGGGGAAGTCATGAGATAGTTCACCACACGCTCACGCAGTTCACCTTCCCAGGCCGTATCAACAAATTCCAACACACTGGGGCAAAGTTTGTAAGCGGAACCCATTTCCTTCCAGTAACCAAACCATTGGTATGGCCAGCTATTGAGGTTACTCATGGTAATAATACTTTTGCATACTGCAAATCTCAATCCTCAGAAAATGAATTCCTCACCGCAACACGGTCGGTGAGGAGGCTTCCACGAGAGGTAAATCTTCGCGCACTCCACCAACAGTTCACCGTGGCTGCCCAGCAATCTAAAGTGGCTTCCGTGGTGTGCCACTGCATCGATAGTTATAATCTCAAGTTTCACCGCACTATACCCTGAGAAAAACTCAACACGCGAACAAGCCTCGCAACCAATATACAAATGCTCGTCAGACCCCAGATGGCTCACACGAAGATCGAGCGATTGATGCGAAACATGATACCCGCCAACCACAAGCAGGAGTGGCTCATCACCCGACCATTCCCTCAAAGCTTCTCTCAACTCATCACAGCCCAGAAGACGAGTCGCAAAAATATCGGCCTTAATTTCAGCGAGATACTGTTTAGAGCTGAGTTTTCTTTTCATTCTCCCTCTCCGCTGTGATAGAACGTGCCTTCGCGTTGAATATCATATCCAGTTCGTTGACGGGAATTTCGCGCCCTATTGGAAAACACTGCAACGAACGATTCTCCTGAAAAGAATCGATTAAATCAACAAGCAGCACCTCGAATGTCGGGTAGAGTTCAAAAGGCTCGGGGTTAACGTCATCCCAGTGCAAGTAGATAATACGGTTGTTGCCCGAAACATCCAAGTCGACTGCGAACCACCCGGCACGGCCGCCCCAGAAGATCGGGAAATAACGCCCGACATACTGTTGCATGTTGGGAAAACTAACGGCTGCTTCACCAAGCCCATGAAAATCGGCGCACATCGCTCTTAGCCCTTGCCAATAGAAAGGATCTTGTGGAAAGAATCGGGGCTGGCACACTTCAAATCGCGAACCATCGAGGGAAAGAGGAAAGCTCTCCATAGGCATGCCATTTCGCCAGCTATAAAGGGCGACAATAGGTTCCACATCGCCCTCAACCTTCCAACGAGCAAGTAAGCCCTCGATTTTCTTCAAGGAAAGCCCGGGGTCGAATTTATTTATGAACGCCGGGTTGTAGCTATTAATGGCATTTTCAAGTTCAATTACGAGGGAAGAATATCTAGTCATCGCTGCTCACGCGCCTCCAATTTAAACTCGCCAAATCCAGCACAAAAGTCGCTTCGTTTTCAATCCAGTCTTCTTCGTCCCTTCCAGCCTTCGCCATACACACATGGCCTCCCTGCACCCGAATCTCACCGGGCTTGCCTGCCACGGTTTTAAAGTTGGCGCGGTGGCGCTGAATCCAGCCGGGGTTTTGGCCTGTGGTTTTGACCTTTTCCATCGCCAGCGTTTTGGTATTGAGCCGATAAACCGGCGTAGTGCCGGGTTTGCGGTCTTGCGGGTAGCCCAGGCCGCCGATGATGTAGATGTGGTTACCCACCAGCGTGGCGGTATGGAAATCGGTAGGCGGGAAGACGCTTTCAGGGTAGCCGTAAATCTCAAACTGGCTATTGCCGTGGTGGACGAAGACATCGTTATAGATATGGAAATCGCGGTCGTAGAAATCTTCATGCTCGCCGCCGATTTCGATGATGCGGTCATCGGGCAAAAACGTCATCGACTTGCCGAAGCGTCGGTGACACCACACAGCACCGGCCGCAGCTTTTTCATCGGGGTCGAACAAGTCGCGCGCGTCGGAAGCTATCGCGCCGCTGCGCGTCATGGCGTTCCAGAAGGGCACGTTCATCTTCTCGGGATTAACTCTGCCAAAGCGCGGGGCACGGCCGCTTTGGAATTGCGGAAGTGTGCAGTCGATATAGCCAGTTATTACCAGCCCCAGCATCAAAGCGCGCGTTTCATCGCTAATCTCGGCAATATCGCCACCGGCCTCGACGAGGAGATGCACGACCGCGCCGGTAGAAGCTTTGTTCATGGCGGTGTTGCCGGGCGTGTTTTTCATCATTTCCCGAAACTCTTCTTTGGACGCCTCGTCTTTCAGGCGAAACTCGGGATCGACTTCTTCCATCACCGCCACGGGGTCGTAGTCGGGCGCAGGGTCCTTGTCCGTGAGGTGGACATCGGCCCCGGCCTGCAGCAACAGCTTCACGGCTCCGGCTTGCCCGTATTCGGCGGCGGTCATCAGCGGAGTGTAGTAATAGTCGTCGCGCGCATTGACATCGGGCTTGTTGGCCAGCAAGGCCTTCAAGGTTTCGAGGTCGCCCGATTCGGCGGCTTCGTGTAGGGGAAAGGAGTTCTCTCTTTCGCCGTCTACGATGAACGACTCTACAAAGAGGCCGCGACTTGCCGCAGGCAGCCAGGTGTGCATGGCAAAATAGCTACCGGCCATCAGCACAAGGGCCGCCGCTACTGCCAGACTATATTGCAAATAGAGAAAAGGCTTTTTCATGGTGGGAAGACTTGGAAGCGTTGCCTCTATTATGCCAGATGCCGCTGTGACACTGTTTCAACTTTTTACGACGGTGTTGTTAAAAATAAGTACTCTTTCATTGAAAGAAAGAGCTTAATAGTTATAGAAAGACAAACGACAAAAAGAGGGATGCAACTGCCACACTTGCCACCCTGCCCCACGCAACAAAAAACCACCGCCTGAGAGTTCAGGGGTGGTTTGACGACGGTAGGTAGTAGACGGTAGACAGGAAACAGGAGGTAACCGGGCGTTGATGCTAACGGTTACCCTCCGCAGTCCGTCATCCTCGCGAACGCGGGGAAGGTATATTGAAGATGAACGCTGAATGATGAACGCTGAAGTAGGCAACCAGGCGTGAACGATATACGTAGGGGTTTGCGGCGGCAAGCCCGGTGCTTCAGGCACAAGTTGACATTACACACTGCCGCCATTGCCGCAGTCCGTCATCCTCGCGAACGCGAGGATCCAGTACACGGCTTTTTGGTTAGGCTAAAGCCAAATTGCTTACCCCAACAAAATCTATTAAGCACCGGGCTTGCCGCCGCAAGCCCCTACGGGTCGCTTGTAGCCCCCAACTGTTACAAAGTTACAAGTTTTCCTACCGATATGCGAGGTGCCGTGAAAAACGTGTAACTTTGTAACTCTGTAACACTTGAACTCAAAGTAGCTACTTTAAAAGTTACAACAGCAAATTTGTAACTTTTTATGACATTGCCTGGCTGCTATTACAAAAATTCTTCTGCAAGCTATAAGCATGGTTCTTGACATTCACGCGTCCTTCCTGAAATAGACGTCGCAGAGTAAGACGGACTGTGCTAGGCGACAGTCCCAATTCCTCAGCAACATCTCGCGGTGTGAAACTATCACTCCGCTCACCCAACAACTCCAATATCTGCTGCCTGGCCGTAGCACTCCCCACTTCCTCCGCATCGCCCAACAGCTCCCAATGGCAATTACTGTTATTAAAACGCAATGCCAACTTCTCGTGGCCAATATCCCGACCGGTGAGGTGCAGCACGGCATCGTCTTTTCCGCGTTTGCGTTCGAGCACCATCAGGCCATCGGCTGCGCCGGAGATGCCCACGGTGCCGGTGAGCGCTTCGAACGGGTCTTCGCAATCGCGTTTGGAAAGGTGGTGCAGCACCAGAATCGCCACGCCATATTTATCGCCCAGGCGCTTAAGGGCGCTGCAGGCGGCATAATCATCGCCGTAGAGATCGTTGCTTTGCTTGCGTGAGGCACGGAACTTTTGCAGCACGTCGATGATGACCAGGCGCGCCGTCGTATTCTGTTGCAACCACCGTTCGAGCCGTTCCAGTCCGCCATTATCGGCTGTGTCCCAGGAGTTTTGGAGGTGTAGATTAGGCGGTGCGGGATCGCTCCCCAAAAGCATTTTAGTGCGTTGCTGTAAGCGGATGAGTGAATCTTCCAGGGCCAGATAAAGTACCGGACCCTGGCAGGTGGGGGCTTGCCCCAGGAACGGCTTACCGGCAGCAACGGCCAGTGCCAGCGAAAGCGCCATCCAGCTTTTGCCCTGTTTCATTTTGCCGCCCAAAATGGAAAACCCTTGCGGCACATAGCCCGGCACTGCCCAGCCGGGCTCTTTCAATTCTTGCATCAGGAGCTGATCGGCGGTGATGGTGGCGGGAAGCTGGTGAAGCGCAATACGCTCGCGAATGCGTTCGAGCGCCGCCTGGGTGTTTTCGATGGCATCCATGCCCGCTCCGCTGTAGATCATGGAAGAAAGCCGCTCCCCGGCCTGCAAGGCCTGGCGCTGCTGCGAAGCCAGCATCACGCGATGGGCATAGCTTTCGATGCTGCGTGCGTTGGGACAGGTTTCAATCAGCGCGGAAAGGTAACTTACCCCACCCACCTCATCGAGCTTGCCCCGCTGCCGCAACTCGCCAGTCAAGGTGACCATATCCACCGGCACCCGCTCCAAATACATCTCCGCCATCGTCAGAAACAAAGCGCTATGCGCGACGCCATAAAAATCGGTTTCCGCCAGCCAACTGATCGCCTGGCTAATCGCCTCTTCCTCCACCAGCATCGCACCCAGCACACTTTGCTCGGCTTCCAGCGCACGCGGTGTAATGCGTTGCTCCGGCACCTGATCGGCCTTCTGTCTGAAATCGCTCACGCGCCCACGCGGCGCACGCCCGGCTTGAGGTTGTGCAGTCATAAGATTTTGGTCTTTGGTCTTGGGGCTTTGATCTTAGTAGAAGATCGGAAAAGCGGGTCGTGGTGCCCCTCGTCACCTAAGGTGCAACATGCAGGAAAAGCGGAGATGAGTTCGCTTCTGCATGGCAATTTCAAACGGAATCGGCCTGATGATAGTTTGTAACAGGCTGGTTTTTTCGGAGGGGGATTTAGGCTTAATTATACCACAAATGGGGATTTTTGGCCAGAGATTGGAAGGATCACAGGAGAAACGGCTTTTAGCCACAGATTAACACAGATTGCACAGATTTTTTGGAGCCTGGGGGAAGTTTAAGTGCTGGGCTGGCACTCAAAACACACTTTCTACAATGATAATATTGGTAGTTTAGAGTTACTTTAAAACCCGTGAGGAACTCATTGCCGCAAAATCTTCTCCATCGCTTTGCCTTTGGCGAGTTCATCGATCAACTTGTCTAAGTAGCGAATCTTTTGCATCAACGGATCTTCGACGTCTTCAATACGAACCCCACATACGACCCCTTTGATAAGCGCGCTGTTGGGATGAATGGCAGGAACCTGTGCGAAAAAAGTCTCGAAGTCGTTTTCCTGCTCGATTTGCTGTTGCAACCCGGCCCGGTCATAACCCGTCAACCAGCAAATGATCTGGTCCACTTCTTCCCTGGTGCGATGCTTGCGCTCCGCCTTCTGCACATACATCGGGTAAACACGGGCAAACGCCATTTTGAAGATGTTATGTTGGGGCATGGTTATTTTCCTGATTTCAATTATCCTGCGGCCAGAAGGGTTTCCACGTCGGCTGCCGATTGCAATTTCAGCACCAGCACGATTTGCGCTTGCCCACTGCCCATCACCGATGAATAGCCTGGCGTATTGCCTTCCATCAGCAGAAAACTGCCATCGGATAAGGCTTTTGCTTGTCCCAGTGAAAAGGCAGTGCAACCTTTAAACGGATTTTCCACCTCGCCGGTTGCCGTTGAACCGCCCAGGACAAACTGGTGTTTGACCCTCTCACTTTTTGTCCAATCGAAATTGAGCGGCAACATCGCTAATGCCAGTTCCCTGCGCTGCGGCCTTTCGGCAGCTTCCAGAATTGCACGGTTGATGACGCGGGGTTTTTTGTCCTTTTCCCGCACTTCGAAAATATACAGCAGGTGCTTATGAGCCGAAGGGATATTGACCTTGAATTGCCACTGCCTGATTTCAAGAAGTTTTTGCGTGCTGTCGCTAACAGCTTCCTGAGGAACAACCCCAATTTTGCCACCGGTATTGAGCGGCGCAGGAGCTTTAGCAACCTCTGGCGGTGGCTCTTGGGCGCACGAACCCAGCAGCGGCGCAGCGAGGGTACAGGCAAGGAGTGAGAGGCGATGGAAGGTGGTCATGGAAATGGGTTAGAGCTTAGAATTTAGAATTTAGATTTTAGAGCTTAGTTTATGCTTAGGATAAGCTATTTGATTTTGGCTTAATCAAAAAGCCGTGGACTGAATCACCGCGTTCCCGAGGATGACGGATTTGTGATTGAACGTTGAACATCCCACATTGAACGTTCAACGTTGAAAGTTCGATGTTCGATGTTCGCCGTTTCTAACTTCTGCCTTGCAGTTTCTGCCCGGCTGCCTCCCGTCTACTACCTACCGCCGTTTTCCCGCTCCTCCTTCTCCAGCGCAAGTGCCTGATTACGATGGCCTTGCACTTCATAACCGATCACCGTCACAATCGGTGCGAACATGAGAATGACGAGGCACTCCGCCATGTTCACGCCCGCTATGGCCGCCCCGATGGGCAGCGCCACTACCAAGGCGCTGCCCAGCAAGAGCCAGATATGGAGACGGTCGAAGCACTGCATCAGGTAGTAGTAGAGTGCATAAATGCAAACCAGGAAAATGCCGACAGGAATGGCCACCGTCAACACGGTTGCCAGCGCGCTGATGTGGGCTTTGTGTTCGATGTAATAGGCCGCCACGTGTAGCCCGGCGCCGGTGGCGACGATGGAGGCGATGAGCACGATCTGGCTGTAGCCCCACACGAACGAACGTTCGCGATGTTTATGCAGCGCTTGCGCCGAAGGTAGCATGTAGTAGACCCACCACAGGCCGAAGGTCAGGCCCATTCCGGCCATGCACACCAGCGCGGCGTCCATCGTCCAGCCATGTTCTTCCAACACCGCAGAGAGCGTGGCAACGGTGCCCACCACGCCTTCGCCCAGGGCGATGATGACAAACAGGCTGTAGCGCTCGGCGATATGATGGGGATGCCAGGGCGTGCCGCCGTCCTTGTGTTCGGCTATATAAGGACCGGCCATTTCGACCAAAGCTAAAACGAGAGCCATGACGATTGAGATAGGTATCGAGAAGTCCAGAAAAATCTGCACTATCCACCCCACCTGGGCGATGATAATGGCGTAGGCGTAAGTGAGACAAACCCGACGCCGCGCCGGGTCTTGCTTGGCGGCACGCAGCCATTGCGAGAGCATCGCCACCCGCATGATGACGTAGCCCAACACGATAATGGAATTATCCAGATGTTTGCCGTGTTCGATGGAAGCGAACATGCGCGGCAAGCCGTTGGCTAAGACGATGACGCCGATCATCTGCACCATCGTCACCACGCGGAAAACCCAGTCGTCGGTATCGTAGGCCGAAGCGAACCACGAGAAATTGATCCACGCCCAACAAATCGCGAAGCTGGCAAAGCCAAACCCGAGCAGTGCCGCACTGTAATGACCCTCAGCCAGCGCATGGGCAAACTGGTTGGCTGCCGCGCCGAAGCTGATGACGAAGGTGAGGTCGAACAAGAGTTCGAGCGGTGTCGCGACGCGGTGGTCTTCGTGTGGATCGCGACCGCCCATACGGCGGCGATGGTGGTGAAGGGTTTCGGGCATGGTAGGTGGAAGGTTATGGGTTATAGGTCATGGGTGATGGGTTAGAGCGAATACAACTCCCCGTACTTCTTGTGCAAATAGGCCATATATGGCTCAACCGTCAACGGGCCGCCGGTGGCGCGTACGATGAGTTCGGTGGCGGTGAACTTCGCGCCGTGCTGGTAGATGTTCTGCTGCAACCAGCTCAATAGCGTGGCGTATTCTGCTCTGCCCGCTTCGGCTTCGATTTGCGGGTTAGCCGTTGTTGCGGCGCTGTAGAATTGGGCGCTGAGGATGTTGCCCAATGTATAGCCCTGAAACGCGCCGCCGATGGGGCCGCTGAACCAGTGGACGTCTTGCAGCACGCCGTTGGTATCGGTGGGCGAAGAGACGCCGAGATTTTCCTGATACATGGCGCGCCAGGCTTCGGGCAGGTCGCGGATGGCGAGTTTGCCTTCCAGCAGTTGCACTTCCAACTCGAAGCGAATCATCACATGCAGGTTGTAAGTCACCTCGTCCGACTCGGTGCGAATCAGCGTGCGCTCTACCTTATTAATAGCACGGTAGAATTCATCCAGCGTCACGCCTTCAAGCTGGGCCGGGAAAGCGGCTTGCAGCGAGGGCAGGAATTTTTCCCAGAAACTGCGGCTGCGCCCGACGAGGTTTTCCCACAGGCGCGACTGGCTCTCGTGTACGCCCGAGCTGGTGCCGTTGGCTAAAGGAGTGCCTTCGTAATCGCGGTTGATGCCCTGCTCGTAGAGCGCATGGCCGGTTTCGTGCAGGGTGCCAAACAGCGCGTCGCTAAGATCGTTTTCGTGGGCGCGGTTGGTAATGCGGACATCGCCCAGCGAGAACTTGGTCATGAAGGGGTGATGCGTCATGTCGTTGCGACCGCGCTCCCAATCGTAGCCAATATGGGTGGCCAGGGTATTGGCAAAGGCGATCTGCTCGGCAGGCACGTAGCCCCGGCGCAGGCACTCATCGCTGGCGGTGGGCCGGGCGGCGATGGCTTCCACCAGCGGCACCAGTTGGCTTTTGAGCTGGGCGAAGAGCGGGCGGATGAGTTCCACCGTCATGCCTTCGTCGGAGAAATCAATCAACGGGTCGGCGATGTGCTGGTGGGGAAAGAAGCCTGACAGCTCGCGGGAGAGGTCGAGAGTTTTCTCCAACAGCGGCTCCACAGCTTTGAAGTCGTTTTCGGGCCGCGCCACCGTCCACGCCTGGTAGATTTGCGCGCTGTGGTCCGAAAGCCGGGCTTCGAACTCGGCGGGCACTTTCACGGCTTTTTCCCACTCGCGCCGCGTCACGCGAATGAGGCTGGCGGTATCGTCTTCGTGCGGTGCGCTATCTTCGAGCGGTCGCACGGCTTCAAGCAGCTCGCCGATTTCGGGGTCGATGAATTTTTCGTGCGCGAGGCGGTTGAGGGTAGACATTTGCCGTCCACGCGCCGGGGCGCCTCCGGCGGGCATGTAGGTCGCCTGGTCCCAGTAGGCCAAAGCCGAAACGGCGCGCAGATCGTTGATTTCGGCTAATCGGGTTTTGAGTTCGGTTAATTTCTCAGTCATATTTTTCAAAAAATTGTTATTTCAGTATTAGAATACTGTTATCATATCCAAACTACTTATTTAACCTTTTTATGGAATCAACACCATCAATCGAGAAGGCAGTGCCGACAAAAGCCGAGCGCTTGAAGTCGATCGGCCCGGGAATTGTCGCTGCCGCCACCGGCGTGGGCGCGGGCGATTTGGTCGCGACTTTAGCCGCCGGTAGCAATTATGGCTACACCCTGCTGTGGGCCGTTTTGCTGGGCGTGATCGTGAAAATCGGCATCGGCGAAGCGGTGGGACGCTACCACCTGGCCACCGGCAGCACTTTGCTACGCGGCTGGCGCAGCATGGGCATTTGGACGAGCTGGTATTTCGGCATCTATATCGTGGTGTGGGGTTTTAGTTACGGCGCGGCGATTATGATGGCGACCGGCTTGCCTTTAAATGCTCTTATGCCCGCTTTAAGTATCACGCAATGGGGCGCGCTCAATGCCATCGTCGGACTGCTCCTGGTATGGTTTGGCGGCTATGTGCGTTTCGAACGCATTATGATGTTTCTCATCGGCGTGAAGTTCATCGCCGTAGTCGGTTTGGCGATTATCCTGCTGCCCAACGTTCCCGAGATGCTCACCGGCCTCAAGCCGGTGATGCCCGCAGGTTCGCTGGTCTATACCCTGGGGCTGCTGGGCGGCGTGGGGGGCACCATTACACTGGCGGCTTATGGCTACTGGTTTAGCGCGAAAGGCTGGCACGGCCCGCAGTGGCTACCGGTGATGCGCCTCGATAACAGCATCTCCTACATCATCACCGGTGTCTTCGTGATTGCCATGATGGTGGTGGGCACCGAGCTTCTTTATTCAGCCGGTATCAGCGCTGCCAAGGGCGACCAGGGGCTGGTGCAATTGGGCGAAATCCTCCAACAGCGCTACGGCCCCAATATTCGCATCCCCTTCATTGTGGGCTTCTGGGCCGTTTCGGCCGCTTCGCTGCTGGGCGTGTGGAACGGTGTGAGCCTGATGTTTAGCGACTTCGTGCGCCACGCCCGCAGCATGCCGGAAGTGACCGGCGAAGCCTCGACCCGCACCAAAGAGTTTCGCGCCTATGCACTTTGGCTCACCTTCCCCCCGATGGTGCTGATTTTCCTTTTTCCCAAAAACCCGGTGCAACTGGTGCTTATCTATGGCGTGCTGGGCGCGCTGTTTATGCCGTTTCTGGCGGGCACCCTGCTCTGGCTGCTCAACTGGCGCGTGGAAAAAGCCTACCGTAGCAGCTGGCTTTCCAATGCACTGCTCATCGTTTCGGTTTTGCTGTTTGGCTTTTTATGCGCCGCCGACCTTTTGAAAATAGGCCAATAAACTTCATTACTCTCCACCATGCGCACCTCGATAGAACCTGAAATTATTGAATCCGGCTCCGAAGTCATTGAAGAAAAAATCTCGGCGGGCGAACAGGTTTTCGAGACCTGGCGCAAACGCCTGGGCGGCATTCTCACGCCCATCGGCTTTTTTCTCACCTATTATCTGTGCAGCGGGCTAACCCCCGAAGGCCGCACGCTGGCCGCCATTCTGGTGGCGGTGGCATTATTGTGGATTAGCGAAATCATCCCGTTGGCCGTCACCTCCTTATTAGGTGCCGTGCTGTGCGTGGTGCTGGGTGTGGCCGATGCCAAGACGGTGATGGCCTCGTTCGCCGACCCTATCGTGTTCGTCTTCATCGGCGGCTTTATGCTGGCGCATGCCATGATGCTGCACAAGCTCGACCAGCGCATCGCCCTGGGATTTTTAGCGATTCCCTGGATCGGCAGCCATCCCGGACACACCATGGCCGGGCTTGGCATCGTCACCGCCGGGCTTTCGATGTGGATCAGCAACACCGCCACCACCGCCATGATGCTGCCGATTGCCCTCGGTATCCTGGGAACATTACATCAAATCCGCGTTGAGCGAGGCGAAACGAGTGGGCCGATGGACGCCCGCAATTGGCCCTACGCCACCGCCATGATGCTGCTGATTGCCTACGGCGCTTCGCTGGGCGGCATCGGCACGCCCATCGGTTCGCCGCCCAACCTCATCGGTATCGGACTGATTCGCGAGGCCACCAATATCGATATTGGCTTCTTCCAATGGATGATGCTCACCGTGCCGCTGCTGTTGGTAATGGGCCCGCTGCTCTTTTTCGTTCTTTACATTCTGCACCCACAAAAGAAAATAAAGGACGCAGCCCCGGTAAGCGATGAATCGAAAACCTCGGCGGGACAAGACCTGCTGGGCTATATTGAAGAACAACGCCACCACCTCGGCCCGTGGACACAAGGCCAGAGAAACACTCTGTTGGCCTTCTTCGTTGCTGTTGCGCTGTGGGTTGCGCCCGGTATCCTGCAACTGCCGTTTTTTGAAGGCAACCCCATTTCGCCCTGGATGGAGAAGCACCTCCCGGAAGCGATTGTGGCACTCATCGCGGCGATTCTGCTCTTCATTCTGCCCATCGACCGGCGGAAAGGTGAAATGACCCTGACCTGGCCCGAAGCCGTGAAAATCGACTGGGGCACCATTTTGCTGTTCGGCGGCGGTTTGGCGCTGGGTTCGCTGATGTTCAAAACCGGTGTCGCCGAAGCGATGGGTAAAGGCCTGGCCGGGCAACTGGGCGTGCAATCGTTGTGGGCACTCACCGCGCTGGCCATCGCCATGGGCATCATCATCTCCGAATCGGCCAGCAACACCGCTTCGGCCACCATGATTATTCCGGTGGTTATTGCCATCGCCCAGAGCGCCAATGTCAGCCCCCTGCCCCCCGCGCTGGGAGCTTGCCTGGGTGCGAGTTTCGGCTTCATGCTGCCGGTTTCCACCCCGCCCAACGCTATTGCCTATGGCTCGGGATTGGTGCCGCTGCCGCGTATGATGCGGGCGGGGATTCTGTTCGACATCGTGGGTTTCGTCGTCATTCTCATCGGCCTGCGTGTACTGTGTCCGTTGCTCGGGCTGGCTAATTGAATCGCGTCTTTTATCTGTTTAACATGCCATTCATTCAACGCTCTATGATTAGCTAAACCGCCTGGTTACCTCCCATCTCCTATCTCCTACCTCCCATCTCCCATCTCCCATTTTTCCAATGTCCTCTTTAACCGAACTTCCCATCCTCGAATCCGGCTCCGAAGTTATCGAAGAAAAAATCTCCGCTGGCGAGCAAGTTTTCGAAAAATGGCGCAAACGCCTGGGCGGCATTCTCACGCCCATCGGCTTTTTTCTCACCTATTATTTCTGCACCGGCTTAGCGCCCGAAGGCCGCATGCTGGCTGCCATTCTGGTGGGCGTGGCCCTACTGTGGATTACCGAAGTGTTGCCGCTGGCGGCCAGTGCGCTGCTGGGTGCCGTGCTGTGCGTGGCGCTGGGCGTGGCCGATGCCAAGACGGTTTTCGCCTCGTTTGCCGACCCCATCGTTTTCATTCTGATCGGCGGCTTCATCCTGGCCCGCGCCATGATGCTGCACGAACTCGATAAGCGCATTGCCCTGGGATTTCTGGCAATTCCCGTTATTGGCCGCAGCCCGGCGCTGACATTAGCCGGAATGGGATTCGTCACATCCGGGATTTCGATGTGGATCAGCAACACCGCCGCCACCGCCATGATGCTGCCGATCGCCCTCGGTATTCTCGGGGCACTGCATGAAATTCGCAAAGCGCGCGGCGAAGCCAGCGGTCCTCTGGATGCGCGCAACTGGCCCTACGCCACCGCCATGATTTTGCTGATCGCCTACGGCGCTTCACTGGGCGGCATCGGCACTCCCATCGGCACCACCACCAACCTCGTCGGCATCGGCCTCATTCGCGAAGCCACTAAAGTCGATATCAGCTTCCTTCGCTGGATGATGCTCACCGTACCGCTGCTGCTCATCATGTGGCCGATGCTATTCGGGTTGCTCTATCTTCTGCATCGCGGCCCAAAAGTAGCGCAGGCTAAAGTAGAGACCGCCGCCGCTAACACAGACGCGCCACCCGACCTGCTGGAATATATCCGCTTGCAGCGCCAGCAACTCGGCCCGTGGACGACGGGACAAAAGAACACCCTCTTTGCCTTTTTCGTCGCCGTTACCCTGTGGATTATGCCGGGCATTTTGCAGACCCCGCTTTTCGAGGGCAACACCCTGGGACCGTGGATGAGCGAGCATCTGCCCGAAGCGGTCGTTGCGCTGATCGGTGCCCTGCTGCTCTTTGTGCTGCCGACGAATTCGCGCGAAGGCAAGGCCACCCTCACCTGGGAAGAAGCCTCCCAAATCGACTGGGGCACCGTCCTTTTGTTTGGCGGCGGCCTGGCGCTGGGCGCACTCATGTTCAAGACCGGCGTGGCCGAGTCGATGGGAAAAAGCCTGGCCGATTTGCTGGGCATTCAGTCGTTGTGGGCGCTGACAGCCCTGGCCATTTTGATGGCGATTTTCTTCTCCGAAGCCGCCAGCAACGCCGCTTCGGCAACGATGATTATTCCGGTGGTCATCGCCATCGCCCATAGCGCCAACGTCAGCCCCCTGCCCCCGGCGCTAGGCGCTTGCCTGGGCGCCAGCTTCGGCTTCATGCTGCCGGTTTCCACCCCGCCCAACGCCATCGCCTATGGCTCGGGCCTGGTGCCGCTGCCGCGCATGATGCGCGCGGGGATTTTGTTCGATATTGTGGGTTTTGTGGTGATTCTTATCGGTCTGCGGGTGTTGTGTCCGTTGCTTGGGTTGATGTAGGAACAGAAAACAGAAGATAGGAAACGGGAAACAGGAGGCAACCGAGCGTTGACGTTAATCGGTAGCCTCGAAGCCCGTCATCCTCGCGAACGAGGCTGTGTCAAAACTCAGGTTCAGAAAATGGGCCAAAAATTTTTTGCGTTTAAATGCCCGTGGTGGCGTTTTTTTGGAGTTGGCAAGGTGTTTTGATCCCCCCAAAATGCAAAAAATCGTCGTCTCTTTGAGTTTTGACACAGCCTCGAACGCGGGGATCCAGTACACGGCTTTTTATTCAAAAAGTGGCTTTATGCTTATCTTTAATGCTCAATGCCTGGAAAGCCGCACCTTCTGGATCCCCGCGTGCGCGAGGATGACACGCTACCGGGCCGACGGTCATCATCAGCGTCCGGTGACCATTACCTACCCGGACAGAACTCATACATACCGAGAACCGCTATATTGTCTGGGTTCGGTTACCTCCATCTCCCCCTCTCAAGGGAACCCCTTCTCCCGCCCACCCGTTAGTTAGGGGTTGCAGTAAGAAGGAGACATCTTGAAGAACCGTAGAAATATCATCACCGCGCTCACCCTGACACTGGGAGTTGGAGCCGCTTTGGGCGGATTTTGTTTAACGACCGGCAACTGCCAGCCACCGGAAAAAGAAGCCCCCGTCGTGAAACCGATTGGCAGTTCCACCAGCCTGCAGAAAATCAAATGGTACACTTCGCTGGATGAAGCCATCCAGCAAGCCGCCACCGAAGACAAGCTGATTTTCGTCGATTTCCACGCCACCTGGTGCCCGCCGTGCAAGCTGATGGAGCAGGAAACTTTTTCACACCAGGAGTTCATTGCCAATTCGCAAGACTGGGTGATGGCTAAAATCGACGTTGATAAAAGCCCCGATACGGCGCTTAAATACGGCATTGAAGGCTTGCCGACTTTGGCCGTGCTGCATCCCGACGGCAAACCGGTGGCGGGTGTAAGCGGCTACCACAGCGCCGGGGAATTGCAGCAGTTTATGCAGGCAGCGCGCGTGCAGGCCGGGAAGGAATAATTTTCCTCGCAATAAATAGCCTGTAAAATAATTGTTTGCATCTGTGGTTCGCCTGAAGACCGCGCGCGTAAGCATGCCGGGTATCCTCGGACCTCTTGCTTATTCTGAGACTGTATTTGGCTTATTACAATGCCTGCCCATACCCGACTCGCTCACGCGCGCGGTTCTTCATGACGGACTCCTCGCTTACAAACAACTAATTATTTTACAGATGCGTATTACGGCCTTAGTCGCGCAAACCAAAACCCGCGCCCACCTCGGTGAGCGAGTGAACATCTTCCTCGATGAAAAATTCGCTTTCGCACTCGATATTCGGGTTGTCGAAAAATATAAGCTGGCGCGCGGCCAGACCGTTACCCCGGAGCTTCGCAGCCAGCTTTTGCAAGAAGATGGCGATGCCAAAGCCATTCACCAGGCCTTAGCGTTCATCGGCCACCGCCCGCGCAGCGCAGAAGAGGTGCGCACCCGGCTCAAGCGCCAGGAGTGGGACGCCGAAGTTATCGACCGCGTTATCGCGCGGCTGCGCGAAGCGAAGTATCTCAACGATGAACACTTTGCCGAAGTATGGGTGGAAAACCGTTCGCTGACCAAGCCGCGTGGCTCGCGTGCGCTGCAACAGGAACTGCGCCAGAAAGGCGTGGAGCGCGAAACCATCGCCGCCGCCCTCCCCGATGAGGAAGCCGAACTCGATAACGCAATTTTTGCACTCCAAAAGCTATTGCGCAGCAAGGAACGGAGTTGGGAAAAGTTCGAAGAAAAAGAGCGCCGCGAGAAAGCGATTGCTTTTCTGGCGCGGCGCGGTTTTGGTTATTCCGTCGCGAAGGCTGCCTGGGACAAGGTGGCGGAGGGAGAGGAATAAGCGCCCTCTATGAATCGCCAGCATTCGATAACTCCGTTCAATTACTGGACAACAAAATCGGCCACCGCCTGTTGATTGCGTAAACGTTCTTTCACCACAATTCGCCACCGTCCAACTTTGTCGTTCGAGGCAATATCCAGATTCAGGTTTAAGCGCCCGTCTACCGCGCCGTAATATCCACTCTGTTCGGCCGGGTTGCCATCGCTATCCAGAATAGCGACTTCGAGTGGAACAACCGCTTGCAGAGCTTGGCCGCCGCTGTCTTTCATTTGTATCGTTACCGGCAGGCTTTGCCCTCGCTTCACCGCTGCAGGAACAGAGACCTGCAGCTCACCTGCTGCCCTATCCATCACCAGAAAAAGGTTGCCTGCCCCGCCATCCAACTCGACTGTAAAATGTAAGTCGCCATTCACACGGTTTGTTTTAACTTCACGGCTATTCACCAAATCATAAATAAAACCGCTCCGGTTATTCAGGGTAATTTCACTGCGCGCGGGCAAGCCCTTCTCCATGACCTTCTTGTATTGGCCTACATAGTCGCCATAACCGCGACGGTCGTTCACGGTAAACAGGTATTGCGCATTTTTATACGTTCTGTTGCGCACGATCACTTCAGGATTATTGCTTTTCACGCCATAGACATAATACTTTTCCAGCTCCTGGCGCAGCGTTGCGGCCCTCTGAAGCAGATTATTCTTGGCAACATCCGGCACTTCACGGCGAATGCTGGTCAGTAAAATATCGGGCTGAATTGCCGGGGTTAGAAATTCATCCCCAACAACCAGGCCGCCTTTTCTCTGAAACTCTTCTATTCTCTGGACCACATTTCGAGGAAGCACATCGCAATGCGTGAGGAACAGGATTTTATATCCCGCCAGTCCATCGCGGGTGATGGTTTGCTCGTAAACGATATCGGGTTGCAAACCGGCGTAATTGGCAATCAGGTACGAATCGGCACCCCAGCCGCTGCCCCAGCCATACGTTCCCCGGCCGGCAAACATTTGCGAAGAAAAACTTTCGAGAAATGCCACATCGGCTGTGCGATCCGGGATTTGTAATAAAGCCGGTCCCAACGGTTTCACAACATTATGGAGCAGGTCGGTCAGGCGCACCCGGGTTTGCGGGTTGGTCAATTTATAACTATTGTGAGGCGCGCCACTAAGCGAACCCCAGCCGTGATACATAATTCCCCGCACACCCCGCGTGAGCTTTAGCCACAAAGCCTCACTCACGTGATCGGGAGCAACGGTGATGAACTTCGCTTCCGGCTTTTCCCAATCCTGCGCCTCGTTCTCTTTAGGTTCGCCTGTTGTTTGAGTGCGATACCAAATGGCTTGCGTCATGTTCATGACACCCTGCCCGTCCCGGCCTTTGGCCATCGCAAAGAGTTCATCACCCGCTAAAGCAATTTTCAGGGGATCGGGATAAGTGTAGGTCCACTGCGAAAGATAATCGACCGAACCGCCACTCCCCCAAATACTGGGGACGCGCACCGCCGGATCGTTAAACGTCCAGAAGCGATCTTTTGCCACGCTCTTCAAGCCATCGACGACCTGGGTGTTGAGTCTGGGCCAACCATCGCCCTCGCTCCAGAACCAACGATAGAAATTCAACAGTTCATCGTTTTCCGGCACCACCCGGTTGGCAGGAAAACCAGTGAGGTTTTTATAGTTCACGCCGTGCGGCGAGGTCACATCGCCCGGAATTTCCCGCCCTGTGGCCTCCCGGTACGCCTGGCGGCTGGCTGGAGTAAAACTGATTTGCGTGCCGTCGCGCACTTCGCTGTTAATAAGCACGCTTTGTAAACCGGGATCGCCAATGAAGGCATTCGCTATTGCTTTGCCAGTATCGCGGGCGAATTCCTGGACGCGAGGAAAATTGCCATCCACATTGGCGCGTGCATAGGGCTTACCAGTTGGGTCGAGGCGTTGATACTGCTTATCGGCCAGAACGGCATGATGCCCCGGAGCCACGTCGGCAATCGCACCTAACCCGTTGGCGAAAAGCGTATCGTATAGCTTTCGTGATTCGGCTTCTTTATCCAACGCACTTTGCTTCCAGACCTGGGATTCAATAGAAGGATAGGTCAATTGATGGGTAAAACCCATTTCCTTGAGGTCTTTAATTGCTCCGTTACTATTCTCGACTGTCGCTCCCCACAAAACGACAGGCATCTGGTAAGGCACGGAGCGAGGAACAATCGTAAAAGATGCCTCAACAAACGGGCCGAAAGATTCTCTGGCTGAATCCTCAATGCCGATACGTCCTCGATACTGTTGCGGGCGCAGTTCGGTATTGAGAGGAATATCAATGATTGCGCTTTGCCCCGCTTCAAGCAGAGGGACGAGATAGCGCTGAGAAGGCGCATTTTCCACTGTCATGTGCGCAACGGCATCGCGCAACACCTTTCCGGTGTTATTAGTGACTTTTAAGCGCCACTGTGCATTTTTCTCAAACCGGGCAAACGCCGTCCGGTTATTTTCAAGGGAAAGAAAAACCCTCTCATTCTCCCCGGCAAAACGAATTGCAATGCTCGAAATCCGCACCTGGCTGATTTTTCCCAACAGGCGCGCCCCGGCACTGCCGACACGATCGCCGATGACTAAATCGTTTTTTCCCGCCATCACTCCACCTTTATTCTGGAGTTCATATTCGCCAATGCGGTTTCCATTCAGGAAAAATTGTCCGCCGCTCATCGCATCGTAATTGAACAAAGCATGATAGGCCTTGCCTGCCTCCAACGCTTGCGGCTGTGAACGCAAAACGGAAGACGACGAACCAAAACCCAATTGGGCTTCCAGAACAAAGCCTGTCCCCGATTTGCGCAGCAACAATAAATAGTCTGTATTGGCGTCCGGTGCGTCGCTGGGGTAGTGGTAGTATTTTTTATCGAGCAAAAATAATAATGGCTTTTGCGCAAAGTCTTCGCCCAATTGAAACCACACTTCGAGTGAGAATGCTCCGACAGGTGTGAGAGTGGGAACCGAAACGACTGCCGCTCCAGCGCGTTTATCGCCGGGTTCAAGCTTTTCTTCAATAACTAACTTGCCTTCTTCAAAACGACTGTCCTGCCCACGCGACTGCATTAACAACCCTTTTCCGGATTTATCGGCACCAGGATTATCGCTGTCGAATTTCCACCAGGCCACATCGCCCAACGATTTCACTTGGGAATATTGGCCATCCGGCGAATAAACCACCGAAGCGCTTTGAGCCAGAGCAACAGAATATGTATTGGCCCAACAAATTAAGGCAAAAAGAATGCCTGTAAAGAACTTGCTCATTTAATAATCTCAAGACTGACGGGTTTCCAGATACCACCGGCATATTCACGGTCGAGCACACGAATAGAAATTTGGTTGGGGGCGTTCCACTTCAAAGCATCGCCCACATCGACTGCAAAAGGCTTGCTACGGCCCGCTTCGCCTTCATCGTGATTGCCCACATACTGGCCGTTCACCCATATCCAGGCTCCTTCATCAACACCTTCAAAAACCAGGTCCGCCTCTACATTGCCCGGTTTTTCTGGTAGCATCAGGGTGGTGCGATACCAGGCTGCGCCGTCGTAATCGGCATGCCCCTGGCTTTCCCACGACTTGCCGATGGAAATATTTTCCCAGGCGCTGTCATCAAATTGAGGACTAAACCAGTTCTGCAAATGGCCGGTATGCCCTTCGTCGATCTTGAATTTCCAGCCGTCTTGTTTGAGTGGAATCGTTTGCACGAGGGTGAGCAAGCGGTCTTTGTTATCGGGACGCTCGCGCACCGAAACCGCATCCTTATGGTAGGGCCACAACGCTTGAACCGCGACCCGGCTCACTTCAAAATTCTTGTCCTGTTGTGCCTGGCGCAGCAACTCAATGCTTCGGGTATCGTAAGGCTGTGTTGCCGCCAGGCTTTCCACCGTTACCAGGCGCACCAGTGGACTTGTATTTTCAATGCCCAACGGCAACGCTTCATCGCGATTTTCGGGACTTGTTTTCAACAAAAGGCGCAACGCCGTGCGCCGCACCAGGTCGTCGGTATCGCTTTTGAGTGCGGTGAATAGCAGCGGCCAGCCGGCTTGCCCCAAATCGGCCAGCGAACGCACGGCGGCGCGGCGAATCAAGGCTTCGGGATTTTTCATTACCTGGGTAAGCAACGGCAGCCCTGCGGCTCCCTGACGGCCTGCCTCCAACACCGCCTGACGCTGCTCAGCAAAGGAAGACTGGGCACAGGCAAAACCGGTAATAACAAGAAGTGCCGCGCCGCAAAAAAGAGTTCTCAGAAGAGTTTTCATGCCAATGCCAATCCTACGAATTAACTTTCTCCTTAAGCTGAATAGGCAACACAGCGGTCACCTCCCATCACCTATTACCGATCACCCATCACCTGCCTTTAAGGCAAAAAAGGGTTCCAGGAACGGCTGCAGTAAGGACGGGCAATCGGGCTACTCAAGGGACAGGCTGTGGTGGACGACGAATTGAACACATCCGCTGCCATGGCCGACTGGGACTTCCATTTCACGTGCCCATCGGCATAGGCCAGGTTGCCGCCTTCCATGTGGGGTTTAAATTCCGCCGGATACTGAACCGTGTAATAAGGAATACCCCGTAGCGAGTAAGGAGCAAAAGGTCCGCCTTGCTCGAAAACCATAACAACTTCAGCAGGACGCACCACGGCTGCTAAAGGCGTTCCGCCGCCGGTGATCAACTGACCGTATTTATCGGTTTGCCAGTCGCTGCTGCTGGTAGAACTCATGGTTTCGGTGGGTGTGTTGCCCAATGCGCCGGAGAGATGATAGTCGGAGACACCCTCCACATTTTTGGAAGAAGGACAGCGAAAAAGCTGAATATTCTTCACATACGGATAGATCATGTCCTTCCAGGTTAACCAATGCCCATTCGCGCCACCGACGCACGAACTGGGATCACAGGTGGAATAATAGTACCCCGGCGTGCCCGGAACGGTTTGCACAAAGCTGCCGTTAACACCGGTCGTCACCCGGCCAAACCAGCTCAATGGATATTTCTCATCGTAATCCTGGGTGTATTGCATGAGGCCTAACCCCACCTGCTTAAGGTTACTCATGCAACTGGCGCGGCGCGCGTTTTCCCGCGCCCGTGCGAAGACAGGAAACAAAATCGCTGCCAGTATTGCTATAATAGCAATTACAACAAGTAATTCTATCAAAGTAAATCCATTGCGATATGTTTTGACGGATGCTGCGCTAATTCTCGTCATGTTCCGCTCCCCTGAACGAAATTTAAATTCAACCATAATTTAAATATGCCCGAATTCTGTTCCGTCGTAACATCAATATCGGCTACAAGGCTGCAATATCCAATCACTTTTTCTGCTCCCGATACTCACCGGGCGAACAACCATGGTTTTGCAAAAAAAGATTGCGTAATTGGCCGTATTTCAAACCAACATGCGCACAGACTTCTTCCAGTGGTAAGTCGGTTTGTAACAACAAATTAGAGGCCTGTTGCAGGCGCTGGCCATTGAGATACTGAACGAAACTTTGTCCTGTCCGTTCACGAAAACGCCGTGTCAGAGTCGCCGGTGAAACCAGAACACGCTGGGCCACCGTCTGGATGGTGAGGCGTTGATGGAGATTTTCTTCGATGTATTTCAGAGCCACTTCAATCGGCTCCTGCATTTCACTCGCTAAGGCAGCCTCTTTGCCGTGCCATCCATAGACTGAATGCCCGGCCTCGATTTCACTGGTAGCTAAAAGCAGCACACCGCGTAGAAAGTAGGTGACAAGCTCGGGCCGCCGTTGATTTTGCATTTCATCGCAAAACCCCTGGAAAAGCTGAAGCAGGAACTGATGGCGAATGGTGCAATTGGAGCCTGCACCCTGTCTCATGCCGTGCCACTCGCCTACGGAACGGCAAATCCAACACTGCAGCCCCAGGCCGGGAGCCAGCCATAAGAGATCGCACTCCCTGCCGGTGGGGTCGCCTTCAAAGTGCGGCTTGCTGCCGTCCTGTTTGGGAACACCGGCCGGGAACAGTACCCAATCTCCAGCGCGGCAATGCAATACGTAATCGGCGATGTTTAAATCGGCTTCTCCGCGAATGACACAAGCAATGGACGGCAGCACGTTTTCATCGAGTGCATCGTCGGGCCAATGCGCCAGCTTAAAATGGGCTTCGTTATAATGCCGCCGACCGCGCACCGTGTGGCGCGTGCCACGGCGTTTCTTGGGGGTTACGCGTACATGTTCAGGCAGGTTCTGCTGCTGTAATTGGGAAATAGTAGGATAAGCGATGAGAATTCGCGACACACCATCGCGCAGCAGCCAGGAATCGACCAACGCAAACGCTTGTTGCAACGGAGCCAGAGCGTGGCGTTTCATAAGCGTTTTGCCTATATCAGGAGAATCGACTAATTCTCCTGATACCCCAACCGCTTGACCCAGCTATCACTCTCACGCCATTTATCGCGCACTTTCACCCGTAAATCGAGATACACCTTTCGTCCCAAAAACTCTTCGATTTCGGTGCGGGCTTTCTGGCCGATTTCCTTGAGGCGTGCACCGTTCTCGCCAATGACGATTTGCTTCTGGCCACTCCGCTCCACGATGAGAAACGCTTCGATATAGAGCAAGCCGCGCGGCCGTGGCTCCATTTGCTCGATAGTCACGGCCACGGCATGCGGCACTTCCTGGCGCAGTTGCAAGAGCGCCTGTTCGCGGATGAATTCGGAGAGGTGGAATTCGGGCGAACGGTCGCCGATCATATCGGGCGGGAAATAAGCCTCGCCTTCGGGCAGCGTTTCCACGATAGCGGCTTTGAGTTCTTCCAAACCGTCGCCACGCTGGGCGGAGATTTCAAAAACGCCGTCGAATTTGCGCAGCTTTTCAAATTCGGCGCGGCGGGCTTTCACGTCTTGTGCCGAATCGATTTTATTGAGAACCAGAATCACCGGAATATCGACACGCTGGAGGAGCTGCACGGCGCGCAGATCGTCGTCGTGCGGCTCGTCGGTGGTATCGACTACCAAGAGCAAGCATTCGATATCTTCCAGCGCGCCCTTGGCGGTTTTGATGAGCGCTTCACCCAACTTATGCTGGGGAGCATGGATGCCGGGGGTATCGAGGAAGACGACTTGGTATTCCTCCTGAGGATCGTTCAAAACACCCGTAATGCGGTGCCGCGTGGTTTGCGGGCGTGGTGACACGATGACGTGCTTGCGCCCCAGCAGCGCGTTGAGCAATGTACTTTTTCCGACGTTGGGGCGGCCCCAGAGAACACAAAAACCTGATTTCATTTAAATCTATTTTCAATAACCATCTGCCGATGCTCCACCTTGAGGCAACGGTCTTGCACAACTTTAATGCCCGCTTCGGCTAACTGCAAAGCGACTTCATCGTTGCGAATCATCAACTGCATCCAGACCGCTTTAGGTTTGGCGGCAAGAATATCATCGAGATGCGCGGGAATATCTTCAGGGCGACGGAAGACATCGACCAAATCGATCTCACCGGGAACTTCTGCCAACGAACGATAGACCTTTTCGCCCAAAATCTCCGTCGCATCGGGAAAATACACCGGCACCGGCACGATTTCAAGGCCCACAGATTGAAGATACTGCGGCACATAATACGCCGCCTGCTCGGACTTTTCCTCGGTCTTGATACCCAGCACCGCAATGCGCTTGACGTCTTTCAACAACTCCTGAATCTGCCGTGTCGTAATCAGAATATTCTCGTGAGTGCTCATCATGCTCCTTTCTAAGGGATTCACCGCAGAGAACGCGGAGGACGCAGAGAAGAAGAGATTTATGATTTCGCTCGCTTAATTTTCTCTTTTCTCTGCGAACTCTGCGTCCTCTGCGGTGAATATTTTCAAGCCGCGCGTTTGGCACGCTTCGGGTCGGGGATGGGGATGGCGGCCAGCAGGTCACGGGTGTATTTTTCCTGCGGTGCATTGTAAATCTGCTCGCTGGTGCCGACTTCCACCAATTTGCCCGACTGCATTACCGCCACCCGGTCGCACAATACTTTCACCACGCTCAAATCGTGCGAGATAAAGAGCATGGTCAGGTTGAGGCGCTGTTGCAGGTCGAGCAGCAGGTTCACAATTTCGGCCTGGGTGGAAACGTCGAGCGCCGAAACCGGCTCGTCGGCGACGATGAATTTGGGTTCCACCGCCAGGGCGCGGGCGATGCCCACACGCTGTCTCTGGCCACCGGAGAACTCATGGGGGTAACGGCCTAAAATGGAACTCGGCATTTGCACCATTTCCAGGAACTCACGCGCTTTGGCATCGCGCTCCTTACGGCTGGCGACACCCCGCAACTGCAACGCTTCGCCCAGAATCGCGCCGATGGTCATGCGCGGGTTAAAAGCGCCGTAGGGGTCTTGAAACACAATCTGCATTTCCTTGCGAAGTTCGCGCAGATCGTTCTTGGGCAGGTCGAACACATTCTTGCCATTCACCAGCACCCGGCCCGCTGTCGGCTCGATAAGGCGCAAAATCAAACGCCCGGTAGTCGATTTCCCCGATCCGCTTTCACCCACCAGCCCCAGCACTTCACCCGCGGCGATTTCAAAGGACACATCATTCACCGCTTTGACGACGCTGGAACTATCGCCCCACATCCCGCTTTTGCGCGCAAAAAACTTAGAGAGGTTTTCAACCTTGATCATCGGCTGTGCCATGAGAATATTCCGTTTATGCTTTGGGTCTATAGTAAAGCAAACCAGACACTCTCCTGCCGAAAACGCGATGTCGCCAAACCCGCTATAATCACTTTATGAAAGTCGGCGAGGTGCTTAAACTCATCGAAGCGGAAGGCTGGCAATTAGTCCGCATGAAAGGCAGCCATCGCCAGTTTCATCATCCTGACAAACCGGGAACCGTCACCATAGCCGGAAAACCCAGCAACGATATCCCACCCGGAACGCTGAACAGCATACTCAAGCAGGCCGGGTTGAAATAATAAAATAAAGAAGTAGGGTGCCTTTTAATCGAACCAGTGTGGAATTGAAACATATTCATAGAACGTGTGCACCGCGGTGCACACGTTCTATTTAAATGAATTAATATGAAATTGAAGCACGTCTGAAGAAAGACGACAGCAATGCCTTCCAAAGCTTTTCATCAAACCAAGATGAAATTAAAAGGCTTCGTTACATTGAGGAAGTAAACCATGCGTTACACCATTATCATCGAAGAAGGACAAAACAGCTTCGGCGCTTATGTTCCCGACCTACCTGGCTGTGTTGCGGTGGGTGATACGCGTGAGGAAGCTCGCGAACTCCTCAAGGAAGCCATTGAGTTTCACTTGGAAGGCATCAAAGCCGAGGGTAAAACTATTCCACCTCCCGTTTCATCCAGCGAAGTGCTCGAAATCGCTGCCTGACTTCATTTGAACCACCGTCGTTGTAATTGTAAATAAGAGTTCGTTCCACCGTGTTCCGTAAACATCAAGATCAATTCGGCCAGATTTGTTTCGATATTGCCGAAGGCCGCCTTTCCGGCGTGCGCCGTGTTATTTGTTCCGTCACTCCCGGCGGCGGCAAAAGTTTGCTGCCGCTAATTGCCGCCTCGCAGCTCATCCCTAAAGTCGCCGATAAAATTTGCTGGGTGGTCCCGCGCCGCTCGCTGCAGAAGCAGGCCGAAGCCGAGTTCATCAACCAGCGTGGCCGCGATATGCTGGGCCACAGCCACGTCATCCGCCGCTCCAACAACCAACCCGAGCCTTCGCGCGGGCTATCGGGATTCGTCACCACCTACCAGGCAATTGGTTTTGGCAACAAGCATTTCATTCAGGAGTTCTGCGACCACCGTTACGTCCTTATTCTCGATGAGCCGCATCACCTGGAAGAAGAAGGTGCCTGGGAAGAATCGCTGGCTCCACTGGTGGCCCGCGCCAAGCTCACCGTGTTCATGAGCGGCACACTGGAACGCTCCAGCCGCAAGCGCATCGCGTTTTTGCCCTACCGCGAAACCCGCGACGGCGAAATAGTCGATCTCGAACAGACCGAACACACCCGCGCCATCAAATATACCCGGCGCGACGCCCTGCTCGACCGTGCCGTGTTGCCGATTCACTTCGAGTTGATGGACGGCACCGCGCAGTGGATCGGACGCGATGGAGAGACCTACTCCACCACGCTTTCGGGCGCACACAAGGATGTCAACGAGGCGCTCTACACCGCGCTCAAAACCCAGTTTGCGGTGCATCTGCTCGATGAATGCACCGGCCACTGGAGCCAGTATCGCCAGACCCATCCGCGCGCCAAGCTGCTTGTGGTGACGGCCAACATCGACGACGCCAAAAAATATGTCGAGCATCTCTCGGAACAAGGTATTGGGGCTGCCATCGCCACCTCCGACGATTCGGCGCAGGCGGCGCGCAATATCGAAAAATTCAAAACCACCGGCGGCCTCAAGAGCATCGATGCGCTGGTCACCGTTGCTATGGCCTATGAAGGGCTGGACGTGCCCGCCGTGACGCATATCGCCTGTCTCACCCATATTCGCTCCAAGCCGTGGATCGAGCAGATGATTGCGCGCGCCACCCGCTTCGACCCGCTGGCCGGGCCGTGGGAAGAGCAGACAGCGTTCATCTACGTGCCCGACGACCGCAACATTTGCGGCATCATCGGCGCCATGCAGGAAGATCAGGTCGCCTCGATTAAAACCCGTAAAGCCGAAGACGGCGACGACCTGGAGGACCCTCTCGATGAAATTCTGGCCTCCGACGAAAGCGCGCCGCCCGACGAGAAGAGCAAAATCACGCCCGTGGGTAGTGGTGCGGTAGGCCGTCGTTGGAACCGGGTTGGCTTGCAAAATCACACCACCCCGCTGGCCAGTGCGCCAGCGGTGAGTATGCGCACGCCCAGTGAAATCGAAGCCGATTTACGCCAGAAAATTCAGGAATATTGCCGCCGCGTCGATGCCAGCGTTTACGATTCCAAATGGGGCCAGACCAACAAGAAGGTCGTCAAGAAGTTCGGTAAGAACCGTGTGGCGATGACGCTGGAAGAACTCAAGAACGTGGTCGATTATCTAGAAGAAAACTACAAGCGCAAAGCCGGTTTCGTGGTGCCGCCTGCCCCGCAACTCGACACCACGCCGACGGTTAAACAAAAAGCCGAACCCGCTGCCGTGCAACCCTCGCTCTTCGGTTAAAATAAGCGCGTGAAAAAATTCCGGTTGCTGTTTGCGCTTTGTTTTCTCTTCTCATCGCAGGCCGCCTATTCCGGAGCCGATACGGCTCCGGAACCTGTTGCGCAACCACAGACTTATCGCGAGTTGGTCCGGCAAGCCCAGGGCACAACCGATAGCCGCGCGGCGGCCCAGGTTTATCTCCGCGCTGCCGAAGCGGCACCCGATAACGAACAGCGCTACTGGTCGCTGGTCGAAGCCGGAAAACAACTTCACAACGCCAAAGACTACTCCCAAGCGATTGAGATATTGACCCGCGCCGAAAAACTCGACGGTATCATCGACCTGGCCCGTTTCGATGCAGGCCTGAATGCGGCTTACAGCGTTCTGGCGCAAATCAACAGCTCACCCGGCCAACCGCGCCGTGACTACGCCCCCGCCTATGCGGCCTTCCAGCGGTTGTTCACCCTGCCAAACCTTGAGCCTTTTCCTCGCAAACTAACGCACGCCGGTTTAGCCACGGTCTATTCCAACGACGGCAAACATCTCCAAGCGGCGCTGGAATATGAAAAAGGCGAGAAGGCTTATGCTGCCACCGATAACGGCTTATATCAAGCCGCTTATGAAGAATTGGCTCATGTCAAGCCTGACACATCTGCCTTTCTTCCCATCAAGCAAATGGCTGCTCAAGTCGCTAAACGCAAAATCTACGACTCGGAAAAGCAACTCTATCGAAACAAAAACAAAGCTGAAATTAATGCCGAGCAACTTCGCTGGACGATACTGAGCAATCGTCATAACTTATGCGGGAACGCCCGGTAAATCACTCAAAAATATTCTTGTCATGAAACGTTTTCTCCCGCTTGTCGTTTTGCCGTTGTGCCTCACACCGCTTTTGTTTTCGCCCGGCCCGGCGCGGGCTGAAGACATGAGCTATGAAGAACTTGTCGCGAAGGCCGAGAACTACCTCATTCCCGACGAGAAGAAAATCGTCTACGAAGGCGCGGCCATTATTCTCTTCTACCGTGCCGCCAGAGCCGCGCCCGATGAGGGTAAGAAGCTCGAAGCCTTGCTGCGCGCCGGTTACGCTGAAGAGTTGATGAAACAGTATCCCAGCGCCATCAAAAGCTACGAAGAAGCATTGGCCCTGCAAACTCCTACCGCCGTGCAAAAACAGCGCGCCGGGTTGGCACTGGCAATGGCAAAATTTCAACTTGCCAAACAAAACAAGACGCTCTTTTCCCAGGATAACGATGAACTCGCTACGAATCTGGAATCATTGCTTGAGCGAGGAGAACTGCCCGCACTCACACAAATAAAAGCGCGCGAAGCCGTTGCGGAAATCCACAGCGCACGCGTGCGATACCTACCTGCGGCACTGCAGTATCAGAAAATTACCGCCCTTCCGGGCCTTACCCCCGAGCAGCAACAAAGCTATTTGCAGCAAGCTCTCGCCCAACTCGGCAAAAGCTCGGCATCGCCCGAAGCGTTGGCATTGATTAACCAGTTGGCTCCCCGGCACCTGGCTTTGTTCACCGCCCCCAAAGACATCGTCGAAGCCAAGACCCGCTGGGCGCAGGCCCTGGAAACGCAGAATGCTTTTCCGGCAGCTCTGGCAAAATGGAACGAACTGGTGGATGATACCAACCTGACTTCACAACAACGCACGAATGCGCTTTCGGGAGTCATCGCCCTGCATCGCAAGCAAAAGAACTACCCCGCCGCGCTGGCTGCCGCCGACCGCTGGCCCAAGCTCAATACCACCGCTTTTGGTCACTACCGTAAATTCTATGAGCGGGCCAAAACCTTTGAAGCCCAGAAAGACGAACCGCATGTGCGCAGTGAATGGCAGGCTTTTCTCGCTGTGCCCGAAACGTTAAATACGGATAAACGAACCGCCTGGGAAGCTATCGCCTACTCTTACCGCCGCGAGCGGCAGGCCAACCCCAATGCGACCAACGGCGTCGCTCTACGCAATGGTGAGCGCGACTCTTTTCTGGCGATCTGGAAAATTGAAGGGATCGCACCTAAATACCGCCTCGATCCGTTTCTTGAAGGCGTACAGCTTGAGATGAATGCTGAAGGGGCGGCCAAAACAAACACGATCAAACTGCTCACGGATGGTATTGCAGACATCGAGACATTCAAGGTTAATCCCGAAGAAAAGAAATATTTAAAGCAAGGTGTCAATCTTGCGCTGGCCCAGGCCTACAGGGCATCCAAACAATATACGCACGCCACAGCTACTCTCATTCTCGCACAGGGAGATGCACAGTGGAGCGACGACCGTCCGGGCCAATTAGCCATTGCCACATTCCAGGAAGCACTGGCCGCCGGCGATTGGCCGGCGAGCCGCACTACGCTCTTAGCACTACGCACGATATGGGGCCTCACACCCAAGCAATATTTCTATAACCTGGCACAGTTAGAAATCAAAGCCAAAGACTGGAACGCCGCCAAAACCGCACTCGATGAATTCGACAAGCAAACCCCATCGGCCCAGGAAAAGAAGGACGCCGATCTGCTGCGTGCCATGCTGCCCGTTTAAACCATGTATGAGAAATTAGCTGATGTTCGCCTCAAAAACGGTGAGGTCGTCGAAGCCGGAGTCGTGCTCGGGCCAGACAAAGAATGGTGCGACCGCGTGCAACAACTGCTGTTGCACAAAGGCGATATCTGGAACTGGCAAAATACCGCCATGCTACGCGAGCCGCTGGGTATTGAACCTCGCTTTCATATCCTGCATCGCAACGGGCAGCCGTTTTCCCACATTCTCATTACCGAGTTTAATGGTGTCGGTCTGCTGGGCCATGTGTGGACTCAACCCGAAGATCGCGGCTGTGGTGCTGCCTCGCGGCTGATGGAACGGGCCATGAACGATTTCCGGGAACGTGACGGACAGGCCATTTACCTCGCAACCGGTTACGATACCCCGCCCTATCACATCTACCGCAAGCTGGGCTTTGAAGGAATCGAGCCGCAAAGCGGCATTATGTCTTTCTTCACCACTTCGCAAGAAGAGTTTGAAGCGCAATATTTCGCGCCGGGTGAAGCCGTTATCGAACCGCTCGACTGGCAACACTGGCCGGTGGCCTCGGCGCTATTCGCCGGAGACTGGCCGCAGGCTGTGCGTTGCGCGCCCCTGAAGCTCTTCGGGCGCACGCTGACCGAAGGCCAACTGCTCCCTGCCATTCATGCGCAACGCACCGGCACTGGCGATTCCAAACAGACCTTCGCCCTGGTTAAACCCGCTAATGGCGCCGTCGTGGGGTTGGCCGCCACTTGCGGCGACCCGATATGGCCCCAAACACGATTAATTGACGTATTTTGTCATCCTAATTTCGGATATTTGGCCGCCGATTTGCTCCAGGCCGTCACGCGCAATACTCATGAACACCTCATTGCTTATAGTGATGAAACTGATGAGGAAAAAGCGCAGCTATTGCGTGCCGCCGGTTTTCAATTTATGGCACAACTACCTCAATGGCTCCCGGCCGATGCGGCCTGTAGCCGACTTATTAATATCAACGTTTGGACACGAACCTAATGATTATCCCCGGACTCACAATCCGCCCTGAAACCCCCGACGATATTGTTGTTATTCACCATATTAACGAACGTGCCTTCGGCCAGATAACCGAAGCGAATTTAGTGGACGAACTGCGCGACGAAGGAGCAAACGTTCTCTCGATGGTCGCACAAAAAAACGAGGCCGTCATCGGCCATATTCTGTTTTGCCGCATCCAGATCAAAACCCCGAAAAAAGCCATTGACGCTGTAAGCCTGAGTCCGGTCGCCGTGTTACCGGAATTCCAGGGCCAGGGTATCGGCTCGCAACTGGTGGAGCGCGGTCTGGAAGAACTCCGTGCCATGGGCGAAAGGGTCGTGACAGTGCTGGGCCACCCCGAATACTACCCGCGTTTTGGTTTTCGCCAGGCACAGGAATATCACATCGATTGTCCCTACGACGTGCCTCCTGTCGCCTGGATGCTCATCGAACTGGCACCTAAAGCCCTCAAGGATCAAAAGGGTGTCGTGGTCTATCCAGAAGCCTTCAATAATGTATAGATGCTCCAACCCGACTATACTGAACGGGCTGTTTGACCACCCAATACTTGGAGTTAGTTGAAAAATGAGTTTGAAATGCGGTATCGTCGGCTTGCCTAACGTCGGCAAAAGCACCCTGTTTAATGCGTTGACCAAAGCCGGTATTGCAGCGGAGAACTATCCGTTCTGCACCATCGAGCCTAACGTGGGCATCGTCGAAGTTCCCGACAAGCGGCTCGATAAATTGGCTGAAATCGTGAACCCCCAGCGCACGCTGTCGGCGACGGTCGAGTTTGTGGACATTGCCGGCCTGGTGGCAGGCGCTTCCAAGGGTGAAGGCTTGGGTAACCAATTCCTGGCCAATATCCGCGAAACCGATGCTATCGCACACGTGGTGCGCTGCTTCCAGAACGACGACGTGGTACACGTGGCAGGTAAGGTCGATCCTATCTCCGATATTCAGGTGATCGACACCGAACTGGCGCTGGCCGACTTAAGCACTGTCGAAAAAGCCCTGCCAAAAATTGCCAAGACCGCCAAACTGGGCGACAAAACTGCCGTGCCCATCGCCGCCGCACTGGAAAAGGCGCTCGCCGCCCTCACCGAAGGCACGCTGGTGCGCGCTGCCGGACTCACCGAAGATGAGTTGCTGCACCTGAAATCGTTCGCATTGCTGACAGCGAAACCGGTGATGTATGTCGCCAACGTGGCCGATAACGACCCGGCAGAGAATGAGCATTTTCGCGCGGTTCAAGAATATGCGGCCAAAGAAAACTCCGCCGTGGTGGCCGTCTGCGCCAGCCTGGAATCGGAAATCGTGGATTTGAGCGGTGAAGAAAAACTCGAATTCCTGGCCGAGATGAACATGACCGAACCCGGTCTCGACCGTGTGATCCACGCCGGTTACAATCTGCTGGGCTTGCAGACCTACTTCACCGCCGGTGTGAAGGAAGTGCGCGCCTGGACCATTGAAACGGGCGATACCGCGCCCCAGGCCGCAGGCGTTATCCACTCCGACTTCGAACGCGGCTTTATCCGCGCCGAAGTGATCGGCTACGACGATTACATCGAGCACGGCGGCGAAGCCGGTGCCAAAAAAGCCGGGCGTCTACGCGTGGAAGGTAAGGAATACATCGTGAAAGACGGCGATGTGATGCACTTCCGGTTTAACGTGTAGAACGGTTAAGGTTTTCCAGGTAAATGGTGGGGCGCCCCTTGTGGGTGCCCGGTGTATGAGACAGAGTATCGTGTCAGCCGGACTGCAACGTCGCAGGCACCCACAAGGGGTGCCCCTACAAATGCTATACGTTAAACGTATAGTGCAGCCGCACACAACCTTTATCAATTGCCTGTGCGCTGATCAACTTGGGGCTGGCTGCATATCCTGTCGCCGGGAAGAGCGGCCTGCCGCCACCCAGCAGTTCCGGGATGACATAGATTTCAATCTCGTCGAGCGCACCCCGTTCCAGAAATGCCATTTGCAGTTGTCCGCCACCCAACATCCACACATCGCCATCATCCAACGCGCGAAGTTCGGCAATGAGCGCATCCACATCCTGACGCACCTCCAACGGCCCTTTGGGATTGGTTATGGGATGCGATGTAACTACCAGAACCCGCTGCTCGCCATAGGCCCAGGGCGTTGATTCGTTGGCGATGAAATCATAAGTGCCCCGCCCCATCACCACGGTTCGGATGCGCTTGAGGAACGCGTTGTAATCGTGCTCACCCAGATCCATGCCGTCGTATTTGAAAAGCCAATCCAGCTTGTCGTCGTTGGTGGCGATATAGCCGTCTAAACTTGCGGCGATGTAACCCATTATTCGCGCCATATTTGTCCTTTCTTCTTGATAAATAAATGAACGTATGTTTATATTAAATCATGGGACGCATAAAAACAATCTCCGATGAAGACGTTTTAGACGCAGTGCTTGAACTGTTGATGGAATTAGGCCCCGACGGCCTGACTTTCGCGCGCGCTGGGAATGCCGCCGGACTCTCCCCTGCCACACTGGTGCAGCGCTACGGCGACCGGGAAGCCTTGTTGGAAGCAACCTTGTTGCGGGCCTGGAATCTTCTGGATTCCCAAACCGAAGCGGCCGATGAAGAGGAACCAGCCACTCCCGAAGGTGCAATTCGCATCTTATTACGTCTCATGCCCCCGGAAGCCGCTGAACGCAACGCCACCGATGGGCTTTTACTTTTGCGTGAAGATATCCGTAACCCGGTGTTGCGCGCTCGCGGCGCAGCCTGGGGCAAACGTTTGGCCCAGGTGCTGGGTAGGCGGCTGGACAATAACGAGCAGTTAGGCCGGCAAATGGCGAGCATGTGGATGGGTGCCCAAACCTGGTGGGCCTTTACCCGCAACGGAACAGCCGAAGCCGCCATCCGCCAGGCATTGGAAGAGTGGCTTGGCAATCTGCAGCTCGCTGCCCCCCTCCCCCACCGCCAAACCTCTCGAAAAAACGTATAATACGCAGTCGATATTTCTTCTTTGTTTCAGTAAAAAATAAACCATGCAACGAGTCAATTTCTCTTCCGGTTCCAAATGGGAACCTCTCATCGGTTACTCCCGCGCCGTTAAAATCGGCCCACACATCTCCGTCTCCGGCACCACCGGCACGGTGAACGGCGAAGTCGCTAAGGGCGACATCTACAAGCAGACCGTGCAGGCTATTCAAATCATCGAAGCCGCCCTGCTCGAAGCCGGTGCCACGCTCAACGACGTGGTGCGCACCCGCATCTACGTCACCGATATTTCGCAGTGGGAAGCTGTGGGCCGCGCCCACGGCGAGTTCTTCGGCGAAATTCGCCCTGCCACCAGCATGGTGGAAGTGAGCAAGCTCATCGGCGACGACATTCTGGTGGAAGTGGAAGCCGACGCGATTGTGAGCGAGTAATACAGATCCCGTACATTATCCGTCAGAACAACGGCTTTCACACAAAGGACACCAAGGAATCACAAAGAATGAAAGATGTTTATGAACTTTGTGTTTCTTGGTGGGCTTTGTGTTGAAAAGGGCATTACAATTTGGAAGAAAATTTCTGGGATTGGTATGAGGCGGTAGGTAGTAGATGGTAAACAGCAGACAGGAGGTAACCAAACCAATATGGCTACCTCCTGTTTTTATCGACTGCCGATGGTTTCAAAGCTGTGACAACAGTTCGGCTTTCTTGGTTTCGTAATCCTGCTGGGTAATGAGGCCCTGGTCGAGCAGTTGTTGCAATTGGCGTAATCTATCCGCGATATCGGCATCCGGTTTCTGGTCATGCGCGGTGACGACAGGTTCACCGTTGCGAATATCGATGACGATGGGCTTGACGGCCTGGCTGGTAGCCTGGGCCTGCCATTGCGCTACCGAGCGGCCCACCTTCTCTTCGAGGCCGGCCGTTCTCCGGTTCAGCCAGCCCAGCAAAGGAATCGTTGGCAGCAGCCCCAACACGAAAAACCCGCCGGAATAGAGAAGGAACGCATAGCCGATGATGCGAAAAGTGATCTCCTGGCGTTCACCATTGGCCTGGCGGCAGAAAATCTGGCGGCTGATGCCCTGTTGTCCCGGCTTGTAAGAATAGCGTTGCGATACCGTCTCGACTTCTCCCTTGCAAGCAAACGGCCCGGCCACGGTGACGATGGGCGGATAGACAGCGCCGCCCGCCGTGGCCATCATCAGCCCTGCAAACAGGCTGGCGAGAAGCACTACCCCGATCACGCCCAGCGCAAAAACCCCTCGCACTCCCCTTCGCGGTGTATTCATGTCAGTATTATAGCGCGCATTCGTTTAATCTATTGATGCCATATCTCGGTTCCAATTCAACTCAGGTAGAATACTTTCCAAAGGATATTAATTTTCAGGCAAATGCAATCAGCTTCAGAACGGACAAACGGTGACGATGCAATCACGACACGTCCCCTCTTGCGTTTGCCTGCAACGCACGCTCCCCAGCTTATCCTCGACGCGGGATTTGGCGGGGTCATCCTCGGTGCCGATGCTTTCGACGAAGCCTTCGCCCGTGAGTGCCGCGCGCACTCATTGAGTGTCTGGCTCGACTTGAGCACCCTGTTAGCGCCACGCGACGAACTGAAAAAACAGCATCTGGTATTTGAAGATTTAAAGCCACACGTTGAAATGAGTGGCGATGAACTCGATCCCCTTCATCCCGATAGCGGACAAGCCGCCATCGACCTGCTCGAACCCTGGAGCGAACTGCTGACCGGTGTTCTCTTCGACACGGCTCCCGCCCCCGACAGTGTGCATTTTCCGCCATTTCCCTGGTCGCCTCATCTTTCCGCTGCCTTTCACGCGCGGCACAGCTTCGACATTTTTCACCGCATCGAAACGCTGGTTTCCAGCGGCGGCGATGAGGCCGCACGCGTGCGCCAGCAGTATTGGGACGAAGTTCACAACCAGCACCAGGAAAATTTTCTCCAACCGCTTCGCCAGTGGTGCGCGCAACAGGCCATTGCATTCTGCTCACGCCATTTTCACATCGAATGGAACGCCCTGGCTCTTCCTTCACCTTTGCGTGCCAGGCTGGACAGCGCCTCCACGACGTTGGAAAACGCACTGCCCTACCCCCAGACCTTGCAAGACAAAGAAAATTTTTCGAGTGAGCTAAACGCCCTGTTGCATGCCGGAAGCAGCACGATTGCACGTTATGAGCCTCACCCCATCGCTTCTCCACCGCAAGTGCTGTGGAACCAGGTAGTGCAACGCAGCAGCCACGCTTTTGCCGATAGCCGCACCGTCGCCCGAATCGGGGTGCTGTTTCCAGCGCGCTCAACCCAAACCCACTACCACCCCGACGGCCATCGGTTCACGCGCTGGGTGGGCGACGACCTCAAGCACACCACCGATTTACTCGACGACCTGCATTTCGACTGGCTGTTCGTGACGGAAGCTCAACTGATTAGCGCCACTCAAAACAACAATCTTCTCCACACCGGCACAGCGCAACATCCGCTGGAAATGATCGTCGTGCCCAGCGTCACGGCGCTCTCCTGGCAAGTCTGGGAAAAGCTGGAACGCTTCGTCGAGAGCGGCGGCAGGGTGGCGTGCCTGGGGCTTTTGCCACGCTGGAGCGAACGCGGCCGCGACCGTGCCCTGGAAGCGCGCATCGGCAAAGCCACCCGCATTATCGCCGAAGATTTATATCAAGCCTATGCCGCGCTGGAAGGCAACGCTGAAATGCCTCCCACGATCGGCTACCCCATTTTTCGCGAGTATCACTCCGGCGGTCGTCTCTGTTGCTACCAGCCACGCCTGAACGCCGATGCCGAGGATGCACGCTTGCGGGTGCGCCAGATTCTGCACGAAAGCCTCACACCCGATTTTGAAACCCTGGCCCCGCAAATTCGCTACACCCATCGCCAGAGCGCAAAAAGCGAATTGTACTTTGTGGCCAACGATGGCCAGCAATCACAGCGTGTCAATGTGCATTTGCGCCCCTCTTCCAATGGCACACCGATAGAGATCGAGATAGCATCGGGCGAAGAAAAACCGTTTTACGTGATCATGCCCTATCAGGCCGATGCGGGCGGCGGCATTGGCCTGAGCTTCGATCTCGCCCCCACTCAATCGCGCTTTTTAAAAATTCAAAATTCAGAACTCAAAACTCAAAACCCATTGGAACGGGCCACCTTTGAAGTCGAATTCTACGACAATCAAGAAGCCACCGGCTATATGACACAAAATGGCCTGGCCCAAGCCGCACTGCGCCAGGCAGGGCAAGTGGAATGGTTTGCCGGTGAAAGTGTCACGCTGCCGCCGCCGCTTTTGGCCTACCCGGACGAGTGGCTTGAAACCGCGACCACCGAAGCGACTGAATTTTCGCAGAGCCTGACCATACCCCTCGATTGGCAGGAGTGCCGTGTATTTTTAGAAGTCGCTCATTGCGATAGCCCCTTGCAATGCAGCGTAAACGGCGGTGGCGACGAACTGCGTTTGGCCCCTCCGTTTCGCTTCGACATCACTCTCTACCTGGCCTTTGGAGCCAGCAACGACTTTACTCTAAAACTCTTTACCAAAGAAGTAGCCGATGCCCCACTGGCCCGCTTAGTCGCTTATCCGCGTGTGACAGTAAAAGTAACACAATAAGAAAAGCTCACGCAGAGACGCAGAGTTCGCAGAGAATCTTGAATAAAAAAAATCCTCTGCGTTCTCTGCGTCTCTGCGTGAGATTCTAAGCCCGTAACCCTCGGATTACAGTTAAAATAACGCCATGAACGATAACTCCATTGCTTCTTCTCCGCCGTTGCGTGTCGCCATGATCGGTGCCTCGGGCATCGGCAAGAACCATGCTGCCTGGTTTGCCAAAAATGGGGCGCAGATTGTAGCGTTTGCCGGTAGCTCGCCTGCAAGCCTCGAAGCGACCGGTGCCATTCTCCAACAGAAACTCGGTTATACCCCATCCGGCTACACCGATATTAATCAATTACTCCAAACCGAAACGCCCGATGCGGTGTGCATCGCCACCCCGCCCCACCTGCATTTCGAGCAAGCCCAACTCTGCCTGCAAAACAAGGTGCATACGCTGTGTGAAAAACCGCTGGTATACGATGGGAATATCACTGCGGAAGAAATGGTTGCCCAGGGAAAGCAGTTGGTGGAAGCAGCGCAGCAAGCCGGAGTGCTGCTGGGCACGCAGATGCAGTATCCGTTCATCGCGGCTCAACTTTGCGCCATAGCCGAGGTATTTCCAGAAGAAATTGAAACCTTCACGATGGAGATGGAAACCAAAAACCTCAAACCGGGGCGCTCGCATGAAACCATCTGGATCGAACTCGCACCGCACCCGCTGAGTGTTCTGCAGCGCATCGCCACTGGTGGTACTCTGGATGAAAGCTCCATTCACTGCCAAATTGCCGAACAGGAAACGGTCGCCGACTTTACGATTCGCCGCGCAGACGGCTCTCCTATCCAGGCAAGGCTCATCGCGCGCTGCAACCCCGCTGCCGCTGCCCCACTGCGGCGCTTCACCATCAACGGCCATGCCATCGACTATGCCGGACGCAAGAACGAAAACGGCGATTTCCTGACCTACCTTTCCGATGCGAATACCGAAGTGGAGTTACCTGATTTGGTGGATCTTCTCATCGGCAATTTCGTCGCTGCCTGCGGTCAACAACTTCCTCTGTTTGTGACCGGAGCCGATGGCGCGAAGAATGTAGAGTGGATGGTCAAAATTATGGAAGCGGGACAACGGATATGAGTCAAGAGAATGAACCACGTTCGGCCTGGCAAAAATTAAGCGATAAACGCATCGCCTTTTTTTCACGTTTCGAAGGCGTGTTTTTGTGGTTACTGGGCATTCCTACCCTCATTATCGCCATCATCGCAGTGCGCTACATCATCCTCTGGATATCGAATGGCGTCGATATTTTTGGCAGTTTCCTGTCGCCGCCACGCTAAAGCCATACAAACTAATTACTCTGTAAATTAAGTCTTTTCCTTCTCTTCATTGCATGGAGCGCTCAGCCACGGCACTTGTCGCAGTATGTGTAGGGGCGTGCGGCGGCACGCCCGCGACGTAATACATTCGTTCAACAATTGCCCGGTGCTGGTTTCGTAGAGGGGCACGTCCACATTGAAAGAGAATAGTGATAAAAACGTTCCCGGGCGTGCCGCCGCACGCCCCTACGGGCCATTGTCCTGGTCGTATGGGCGACGTCGTGGGCGCTACAGACCTTATCAAAGCCCAACTCCGCACCATGAACGCATTCGCCGAAAAAAGAAAATATTTATTTTACAGACTACTAATTAGTTCGTAAAATAAGTAATTGCATGTCCTGACACTTTTAATCGATGCCTTGAACTCAATTTGCGAACCCAGAGCGTGAGCGACGGGCTGGCGTAAACGCTTGCGAAACTGAGAGGTCAGCCCGTCGCTCACGCTCGGGGTTCGCAAATAAATGCATCCGCCCAGCGCAAAGGCTAACAAGAAACTTAATTTACAGGCTAACAACTTTCAACCCTACCGTCGTGCCAGCTTCTTCTTCAACTTCCCGGCCATTCCCAAAACCGTCTGCACTTCTTCCATCTTCGTCAGTCCACCGTAGACCATAAACACCAGCACACCGGCGCTGCCGCCAATGGCTACGGAAAGCAGCATACGAATCTTGTCGAGCTTGGATTCCATCACGCCATCGGGCGCTAACGCTCCGGCGATAAAACCGGCCACAGCCGCGGCCAGCAGCGAACCGAGAATAACCTTGCCGCAAAAGATCAGGTTTTCCCGCATCTTCACATCACCCAGGTGAGGGCGCAAATAGTGCCACATCACCAGGCATTTAATACTTTTGGCAAACGATTCGGCACCGGCAATCGCCGCCAGGCCAAGCCCGGCTGCCGCGCCGTATTCCACACCGGCAGTGGCCGCGATAATCCAGATCACCGTGGTGCCGATACCAATCAGCGTAGGTGTCCAGGCATTGGTCATGGCGTAGAACGTCTGGTTGAGAATCATTTCACACGAAAACGCCACCAGGCCGATGGTAAAGGCAATGAAAGGCAGCGACATCGTGATGGTATCGGCCTGTGTCATTTCGCCGCTTTCCCACACCGCACGCAGCAGTTCGAAACGTGTTGCAATGAGAATGGCAGTCAACGGGCCGAAGGTGAAAATACAGACCCGAATCGCACTCATGAAGGTGTCGGTGAACGGTTGGCGGTCTTCCTTGCGGGCCAGGTCGGCCAGATAAGGGAAGATGCCGATGGAAAGAGCGTAGGGAAAAATCTGAATCAGGCTGGTGCCGATGAGTCGCGAAAATTTCAGCGCGGTGCGCGAGCCTTCCACAGCAATCGAGGGAGCATCGGCCAGGCGGAAGAGATACACGCCGCGCGATTCGGAAACCAGAATGCCCAGCACCAACGGAATGGCTAACAGGGCCATCTTCTTGATGAGCGGGTCGGAAAGATCGATCTGCGCCCGCAGCATCGGCCACTTTTTCTTGAGCGCAATGATGTGCGGGACAAGCTTGAGTACTGCGCCACCCACAAAACCCCAGGCCAGGAAATAGAGTGATTCAATGGGATCGAGGTTAGCGCGCACGGCTAAAAAGGCGGCAATGGCAATCCCCATCTTCCAGAAAGCATCACCCAAAGCCGCCGAAAAGAAGCGTTTGTAGCCATTAAGGATGGTATAGGTCAGGGAGGAAATACCCAGGAAGAACAAACCGGCTAACAACAGACGCGAAACAGCAATCGTCATTTCCCGCTGTTCTGCGCTGGCTTTTTGCGAATAAATATCGACGATGAAGGGCATTTGCCAGGCAGCGATCGGTATAACCATACATAGGGCCAACGTGGTAAGCCAGATCGCTGTGGAGGCAAACTTCCAGGCGCGCTTCTCATCGTTTTCTCCCAAAGCCCGGGCAAAGGTGGGCAAGAAGGTGGGGTTTACCACCTTCTCGAATACCAGCCACATGCTTGAAACCACTTCCGTCGCCACAGTGTAAACATCAGCCTGCCAGGCCAACGCCAGGCGGTTGCCAATGAGCGGTTGGGCAATAAAACCGACCAATAAGCGCAAAACATGCAGCACACCGATACCGGCAGTGGCTTTTGCGACGTTCTTGCCGGTATCGCCCATATCGTTTTCCGGGGAAATCGTTTCGGGCGCAAGCTCTTCTGGAGCGAGATCGGTTTCAGGAGCGATCGATGATTTGGGGTCGGGAGTACTCATTTAAAATGATGGAAAATTCCGCGTCTTTGAAACTTTACGCCAAGCACAGTTGCGCGACAATCATGAGAAAGCATCGGTAGATCACAAATTTTTAAAAAAACACTTCACACCTTATATGCACAATTGCATTAAAATAGAATGCATCATCGCTTTTGTAGCAATGAAAAAACTTTTTTGAACATTCTGCAACACCCTTCGTCACCTGACGGCGTTTATCAGAATTTCCATTTAGTTTCGACCATGACGCTCCGCACACACCTTCATCGCCGCCGTCTTGTCGCTTCTACCAGGCTACTGGTTCCTTGTGGATTTACGGCTGTGGCACTGTCGACAGCCTCCGCCCAGGTCGCCACGCCTCCTGCACCGGCTTCGGTGCGTATCCCACGCTTTCTGCCCGAAGACCAGCCCGTTGGATTGCGACCCAGTGAAGCGTCTGCCCTTTTCTGGCAAAACGCCAGGCTCACGGCGACACCCACAGCCACCAGCGCAACGCCTCAACAAATTCAGCAAAGCATTCGCACGCTTCTCACCACCGACCCTTCCATGAGCCAGGCCTATGCCTGGCGTCAGGTTTTGCGTGGCATTGGAACGCAAAAATGGAGCCTCACCGAATCGTCGAGCGGCAACGTGCAACTGCAATTAGGGCAGCACACCCTGCCCGTGATGCAACTCACCGGTGTGAAGGGCAATCGCGCTGCGGCCGGACTCAGCAGCAATGCCTTCGGCGTTTATTCCACCAAGCCGCTCAACTTGCTCAACTCCAGGCTGCGCTCGGCCGATGCTCTTATTGGCGAAAAAGTTTCCTATGATGAAACCGAGATGAACTGGGTCACCTTCCAGCCGCTCAAAACCAAACAGGGAACCATCGACCTGGTTTATCTGCAAGGCCAGAACGACCTCAGCCCCACCACCGTTACAAAATTGGACAGCCAGTTCCGGCGCGGTAGCATGATGGGCGCGAAAGTGGCCTATGCCCTGCCCGCGCGCTGGAAGCTCGATGGCGAGTGGATGAACGGCAAAATGGAAGACCAGCAGCCGGACGATGCGCTTATTTTTGCGTTAGCCGGGCCGGTGCAGCTTCCCTGGGGCGAAACCGGGGTGCGGTTCTCCTATCGCGATATCGGCTCCGATTTTTCTTCGTTCGCCGGAACCCCGACCGATGCCGGACAAACGACGAAGCAACTCTCGCTCAATCAGCCATTCAAGAAAGGCGATTTCAGTGGTTCGCTGGGCCTGAACATGTCGCAGATCACCGCTAACGACGAAGCCCCCGCCACAATTGCCACCGACAGCGATACCAACCTGCAGGCAACCTCGAACTTGAAATGGCAGGCGACATCAGAACTGGCCGTAACGGCATCCCACGCGGCGGGCACACGAGTCACAGCGCCCACCATTGTCGATCCCGTCCTCCCGCCAAGTCTGGTCGAGCGGGAAAATCGCGATAGCCGTGTGGGGCTGGAATGGAAGCTCAACAAAGAATTTTCTATCAGTGCTGCAGGCGGCCTGACCCAATACGACGAAGAAACCTCCAACAACCGCCTGGCACGCCGTTTAAGCAATCGCGACAACTACTATTCGATCGCGCTCAAGAATCAGTCGAAATCGACCCAGTGGAACTTCAAGTATGAACGCCGCGTCGCTTTGGATCTTGAGGGCGATACCGGCTCGACCGGCGATATCTTTTCTTTCGGAGCACAGAAGAAACTCACCTCCTGGCTTAAATTCGGTGGCACCTACCGCCTCAACCAAACGGAATACCTGACCACCGGCCTGGACGTGCCACAATCGGATATTACCGCCAACACTACCCTCTCGCTGCAAGATTTAGGTTCGCTCGAACTTCGCTACACCCAGGCACTGGCTTCAAGCACCGACGGCGTGCGCCTCACCGGCCAGACACGCGCCAACAGCGTCGGCGTGCGCTATGTGCTGGGCCAGCAAAACGGCAAGGGTCTGGGACTATCGATCGATTACTCGCGCAACACACTTAACGGGCCCAACGACGATCACTGGAAGCTGGGACTGACTTACCGTTAGTAGGTGGTAGATAGGAGACGGTAGACAGGAAGGTAACCACGATACTACGGCGAACTGTTCGCTTCCACGCTCATCGTCCCGACCCAGAACACGGCTTTTAAAATACAAAAAGGGAGAGGAACATTATGTTCCCCTCCCTTTTGCTTTGTATATCCCGAAGAACCGCGCGCGTTAGCGAGCCGGGTTGTCTCTATCATCTTGCATATCCAGCCATCACTTAAAGCAATTGATAAGCGATTTCTGGCGCAATGCCGATTCATACCCGGCTTGCTAACGCGCGCGGTTCTTCGATTACTTCAATTCGGTCAGCTTAACGGCGTTGGGTTCGAGTGTCACCAATGAATCGACATTGACCGGTTGGCCCGATACAATCGAGTGATTGGCTGCAATACCGATGATAGCCGAGGCCACGCCCTGCTGATAGCCGGCGCTGCGGTTGTAGAGGTCTTCGGTCGGATTGCCGGAGAAGATCTGTTCTTGCAGCAAGGCATCGCCGCCGCCATGACCGCCTTCAACAACCGGAACAGGAATCACCTTACCCACGCCAAAGAGTGGCAACCAGGTGAGGCGGCGCACTTTGGTACCGGCAGCGACCGGGTCGATTTCGACCTCTTCCTGCTCGTCACCTTCCAAAACCGGGGTCTGGTAGGCTTCTTCATATTCAATGCGGCCCTTATCGCCCACAATGGACAAACGATAGCCTTCCCACGGCGAGAAGCTGTTCAGGTGATAGCTCAAAGTCGCCCCGTCACGGTACTTCACCAGCACCGACATGCGGTCTTCGATGTCGATACCTTCGCGGAACACGTTCTGGTCGCGTACGTAGCCGGTTTCTTTTTCAGCATCAAGGTAGATGCTGCGCATGGTTGAATCCTGCTGCAAATCGACTTTAAACGGATCGTCCTCGGCAGCCTTGCCGGTGTAACGGTCGTATTTGGTCCAGGCTTCATCACCACGGGCAATGGCGTTTTCCTTGCCATAGAACACCAGGTCGCCATAAGCGAAGACCTGCTGCGGGATGCCGTCGATAAGCCAGTTGACCAGGTCGAAGTGGTGAGTCGATTTATGGACCAACAAACCGCCGGAATTGGCTTTGCCACTATGCCAGCGCTGGAAGTAGGAGCCACCGTGAACGGGGTTCAGCAAATATTCCAACTGCACGTGCTGCACACGACCGATTTTGCCTTCCTTGATTAATTGGCGAATGAGGGTCGGGCCGGGCTGCCAGCGCACGTTAAAGGTCAAACGCACGTCTTCTTCGTGCTTGGAAAGCTCTTCGAGCAACTCACGGCATTTCTCGTCATCGACAGTGATGGGCTTTTCGCAAACCACATCGCAACCGGCAGCGACGCTACGCAGGATATATTCGTGATGGGTCGAATCGACGGTACACACGATAACGGCATCCGGCTTGACTTCTTCCAACATCTTGTCGAAGTCTTGTGCGAGATAGGTCTGGATTCCGTTGTAACCGTATTCGTCCTTAAGCCGCTGAATATGATAATCCATGCGTGTCTGGCTCAAATCACACAAGGCGACCAATTCGCTGTCATCACTATATTTTTTGGCAATGGGGTCAATAAACATGCCAATACGCCCGCCGGTTCCGACGGCTACGTAACGTTTCTTAGCCATTAAAAATTCTCCGAATGATGCGTCAAAAATTTACCTTAAGGAAATATATATCATAAGTAGATACAGCCTTGCTTGCACCGGCAGCGTCCACTTTCCATACCTTATATTAGGCGACCAAAAAACGATGCGCACGCGACCAAAAATTATGAGTTGACGTCTTCTTAAACTCAGGTTATAATTTCTTTTGTACCGCGGGGTGGAGCAGCCCGGTAGCTCGCCAGGCTCATAACCTGGAGGTCGTAGGTTCGAATCCTGCCCCCGCCATTTTAAGAAGCCACAAATCTTTAGGAATAAGGGTTTGTGGCTTTTTTGTATCCATCACATCCTCCCCCGCCCTCTCCAACGCAGAAAATAAAGCTACAGGCAACTTTTAAAATTGGGCGCGAGCTGTTAACACGATCTGGTACAAAGTCTATCGCCGGCCTCATACACCGCAATGTCTTTACTGTCCGATGTTCTCCAAACCCATTTAATCCCCTGGTCGCAAAGCAATGTTGGGGAACGATTAATTGTTGCACGCTCCAAAATGAGCCAGCGGCGAATGCCGGCGGGAGTGCGGCTGACGGCCAGAAACGATATGGGGCCGCGTATCATCGTGAAGAAAGCGCGCTCCTATCACAACACGCGTACCACCAGTGCGGTCTGGCCGGAAAGCCAGTTGAATGAAGTGAGCCATTACAAATTGGTGTGCATCATGGATGGTCACGTCAACTTTCAATTGAACAATGCACTCTTGCAGTGCGGTCCCGGATACTTCATCTTCATTCCTCCCGGCATACCGCATCCGATGAGCACTTTTCCCTTTATCGATACGACCCTCAACTCTTCCTGTGACATTCTTTATTTCGTACTCTATGACGATGCTTTACGGTGCTGGATCAATCGCTGCCGCGAGGGGCAAAAGATACAGACGGAAAGCAACTCGCTGTTCCGGGACGAGCATACCACCGCTCTACTACGTATTTTGATGAAAGAGGCATTTAATGAAGAAAAAAATTCCCTGGGGCTGTGCAGTCAACTATTGCCTATAATGCTGCAAATGCTGGCGCGGGAGATAGAAGGCGGACGATTCCAGACCTTGCGTGGCGATAATGCCAATGATTACAGTGCCCCGGCGGTCAGGAATGGTAATCTCGACTTCAAGACGCGGTTGGAGCGATATGTACAATCGAACTTCCACAAGCCGTTGACATTGAATCGCGCGGCGCATGAAATGTATCTTTCCCGTTCCCAATTCGCACTTCTGGTGCGGCGCGAAACCGGCAAAAGTTTCAATCAGTTGCTGGTCGAGCAGCGGGTCGAGGCTGCCAAAACCCTTTTACGCGATTCGCCCTGGACGGTGGCGACGATTGCCGAGTTCGTCGGCTTTAAATCGCCCAGCTATTTTCGCACCTTCTTTCACAAATATACCGGCCAAACTCCTACGGAATTTCGGGGATATTCCCAGCAGAATTAAAGCACTGGAATAATCGGCCGATTTCTAATATAGTTGGACGATAAAGACGTTTAATACCTCTTTTATAGGGGTATATTAGATAGCAGCGGCACTGGTTCGTTGATATCAAAGAGTCTATATTAAATTACCCAGAGGAGATCATGAGCAGCAGAAAGCCAATTCAGGGATTCACCCTCATAGAATTATTAGTTGTTATAGCGATTATAGGGATACTTACAGCAATCCTGTTCCCGGTGTTCGCCAGGGCACGCGAAAACGCGCGGCGCGCCTCATGCCAGAATAATCTCAAACAGATCGGCCTGGCGATGATGCAATATACACAGGACTATGATGAAAAATATCCATTTGCTTCGAGCAATTTCGTCCCTAATTTTTCAACGGCCGTCCCTCCTGAGTTCAATCCCTATCAGCAAATCTACCCTTATACGAAGAGCTGGCAGATTTTAAATTGCCCTTCGGCTAGCGCAGGAACTTCATATCTTCCCAACGGCAACAACTCTACCAACTATTTTCCCAACGGGGCTATTATTCGCGTTAATAGTGGTTTATCGATGGCGGCAGTTTCGCAGCCGTCGTTGCGCGTCCTCATTTCCGAGTATGCACAGCTTGCGCATTACATGTCGCTTCAACCCAATCAAGTGGGAAACGCTTTTGTTGAATGGCTTCCTAACAGCCTATATTCGGGTATGCACTTTGAGGGCGGCAATTTACTTTTCGCCGATGGTCATGTGAAATGGCGCCGTCAGGCCAGTATTTGCGCCTCGGATTTTGGCTTGCTGAATAGTTCCGTAAACACGGGACCGGCTTGCGGAATTACTACACCGAGCGCCTACGCGAACATTGATCCGCAACTTTAAGGCGATGACTATCTTAATAAAATTCGACTTTAGAAAACATCATCATATGTTAAAAGCAGTTTTAAGCGCAACATTGGCAATTACCGCGATGGTCGTCAATATAGCCAGGGCGCAAACACCCCCCGATAATACGCTTCCTCAAATTCGCCTACCGCTCATGCAACAGGCACCGATCATTGATGGTGCAATTCACGAGGATGAATGGAGTGGTGCAAATCGCATGGAACGCTTTGGGCGTTCTGGCCCGCTTTCAGCGCAGAAAGCAAGTTTCTGGGTGGGCGGGGATGCGCAAAACTTATATGTTGCGGTGCGCAGCGAAACGCCGCATGGCGGGCAAATTTTGCGGCGCGCCAATCCGCTACCGGGAGATACCGACGCGCGTTCTTTCGAAGATGATTCGATAGAAGTGTATTTATGCCCGGACCCGGATGCGCCTGCAACCGGGCGTTTTGTCTACCAGGGCATTTTTAACGCGCGTGGTGCCGTTTACGATCAGCTTTTTACGGCCAACGGGGGGCAAGCCTGGCGAGGAGATTGGCAGATCAAAAATAGTATTACGGATGATTACTGGGACTGTGAAATTGCTCTACCATGGAAAGCCATAAGGCTAAACGGTTCACCGCTGGGCAAAACTATCGGTTTACGCATTGGCCGCAACTGGCAACGCAGCACCGGTGAGGTGCAAACCGAATGGTCGCCGCTGGGCGGTATGTATACGGTTGTATCGACTATGCCTCGTGTAACTTGGGATGCGCAGGCACCCGTAGTGCAAGTGATGCAATTACAGGATGCGCCGAATCAATCAGCTAATATCGCTTTAAAAGTAACGAATCCTGGAAAAGCTCCTTTAAAAGTCCTCTCCCAAATTGACCTCGTCCCCCAGAATAGTGCGCCGACTCATAACAAGAATATTATCGAATTAGCTGCAGGCGCAAAGCAGGAACTGAATATTCACGGTTCAGCGCTTAACAATGAACCCATTGATACGCGAATTGCAGTGACGTCGTCCGATGGCGGCATTGTCTATTACCAGCGTAATTTTTCCTGGCAGATCAACCGGCCTCAAATGCTGTGGAATCTGGACAAAGACGCCGCGAAACGCATTGATACACAATTTGCCTATTTCCCTTCTTTCAATGCACTTCATGTGCTGGTGGATATCGCTAATTTACAACAACATAGCGATATAAAATCCATTCAGTTATCTATCCGCAGAGAGGGTTCGACACAGAATATTGCGCAAACTATGATGCCACCGCTCAAAAATAATGTCAGTGAATTGATGCGCTGGAATATTCCTGAACTGGACGAAGGTAAATATGAATTGGTAACACAGTTGCAAGGCGTTGCCATGGAACCGCAGGTGCAGGGTTTTGTGCGCCGCCAGTTTCCGTGGGAAAAGAATAAATTGGGGTTGTCTGATGCTGTTGTTCCACCATTCACAGCTATCAAAGTGACCGGCGATAAAGTGGACACTGTGTTACGGCAGCATCAAATGAATGGTATGGGTCTATGGGACCAGGTGACGGCGGATGGGCAGCCGTTGCTCAAAACGCCAATGCGCTTGGAAGCGGTGATCGATGGGAAAGTACTTCCGGCCAGTGGAACCTTGAAAATGACAGGCCATACAGCTACCCGGGCAACGGCGCAGGCGACGTGGCATGCAGGGCATCTCCAAGGTTCCACGGAAAGCATCTGGGACTATGACGGTGTGATGAAAAGTACTTTTACGCTAGAGCCAACCGCACAAAAAGTGGACAGTCTCACATTGGTGATTCCGTTAGATGATCGGCTCATGCCGCTCATGCACGCTTGCACCGATGGCATTCGCTTCAATTATGCGGGAAATGTCCCTGATGGACAGGGCACCGTATGGGATAGCACCAAAGCCGCACACAACTCCATCATCGGCAATTACGTGCCTTACATTTGGGTTGGGGGGCAAGAGCGTGGTTTATCTATTTTCGGTGACAATAATGCGGGTTGGATTACCGACGACAAAGTCCCCAGCCAGGAGATAGTGCGCACCCCAAAGGGAGCCCTGGAGCTACGCTCTCATTTGATCCAGACTTCGTCCTCATGGAACAAACCTATTCGTATCACCATTGGGTTTCAAGCCACGCCGGTGAAGCCAATGCCGGAAGACTGGCGGCTGTGGACGATAGGTTCAGCAGGAAAAGTCAAGGCTCCGGGGCAATATTTTCAGGGTTGGCTTGGCGCTAATTATTACTGGGGCGCTGTCACGCCTTTTAGCGATATCTACCCTCGCAATCAGGACTTCAGTATCTATAATGAATTGGCAAAAACTCGAAAAACCGGCAACATTAACGAAGATTTCATCGCACAGTGGTTGACAGGCTATACATTGCCCGCAGGCGAAGAAGGACAGCAGCTATTGACGACTTACAATAACCACGTTGTAACGGCGTTTCGGGTGTCTGCCACCCAACCGGATGGAATGCTGGTCTATACCAATGCCCGTGGCGTGCGTTATGACACGCCCGAAGGGCAAACCTTCCTCAACGAATGGAACCGCGACCCATTCCCACAACGGCAGTGGGAATACGCATCGGGATCCACTTACGATCTGGATCCGGTTCCCAGTTACCGTGATTACGCTGCCTGGTACTGGCAAAAAATGCTCACTACGTTTAACGACGGTATCTACTGGGATAATGTTTTCATGCAGAGCAACTCTAATCCGATCTCGTCCGATGCTTTCATCAGGCCTGATGGACTCGTGCAACCTTCAGTTAGTTTATGGAATACACGCGCCTTAGTGCGACGGGGAGCGGTGCTGGCTGATGAACTGGGCAAGTCTAACCGCAATATGGTGCATATAACCAACACCGCCATCGCACCGATCTTATCTTTCGCCAGAGCCCAACTTAGCTGGGAAGACCATGCGGGTGACAGCGATTTTCAAGACCGTTTCAGCCGCGATTCTATCCAGACTGTTAGCCAAGGGCGTCAATTCGGGAATGTGCCGATTGTGCTTACGCTCAATCAAATTCATACCGAAGATCCGGAGAAAGGTAACTGGCTCAAGCGTACTGCAGCCGGTGTGATGTTAACGCACGAACTGAAAACGCTGTTTCGTGAGGCCGGGAGCGATCCCTTTTTCGATAACTATGACCGGTTGGTGAGTTTTGGTTATGGCCAGCAGGGAGTGAAAATACATAACTACTGGCAAAGCGATTATCCACTACAGAGCAGTGGCGACACTTCTTCTCTCGTTGTCAGTAAGCCGGGTCATACTCTGCTGGTGCTTTGTGATTGGGGTAACGGCGGAAATTTGCAAGTGAAATTAGATACAAAAGCCCTGTCACTAACCGGCGGCTTAAAAGCGACTGATATCGAAAGTGGCCAGCCGCTACCAATAAACGGGAACACCGTTTCCGTAACCTTAAAAAAGCATGACTTCAAGGTGATTCAAATCGATGCGCAATAAGAGCCGTAAAAGCACTTTTGACAGGGAAGCTCTGGCGCAAGTTACCTTTGAACGACTGAGGCTAACCGCCTTGACCTTGTTTGGCGTTGCATTACTATCTTTTTTTTCATTTTCACATTCAGCAGATACGGAGAAGTACTCCGCCCTACCTTCATTAAATCCTGTCTTGGCTCGTTTTAATGAAGATATCACTTTTTATGCCTCATTTGATGGTTACGTCACCGCGGACCTTTCAGTGGGTGAGGGTGCCCCTCGAAACAGTGGCGACAAAACTGATTGGAACAACGGTATTGTAGGCCAAGCCCTACATGATATGGCTGAACCATTGGAATATACAGCACAGGGGAACATCGACCTCGTACGCCCGGGTGCATTAACGATGTGGATTTCGCCACAAAACTGGATGCATGAAGGGAATCCAGAGTACATCCATTTTGTGGTTGTGAATATTGGGGGAGTCACCCTGCAAGTATCGCGCATGGGAGATGCTGTAAACACGGAAAAACTCTATGCCTGGTTTAAAGCTGGTCCCAAAGGCGCCGCCAATGTGGTGGGCGACACGCTCAAATGGCAGCAAGGATGGTATTTACTGGCTGTCAATTGGGGGGCGGGTTATGTGGAATTTTCCGTTGATGGAGGCGCATTTACACGCATCGCAGCACCATCTTTGCCGGATTTAAAACCAACGACAGATCCGGGAATGCTCTATATTGGAGCCGGAGGAGTCGGTGGCGCCGGGAATACACCCTATCTCATGGACGAATTATTTGTCTTTAACCGGCCACTGAAAAACAGCGAAGTACAATGGATCTACCAGCTAAGCGACTCCAAGAACATTAATTAGAAAACACGCAGGTAACCTTTCTTTGCTAACCGTGAATATATCCATCCCGTAGCTGGAGATACAGGTAATCCCTACAAAGCTGCCTTCAAGCTAACTCACACTATTCAGCAAATACCTCTTTAGCCCCCTCCTTAACTCAAAAAATCAACCATCCCTAAGATTAGCATTTTCAACGGGAATATTATTATGAAACCCCAAAATAATCGACTGCTCTTCAATGGCGATTGCACTTATCTCTTCAATGACCGATATATCACGAGCAACGATGGACGCTATACATGCGACGCGCTGCACCATTTTATCGACCTGCTGGCTGCAAGTGGTGTAGACACTTACATCCAAAACGCTAACGCACAAAAGCCCTGGTATCCCAGCCGGGCTCTCTCACCGGTTTGGGAAGGTTATACACGCGGTGATCGTGAATTCGTCCGCGGTCATTACCCACCTGCCAACAACACTCATTTTCCGCCCGAGAAGTTAAATACCTGTTTGACAGGAGACGTGACCCTACTCGATTATTATCTTGATTTACTCGAAGATGGCGTGGACTGGATAGAAGAAATTCCCAAGGCATGTCGCCGTAACAACATTGCGCCATGGATTTCCGTTCGTATGAATGATATGCATGGAGCCGCCAATTGGGAAAAAAGTTACATGAACTGCGACTTGCAAAAAGACCCGCATTATCGTCTCAGTGGCCGCTCTCTCGATTTGTGCGATGCCGTCAATTCGTCGCAGCAAGTGCTCAACTACGAACACCCTGAAGTACGCGATTATTACTTCGCGATGATACGCGAATTAGTTGAAGAGTATGACTATGAGGGGCTGGAGTTGGACTGGCTGCGCTCCCCGTTTTGTTGTGAGCCACCTGCCACGCAACATAATTTGGATATGATGACCGGTTGGATGGCACAAATCCGCGCGTTAACCAACCGGCAGGCGAGTAAGAGAAATCGTGCTTATGCGTTAGGTCTACGCATTCCGGTGCGGCTGGACGTCTTGAAGACAATTGGCCTGGATGTGCAAACGTTCGCGCGGGGCGGACTAATCGATTTTATTGCGCCCAGCAACTCCTGGCAGACAACCTGGGATATACCCTATGAAAAACTGCGTATCGCAGTGGGAAATGATGTTTCAATCTATGGAGTGGTGGAAGATGCACCAAACTGGTTGGCCTGTCGTTCTTCTTCGAAAGTTGCTGAGGCAACCGCCTGTCTGGACGGCTTTAGCCCCTCCCACCGCTGTCTCTCGGCCAGCGCAGAGTTATTGCGCGGGAACGCGGCAGGCAAGTTGGTACAGGGAGCAGACGGCATCTATCTATACAACTTTTTCTGCACCGACGAACAGGCGCATAATCCCACCCCGGAAAAGACGCAGGCAAAATATCCGGCCTTATACGGCCTGCATAAACTGGAAACATTGCGTGGTAAGACGAAGCATTACGCCCTTTCCACGGCAAACGACGCGCGGATGCACTATTTTTTTGAATTTGCCGATCAACTGCCCGTTACATTGGCACCGGGGGATCAACGCACATTCACGATTTCAATGTGCAGCGAACCTGCCACCGAAAATCCTGAACGGACGCAGGGATTATTGCTGCAATTGGTTATTGAAAAAGCAAACGAAAATTGTCAACTGGTGGCTATATTCAATGGTTGCATGGCCCAGGGAATGGCAACTTTTACGGATAGGCTACTCTTCCCGACAGGAATATTTACCCATCATGCTATAAAGCATGAAGCCTACAACTTCCAATTTTCGGCAAGTGATATCAAAGAGGGATGGAATGAACTGCTGGTTCTCAACAATAACAATAGCAATGTACGTATCCTCAGCCTGGAACTGGCCGTGCTGGCTGAGCTGAGTTGAGTCTGCACTACCCCGCAAAAACGCTGTGAGAATATCCATGCAAAACGTATTGTCATCTCCTTACAGACTGTGTTACAATTTAGTCATCGGCAGAGATTTAAGGTCGTTGGAAGGTGTTCGCCTGTTTTTGCTGAGAAATTGAGTAGCATAAGGGTCACAATCCTTATACATCTCACCTTGGGGCCTTAGCTCAGCTGGGAGAGCGCCTGATTTGCATTCAGGAGGTCAACGGTTCGATCCCGTTAGGCTCCATTATCCCCCTCACCTTATCAATAAACCCTCTGACTCTTTCGTGTTCATAGCACGCAAAGCCTTCGGCTACGCAAACTTCGTCACAAGTTTTCGCAATATAACGACAGAAACGTAGATTCAATAAAACACACTGTGGCAAAAAAGAAGTGATAAGAAGACGTTGTTTCGTCACTTAATTTGCCTTTAGCGCCGGTACACGGTAAATTTTCCTGCAACCCCTAAACATTTATTCGCCAGGAGAAATTACCCCACATGTCTGACACCCCCCGCTGGAATTTGAGTGCATTCGCCGATGAAGCCGGGCCTTCTACCGAAGAGCAGATTGCCGCCCTGCAACGCGCCGGTTTGAACCAGGTCGATATTCGTGGCCTGGAAGGATTTAACGTTTCGGAACTACCGCTGGACGTGGCCCAGGTCACCGCCGATAAATTAGCCGATGCCGGTATCACCGTCGGTATGTTCGGTTCGCCGCTGGGCAAAATCGATATCACCGAAGATTTTGAAATCGACCTTGGCAAATTGCGCCACATCGCCAAACTGGCCCCCATCTTCAACTGCAACGCCGTGCGCATCTTCTCCTACTTCAATAAAGAAGGCAAGCCGCACGAAGAATGGCAGGCCGAAAGCCTCAAGCGCCTGGGCGCACTCAAGGAAGAAGCCAAGGCACTTAGCCTGGTTCTTTATCACGAAAACGAAAAGCATATCTTCGGTGACAAGTGCGCCGATGTGGTTACGATCGCCAACGAATTGCGCGACGGTGAAACTTTCCGTCTGATCTTCGACTTCGACAACTACAATCAGACCAACGAAGACGTGTGGGAGAACTGGCAGCAGCTCAAAAACGCCACCGATGGCTTCCACCTCAAGGACTCCACCAAGGAGAACCAGCACGTTCCCATCGGCCAGGGTGCCGGTTATGCGCGTGAAATCCTCACCGAGGCCTTCAAGGCCGGTTGGATCGGCCCCATCTCATTGGAACCTCACCTGGCCCACTCGGCTGCTGTCATGGCCACCGGCCCCAGCGGACAGGCTAATCAGGAATTCAAGGACATGACCCCGGCCGACTGCTTCCATGCCGCCGCTCAAATTGCACAGGAACTGCTCAGCGACGTTTCCTCCCAATAATTACAACCCTTTTTAATACTATGAGTATCAAAATTGCCCTCATCGGTGTCGGTAGCATTGCCGATTTCCATGCCACCGCCATCAGCCAGGTCGAAGGTGCCGAACTGGTTGCCTGCCACTCCCGCACTGAGGAAAAAGGCCAAAAGTTCGCCGCCGATAACAACTGCGAATACATTGCCTCCCTCGAAGACTTGCTGGCACGTGAAGATATCGATGCCGTGGCCATCACCACCCCCAGCGGCACTCACGCCGACCTCGGCGTTTTGGCTGCCAAGGCCGGTAAGCACGTGCTGTGCGAAAAGCCGCTCGATATTTCGGTTGAGCAGATTGACGCTTTGATCGAAGCCTGTGACTCGAACAACGTCTTGCTCGGCGCCATCTTCCAGAGCCGTTTCGGTCCTGGCGCCCAGGCTCTCAAAAAAGCCATCGACGCTGGCCGTTTCGGCAAGCTGACCCAGTGCTCGGCTTACATTCCCTGGTTCCGTAGCGCCGAGTATTACGCCGGTGCCGGTTGGCGCGGCACCTGGACGCTCGATGGCGGCGGTGCGCTGATGAACCAGGGCATCCACGCCATCGACCTGCTGTTGTGGCTGGCCGGTGAAGTGACCCAGGTTTCGGGTAAAGTGCAGACCCGCTTGCACGATATCGAAGTGGAAGACAACGCCGTAGCCTGGCTGCAGTTCGCCAACGGCGGCCTCGGCGTCATCCAGGGCAGCACCGCCTGCTATCCGGGAGAGAGCAAGCGCGTGGAAATCAAAGGCGAAAAAGGCAGCGTCACTCTGGTGGACGATACCCCGGTTTTGTGGGATTTTGAAACCGCCGCTCCCGAAGACGAAGAAGTGCAAAAGCTGCGCGACGGTGCCACCATCGGCGGCGGAGCCAGCGACCCCCGCGCCATCAGCACCGAAGGCCACCGCGCCCAGTATGCCGACTTCGTAGCCGCCATCCAGGAAAAGCGCCAACCCGCCATCCCCGGCCGCGAAGGCCGCCGCGCCGTGCAAGTCATCCGCGCTATCTACGATTCCAGCGAGCAAAATCAGACGATTTCGTTATAGATAGATTCACCGCAGAGGACGCAGAGTTCGCAGAGATTTTGAGAAGAAGAGTTTGTTCACTCTTTGTAAACCCAATCTCTATTTCTCTGCGTCCTCCGCGCTCTCTGCGGTGAATTTTCTCCGTTCTTCCGTTGGTGTTACGCCGAAATAGCGTTTGTAATCTCGCGAAAATTCATGCACGCGTGGATAACCGATGCGCGATGCGATTTCGCTGAAAGTCAGTTGCGAACGTAACACCAATCCCTGCGCGAAGCTGAGCCGGATATGCTTGATGCGCCGCATCGGCGATTCGCCGACTGCCGCTTGTGAGGCGCGCGCAATAGTGGCGCTGCTGCAATGCGACCACTGCTCTAATTGCCGCAAGTCGAGCGGTTGTTCCAAATTCTGGCGCACCCTAGTTTCGATTTCCCACCACAACGCACTGCCCGGCGCTGCCGGTGCTTGAGCTGTTGGCTCAATGCCCACTAAAATCTCCAATAGCCCCAACAGTGCCGCATGGACACGGAAAGAACGTGCCATCGGAGAAAGCTTGTTGTCATGCCAAGCTTCAATAGCCGTGGCGAAAAAATGCTCGGCTTGCGGCGTATCAGGCGTGAACAATCGCGCGGCATCTGAAGGCGGGGCCAGTGTCGGCGCGATGAAGTTGATGGAATAAAACTCCCACGGCGCTTCGAGCACTTCGCCTTCCACCCACTCATCCTCGTGATACCACAGCACCCTGCCCGGCTCTAGTTCGTAGGAACGCCCGTTGCAACGCTGGCTTACGCGGCCTTTCAATACAAAATGCAAGAGATGACCCGGCAACGAAGTCGCTGTGAAGGAGTAGCCGGGGTCTGGGCGCGTGATGCGCTCTGCCAACAGGATGTTGGTAATGGGCGAGGGGCCGATTGCGGGCAGATTACTCTGTTCGTGAGACATTGTTCCTGTGCAGAAAATTGCGTCATATTCCGGCGAAATCGCTAACGTCGCTACTGGCTCAACTTGAGACAATCGAAAGGTGTAGTTTCACTTTATCAAAGGAGTTCAGTCCGTGGATACAACAACCCTGCAACAACAATACGAGCGCGACGGTTTTGTCGTGCTACGTGAAGTGCTCAGCCGCGATGAATGCGCCGCGCTTAAGGCCGAAGGCTTGCGCGTGCTCAAGGAACATGCCCGCCCCAACTCCAGCGTATTTGTGGGCGTGGCCGCCGCCAGCCAGACGTTCTACGATCTCGCCTCCGACCCGCGCATCGCAGCCGCACTGGAGCCGCTGATGCCCGAAGGCATCATGTTCATGAGCGACAAGTTCGTTTGGAAATCGGGCGATGCGCGTTTTGGCACCCCGTGGCACTGCGATAACGCCTACTGGAAAAACACCCGCCCCAAAATTTCGGTGTGGATTCCACTCGACGACGCCACCGCACAAAATGGCACGCTCAAAGTTCTACCCGGCGCTCACAAACAAGACTGGCAGCACGGCATCGGCGACGTTGCCGCCACCAACGATGAATTCGGCAACACCATCACCAACCTACCGCAAGACGCACCAAATGAATTAGTTTGCGAAATCCCGGCCGGTAGCTTACTGATTTTCTCCGACCGCCTGCCCCACGCGTCCTGCCCCAACAACGCCGGACTCGACCGTTATGCCATCATCAGCACTTACCACGCCCCGCAACCAGAGGAAGAATTCGACCTTATCTTCCCCGCGCGACATGTGGTTAACGTAGTAAAATAAATCTCACGCAGAGGCGCAGAGAACGCAGAGATTTTTTGAGAGTATGACCATGCAAAACCATACTCTTACCGCCCTGCCCAATTAATTTTGATTGACCAAATCTCCCTCTTTTTCTCTGCGTCCTCTGCGCCTCTGCGTGAGATAAAAATGAACCACAAATTAGAACAGCTTCGCGCCCAACTTCGTACTTTCAACAACGTCATCATCGCCTACTCCGGCGGTGTCGATTCGGCTTTTTTGCTCCGTGTCGCCCATCAGGAGTTAGGCTCTCGCGCCCAGGCGATGATTGGCGTCTCGCCTTCACTGCTCCCGGAAGAACTGGTCGATGCCCATGAACTCGCCGGGCAAATCGGTGTGCCACTGCGCGAAGTGGAAACCCACGAAATCGACGACGATAACTACAACGCCAACCCCAATAACCGCTGTTACTTCTGCAAAAGCGAGCTGTTCACGGTACTGACTAAAATCGCGGAAGAGGAAGGCTTTGATGCGGTCTGCGACGGCACCAACCTCGACGACATGAACGAATGGCGCCCCGGCGCACAGGCCGGTAGTGAGAACGGCATTGTCTCGCCGCTGCGCGAGAATGGGTTTACCAAAGACGAAATCCGCATCCTCTCACAAGAGCTTGGCCTGCCGACATGGGACAAACCCGCCATGCCCTGCCTGAGTTCGCGCATCCCCTATGGCACACCGGTAACGCGCGAAGCCTTGCAGATGATCGGCCGTGCCGAAGTGTTCCTGCGCGAACGCGGCCTTAAAGAGTTGCGCGTGCGTCACTACGTCGAAAACGAAAAGCCCGTCGCGCGCTTGGAAATCGCACCCGACGAGCTGGCACAGATTTTTGGTTATTACGAAGAAGCCGCAGAGTATCTGCGTTCCCTGGGCTACAGCAAGGTGCTGCTCGATTTGGAAGGTTATCGCCGGGGAAAGATGAACGATGTTATCAGTGCGCCTACGGCAGCCCCGATTCAGTTCATGGATTTTGCACGGCGTTAATAGAAGAATAGCCGCGAAAAGGCGCAAAAGACACAAAAAGGGGCCTGAAGTCGTAAGACTCCAGGCCCTTAAACTGGTCAAGCGATACAAACTTCCCTGTCACCTCTTGCCGCAAGACCTATGCTTTTCACACTCGGACAGGGAAATTTTGCCTCTCCAAACCCCCTTTTGTGTTTTTTGCGCCTTTTCGCGGCTATCTATTTTTACGTTACTTACTTTGCAAGAGGGTGCGCGAATTAGTCGAAAACAGTGGCACTAACGGCTTATAAGGAGTCACTGTCACCAACCATACCGCGCTCTCGACCCTCAGCGACCATATTTCGCTTTTGGAAACGTCTTTGCGCGTAGCAGAGAAAATTTGCAAGCCATTAACATGTTCCTGGCGCTCCACGACTTTCTGGTTGGCGTCGAGCAAAGCGACATCGGCTGCGGAATCGGTGGTGACTCCAATTTTGAACTCTTTCACACCGGCGGACACCTGAAAATAGAGCTGTCCTTTTTTGGGCAGGAAGTTCAATTTGCCATCCACCAGCAAAGCACTGCCTCGGTGGGCTGAGCTAATATCGACATACTGCGACATCAGTTCCTTACGCACAACCCGATAAAAACCGGTTTGCGTGGCGGTGAATTGGATGGGAAACACCGTATAAGTGACCGGAATTTTATAGGTTTGAATGACCTTGCCCTCCGGGTCTTGCAGTTCGAGCTGCGGCTCGCGGTCATACACTTTGCGCACACGGGCATTGATGGTGATTTGCTGACCGGTTTCGGCATATTGCAAAAAGGTAAAAGCGCCCTGCAAAAAGAACTCGTCATTGCCCGGGCGAGGTACGTCTGCCGCAGGAACAGCCACATTTTCCAATTCCACTGTAGCCGGTTTAAGAGCGCGAATCGATTCTAAATACGCCTGACGTTCCTTAACGAAAGCGCCCACGTCATAAGCCTTTTTGGCGTTGTTGTGCTCAACGAACAGGCTGCCGCCTATATTATCGGCCAGGCTGAATTCGCCTTGCATACCCACACGCAATGGCTCGCCGCCTTTTTCGAGAATGGCGGTGCTGTTTTCGAAGGTCACGTTTCCCAACTTCACACCTTTGGCCTGGGCATCGGCAGCGAGCACAATCGGCACATTATCCCAGGCCGCTTTGATTTTTTGCGATGCCTGTCCGTAATCGAACACGCAATTCGTAAAAGTGTGCTGCACAGCGTCGGAAGGCGTGTAGAGTAAGAGGCGGTTATGGTCGAAGCGGCTATCGAAGAATTTGACGTCGCCCTTTACGGCATTGCCAAGTTTATTCGCGACAGTCGATTTCACGGCCAGGGCATTCCCGCTAGCCTGGGCGCGATGAATTTCAAGAGATACCGGCAGCGATGTGCTATTGAGCTGAATAAAATATAACTCGATACCAGGGCCGCTAAGGTTGCCGGTGAAACTGCTGTCTTCCACGACACAATTCACCAATCGCTGCGTGGGATAATTCGGCTCGAAGTCGAGTCCGCCATTGGGGGCAGTGCCTTTGGTGTTATTAAATTGGCTACGGCGGATAATCAAATCTTCCGCGCTGATGACGGCCATGCCTAAGCGATAATTGCTGTCGAAGACCATATCCTCCACCAGCACATTCTTGTTGTAACCGCTCACGCTCGCCCCCAGATACAGCCCGTCGCCGCCCGACTCTTTCACTGTCAGGCCGCGCAGCACGATATTTTTGCTATCGATGAAGCTGATGCCGTGACGCCATTCAGCTTTTTTGTAGAGCTGCGGGTTAGCATAGTCGTCGCGCTGCATGCGCAGTGTCGCACCGTTTTTGCCGATGAGGGAGACATTCTCCACATTCTGGCCCAGGAGAAGGCTGTCGTTCGTGCCCAGAAAAGCACCTTTCTTCGCCTGGAGCACCACACCTTCTTCAAAAACGATTTCCTGATTGGAAACCAGTTTCAGTGGTTTGTTGATAATCCAGTCGCTGCCGGTATTATCGATCACCAGGCGCGGCACTTTGGAATCGATGGCACGCTGCAGGGTCTCGGTGGCATCTTCTGCCTGAAAGCCCCACCAACTGGCGTTAGCTGTTTTCAGCGTGCCGGCTTCCACGGCAGCGATCTTTTCTGTTTGTGTATTCGCCAACACATCGGACGTCATGCCTACCAACGCTCCGCATAAGGAAACCACTAAAAATAACTTATTGAGATGTTGCATAACATTGCACTACTGCGAATTAATCGATAAACGGATTGAAGAGCGGGTTATACCAGACACAAGTAGTGGGCGCAGTAGGACAACCGCTTGCCGTGATAGCCCACGGCGCCGTGTTGGTATAGGTTTTAATGGCCTGAGAGTCTTTTATCCATTTGGCATGCCCATCGGCATATGCGATATTAGTGCCGTCGAAATGCGGAGTTGCATACCGTTTGGCAACGCCGGAACTAAGGCCACGGGCTGCCGTGGTCCAGCCGCTGGCGTTCGACTGATGATTATAGAGCGTGACGTATTCAAATACCAAAGCCACCTCAGCGGGACGCCGCACATCGATAAGAGAGTTGCCTACGCTATTGTTAGGCCGCCCGTAGTTATCGTTGCCATAGCCACTAATTCCACCATTCATTGCATACTGGGCAGCGTTGAGTTGTCCGCCGCTTAAGTTAGCTGGATCGCCTATCGAAGGACATATGAAAACGTTCACGTTTTTAACATACGGATAGATCAAGTCCATCCAGTTGATGTAAGACCCTTCGAGGCGCAAGCGGCTTCCCGGCATCCCGGCAACGGCCGGTTGCAGATTACTGGTGTGTTTTCCGGGCAAAGCGGTGGGGTAACGCTCGTCATAATCCTGCGTATATTGCATCATTCCTAATCCAATCTGTTTGAGGTTACTCAGGCAACTGGCCCTACGCGCATTTTCCCGCGCCCGGGCGAATACAGGAAACAATATTGCGGCCAATATAGCTATAATGGCAATGACGACTAATAATTCAATAAGAGTAAATGCTTGTTTATTGCGTTTCATGTCTGGCTCCTTCTTTTTTTGAGTGAATCGCTTCTCCGTGAGAAGTTGAATTGACAACTTTAAGGATACCCCCAAAAGCCGGTCTTCAAACCTATTCGGCAAGGGCATTTTTTCAATCATTCAACTTTTTTCAATAAATGAATCTTCAGGCTATTTCTGAACGCTTCAAACGTTCCTGATAGCGGTATTCACGCGGACTTAGTCTCACTTTCTTCTGAAAAACCGTACAGAAACTGGCAGCACTGGCAAAGCCGACCAGGAGGGAAATATCGTTGACTCGCTCGGAGGTACTCACCAGAATCGACTTCGCGGTTTCAATCCGCATTTCAGTGACATATTGCATCAGGCTGACATTTTTTATCGAGCGAAAAACACGGTTGATGTGGGAACGCGACGCCCCACAATGCTCGGCAATAATTTCAACGGAAAGCTCCTCATTCAAATGCGCCTGAATATAGTCGTTCACTTGATTGAATAACTGTAGATTTTTCTGGGAAATTGTCTGGTTTTCCAGCAATTCTTCCTGTTCAAGAGTAACCCAGCAACTGTTACTGATGCCGGGTTTAACGTTTTTCAGGTGCTTGGCCAAACGCCCCATAAATGCCAGCAAAATGGCCTGCGAAACAGTTTCGTTATCCGGCTCGGCCAGTTCGCGCTGGTAGATTTGCCCTAATTGCATCAGTGTATTATCGGCAATAGCGAGGTTATGGTTGAAAGTGTGGGTTTTGCTGCCAATGCCAAAATGAGAAACCTGAATCAGTTCGTCAATTAATTTGACACAGAGCACCAGCCCATCGGCATGCGGCGGCATGGGGGCACTGCCGTTGTTGTGAACGGTATAAGCCGGATAGAAAATGACGGCGGGCGCGGCGACATCGAAACCCACAATACCGGCAACCGGGTGTGCTCGTTTCTGCTGGGTGTAGCGCTGGTAATCTTTGGCCGTCATACCCAGGCGCTCGTGGGTGAGGCCTTGATAAACAAAATAAAAGGCCGGTTTGCTGAACGACATCTGGAACTCTTCCGGCCAGGTTGTAATTTTTTGCAAAGGCCGGTGTTCCCGATGCGCCAGAAACTCTTCCTGCTCCACTGCAAACTCAACCCCATGTAACCCGCAAACCGGATCAGCCAGTATTTGGGGGATATTGCCGCTATTGAGCGCCGGAATAATGGCAGTTTCCAGCGCTTGAAGCAAGTCTTTGCGTATCTTAGGAGCAAACGGCATGAGGATAGTTTACTGTGCCCTACCCTTTGCAGGAATTTACTTTGGCTTGAGCAGCTTCTTCTTCACGATCTCGCCTTTGAGGAGATGATCGTTAACAATACGTGCGGCGTCTTTCGGCTTCAATTTTCCATACCAAACCAAGGGCTGGACACCTTTGGGCTGTTCGGCGAACACCGCCACAACGGCAGCGTGTTTGCACAGGCCACTGCACTGGGTTTTGACGATATGAGTCTGGCGGCGGAGGTCGGCTTTTTTTACTTCATCGCGCAGTTCCTTGAGCAACTCCCTGCCACCGGCCTTGGCGCAATCGCCGCCCTGGCAGCAAAATACCGAATAGCAAGTTTCGGAACGCGGCTTGCCCTTTTTTTCACTGCCGAGCTGAGATTTTTTAGCCATTTCCCTTCATCATACTGCAATTTTCGCGCGCAACCTGCTTGCTAAAGAAAAAATTCACAATATTTTTTAGGAATTATGCAACCAGTGAAAACCATTCGCGTCTTGAGTGCAAGACTATCAAGTATATTTAGTGAGGAGATTTAAGCATGGCTTTGGATTTGAATAAGTGGACCGTTAAGGCGGGCGAAGCATTGCAGCGCGCCCAGTCGTTGGCGGCGGAATACTCCCAACAGGAAATCGACGTCGAACACCTGCTGCTGGCGCTACTGGAACAGGAAGACGGCACCACCCGCCCCTTGCTGCAAAAGCTGGAAGCCAATGTGCAGGTGCTGACTCGCGACTTACAGCAAGAGCTTGCCAAGCGCCCTAAACAGCAGGGCGTGGAAGGCGGAAAAATGCTCAGCACCCGCCTTGGTGGCGGCAACCGCGATGGCAACGGCGGCGTTCTCGGTTCGGCCACCAAAGCCATGCAGCAGTTGAAGGATGAATATCTTTCGACCGAGCATTTGCTCATCGGCATGTCGCACGATAACGGCTTCAGCGGCGGGTTGCTTAAACAAAACCACGTGACGCACGATGCTATTTTGCAGGCGCTGGCGCAGGTGCGCGGCGGCCAGCGTGTGACCGACCAGAACCCTGAAGAAAAGTATGAGGCGCTGGAAAAATTTACGCGCGACCTCACTTCCGATGCCAAACGCGGCAAGCTCGACCCGGTGATTGGCCGCGACGAGGAAATTCGCCGCGTCATTCAGGTGCTCTCACGTCGCACCAAGAACAACCCGGTCTTGATTGGCGAACCCGGCGTCGGTAAAACCGCCATCGCCGAAGGACTGGCCCAGCGTATCGCTTCTGGCGATGTGCCCGATACGCTCAAGGATAAAAAGGTATTGTCGCTCGACCTGGGCGCATTGATCGCCGGTGCAAAATATCGCGGCGAATTTGAAGATCGCCTCAAAGCGGTGCTCAAGGAAATCACCCGCAGCGAAGGACAGATCATTCTCTTCATCGATGAAATCCACACCCTGGTAGGTGCCGGTGCCGCTGAAGGCGCAGTCGATGCCGCCAACCTGCTCAAGCCAATGCTGGCGCGCGGCGAACTGCGTTGCGTGGGTGCCACGACCTTGGATGAATACCGCAAGCACATCGAAAAAGATGCCGCCCTGGAGCGTCGCTTCCAGCCGATTTACGTCGGTGAGCCGAGCGTGGAAGATACCATCGCCATCTTGCGCGGCTTGAAGGAGAAATACGAAGTTCACCATCAGGTGCGCATTAAAGACGCGGCTCTGGTAGCGGCAGCGGTGCTTTCCAACCGTTATATTGCCGACCGTTTCCTGCCCGACAAGGCCATCGACCTTATCGACGAAGCGGCTTCCAAGCTGCGCATCGAAATCGCTTCCGTGCCGACCGAAATCGATGAAATCGAGCGCCGTGTGATGCAACTCGAAATCGAGCGCGAGGCTTTGAATCGCGAACTCAAGGGTGCCGGTCTGTTTGGAACCGGCGAAGCCGCGACCAAGGAACGCCTCGAAAAAATAGAGAAGGAACTGGCCGAGCTTAAGGAGCAATCCTCGCAGTTGCGGGCGCAGTGGCAGAACGAAAAAGATGCCATCAGTGCGGTTTCCGAATTGAAAGCCCAACTCGAAGAGCTACAGTTCGAGATTGAACAAGCCACCCACAACGCCGACCTGGGCCGTGCGGCTGAACTGCGCTACAGCAAGCTGCCAGAACTGCAAGCGAAGTTGGAAGAAGAAACCAAGAAGCTGCAAGACCGGCAGGGTGGCAACCAGATGCTTAAGGAAGAGGTCGATGAAGAAGACATCGCCGAAGTCGTGGGCAAGTGGACGGGTATTCCGGTTTCGCGCCTGATGGAAGCCGAAATGCAAAAGCTCTTGAAGATGGAAGAGCGTTTGCGGATGCGTGTGGTCGGCCAGGAAGCCGCGCTCGAATCGGTTGCCGATGCGGTGCGCCGCGCCCGCGCCGGGCTGCAAGACCCGAACCGCCCGCTGGGCAGCTTCATCTTCCTCGGCCCCACCGGTGTGGGTAAAACCGAGTTGGCGCGTGCCCTGGCTGAATTCCTCTTCGACGATGAGCAAGCGATGGTGCGCATCGACATGAGCGAATATATGGAGAAGCACACCGTCTCGCGTCTCATCGGTGCGCCTCCAGGCTATGTCGGCTACGAAGAAGGCGGTCAACTCACCGAAGCGGTGCGGCGGCGGCCCTACTCCGTGGTGTTGTTCGATGAAATCGAAAAAGCGCACGGCGATGTGTTTAACGTGTTGCTACAACTGCTGGATGATGGCCGCTTGACGGATGGCCAGGGTCGCACGGTCGATTTCCGCAACACGGTGATCATCATGACCAGCAACCTGGGCACGCAGTTCATCCAGGGCGAAAACGCCAGCCAGGACCCTCTGTTGCGGGAAAAGGTATGGGATGTGCTGCGTGGGCACTTCCGTCCCGAGTTCCTCAACCGTGTCGATGAAGTGATTATCTTCAACCCGCTGGGCCGGGAGGAGATCAAGCGGATTGTCGATATTCAGTTGACTGGTTTGAAAAAGCGCTTGCAGGATCGCGGCATCACCCTGACGCTCACCGATGGGGCGCGCGAAATTCTGGCTGAAGACGGTTTCGACCCAACCTTCGGTGCCCGCCCGCTCAAGCGTGCGATTCAACGGTTGATTCAAGACCCGCTGGCCAAGCGGATTCTGGCAGGAGACTTCAAGGATGGCGATGGTATCGAAGTCGATGCCGGACACGAAGGCCAGTTGGTGTTTCGGACGCAATAGGATGGCAGGGGATGCAGCCAGGCTGCATCCCCTGTTTTTCATATTGGAATGAAAAATATGTCAATGGTAAAATTGAGAATATGAGCGTGAAGGATATCGAACAGGCAATTACCCGATTGCCCAAGCAAGAGCTAACCGAACTGATCGCCTGGCTCGAAGACTATCGTCATCAGGTCTGGGATAAACAGATTGAAGACGATTTGGATACGGGTCGTCTGGATGCTCTGTTAGCTGAAGCAGAAGAAGAGTATGAGGCAGATTCGGCTCAGCCATTATGAATCACTTTACCTTGCCACGCTTTTGGCAATGCTACCAAAAACTCCCGCACGAGATACAGCAATTGGCCGACAAGAATTACGAATTGCTTAAAGCCGATCCGCTCCATCCATCACTTCATTTCAAGAAAATCGGCTCGAAGAAGCAGCTTTGGTCTGTTCGTATTGGACTCAACTACCGCGCTTTAGGTTTAGAAAAAAGCGAAGGCATCTTCTGGTTTTGGATTGGAACGCACGCCGAATACGATAAGCTGCTGGTTTAACAGAATATAAAAATAAAAGCGGCCGTTCCGATTTCTCGGAACGGCCGCTTTGTTTTGTCTCGCTACTTTTTAATAACGATAAGTATCCGGCTTATACGGACCTTCGACCGGGACGCCGATGTAATCGGCCTGTTCCTGGGTCAGGGTGGTGAGCTTGGCACCGATCTTTTCGAGGTGCAAGCGAGCCACTTCTTCATCGAGATGCTTGGGCAACACGTAGACGCCTACTTCATACTCATCGCGCTTGGCCCACAGGTCGAGCTGTGCCAGAACCTGGTTGGCGAAGCTGGCCGACATCACGAAGCTGGGGTGGCCGGTGGCGCAGCCCAGGTTGACCAGACGGCCTTCGGCCAGCAGGAAGATGCTGCGTCCATCGGCGAAGGTGTACTGATCGACTTGCGGCTTGATGTTGACATGGGTCACACCGGGGAGATTGACCAGCTTTTCGACCTGGATTTCATTGTCGAAGTGGCCGATGTTGCAGACAATCGCCTGATCCTTCATGTTGGAGAGATGATCGATGGTGAGAATGTCGACGTTGCCGGTGGTGGTGACGTAGATATCGCCCAGGCCCAGGGTCTCTTCAACAGTGGTGACCTGATAACCTTCCATGGCAGCCTGCAGGGCGTTGATCGGATCGATTTCGGTCACGATAACGCGAGCGCCCATACCGCGCAACGACTGCGCTGAACCTTTGCCCACATCGCCATAGCCGCAGATGACAGCGACTTTACCGGCCAGCATGACGTCGGTGGCGCGCTTGATGCCGTCGGCCAATGATTCGCGGCAACCGTAAAGGTTGTCGAACTTCGACTTGGTAACCGAATCGTTGACATTGATCGAGGGCACGAGCAAGGTGCCTTCCTGCTGCATCTTATAAAGACGGTGAACGCCGGTGGTGGTCTCTTCAGAGACGCCGCGCCAGGCTTCGACCACTTCGTGGAAACGGTTGGGGGTTTCGGAGTGGACTTGCTTGAGCAAATCTTTAATTACGCCTTCTTCATGGGAACCGCTGGGGGAATTGACCCAGTCGCTGCCGTTTTCCAGTTCGTAACCCTTGTGCAGGAACAGGGTGACATCGCCGCCGTCATCGACGACGAGTTCCGGGCCAAGGCCGCCGGGGAACGATAAAGCCTGATTGGTGCACCACCAGTATTCTTCCAGGGTTTCGCCTTTCCAGGCAAAGACCGGTACGCCTGCGGCAGCGATGGCGGCGGCGGCGTGGTCTTGCGTCGAAAAGATGTTACAACTGGCCCAGCGCACGTCGGCACCCAGGTCGACCAGCGTTTCGATCAGCACGGCGGTCTGGATCGTCATGTGCAACGAGCCGGTGATGCGCACGCCGTTGAGCGGCTTATCGGCGGCGTATTTACGACGAATCGCCATCAGGCCGGGCATTTCGTGCTCGGCAACGTTGATTTCCTTGCGGCCCCAATCGGCTAAAGAAATATCAGCTACTTTATAATCGGCAGCGGCAATGACGCCGTTCTTTTCAGCTACAGCAGTACTCATGGGTTGTTTCTCCAAAGCAATAATTCGCCTCTCAAATATATGATAGTTTGGCGTTTAGGTCAAAATTTCATTTCAATTGAACGCTTGGCGCACTCGGGTGCTTGTAATCTTGGGAAGGGGTTGCGTAAGGTATAATCGACGCAAGCTACCGCGCTTCCCGGCCCGGTTTCATTGTAAACTATACCTGTTCTTTAGATACCGTTTTCCGATTCTCTTTGAAATGCTGCTATTCCTGATTTTCGTATTCAGTGCCGTCCTCACTTTTTTAGGCTTGCGTGCGCCTTTCATGCAACGCTATTTTACTCGCGGCCCGCAGCGTGAAGGCGTCACCGTTATTGGCGCTACACTGTTTTCGGCGTTATGCGGCTGGATCGGCCTCTATTTTATTGAACGTGCCAAAACCCCAGATTTTAGATTTGAGCTGGATGGCATCTTCTTGCTCTTCTTAGCCGGTGCTCTCTATCTGTTCACGGGATTACAGCAACGCCTCAAATGGCCGAACTGGGTGAGCGACATATGTGTGGTAGCTGCAGCCTTCGCTTCGCTGTGGGCCTCGCATTCCACCACGATCAATATTCTTTCCGAACCCAACTCCGCCCAATATATCTATCTCGGCAAATGGGCTACCCCGGTTACCATTCTCTGGATGTGGGTGATCGTGCGCATGACCGGTTCGCTCAATCGCATGTCGCAAGTTACCGGTGGCTATATCGGTATGGTGGCGTTGGCGCTACTCATCTTGATGAAGCTCGACGAACGCACCACGCACTTCTTTCCGGCCGATGCCAGCGCCGCACTGGCTGGTGCCGGCCTGGCGACCGTGCCCATGGCGATTCGTAGCGCCCAATTCAATATTGGCCGTTCAGCAGCTTTGACATTAGGTTTCATTCTGGCCCAAATCGCTACTATCGGGCTACTCAAGAACGCTGTATTTTTCATGATGGCGCTTTCGGTGATCGCCTTTGGCCTACCACTGTTAGACGTTTCATTCTTCCGGCTGCGCGCGGCGTTGCGCGGAGAACAAATTAATATCGACGAACAAAAATTACGTTTGCACGAAGCGCTCATCCGTCGTGGTGTTGCCCCTTCCAAGGTGGCCGCACTCTATCTGGTCGGTGGCGCAACACTTTGCGGCCTGGGTGTGCTTTTAGCTCGCTTTGTCTTCAATAGCACTGCTCCTTTATGGGTTTTAGCATTGCGCGTCCTCTTCATGGCCGTGCTCCTCTTCTGCGTTTTCATCGTCATCTTCTCCCTGGCCCGTGTCTGGATGCGTCGCGGTGAAGATGAAGTGGTGCCCGAAGAAATCGAAGCCTTCGGCGTGCGCATCTCCCCGGTTTCAATGACCGAAGCGATGGACAAGATCGAATCGTTTATCGAAGCAGGCACTCCACACCACGTCGTCACTTCCGACGCCAACTCCATTTTGCGTGCTCAGGAAGATGAAGAATACGCCGCCATCGTGCGCCGCGCTGCGCTTATCACTCCCGATGGCTTTGGCGTCGTTTGGGGCGCGCGCCTGATGAACCTCCCCGTCTACGAACGTGTGACCGGCGTGGATATGGTCACCGGCATCTGCGAACGTGCTGCCAAGAACAACTACTCCATCTACATTCTGGGAAGCGAACCTGGAGTGGCCGCCACGGCTGCTGAAAAACTCACCGAGCGCTATCCCGGCCTGCGCATCGCCGGAACCCAGCACGGTTTCTGGAAGCGCGACGGCATTGCCGATGAAGTCATCGTCCAGCGCATTCACGATGCTAAACCGGACGTACTGTTTGTGGCCTTCGGCATCCCTTCCCAGGAAAAATTTATCGCCAAGCATTTCGATGCCTTGAACGTTCCGGTCAGCCTGGGTGTGGGCGGTTCGTTCGACGTCTACTCCGAAAAGCTCAAGCGCGCGCCCGAATACATTCAACGCAGTGGCATGGAATGGCTCTATCGCGTGTGGCAGGAGCCGTGGCGCTGGAAGCGCATGGGCTACGTGCCGCGCTTCATGGCCTTTGCCCTGCGTGAGTGGATGTTTGGCAAGCGCCCTACACTCCGCAAGCCGTAAAAATTCACTTTTATATCGAGGTGCCCGACTATGGACGCTGCTCAACGCTGGGGATTGCCTGAAGGCTTCCAACCACTCCGTTTTCCGATAGCCGACGCCGTGAAAGATGTTGCCCGGAGCATGCTGCAACCGGGCGAAGCGGTTGTTGTGACATTAGCCAACGAGAATGGCAACGTCACCGTGCTTGCCACCAACAGCCGCCTCATCACCATTAAATCGGGCGATAGCGGCGCGGGCGCCACCGGTTTCCAGACCAAGGAATATCCGTGGGAAGGCATCACCAAACTGGTGCTGCAGCCTGCTTCGCTGAACGTGGTCATTCAAATCCACTACAAAACCAGCGGTGGCGGTAAGGTGGAAGTTGGGCGGCGCGCCAGAATGGGTAAGGATGCTTCCGACAAGGTGATGCCGTTAGATACTGAAAATGGCACTGCGGCTTTTGAAGCGCTGCATGCTGTTTGGCATCATAAAATGCTGCAGGCAAGTGCGGAGTAAAATCTGCTGATACAAATTTCAATACTCTCCCGTGTTCATAGCACGCAAAGCCTTCGGCTACGCAAACTTCGTCGCAAGTTTTCGCGATTAACGACGAAAAAGAGGAAAGTTGATATTGATGTACACCAAACCTGACATCAATGTCAGGGTGCCTTCCTGTATGCTGCCTACCGTCGCCTACTGCACATGCTTTGAACTCAATTTGGAAGCCCTGAGCGTGAGCGACGGGCACACTTTCTTTGCTTCATCAAGCTCATTGCCCGTGCCCGTCGCTCACGCTCGGGGTTCGCAAATAAAAGCACCTGCCCGGCATTAAAAGTAAAAAGAGATTTATTTTACAGGCTATTACGCCTGTGACCGACTATTCAACTTCAACAACATCACACCCAACGTCAGCAAGGCAATCAACTTAAACAACTCAGTGCTGGTGTAGAGCATGTGATAAGGCGCAGGGGGCAGCGTCTGTTTATTGAGCACCATCTGCGCGCGTTCTGCCAGCGCTGGCACCAGCACAATGCTCTGAAATGCCACAACCGCCCATAACCCCACGAACAACCCCTTGGCAATGCCCGATAGGCGGCGGAAGGTGCCGGTGCCCAGCATCAAACCGAATGTCAGCACGCTCCACACAATCTCAACCTTGTTGAAAGCACCAAAAACCACCCGGCCAATATCGAGCGCAATGGCACGGCCGATTTCCGGGGCCACGGCTTGCTTGAGTGAGGGGGCGGTAAATTTGATGGGGGTTTCCAGAAGAGAAATTCCCATCACCATACCGGCCCATATCAGGCAGATCATTGTCAAAAGAATCACGGGCCAGACAGATGTGACAGTTTTTTCGGATTGGGCTGGAGTTTGAGTTTGGGAAGACATAACAGGGCGATTTTAACAAAAAGCCGCTCACTAATGCGCGGTTGAGGTGGTTCCCGCAACGCGATAAACTGGCTGCGATATTCCAACTCGAAAAATTTCGACAGGAGAGCGTTTTGATAAAAAAGTTCATACTCGTTTTTGCCGCATTTGCGACATCGCCCCTACTCGTTGCCGCCCCACCGGTGCAGGCCCAAACGGCGGCCCAGGCACCTGCCGCCGATGACAGTGCCAAGATTCGTGAGACTACCGAAGCCTATAATAACGGCGTAGCCGCACTCAATCGCAACGAACTGGAAGCTGCCGCAGCCGAGTTTGAAAAAGCCGTTGCGCTCACCCCGACCGATGCCGGAGCACAGATGTTCCTGGGCTACGTTCGCCTTCGCCAGGAGTTGTATCCTCAAGCGCTGGCAGCGCTTGAAGCCGCCAAGGAACAAAGCGCGCGCCTCGACGCAAAATTACAGCCGGTGCTCTACAATAACCTGGGCATCGCCTATGCCAACAACAAGCAAACCGCCAACGCCATTGCGGCTTACGAAAAAGCCATTGAGCTTTCGAAGGAAGAATACACCGACGCCCGCTTCAACCTGGCCTTTGCCCTGCTGGCCCAAAAGCGCATTAAAGACGCCATTCCGCACCTCGTCAACTTGCGCGATCAGCGCACCGACGACACCGTCTTTCAATCCAGCGTCTACGACGGTTTAGCCGAAGCCTATGAAGGCGAGAATAACTGGGGCCAGGCGCTGGCGGCCTACAAGCAGGTTGCCACGCTCAACCCGAAAGACCCCACCGCACGGTTCAATTTCGCGCTGGCGCTTTCCAAAACCGGTCGTATCGACGAAGCTATTCAGCAGGGTCGTGAAGTCCTCAAAATCAGCATCAACCATCAACCGACCTTGCTGCTTTTGGGCGACCTCTTCTCCCGTAAGAATAACTGGAAAGAAGCTAAAGACGTGCTCTCGCGTTATGTCTTGGCCAATCCCAATGAGTTTTCGGCCTGGTTCACCCTGGCTGTCGCCTACGATTATTCCGGCGAATTCGACAACGCGCTCGATGCCTATGCCAAGGCCGAGCAGCTTGCTCCCAAAGACCCGGCCGTTAAGAACAATATCGGGCGTATCCACTTCAAGCGCGGCGAAAAAGATCCAACGAAATATGCCGCCGCCGTCGAAAAATTAAAAGAAGCCCTCGCGCTCGATGCAACCTTCGACGATGCCCGTGTCAACCTGGCCCTGGTCTATGCCGCACAGCAGAACTGGACGGACGCGATTGAACAGTGGAAGAGCTATCTCGACGGCATTCGCATCGCTTTCCAGAAGCCCGGCATTACCGCCAACGATAAGACCGCTTTGAAAACAAAGTCTCTCAATGCGCGCAACGCTCTGGCCGAGAACTATCTCAAAGCCGCTGATTATGCCAATGCGGTTCGTGAATATCGCACGCTCATGACCGAGGCTCCCAACAACCTGGACGCCATGAGCAACCTGGGCTTGGCACTGTATCACACCAAGAACTACAACGACGCCACCACGACCTACCGTGAAGTCATCCAGCGCGATCCCAACAACGCCATTGCCCACAATAACCTGGGCGTAGTACTCGAAGCGCGCGGCCTGCGCACCGAGGCTGTGGCTTCTTACCGCAAGGCATTGGAACTCAAACCCGATTACGCCGAAGCCAAGGCCAATATCGCCCGCCTGACCACAACCACCTGATCGCAGGTAACAAATTAACCTCACATCTTCTTGATAATGAAATCGATTGGAGTTTTCGCCACACCGGGCAAGGAAAGAGGCCCTGAACTGCTCCGCCTTTTAGTGGCCCTGGCACAAGAGCGTGGCGTCACTCTTTCGCTGGAGACCGAAGCTGCCGCCAGCATCAACCGGGAAGATTTAGCGGCCGATGAAGACGTTTTGGCTGGCGGCGATGCCATTATCGTCCTCGGTGGCGATGGAGCGGTCCTGCTGGCTGCCCGTGCTGCGGCCCGGCACCGCACGCCGATTCTGGCGGTCGATTTGGGACGTCTCGGATTTCTTTCGGCCGTGCGGCCCGACGAACTGGCCGATGCCTTCGACCTGCTACTGCGCGACGGCTTCGAGATTGAAGAGCGCATGATGCTCGATGCCCAGGTGTTTCGTGGCACCGGTGGCATCAAACAGGAAGCCGGTAAGAAAAGCACGCCCGCATCTGCCCTGCCTGCATCTGCCTCGGCCATCGGCGGCGGTATCGGCCTCAACGACGCCGTAGTCGCCAAGAGCGCCATCGCGCGTATCCTGAAACTTTCAATTTTCGTCGAAGGCGATCTGGTGGCCGAAACCCGCGCCGACGGCCTGATTA